>Ga0209511_1003077_pt1 | contig 12994 bp, 6 predicted proteins | sample SSSSmetaG_FD_184141 | JGI IMG/M metagenome (GOLD analysis project Ga0209511, IMG submission 184141) | Glacier valley bacterial and archeal communities from Borup Fiord, Nunavut, Canada, to study Microbial Dark Matter (Phase II) - ​SSSS... | ecosystem: Environmental > Aquatic > Freshwater > Ice >... | reverse complement strand
GGGACGCGAATGAGCTGGGCGATGCCGTCGGAGGTTGTTTGCGCTGCCGGTCATGCTCGCGATCTTGAACGGCGAAGTGGACCACTTCAAGTAAGCGCGAGTGGGCCAATTCTCGTGAGCGCCGAAGCTCGCGACCTTTCGCATCCACCCGAAGTCGTGCGACGCCTGATCGAACTCGGGCATCAACGCCGCATCTCGGCCAATGCCGATGTCGCCGGAGCAAGGTCTGCGAGCCAGACGGTCGTCATGCTGAGGGGCCCTGTCGGGAAGACGTGACGCGCTACCACTGGCTGAGCAGCCTCACACCTTCGGAAATTAAGCGATCGTGCTGATACGTGGAACTTGCAGGTAGTCGTTTTCTGACGGTTGAGCGTGCTTGCGCTTGAGCCGATCGAACATCTCCATGCCCGCTTTCTCTTCGGCCCAAGACAAGTTGTACCGCGTCGCTAAAGAAGGTCTTCGGAGACGCGCTACGATGCGTCGTGGTCGTTCCGACGCGCTGTACAGGGCCCACCATCCGCGGACGAAGCGCCTACACGGTGCTGGGGTTTCTGGGCTACGCGGTTAGCAACATCCTCGGGATCATCCTCGCGTCGCTCTGGGGATTCAGTTTGCGCGAGCGGTTGATCGTGTTCCTGGTGCCGCCTCTCGCATTCGTAGCCGTCGTTTTTACAGCGCGGCTCGTTCTTCGAGAAGAGCGGATCGTGTTCTATCAGGTCGCGACCGCCGCTGTCGGAAGCGTCGTGTTGGTCGGACTCTCCGTCGGCGCAGATGTCACGCGTTGCATGGACGCTGTCGTTACTGGCGTGGGCACGTTCCTCGTCTTCGGGCGCCTGGGCTGCTTCCGCGTGGCGTGCTGTCATGGGCGACCCGCAAAGTTCGGCGTTACCTACGGCCCCGACCATGTTCGTGTTGGCTTCTGGTCGAGATGGAGCGGACGTCGGCTCTGGCCGGTCCAACTCGTCGAGTCGGGCGTCACTCTGGCCCTCGTTGCGATCGCGCTCGGCGCAGGGTGGGACACGCCGGGCCGCCCGACGCTGATCTATGCGATCGGGTACGGGGTGTGTCGATTCTTCCTCGAGACGCGGCGCGGCGACGCGACACGTCCGCACGCGTACGGGCTTTCTGAAGCCCAGCTCACATCGTTACTCACGCTCGTCGTTTGTTCGATTTGGCGTCCGAGCCTGTGGTCGCTCGTCGCTGTCGCGCTCGTGGCGATCGCATCTCTACGAATCGCGTTAGTCCGAAAACGCAGCGAACTCGAGGCCCCGCCCCACATCCGTGAAGTCGACAAGCTGTGCAGTGCCGCTGCCGCGAGTGGCGAGCGGCGTGAGTCCACGCTTGGCCTCATGGTGAGTTGTCACCGACTTCCCGACGGTCGCAACGACTGGGTGATGTCATCGACGCACCCAGCTTGGTCGGAAGCCACCGCGAACCGGATCGCTTCGATGCTCTGGAAGGACCATGAGGTCCTTTCCGGTCGCACGCCTGGCGTGATTCACGTGCTTACGCAGTAGGCGTTATTCGCTGGCAGACCAGCACCAGCATTCTCAAAGTTCAGCTACCGCTCGAGATCACGATGCCTCAGCTATTCGTGACGCCAAAGCATGAAACCACGCTCATTGAGCAAGCGACGTGTAGATAGCGAGGCAGAGGCCGCTGCGTCGATGATCGTCCGCTCTGCAATGCCTACGGCGTAGCGTGACATCGCAGTGGTGACTAGCTCGGCTGCGCGGATGGGGTCGCCCGTCTCAACGGCCAGCCTATCCAGCGTCTCGTCGCGCAGACGTCCTGCGAGCCACTCGGCGACGAAGGCGTATCGGTCGATTTCGATTCCAGCATCGATGAAAGCTGCGACGTGAATCGGCGCCCCACGCGCCACCCGCCCCAGTTCGCGGTAGGCCAAGCCGATGGTGTTGCCGAGCAACTCCATGACGCCCGTCGCGCAGACGACACCGCGAAACGTCGCATCGCCGAACGGCAACGCCCGAACATCGGCGACGACGGTTGGGACGCGGGTGTTCGCGCAGAGCGCCATCTCAAGCGAGCTATCGATCGCCATCACGGTTTCCACGCATTTGGCGAGCGCGGCCGGGTAGGTGCCGAGCCCAGCGCCGATGTAGAGCAACGGCGACTCTGCACCGTCGGACACAGCTACTTCACCGATGCTCGCGTCGCTGCCGAGTGCCTCGAAGAGATGCCAGTACGGTGCAAGTGCACCCAACTCGGCCTCGCTCACCGAAATGCGCGCCGGTCGAGCAACGAGGTGAGTTTGAGATTTTCGGCCAGGGATCCCCAGTACGTCACCGCTTCGAAGAGGCCACTTTCGATTGAGACCGCCGTTCGAAACCCGATGTCTGGCTCGCGCGTGAACTCGCCGCGAACCATCCCGCGCTTCGTCTCCGGGATTCCGAGCTCCGATTCTAGGACCTCGTCGGGATCCCAGTCGATTGTTGACGGTGTAACGAAGATCCGGGCCGCCTCATCCTCGTCGAGCTTCGTCGAGGTCCACTCCTTGCGGCTCATCATCCACAGGTCGCGCATTGCGGAACCCAACGACTCTTGCGCCGCTTGCCAATCGAACAGGTGGGGTAGGCCTTTGCCGAACCACCAGCTGTACAGCGAAGCCTCACCGCACGTGAGTCGTGTACAATTTTCGCGCTCCTCGACGCCGAGGAGGCGCTCGGGATCCAGCGCGAGATACGGCGGTGGGACTTGAACGACTCGTGGTTCACGTTGTGCAACGTCGAGAAATCCTCGCATCTGCCATTGCCTGGTTGCTCGAGTCGAAAGCCACGCGCGACCGGCGCGAATCATCAGCGCTAGCTCGCAAGTATCGAACCACAACTCACCGTCGACGGCAGTAGGGGGGACGGCGCTGATAACAATCCGGCGTCCGAACCAGGCGCCCTGCCCAACGATTTCATGGTCGCGCGCGCACCACGCACCATACGCCGCCGCTTCGTTCGCGAACCCTAGGCCTTCGAGGGCCGACTGCAAGCCACGAGCATTTCGTTCCGGGCCCCGAAGATGAGCCGAGAAGAGCTTACCGACGCTCATCGGCGCACCAACCTGAACGTCGTATCACGCAACCGGAGCGACGGGTCGGCGCCACCACGAGCGACAACGGTGACCGGCAGTCCTGGAACCGCACCACCACGACGCGTGCGCGTTCCCCACCAACCACCATGCGGCGGTTCGATCCGGCCAACGGCAATCTTGTCCGAGCCAGGATAGGGCGCGAACTCGTCAGCGCACCACTCGAACAGCTCTTCCGAAATCACACCGAATGGCGAGCGCGAAGCCGGTCTGAGCGCAGCTTCCCACATCGCCTCGTTAGGAAGCTCGCACCTCGCCCAGTTCGCGAACGCGGCTGCTTCGAACCACGCGAGTCCAGTCACGGGTTGTCCGGGGTCTGGTATGGCCGGCGGCAAGGGCCTCGCAGCGTCCGTATTGTGCGTGGAACGTGGAAGCGCGTCGGTCTCGATCCGGAACCGGGTGAACTGCGCGAGCGTCACTGGTGTTTTAGTGATCGAGAATGCCGGCAGTTGGACGGTATGCGCCGGCATGCTGTGCGCGAGCTGCGCGAACAGATAATCGGGATTACCCCACATCGCTGCTAGCTGCGCGCGCTCTCGTTCCAGGTGGGGCTGGGTGGGAGCGGTTGCCTCGCGTGCGCGTTGCGCCGTGAGCTCAGCGAGCGCCCGTGCTTCCGAGACGCGAAGCCCGATCTCCCAAGCTTTTGCCGGGACTTGCGTCCACTCGTAGTCCGACACCCCAAGGACTTTCGCGCGGCAATTGTCGAGGCGCAAGTACGTCGTGTCATGATCGGATCGTGCGCTCAGCCTTGCTCATCGCCCTGTGTGCCTGCGGATCCGAGCCCACGCGCGCTCCAGACGTCGCTAGTCACGATCGCGCCGCGACCACTCTCGATATTCCTACGCTCACCAGTCTAACCGGCACCTCGGAGCTTGTCGCCTCAGCGAAGATTATCCGCCTTACCGGCGCGCCCAACGAAGTCGCAGCCCAGCGCGCAGCGCTTCCCGAACGTGGTCCGGCCCTTATCGCGATCGGAGCCGTCGTTACGTTACAAACGATCGGTCCAAGCCTCGACGCGTTACGCAGTGCGGGTGTAAGCGAGCTCGGACTCGTGGTGACCGTATCGAACGCGCGCCGGATGTTGGTAATCGAAGGCCGGGTCCCTGCGTCCGCAGACCCGAGCGCGTCAGTTGCTATCGTCACAGTGGGCACCACCGTCACGTTGGCTGGCATTCCAACGAAGCTAGACGCCCTGCCCGCCGCAGTAGCTGGGGCAGGTAGAGTCGTGGTCCTGCCTGATCGCGACATCACCATGCAGCGCTTGGCCGATGTGATTGCTGCCTGCGGTGGTCACGTGTTCATCGGCAAGGGAACGCTTCCGAGCGTCACTCGATCGGATCCGACTCTGTAACCTCGGTTGCTCCGATCGCTGGAAGGAGCAACGTGAACACGGTGTCGTACACTGCGTCGACCTTCAGCGGATCGGCCTCGAGTTTTAGATCGACAGCGAAACCTTCGCTATTGATGAAGATCTTGACCATCGCTTCATCAGGCTCGGGCAGAGCACGAGCCGAGATGTAGTCGCCGAGCCGATCACTCTCGCGCTCGATCCATCGCCAGGGGCCAACCTCGCAAAACTTTTCGTGGATCTCCGGCAGCGATAGTTTGGACTTGAAGGTATATGCGCGTACGCGTTGCATCACTCATCTCCTGTTGGTGGGGCCTTCGTCTTCTCGATCACGTCCGCAAGACCACCGCTGAGCGTCACGTGGAGCTGCTTTTCTCCGAGCGGGTGGCCATCGGTGCTCTTGAGTGACTTCCGGAACTCCTGCGCTTCAGGCCAATCGACCGCCATGGAGAACTCGCCGTACTTGCCCTGTGCCATCGAGCGTCCCCGAGGCTCGCCTGGGATGTTGACGCCGGCCGCAAGCCGGGCCTTGTCATCGGCGCCCAACGCGGCGTACTCGGGCGGCGACAACAGGGTGATGTGAAACTCGCGACGTGGCTTCGTGCCCTCCGGTGTGCGGTCCGCCATCCGCGGTTCCTCGAGTGGGACGCCGACAAATTTCGCGCGGCCGTTGATTACGACCGCTCGCGTGGCACCGCCTGAGCCGCCCAGCTTCGGAATGGGCATCTCGTTCTGAACAATCGGAACCGCCGACGAGAAAACCTTGTCGCTGATGTTCATTTTGAAGTCGAAGCCGTCGACGTCGGGATCGCCGTAGATTCGCGTGTTCCACTCCTTCGACAGGATTTGGAGTTTCTTGCCGAGCGACGTCGTCCCGAAGCCCGGGTTGCCATCCTTCGGCGTGTTCCAGATCGTCGTGAACTTGCCGGCCTGTTGATTCTTCGGATTCACGGGCGCGTTGACCTTCATCGCTTGCGCGAGCGCTTGGTCGCTGAAGATCGCGAAGTCGACGTCGCTCTTAGGCGTCCACGCCTTGCCGGCCTTTCCTGGCGCCGTGCTGTAGCCACCGGTCGCGGACCCGAGTTGGACAACCGTGGCATCGCTGATGCCCTCACTGTCGAACACTTTCTGGAGCTCGGCTCGGAACTCCGCGAACACCTTCTTGGCCTCGACCGGATCGGTCCCGTAGGTCAGCGGAACGCGCTCCCCTGTGGCAGGATCACCAACTGCAGCAAGCTCGAGTCGATCCTGGGAGACGTTCTTCAGGATGGTTGCTTCGGCGACATCTTTGGCAGTTTTCCCGTTCTTCGGATCCGGCGCGTAAGGGCCGCGCAGATTGCCCTTCTCGGATTCAGCGAACCATTCGCCGTTCTTCTCGACTGCCTTCACGGGCCGGTCGTGGAGCATGCCGTCAACGAGTTTCTTACGATCGAGATATGCGTCGAGATCGGTCTTCTTCTCTGCTTCCGACATCTGGTTCGGATTGGAGTTCTCGAGCTTGTCGGCGTACTGGCGAACCTGCGTGGTCTGTTTCGCGGTCGGCGCGTTCTCCGGGAGGTTCGCATCGACCCGTGCATACTCGATCGAAGTCGACGGCTTGACGCCCGGCTTCGCGGTCATCACACCGAATGCTTGCTCCTTTGACCGCGCGGTCGCGTCCACCGGAAGCGAGCTCTTCTTGGTCGCCTGTGCGAACTCGGGCGTAGTTGGAACACTCAGGGTCTTCGCGCGCGATTCGATCGCAGCGCGGCCCGCCGCATCGGTTCCTTCCGGCGCGACGATCATCACATCGAGACTGGTGATCTTCGCGAGGTCGGCGGCACCTCCCTTGCCCGGCTGTGATGCATTTCCGGTGACATAGATCTCACAGCCTGGGAATGCATTGCGAAGGTCGGTGATGGCCTCGGGGCCGACGATCTTGTTGACCTGTTCGAAAACTTTGGCGCGAGTCGGATCGTCGGCACCGCCCAGTGTGGCTTGCTCGAAATGCGCAATTGCTTCGGGACCGAACTTCTCGACGAGCTTCGAGCGATCCGCCGCGTAGGTCGGGCTCGCCGGATCCAGCGACTTGATCTTCATTGCGGCCGCGGCATCCGCGTTCGCTTGTCCCTTGAGTGACAGCGTGAGGTTGCCCTTTTCGACGATCGCTCTGATGTCGGGAGCGAATTCAGGATCACCGTGATAGTTCGCCTTCGGCGGATCACCCGAGAAATCGACCGGTGTCGGTCCTTCGATCCACTTGCGATACTCGACGCCAAGTGTCGTCGTTGCTGCCTTGTTCTTCTTGCTCCAGTCGAGGTTGCTCTCACCAGCCTCGATTGTGTTGTTGATCGCCTTGGTCTGGATTCGCGCGGCATCGTTCGTCGGATTGACGTTGAGCGTAGTTGGCGGCTCACCACCGCCACCATCGGGATCTTTTCCGTCGCCGCTGCCACCAGGCCCGTCGCCACCACCACCCTTGGGAGCTTCGCGAACGCGCGGCATCTGCTTATCGCCACCGATCGGGAACTTCTGACCCGACTTGTCGCCGGATTGGAACTTGCCCTGGTTTCCTGTGCGTATCGTCGCGGCCTCGCCGTACGTCTTCGCGACCTGTCCCTTCTTGATCACGATGTCGCCGCCTCGAGCTTTATCCAGCGTCAGCTCGAATGTGCCATCGGCATTCTTGACCCGATACACGTCCTTCTTCGCGACAAAGCCATCCTGAGCCCACTGCTGGTCCATCGGCTCTTTGTAGGAGTGGACCTCCGTCGGAAGCGTCTTGAGCATCTGGCCGTCGGCACCCTTGATGCCGCCGCCCTCGCCCTCCATCGCTTGGCGTGCCGCCATCAGCCGGCGGTTGTCGAGCGAGACGAGCGAACCATCTTCGAGCTGGACGACCTGGATCGGATCGCCCTTCCACCCGTCTTTCTTCATGCTCGAGCTGAGATCGCCGATGCTGAGACCGTCGCTCGTCGTCGCCTTGACGTTCTCCTGACTGAACTTGACCTCGAACGGGTCTAGCTGACCGGCAACCTTTGCCACCGGATTCGGGCCTTCCATTCCGACGCTGAGATCGAGTCCCTGCCTGAGCGTGGGCAGTTCGCCCTTGATCGCAAGAATCGTAAATCCGCCCTGGATCGCGAGGTTGGCGATGATCTGTGCTTTCGCGTGTGCGATTTCCTGCGGGTTGCCGCCTCGCGCGGTGAGCTTGTCGAGCTCAGCGAACTGATGGTAAGCGGCGTCGGTCATCACGAGCATCTGTGCTCCCGCGGCGCCAGCGCTACCGACGCGCAAGGGAAGATAGTAGCTCTTCGACATCTTCAGCAACCACGCCGGTGGTGCTGCAACCTTCGCGGCTGCTCCTCCAGTTGCTGCAGCTTCGACTGCGAGTACACGACCCGCCGTAAACGCACCGAAGCTGAGAACGCCTGTCACGATCTGCATCGCGTCGATCATGAATGTGCCGGCATCGAGCGCGCCGTGCTGCGCGTGATCGACCATGTCGCCACCCGCTGCGACGGCGCCTGCGAGTCCCGATGCTGCAAGCGCCCAACCGCCAGCCACCGCGACCGCACCACCTGCCGTGACGAGCGCCAGCCCGACGACTGCCGCCACCATCGCGAACTCGGCGACCCACTCGTACCACTTCTTCGTCTCGTGGGTTTCGATCTTGCCGCCGGGGCCGCCCGGGAATTGGTAGTAAACCAATCCCTTGGGGAAATGGATCTTTGTATCCAGCTTGTCTGCCAGATTCTCGTGTGACGGGAACTTCTCGTCCTTGGCCTTTTTGAACGTGTCCTCGAAAGGCTTCGACGGATTCGACAGATCCTTGATGTGCCAGGTCTGATTGTCACCCTCGCCCGTCGACCAGAAGTAGATCGACAGTGGGACCTCGGCTGGAGCCTTCTGAACCTCGTCCCTGTACTTTGGATCGGGATAGAAGACCGCATTGAGAGGCGTCGGCTTGTACTGCTCGATCGCGCCGAGCTCCTTCTGCATGCTCGCCATGTAGTCGAGCTTCTGCGCCTCCGTGCTCGACTTGCCCGACGCCTTCTTGGTCTGATCGACAATCCACTGATCCAGACCCTGGACGGCGCTCTGGTAAAGCTTCAGAGCTGCATCCCACGCGGCAGCGTTCTTCACGCTCGACAGCTGAGCCACGAGCTGTTTCGCGTAGCTGTCGCTCTTCATCAGAGCGTCACCCGTGCGCTCACCCGTGTAGTCGTTCTGCTCGTAGCTCCCGCGATACATGACTTGAACGCTGTGAGTAACCGGCGCGTCGTGTTTAAGCGTCGTGTCGAACGTAGTCGCCTGGTTGATCGCCGCACTTTGAAGCTCGGTGCTGACCGGCTTGTCGGGCTGATTCTTGAACGCCGTGATCGCCGGACCGAGCAAAATAATTGTTTGCGATAGAGCTGCCCATGCGCCGAAGAGTTCCGGCGTGATCACTTTTTTATCGCGCGCTTCCTTGCGAGCGACGGACATCATGACTTCGTACGAATCGACCGCCTTCGCGAAGGTGTCGATCTGCTGTTCATTCGCGAGTGTGCTGGTCGCTACTACGGGGTTGTTCTCATGGCCCTTCGCATAGGCGGCATTGTTTCCCTGATGCACGTCGCTGACATACACGCCGCCCGCAAATCCAAACTCCAGGTACGACTCCTTCGCGAGCGCGCTGCCTCGAAGATGAAGATTGAGATCTCGGTTGCCCTCGAGCGGAAACTTCGTTGTCAGGCCGATGGACTCGGAGATGTTGAGGAACAATTCAAGCTCCGGCTTTCCGTCGCCATTGAGATCGAACTTCATTCCGACGCCGTCGTGCTCGAGCACTGACATGTTTGTAATCCCACCCGCGGGCAACGTTGCAGGAACTGCGAGTGCGAAGCCCGCCTTGCCACGCGCCAGCGGCGCCACCACGACGAGAGCGGTGCTCTTATCTGACGACGGCTCGATCGTGAGTCGAAATTTGTCGTTGTACGGACCAAGATTCAGGTCGGTCGTCCAGAATCCTGCGACGGCTTTGGGCGCGCTTGCCTTGTCGTTCTTGACCGTCGTCTGTTTGGGAAACAACATCGGGGCGCTGAACCCGCTCGGTGTCGACAGCGTGATTTGCGTCTGGTTTCCAACGTTGGTTGGCAGACCGACGGTGAGAAACGACGGGTTGACAGTGTTCTGTCCTTTGACCGCACTCGAGCGATGAATCTCGGTGGCGGATGAGCCATCAGTGCCGCGAAGCGTCGGCCCCAAAAATGGGAATCCAAAGGGTCGACCATCGTCGGCCAATCCCATGTGTGGGGCGACAACTCTGGTCTTGCTGTCGAGCTGCGTGAGCGCAAGCTCGACCGTCTTTCCAGCGCCGCTCTCGTACGTCGCGAGGAGGTTGACCTCCAGAAGACTGTCCTTGTATTGATCGCCGTCGGTATCGATTCGCAGCTGCCACGCGCGCTCCGCAGTTGCATGCGTCTGAGTGAGCTCGCCAGGGATGTCGTCCTGGACCGCAAGCTTCTGCTCGACAGCTTCGGCTTTCGAGTGGGGATCCTTGACCCAGAACGTCTGGGTCGCGCCAGCCGCGCCGAATAGTTGAGTATGGAAATCGTGCTGCCGAGCCTTCTTATCTTTCGAGAAGCTCGGTTTGTCGATCACTTTCACAACATCGAAATCGTTACGAAGCGTATCGATGGAGACGGTGTACTGGTCGAGCTGCGTGACGGCTCCGTCGAGTGGGCCTGGCTGAGACAGCGGGTGAACGAGCGTAATCGATGATCCATCGCCGGCGGCGGTTTCGACCTTGTGGGGCCCCGTGTATTTAATCGTCGCCTGTAGGGAAGGCTTCTCGTTTTCACCGAGTTGCGCGAACGAGATCAGGAACAGGTCGCTCCCGAACGTCACATTCAACGCGGGCGGCATCTTCGCCGCTCCGTTGATCTTCTCCGTTGTCTTAGCTGCCTGTTCGGTCGAGCACCGCTGCAGCTGCACGTTCGTCCGCATCGCCTCGCTCGCGCGGTTCGCGAATCCGTTGAACCGAGCGAGGTTCGAGTTGCCGGCCATCGCGCCTTCCGCAACATGGTCCGCGTTGGTCTCCGCGGACTGTTCCTCGGCGCCGATCGGCTTCGCGCGCTCGGTCGGATCTTTCGCCGCGTCGCGCTGCTGCGCCGTGTGAGCGAGCTCGTGCGCGAGCAAGGCGTCACCGGCCACCGTGCCCTGCTTCGGCGCGTTGGAGCTCATCACGACGTTGTTGCCCGCGGCAAATGCGACGGCGCCGTGCTCGGCCGCCATGGCGTCCGCCTGTGCACCGCGGTGGATCCGTGCGTCGCCCGCACCCATCGGCGCAGCTGCCTTCTGATCGACCGCCTCGCCGGCTCCGAGCTGTTGCTCGAGGCCGTCGAGCGATTTGCGCTGGACGTTCGCGCCCGACGCCGCAGGCGCAGTCGTCGTCGCCGTCGCCGCAAGGCTCGGCTCGGCAGCCGCGAGCTCCGGCGGAAGCTTGTGGTTTTGCGTCCAGTACTTCACGCCCGCACGCACACGCTCCATCAACATCGGGATGAGTGCCGCAGCAGAGCTCACGTCGCGCGAGCCTGGAATCCACCGATTGATCAGCTGGAGCGCGGACTCGGCCGGCAAGGCGCTGTACTTCGCGAAGTACTGCTCGATGTAAGGGCACCCGATCGCCGAGCCGAGACGTCCGAGCTCCTCGTTCGCGACCGCGACCACCTGCGGTTTCAAAGATGCGAGGAAGGCTTGTTTGAGCGCCTGCCCTGCCACGAGCGGACCGGCGTCGACCAGCATCTTCGCAGGCTGAGCGTCGGTATCTTCTTTTCGCTGCACCGCCTGCGAGCCGCCGCCGGACCCGGCTCCATCGAGAAGTCCTTCGGCCGACTTGCCGGCGACTACAGCATCGGCGACCGCATCGGCATGCTGCTCGTACGGATCGCCCTTTCCACCATCGATGCCACCCTTGAGCTGGACGCCGGCCTTTTGTTGAACGACGTGAGCTGCTTCGTGCGCCGCGGTGTGGAGATCGGGGCTGTTCGCGAATGCGACCTTGTCGCCGACCGCGTACGCGGATGCTCCGAGCGCCTTCGACGACGCAGCCGCATCGCCACCGGTCTTCGAGCGAACGTGCGAGATGTCGTGCTTGCCGAACGAGGCCTGGATCTGATCGTGATGTGGCAAGCGGTCGCCCGCGGATGCAACGCCTTCGTTGGCAACCGTCGCAGGAGCGTCGGCTTGTTGCGCTCCATTCGCCTTGCGCTGGACTGTCGCAGCGGGCGCAGGAGCGGTCGCGGCGGGCACCGGTGCAGGTGCGCTGTCGTAGGCGCGCGCGAGCGCAGCGCCCGGATGTTCCGTCGGGGCTGGCGCGGGCGTTGGCGCGACGGCCGCCGGTTCGGCGGGTGCACTCGCCGGCACCGCGATCGGCTTGGCGACCTTGTCCCACGCCTTGTTCATCTGCGGCAGCGCGGTCGAGACGGCTTCCTTGCCGAGCTCCTCGCCCTCTTGGTTCGCGTGACCGATCGCGTTGTCGCCGTCGAAGATCTGGCTCTTCAGCGAGCGTTTGCCATCCTTGATCGCCTGGTACGTCCGCGTGAACAGCTCGTCGAGCGCGTTCTCGGTCTCGTCGTAGCTGTGCTCGAGGTGCGTCGCGCTCTGGATGATCGTATCCGCGAGGCTGTGCGCGTGGTTCGGATCGATCGCCATCCCGCGCATCGCATCCATGTCGAGCTTGGTGTGCTTCGCCTCTTCCTTGAAGGCCTCGACGACGTGCTTGGATTCCTTCTTCGCCGGCCCCTTGAGATCGACACCGTGGTCGTCCTTGCCGGTGCGGTTCATCAGCGCGAACGCGAGCTGATTGGTGTAATCGTCGGCGCGCGCTTCGATCTTGCTCGCCATCGCATCGGCTTCGGTCGCGACATACGCCGAGGCCGCGTGGATCTGCGCTTCGTCCTGCTGCTGCTCGGGCGCCTGCTCTGGCCCGTTCGCGGTCGCCGGTTCCTCAGCAGCAGCGACCGGTTGCGGCTCGGGCTCGGCCGCGGGTTGCGCGGCACCTGCGACCGGCAGCGCCGCGGCCTGCTGGCGCTCTTGATCGCGCGTGGCCGCTTCCGCAGCGCGCTTGGCCTGCTCGGCGCGCGCTTGCGTGTGGATGTTCGTGATGAAGACCTGCGCGTACGCCTTCTCTTCAGCGAGCTGCTGCTCGAACGACGCGATGTCCGCCATGAACGTATCGGCGTCCGTGATGTTCTTGTCGCACTCGCCGATCCCATCGGCGGCGTCTTGCGCTTCCTTGTTCGCATCCGCGCCGAGCTTGACCGAGGTGCTCTGGACCTGACCGGACTTCGCGCCCGCGCCATCGGCGACGCCGTGCGCGAGCTGCTGCTGGTGGCGCAGTGCGCCCGCGTACTCGCGCATGTCGCCCATCGACACGCCGCACAGGCCCTTCAGGATGACCGAGGCGATCTTCTCCTGGATCCAGCCGAAGACCTGCGCGGCCTTGTTCTTCGCCCAGCGCTTGACCGCGCCGAGGATGTTGCCCCAGAAGCCCGTCGACGCGGGCTCCGGCAGATCCGTCGC
>Ga0209511_1003076_pt1 | contig 12995 bp, 15 predicted proteins | sample SSSSmetaG_FD_184141 | JGI IMG/M metagenome (GOLD analysis project Ga0209511, IMG submission 184141) | Glacier valley bacterial and archeal communities from Borup Fiord, Nunavut, Canada, to study Microbial Dark Matter (Phase II) - ​SSSS... | ecosystem: Environmental > Aquatic > Freshwater > Ice >... | reverse complement strand
CCTAAAGATAGGACCAGCACTTTATATATTACATAGGTTGTATAAATGTATTACTTATATAATAAAATGGCGTAGCGGCGAAGTGTGGAGGTTAGAGGGTAGGTTGAGCACATCCCTGCAGGGAGTGAACTGTAGATATTTTTTGCTATGTTAATTTAGTTTCTAGTTATCCATAAGTTTCTATTATCGTTAATTTGAAATGCACGAAAATCGCGATTATATTTCCGATAAGTTTCTATTATCAGACGTAAAAAAGCCTTAAACATATTATTATAAACATGTTTGACATTCGACAACGAACGTAGTATTATTATCTCAGGAGGTGGATTAATGTCAGACGTCAAAACAGTTTTTATTACTCGTGAAGTTGCTGAGGACCTTAAATTAAATGCTTCTTATGTAATTAAACTGGCACGCAAGCTAGAACTTAATGATTCTGAAATGCGCGAAGCCGGTAGTCGTAATTACTTATTTAGCGAGGAAGCTGTTGAAAAACTTCGCAAGGCCAAAAAAGGAGCTGCCGACCAATGAGTAAATGGACGTGTAATATCGGAATAGAAGAAAAAAGTGTCGTTATGACGGTTGTTGCTTGCAGGGGATCAATGAGCGTGCCACCAAAAGGAATGGTAGTAACTGAAAGTAGTATCGATGCTGATGAACGATTCATGGTGGTCATAAAGAGCCTTGAGGGGCAATGGTTAGTAAGTTGCCATGCGCATGAAGTTATTAAACGAGAATGGGACAAATAAATAAAAGCCCGCTCACTACTACTAATAGCGAACGAGCCAGGGATTGCAGCAAGATCGAATCAGGAACTTGCGATACACTTATTTTATCAAATTGTGTCGCATTATGCAAAATAAATAAAATAGGGGCGTGTATTATGGATAGTGTTGATTTGATTGTAACAATTGATGATGCTGAATTAATAGCTAAAATTGATGTTTTAGCTAAAAAATTGGATCTTAGTTTTGAGGGTACGGTTAATAGAATAATAAAATACACATTATCTTCCACAGTGGACTTTGTCGGTTCGGTTCGATAGAACAATAATAATAACAGCCCTGCAGGGGACCAATACCCCTGCTTTTTTCATGTGCATTATGCAATATTATAGGGATACCCTATGCAGACTTTTTAATATTTCACCTTTTTACCGCCACGACTGGCAGGATTTATAATCATCGTGCCGAATGGCAATATCATAAGGCATTACATATAAGCAACGTGTGGAGGTTATAGCATGGCTGAATGGCTCACAATCGAACAGTGTGCGGATTTATTGAAGGTTTCAAAGGATACTATACGCAGACGCATAAAGTCAAAAGAAATTGAAGCTGAGAAACAGATTGGCGATTACGGATTACAGTGGATGATCCCTGCAGAAACGATCAACAAGGCTATGCAAGATATTGAAGTTATTCCAGTAACGCGCTCAGTGAGCGTGGCGGAGCTAGAACAGGCTATGGCGCGCACTATAGCAAGTGCGGTAACTAGTGCCGTACAGGCTGAGTTGCAGCCACTTAAAGAGCAAGTTCAAGTGCTTAATGAAAAACTGGACAAGCAAGACGTAATGCTGAATGAGCATTACAAAATGGTGGATGAAAGACTCCGGTTATTAAATATTAAAAACGATATAAAGCCAAAGTCGTGGTGGGGAAAGTTGTTTGATTAGCCTTCGTCTATGTGATGGAGGGGTACGGCTTCCCCAATATTTTATAAATTTTTGTTTTATTTAGAGGAATTAATAATTTTATGGAGAAATATGCTATTAATCAAATAAAAAGTAAAAACCCCTGAACAGCCGGCAAGCCGTTCAGAGGTGCGTCCCACTGACTGTTCTACGCAATCAGCAAGGTTGGATACTTACATGTATTTTACCTCATTCTTGGTGTGAAAATCAAGATAAAAATAACTAATATTGTGATATATTTAGTTATAGGTTGATAAATAGAACAGACAGTAGGACAAACAGCGATTGGAAGAATTTCGCTGGGTGTCTTTTTTTAATGCCCTGAAGGGCATAAGAGACGCCGAATCTTGCTCCGCGTTCATCAGTGGAGGCTCATCCGTTAAAAGGATATTAGTTTTCTCGATGCCTTCAGGTGCGACTCCTGAAGTGATCTCCTGGGCATGCACTAGGAGAAAAACCGTCCTGGGATGCCGCAAATGCAAGCGGCAGATGAGGCAGACACGTTCATGGTTTGATACCATACCCATAATGCCAGACCGAGAGGGATAACGTGTACAAGCAACGAAAGCGAGCGGCTCCATACTGGACCGAAATAAGCCTAATTGCCCTGCAAACTTAGACAGGGCAGGGCTTCCTCTGCTACACTCACCACCTGGACCTATCATTATACTAGATTGATAGTCAATACCTTATTTGAACATATTTACCTATTGGAGATAACAAAAACGTTCCCCAGTTCTTGGGAAAATTATAAAAATCGTAGCCTGTAGGGGTTGTGGTTATGTTGGTATGTGGTCAGGTCAATATACGGTTTTGAGCTGTCCATATATCAATATATCCACGGCCCGGTACTAAACTGATCATTAATTTAATACAAATCAAATACTTAATCTAAAAGACTTGCACATGTATTTTTATTATGTTATATTATACTCATCAAATGATTAGTATAAAGGGGTGAGGTTATGAGTCCTGAAGAAGTTTTACAAAAGCTAATAAAAATGGGTGTTAAAACTAGTAGAAGCACACTACTAAGATATGAAAAAGCTGAACTAATACCAGCTCCGGAGCGTGGATCAACAGGTAGGGGAGTAGGTCGGTTCAGTGATTATCCTGATAATACGGCTGAATGTTTCTTTGCTTCATGGTGGTTAATGAAAATGGAAAGCATATCTATTGATGAAATGTCAAAAATATTGCCTATCGGCCGCAAGGGGCGTAGCTACACAAGAAACGAACTTATTGATGTTATTGATAAAAAAATTGATCAAGCCGAAATTAATCATAATTATCTTTTAGAAAGCTGCGATTATCTGACAGCGGATGAAAGAATTAAATCAAGAAAACTCTTTGAATTATGGCAGAATTATTATTGGGAAGCTGGTCGTGATTTTGTTAAAATCATTGAAGAAAAAGATTTTTATAAAAAAAGTACTGAAAAGCTTTTAGAACAAAATGAAATATTGAAACTTGAAATAAAACGATTAAATAAGATAATTAGTATAAATCCAGTCTAGGCTGGATTTTATAACGTGTTATACTCGTCAAATGAATAATATAAAGTATATAGTGAGGTATAAAGCCGGGATGTGCTGCAAAGGTAGTACCCGCAAAGGAGTTTTTTATTATGTCAAAAAATCAAAAAGAACGTCAACGAGAGCAGCGAAAAATCAAACGACGCGAGGAAAAACTTGATGCCAAAAATTTATTTGGGGTATCCGATAAAGTGCCAATGGACGCGGTAAATAACATGATGAAAATTAATCACGGCATACGGTTGGTGACTAAAGATGGATTTTAACAAGGCCGCCAAAACAGAAGAGACAAAACGTAGACAATCAGCAGCTTATTTAAAGGCTTTTCAAGGAAATAGTAATTCGCCGGCGGCCGCTAAAACAGAAAATCCAAAAATTAAAAAAATAATTAATTTGCCAGCTGCCGACTGGACGCGAAGCCTTAAGCGAAATGACGAAGGTAAGGTGTTAAAAACTCCATCAAATTGCTTAATTATTTTTAAAAATGATCCAAAATTAAAAGATAAATTTAGCTACGACATGACGGTCGCGGCCGCATTTAAAGCAAAAGGGCTGCCATGGTCGCAGAAGGACGATAAATACAGTACAGCGACAGAAAAACTATTGTCAGATGGAGATTATAAAGCTCTTTATAATTATTTTCATAATGAATATGGTATTTCCAATACCGGTATTATTGATAATTCCTTTGCTGAGCTTTGCATGGAGATCCAGCATAATCCATTACTGGACTATTTAAATACCCTGCAGTGGGACGGAGTCCCGCGGGTAGATACTTTATTGATCGACTATCAAAACGCAGAGGATACGCCGTATACACGACAAGTCACACGAAAAACATTGACTGCTCTAGTACGCCGAGCTTATCAACCAGGCGTGAAATTTGATTGCTGCTTAATTCTCAAAGGGGCCCAGGGTATAGGAAAATCAACATTATTCAATATCTTAGGCGGCCAATGGTTCACAGATTCAATTTCAATAACTAATGATCCTGCCAAAACCTATGAATCACATAGGGGGAAATGGTTGTGCGAAATGGGCGAGTTAACTAGTCTCAAAAAGACTGAATCAGAAAGATTAAAATTATTTTTCAGCGCACAAATAGACCGCTATAGACCGCCATATGGTAAAAATGTCATGGAAATACCGAGAATGAGCATAACGGTTGGAACGACGAACTCGGATCAATTTTTAAAAGATATTACAGGAAATCGCAGGTATTGGCCGGTGAGAGTTTTTGCTGGTGGTCGTAAAAATGTATTCTATGATTTAACTAAAGAGCGCGATCAGATTCTTGCAGAGGCTAAAGTGATACATGAATCGGGTGATCCAATACATTTATCAGATGATATTGAACAGGCAGCTGTATTAGTGCAGAAGGAGTTTATTATTTGCGACGCATGGGAAGGTAGGATATTAAACTACTTAGAAATTGCATTGCCATATGATTGGAAAGTGAAAACTGATTATGAGCGGCAAATATACATTGACGAAAATCAAGATATAACATGTGGGAAAAATAAGCGTGATCGTGTGTCTACTGAAATTATTTGGTTAGAGTGTTTACATGGTAGGATTGAAAATTTAACTTCTCAAACTGCAGGACGAATCAGAGATGTAATGAGCCAGGCGCCTGGATGGGTTAAAACAAAAGGGCAAATAAGAATTCCAGGGTATGGAAAAAGCATGGGTTGGGAGCGTGAAAATGTCTACCCTGTCTAGGCAAATGTCTAGGGGGGTAGACAAGAATAAACCTAGGTTTTATAAGGGCTGAAAGGCATTGTCTACCCTGTCTACCCTTTTTCTATTAAAAGAGTTGGTAAAAAACAGATAGAGGGGCAAACAGGGAAAAGGGGTATAAATTTGGGTAGACAGGGTAGACACACGTCACGAAGCTAGTATTCATAAGGGTTGAAGGTGTCTAGGCGAGGGTAGACAAAGGGTAGACAAAGGGTAGACAAAAAGGAGATAAAAACATGACAGATAAAATAATTCAAATAATGCCAGCGCCTAAAAATCTATTTGCAATTTATAAAAATGACAATCAGGAAATAGAATCACCAATAATTTGTTTAGCACTAACAAGCGACGGAAATGTACTTTCCATGGATATGGGCACAGACGGCTGGATCGACGATGCAGCAAGCCCAAGTAATTTTTTAAGAATTGAACGGAGAGGGAATGATGGGCCATAATGCTGAGTTAATTAAATGGTTAAAGCTCCGATTATGTGGACATCCGGGAATAATTCAATGGTTTTGTTTTGAAAAAATACGGTCTGAGTTTGAAAAAACTCCATACGGTTGGCGTGTTCCATTAAGCAATTTCAAGCGAACGATAAAACGCATGGGATTTGACATTAATCAAATAGGCGTTCAAGTATCTGCAGGATCTAGGTATGCAGGGAATTTTCCCGGGGATAAATTTCTGACAAAAATAAATAAATAACCTTTTATCTTAATTTTAAAATTGGAGGAAAAATAAATGTTTGAGGATTTAAAAAAAATATTCTCACGTGAACAGCCGCAAAAAACTGAACAAGTAATGATGCTTAGTGGCGGTAATGCCATATCTACAGCATTTAGCGGCAATCTGAGACAGTCAGACGTATTTTTCAGCGCAGTTGATAGTGTGAGCCGTCACGCTTCAAAAATGCAAATATCTCACATAGTCGCCTATAGTGGCGCGCAAAGTCCGGGTGATCAGCAGCTAAATAGATTGCTTTCGATACAGCCGAATCCGGTTAGTACAGCGAGTGAATTTCTTTATAAATGCGCTTCACTTTATTGGAGCGATAGTGACCTATTTATACTAATAGAATGGTCCCGGGGCGGCAGCGTGAATGCATTATGGCCATTAAAACCGACGTCGGCACAATTTGTTCAAGATCAATCAAGCGCGCTATATATCAAGTTTATATTCGCTGCAGGGCAAACAGTAATATTGCCTTATGCTGATATCGTGCATATTCGCAGAGTATTCCATGGTAATGACTTACTAGGAGATTCAAACGCGGCTATACTTCCGGCGGTTGCATTATCGACAGCTCAAACAGATGGATTAAAGAAAAATATTGAAACTAGCGGAACGATCAAAGCTATACTTTCGTACAGTTCCGTACTAAGGCCCGAGGATCTTGAAAAACAACGACAAGAGTTTATTAAAACATATTTGGCGCCAGGTGGTTCAACAATTGCCGCGCTAGATGCAAAGTTTACATATACGCCAATTAATCAAACGCCAATAACTATTAATGCTGCAGACATTGAGGCAGTAAGTAAAAAGATTCTTAGTTTTTTAGGAATCAACCAGGCTATTGTTGATGGTACCTTTACAGAAGATATATATTCTAGCTTCGTAGAGTCGAGCCTGGAGCCTTTCGCCAACGCGCTAGGACAAGCCTTGACGGCTAAAATGTTCACGCAAAGGGAACAAGCCTGGGGTAATACAATTAGCATTGACACTGCAGGGAGAATGGCGTTTTCTTCACAAAAAACAAAAATAACGGCGTTAAAAGAATTAATGCCATTATCACTATTAACTTTAGATCAAGCATTGTCTGTCCTGGGGTTCCCGCCAGTAGGAGGCGAGGAAGGATCGCGCAGGCTGCAGTCGTTAAATTATGTAGATCAAAAAAACGCCGCAGCTTATCAGCTTGCAGGAGTAGACAAAAAGCTATTAAAACCAATAGACAATATTCAGACATAACAGCCTGGATTGGGCTTTATATAGCCTTGCATGGACGCTGGACAGCCTACATGACAGCCTGGATGGGTTGGCGGCACAATAAGTGTTATTTACCGAGCACCTGGGCCACACTTCCCTAATATTGGTGTATCAAAGTATGGAGCGTGAAGTTAAATGACAGTAGCAGAATATTTTAACAAACATAAGGAAATGACAAATGAACAAGTTGAGGTCCGCAAGTTGGCGATTCGCACTGAGTTAAGAACAGAAAATAAAGCTAATTTAGATGAATTGCAAACTGAACTAGCTGCATTGAATGAAGTTATTCAAAACAATATTGAAAAAAGAGGTGCGGCAAATATGAATAATCAAAGCTTTACTCCAATTGCCGGAGCAACTACTCAAAGCGTTGAATTGCCGACTGATGTTGAAGCAATCATCAAAACTCCTGAGTACCGCAACGCATTTTTCAAGACACTGCAAAACAAGCCACTAACTGATATTGAGCAAAGAGCATATAAGGCCATTATGGAACAACGCGCAGCCTTTGGCAATCAATCCAGTTTAGCGGCCGTACTTCCTACACAAACTTATGATCAAGTAATCACTAAAGCGCGCGGCCTTCGTGGTTTAGTAACGGCAAGCAGGAACTTTAATATCCCTGCAAAGCTGAGTGTGCCGGTCGCAAGTCCTTCATCCGCTGCGGCGTGGCATGTTGAGGGTGCGCCAGTAACCGCAGTTGATCCTAATGTTTTGAGCGTTATGTTTAATGCTTATGAACTGATTAAAATATTCTCTATCAGTGCAAGCTCATCGTCAATGGCCATCGGTGCGTTTGAAGCATATCTGACAGGAGAGCTTGCGAATTGCTTGCTAGATGCAATGGAGGCAGCTGTCGCGGTTGGTACTGGTATTGATCAAGGTGCAGGACTATCAAGCATTACCTTTACTGCAGCGAATAGCAAAACATTTGTTACCGGTCCTGGATTTAAGGACTATACCGCAGTAGCTGGGATGTTAAAGGGTGGATATAGCGCGGGTGCATCATGGGCGATGAATAACGCAACACTATACAATCAAGCCTATTCTATTGTTGATAGTAATGGTCGCCCTATATTTGTGCAGAACGCAGCTATTGAAGGTGCACCAGCTTTCTTACTAGGCAAGCCAGTAATCATATCAGATTCTATTGCTGATGATGTGATTTACTTCGGTAACTTCCAGTATATGGGCTATAACCTTACAAATGTATTGATTGAAATGAGCCGAGAATCATCTTTTAAATCAAACCTTATTGATTACAAAGTAACGGCAACGGCCGACTGCAAACCAATAGCGTCTGAAGCTTTTGTAAAACTTTACAAAGCTTAATTAAAATAAAATGGGGGGCAGCTTCGGCTGTCCTTATTTTTTTACATGGAACAAGGTATTGGTATGCAAATAGTAAGGGCCCCCGGTATTTACAAGAAGATTAAGTTTACGGAAAGCCGAAGCTACTTATTCTCTCAATACACAAGCCGCTACATGACCGGTGTAGTCTAAGACTTAGCCTATGTTTCGAGGTCTTACAGTCCAAATATACAGGGGATTGTATTTAAAGAAATAACAATTTAAGTATTTTATAAAAGGGGTGACTTTATGGCCGCAGGGACCACAATTGAAAAATTATTTATATCGTTAGGGTTGGACATGACGGCGCTAGATTCTGATTTGCTCACGGCTAGCAAAACCGTTAATCAAGGCATGTCTAGTTTAAAGACCAAGGCGCAGCAATCAAAATTACGAATGGAAATAGATATGTCAGCGTTCGCCGGCGCCGAGAGGTCTACGGAGGCGCTAGCCGTAAAAACTAAACATTTGACCGATCAGTTAAACATACAAAGGCAGGCGGTTAGTTTAATTAATGCGACATACCAGGAATCAGTTGCAGCCAAGGGAGCAGACGACGCAGCCAGTCAGCGAATTTTAACCAGGTTGCTAAGAGAGCAAAAAGCCGAGGCGGATCTTGCCAGGCAATTGAAGGAAACTAATGCAGCCAGGGCAGGAGGTGCTGCAGGGGGTTCGCTGAATACCGGAAACACAAATGCCGCCAGCGCTGCGGCAGGGTTATTGGCCGGATCATTAGGCCGAGTTAGGGACGCGGGCGCGTCGGCCGGCAATGCGCTTACGATGATAAATACTAAAATGATTGCATTAGCAGCGGTGGCCGCAAGTGGAGCCGGTTTATTTAACGTCGTTAAAGGCGCGGTTGAGGCTGGCGATGCAGCGTATAAACTAGCAGCAAGATTAAATTTAACAGCAGCGGAGGCCGGAAGTTTAAATAGAGTTTTAAAAATTTCAGATGTTGATTCACAAATATTTATTTCAACAATGATAAAAATGGATAAATCAGTAATGAACGTGGGAAAAAACGGGAACGCGTTGACTGATGCAATGACGTTATTTAATTTTTCCATTCTTGATTCAGCTGGAAAATTATTACCGATGAATGACCAATTGGCAGCGCTAGCCCAGGGTTATAAAAACGCGGCTGCAGCAGGAGAAGAAGAGGCCTTTGTCGCTGATGTTCTAGGGGCAAAAGGCGCCGCGCTGGTTCCAGTCTTACGTGATTATGCTATAAATGCGGAGGCCGCAAGCAGAATAAAAACGATTGGTATTGATCCGCAGCAGGCGCATGATTTAGCCGTGGAATTTAAGGTTTTAAATCTAGAATCAGCTCAAATGTCGAACGCGCTAGGAATGGCATTAATGCCGATTGCAAAAGAGATTTTGCCCGGAGTTATCGCGGGATTTGATACGTTAATAACCGCAGTAAAAGACAATAAAGAGGAAATTGTCGCGACGGTTGGCGTTGGGGTTGAATTTTTAAAATTAGTTAAAGACCTGGGATCCGCAATTTTAAGCGTCCCGAAATTTGTTTTTGATATTTCCGGCATACATTCAACGACCGAGGCGCTAACAGAGTTAAAAATTGGGTTAATGCAATTGAAAAAGCATACACTTTTAGATAATGTCGTTAATGACGTTATGAATTTAACGCCGCTAAAAGGTCACATAAATAATTACCGGCAAGATGCAATTGACGCAATCGCGGTACAGACGAAATTTGCTGCTGATGAAAAAGCGATTAAAGACACAGCGGTCGCCGATGCTAAAAAAGCAGCAGAGGAAACGAAGCGGATCGCAGCCGATCAGGCCGGCGCTATAGTTGCGGCTAAGAAAAAAGAAATGGACGCAGCCAAGGCCAATAAGGCGGCGTTAATTGAAATGGCCGACGAGGTTTATAAATCCACTCATTCGGCGCTAGAAAATGAGTTGCACGACGTTGATGTAAAGAGCGCTAAGTTGTCCGAGGCAAATGTTTCAGATGAAACCGTGGCCACAATATCCGCTGCCAGGAAAAAAATAATTTTAGATAAAGACGCCAAGGAACAGCAAAAAGTTATTGATGATAAAAACAAGGAAATCAAAAAATCCACGGAACAAATGGAAACGGAAATATATAAAATTAGTCACACGTCGTTAGAGAACCGGCTGCGTGATATTGATATCGAGCGGCAAGAGTGGATCAAAAAGACCAATGATGAAGTAAAAGCCACACAATTGGCTGAGCATCAAAAACAAAAATTATTTAAAGATACCCTTAATTCCGAATTAAGCGAGGAAATTAGAGCAGTAAAGGCGGCAATATTGGCCGGCGAAAATAAAGCTGATGCTTATAAAAAAGCGCATGAAAAAGTATTAGCAGACAAGGCAGCAGAGGCAGAGGCAGAGGTTTATTCTAGGAATCGAAGCGGCGTGTATCTGCCTGGAGATATGAAAAGAAGTACGGTAATTGATGGGAATAGTGCATATCAAATAACTGAAATAATGAAGGGGTTTAGCGATATTACAAACATACTGAAATTCCCGCAGCAAGCCAAGGCTGTCGGCGCCACGAATACAATCACAGTTAGCATGCCAATAAATGCCACGGTAAATAACGATACAGACATTAGCACGCTAGCGGATAAAGTGGCCGACCGGATCAAGGTCCCATTATTAAATGCGCTAGGAGAGACAGCAAATGGTTATTAAATAATAAATAAAAAGAACCTACTTTAAATTTAGTAGGTTCTTTTTATTTTCACCAATAGGGAATAACCGAAGGTTCAAAGAGCGGCCGCGAATGGCAAAACATTATCACGAGTTGAGAGCTAAAAGCGTCAACTCCTAAGTGCGTATTTCAAACAGGCACAATGAAAATTCCCTGCATAGAAAACATTTCGCCAGGGAATATCAAATATAAAAAATTAGTTTTTGCAAATAATTTATAGGGGGATTAATAAATGATTCAAATGTATGAATGGGTAGATCTGTTTAGCAAGGATCAAGAGTTTGTAGATAATATATGTAAAATATGTGGTGATTTATCTAAAGCTACTGAAGAAAATGATCATATTAAATTTATAGAATTATGGGGAAGGTTAGATGATAAGGAAAAAATAATAGTATCAGCTATGCAAGCATTTGAACTCAATAAAAATACCGACGAAGTTGATTGCCTGAAATTAAAAATTCAAAAGGTAATTACATTTTTTCAAGACGAAGAACAGAAAATATTGGCGGAATAGGCGGATAAACGCCTTTTTTTACCCTTCCGCCAAATGCCGAAAACCCTTACGTGCTATGGCTTTATACTGTTTTATATTTCTTTTTTTGACGGAATGGACATAATAATAGTAAAACCATCATGAGAGAATAGTATATATAGAGAGTTTATTGAAATTCCGTCCAATCCGTCCCATCCGCCAAATTGATTTTAATACCTTATTTATGGCAATAATAGCCATGAGGTGAGAGCGTGGAATTGCTATTGATGTACCAGGCGTGCATGACTTTTATAATTATTGACATTGCAATCGTGCTTTATTGTCTTAGCAAAATTATATATGTTGTGCTGATAAAGTCTTGACGATATTGTCAGGGCTTTTTTTTGTTATTAAGTATTAAAAAAAAATGGGTAAAGTAAATGGCCAGCATAAGATGCTGGCCGCTAAAAGTTGGCTATTGTCTTAGTAAAAACTAAGACGCTAAAAGTTGTTTTTATATTATATGCCCCAATTATCAAAGATATTATACGTTTGGCCAGCATAAAATGCTGGCCGCTCAAAGTTGTCCGTTTGTTCTGTACAAAGTACCGAACGCTAAATGTTGTATTGACTTAAGTATAGACTAGGTGTCAATCTAGCGCAATGGTTTTTTTTAACATATATTTAAAAGTCGCTTTAATGATTGGTTTATCTTATTTTTCGTGCCGACTGTGATTTTAGCTACATCAGGAGATATAAGCCTTTTTTTACTTATGACTCTTATTTGAGCTAAATTTATAATACCTTTAATTTCTTTTTTAAAATTAGGTTCTAATTCTACGCAGATTTCAAAGTAATATAGTTTTCTGCTTTTTGTTGTTCCGTCCAATTCAAGCGAGTCTAAAAACCATTCCCCATTTAATTCTTTTAAAGTGCTGCCCTCGCAAGTTGTAATTGGAGCGATAATTGTAGTAGTGGAGCTTTTATTTCCTAAGTCATTTTGCAATACAACGACAGGCCTATCCCAATACTCCTCTTGCCCTATATTTACCCCTAAGTGACAATAGAAAATATCGCGCTGAAAAACATATTGAGGTGGAGCTATAAATTGCATCCTATATTTTTCTTTAGACCATTTAATAATCTTTAGGCCATGTTCCATTTTTTTTAGCCAAATGTTTTGGTTTTTATTCTTAATAATGACAGTCTGCTTTAAATCTTCAAGACTATTTTGGATTTCGTCCAATGCGGTTTGAACTTCTACTGATTCTATTTCGTCAGACATTGCAATACCTCTTTTCTATTAATCAGATAAATTATTAGACGATAACCAGTTATTTCCTTCTTTTTAATGAAAAAAATATATAAAGTGCTGATGAAGTCCTAAAGATAGGACCAGCACTTTATATATTACATAGGTTGTATAAATGTATTACTTATATAATAAAATGGCGTAGCGGCGAAGTGTGGAGGTTAGAGGGTAGGTTGAGCACATCCCTGCAGGGAGTG
>Ga0209511_1003068_pt1 | contig 13020 bp, 10 predicted proteins | sample SSSSmetaG_FD_184141 | JGI IMG/M metagenome (GOLD analysis project Ga0209511, IMG submission 184141) | Glacier valley bacterial and archeal communities from Borup Fiord, Nunavut, Canada, to study Microbial Dark Matter (Phase II) - ​SSSS... | ecosystem: Environmental > Aquatic > Freshwater > Ice >... | reverse complement strand
AACAATTTGTCCCGCAGCGCCTTGTCTTTCTGGTCGTTGCGGTACAGCCGGAACTTATACATGCGATACGCTGTGCTGGACTCATGCATTGCCATATGATACCCTACTTCGGCACTTCATGCCCGCCTTATATCCCCATGGCTGAAGCCAGGGGTTTTACGGCGGCATCTGATAACCCATTTCGTGTTTGCGATTACCCAATACCGTTACAAAGTTAAACCATTCTATCGCAATTGCGCTCAATAGGTCCATGCGGTGCCAATGCCTGCGCTGATGTTCATACCTTGCACAAACTGTCCCAAACTTATGAAAAAGCGCATCTTAAGATGTGATACAATGTTCAAATGGATACCATCCCCACCCTAGAAACTTGGCTAGCGCTTCCAACGCCTGAAATCGCTCAATACGTGCTGCCACATCGCATCGCGGTGATGTTCACCTCCGATGGCACACGACGTCATTATTTACTTCGCCACCCCGAAAAAAACGGTCAAATTACAAACTTTCTGGCGTACCAGCAGCACACCGCAGCGCTTTATGCACACAGCTTCACGCTCCTCTATGAGTTGGGTGTACAAGCAATTCTGACACCAGGTTTGTACTCACTTAACTTTCAGCGCGGCAGTCAGATGCTGCAATTTTTTCTGGATGCCACACAGCAATCACTACTCAGCGAACCATTGCTGAGCCTTTATCGAATTTGGGACGTTCAGGTACGGCTGTATGGCGATTATGACATTGCCCCTGCTGCCGAACCGATCCGGGATGGTTTGCGCAGCGTTGAGGCTGATCTAACGGCACTGCGCCCAACCGGATCGCGATTATTATTGTTTGGCTATATCGCAGATACGTTTGAGGTTGAATACCTACAGCGAGGCATGGCCTTACAAACAGCGTTGAACCGCTTGCCCACGCCTGACGAAATCCGGCTGGCGTGTTTTCCGCATGGCCCGCAGCGGATCCATATCCATCTAGGCGGTGGCTGGATGCGGGTGGGGCGTGTGCTGCCCTTTGCGCTGGATGACGGCGCAACCGATTTATATTTCGCCACTGGTTTGACGTTCGATCTTACGGAAGAAAATATACGGCGCATTCTTTATGACCATTTATTTCTGCGCCATGTTGCACCAGAGGACAATGTCGCCTATACCCCGGAAATGATTGCAGCGCTGCGCAGTTACTATGCGGGACACGGTGAAAATGTTATAGGTTTGGGACGCCTTGTCGGACCGGGCTTGTGGTATCCTGAAATGTAGTTAAAAACGTTGTTAACGTAAGGCTGCATACAAAGTGGTTGCTTCACTCAATGTTCCAACTGAGCGTCAACAAAGTGGTAAAGCAAGCATCATAAATGATATACCACGCCATCAGATGTGGGTGAGGATGGTCGCAAAGTGGTTTGAGCCACAGCTCGATAATCCGGCCACACGCTTCCGCGAACAAACGATTCGCGTTCTGTCATTCATCATGGTGGTGGTGGCCGGGTTACTCGCATTGCTGTCGGCGGGAACTTCACAAGGTGCTGCACTCCTCCCGGTAATGGCGATAATCAGCGTCTTTGGCATGATGTCCTCAATGCTTGCTATCCATCTGAAACACTTGGCTTTGGCCTCGTGGTTGTTGGTGCTGACCTTGTTAGTCGACGCATTCACCTTTTTATGGCTGGCAGGCTACTCCGCCCGTGTTAGTTTTCCGCTGTTCATGATCGTCTTTTTATTCAGCACCCTGGTGCTGCCTCGACAGTATTTAGGTTTGCTGTTAGTCGGGACGCTTGCAGTACTGACACCAATCCTCAGCCTACAAGCGGAGCACATGGGCGATCCGCTGCTCGCGGTGTTGGTCGATGCTGTAGCTGTACTAACGATAGAGACATTGGGCTTATACGTTTTTCGCCTGGAGTTCGACTCCCGCCTGGAAGAAGCTGAACGTGCACGCGTGCACGCGGAGGAGTCCGACCGGCTGAAAACGCAATTCCTTTCGAGTGTGAGTCACGAATTGCGCACGCCACTTAACGCTATCATCGGTTACACAGAACTCGTTATGTCCGATCTGTTTACGTCCGAAGAAGCGGTCGAAAAGCAAGCTGAGTTCAACCCGAAAATCCTGAACAACGCACGTAATTTGCGTATCATGGTGGATGACTTACTAGACCTGGCACGGATAGAAGCGGGTATGGCGAGCCTGGACAGTACGCCGGTCGTCCCATCAGAAATCATTCGCGAAATTGTCGATAACCAGCAAGGGTTGCTGCATGGTAAGGCGCTTACCCTGTCACTACAAGTCGAGCCAAATGTACCGGAGAGCGCCCTTTGGGATGCGTTCAAAGTCAATCAGATTCTAACCAACCTGATAGGTAACGCAATTAAGTTCACAAACAGCGGTGCCGTTACCGTTCGGATGAGCGCCCCAGATGAGCAATGGCTGCTGATTGCAGTTTCAGATACGGGAATCGGAATGCAACCGGGTGCGGAAAAGTATATTTTCGATAGGTTCCGGCAAGTTGATGCATCCGATCAACGTGTACACGGCGGTACCGGGCTTGGCCTTGCGATCACGAAGGGGTTATTGGAACTCATGAACGGCACTATTGTAGTCGAAAGCACACTCGGCAAAGGCACTACGTTTACGGTGACGCTCCCACGTTGGGTGAAAAGCGAAACGAGTTCACTAAATCCAAGCGAGTGACCCGTGATCCTGTATCAACGAATCTGCATCAGCAATATTCAGCTAAGCAAGTTTCGCTAATAACCTGGGATAACAAATGTATACCACAATGACTGAGTCTGTATTAGAAGAACTCCACGCGTCTGATCAACTGTCGCAATGCACATATTCGATTGCGATCGCCGCACTGGTATCAGGACCTCAGCAAGCCGCGTGCCTGGAGGGGCTGCAAACCTATGCAATGGAAGCAGAACAAATTACTGCCGGGTTATCCTGGCAAAATACCTACATCACCTCCTACGCCACGGCGCTTGCTTTGCGGGTCGGTGGTATGACCATGCTTTCTGACGGTATTCTGGCTGCGCTCAGCGCTAATCGCAACACGACGACGAATACAGAAACGCTCACCTTTGGTGGGTTGGTGGGTGCGCTCAATCGGTTTTCTCAACGCACTTTCGGATTCGTAATGCCACATAGTCCGGCGGTTCAATCCGCAGTAGAAGCTGAATCATATAAATGGCAAAAGGTTATCCAATGGAATCAGTTTTATAACCCGATTTACTCTATCGCAGGATTTACCGCTGAATCTAGCTACGGTTTACCCATCGATCTCGATCGGTTCACCACGGCGTTCGGACTTTCTGACGGGTCGATCGCACGCTCGGCCAGTGCTTCGGCCATCACTTTATTGAACTATCTGGCACAAGACCGAACGCCACCTTGCGCATTAGTCAATTACGTACACCAGTTGAACCCATACGAGCGAACAATTGGCGTCTTCGATCAACTTCCCAACTTTCTGAATGCGTGGACGCTGATGTATGCTGATTTGGATGACTCGGTCATGCGTAACTTGCCGGAAGCGATTGAACTGCGCGAGGCACTCGCACAAACAGCCCGGATTGGCGCAGCAGGCAACCTGATCACGCCTGAACTCGACACCGGCTCGGTGGCAATGCTCGGTATTCGATGGCCGCGTGCAGAACGCCAACGTGCGTTTGAGGAAGCAGCACGGCTCATGTTCGATGGCACGGTCTACCGCACATTTTTGTTTGAGCGCAATCCATCCGTCTCGACCAATATCCACGTTTTGGCGGCATGGCCGGAAAATCCTCATGCCGACGCGATTTTTGGCTGGCTGCAACAAGAGCTGGATGGCACTTTCGATCACTGGCTGTGCAAATGGCATATCTCACCTTTTTATGTCATTGGCGAAATTGGTCGTCTGATGATCGACATTCCACATCCGATTGCACAGCGCTTAGCCGTGCGCGCGTTGTATATGCTGCTTGCCGCGCAGCGTACCGATGGCGGGTGGGGGATTGTTCGCAGCACCACCGAGGAGACTGCCTATGCCGTACTCGCATTGCGCAAGCTGCACGACTGCTACCCCGCACTTGCTCACGAATGTGATACAAGCCTGCTTAACGCACGAGCAGTTTTAGAACGTTCGCCGGATTATACGCCGCTGTGGATCGGTAAGTCGCTGTATTGTTTACGTCCATTGGTGCGCGTTCTGCAAAGCCTGGCACGGGAAGCACTCTACGAGCGAGTCACCGTTTAAGGGTGTCGAGTGATGATATAGACTGGCCAGAAAAGGCACGTTGTTCAGTTTCGCTCTCTTCCTAACCCTATCACCTGGAGATTCTTGATTATGCTTAATGAATGTGTTGCACTGATCGCTGATGACAATGAAGACAATCGCAACATTTGCCGCATTATTTTACAAAAATCGAATATGTCAGTGACGGAGGTTGTCAACGGTCAGCAGGCTATCGAGCGGCTGACCGATCAGCGTTTCACGTTAATGGTGCTCGATATGCAAATGCCCGTTGTCGATGGGCGGGGCGTGTTACAATGGCTCACTGCTCATTCTGACGTTCGCCCGCAGCATGTGATCGTCTTAACCGCTAATCCACATCGCGTGACGCATGATGTACAAAACACTGCGGATTACGTCATGTATAAGCCGATTGCAGCAGTCGAGTTTGCTCACTTCGTACAGCGGCTGACGCAACCAAGGAAGCCTTAAACCCACTTTGCCTTTTTATTTGGCAAACTCTACGTTTGCCATTTGGCAGGGCTTGTTGCTTCACGCTCTGATTCTTGACACCGCCCAAAATGTACGCTTTAGCTTCCAATGTAGACTCATCGCTGTATCAGTGTGCGACAGTCCGTGAAAAAGACTCTAAATCGGCAGAAATCCCTGCCTTTAGGCATGGGGAGCGTCACCTTTGAATCTCACGCGATGCCATGCGCTACGTACCAATCGTAGGTATCCTGAAGCATCCGCTGTAACGGGATTTGCGGTTGCCCGAATGCCTGCCATGCCTTATGACAATCAAAATAAATCAATTTGGTACTTTGCCGTATTTGATCGCCATTGACCGCCAGCTTGACGCCTAACGTGCGCAAACCATCCACGATCGCGCCGAGTGGTACGCCCAAAAACACCGGAAACACAATGGGCGGCGGTCGCACTCCTACGATCTCTGCTGAGAGCGCCGTGATCGTTTGCCAGCGCACATCGAACGCGCCGAGCAAATAACGTTCGCCGGATCGCCCAACGGTCGCGGCCATCAAATGTGCCGCTGCCACATCGCGCACATCGATCAGCGTGACCCCTCCCGGCGGGATCGCAGGCACGCCGCCGCGTTTGAGTTCCAACATCAGGCTGCCCGAAATCTGATTGAGATCACCCGGCCCCATCACCACCGACGGATTCAGGATTACTACGTCTTGCCCTTGCGCCACGGCGCGCGCTGCTTCCTGCTCGGCTAACGCTTTGGTGTGTCCGTACGGAAAGCGCTTCGGGTTGCCATTGAAATTCAACGATTCATCAATCGGCTGACCGTGCGCGCGTCTGCCGAGCGCTGCGCCGCTGCTCGTGAATAGTACGCGCTTGATATGCGCTTTACGCGCCGCTTCCAACACAAAGCGTGTGCCATCCACGTTGACTTGATACATGCGGGCGGTATCGGCACGCCAGTAATCGGCCACCGCTGCAACGTGAAACACCCATTCGCAGCCGTCCATCGCCGCTAGCAGCGAAGCCGGATCGGTCACATCACCGATCGCGTGCTCGACGGTCAGCCCTTCCAAAGCGGTCAGCGGCGATGATTCACGGCGCAGCACTCGCGCAGTGTGCCCGGATGCAATCAACGCGCGCGCGATATGCGAGCCGATGAAGCCCGTCCCGCCCGTAACGAGCGCCGTCACCATGTGCGTATCACCATCAGAGCGCGACCTGTCGGCCTTCGCGGGCGGATTGCGCCAGCGCATCGAGCACGCGCATATTTTGATAGCCATCTTCCGCTGAATAACGCGGTGCGCGTTTGTCGAGAATAGCAGCGGCAAAATCTTCAACCATCAGCACGTACTGATTAGCGACGGGCACAGTGATCAGTGTAGTTTGGTCATGGCGTATCAGCTTGAGCGTAGGTGAATTGTCGTCAGGTCGGAACGGCAAATCAACAGTGATTGAGCCATTTGTGCCGCTGATCACGTACTGCTGAGTGTTGTGGCTGCGCATCCCGCACGCAAAATGCGCCAACATACCATCTGGCAAGCGCAATATGCCCACGAAACTTTCATCGACACCGCTGCGCCCCACCACTGCATAGCCGCTGACGCTTTGCGGCTCACGTCCGCTGATCAGCCGGATCGCGTTCACGCAATAGCAGCCAACATCCCACAAACCGCCGCCGCCTAGTTCCGGTTTGAGCCGCACGTTATCGGTGACGCTCTCCGCCATGGCGTAGGTGAATTCAGCGCTGATCAAGTTCGGTTGACCGATCTCACCCGCCGCGATCAATTCACGGACGCGCGCGTGCTGTGGATGAAAGCGGTACATGAATGCCTCCGCTAACAGCACCTTTGCCGCTTGTGCCGCATCGATCATCGTGCGCGTTTCGGCAGCATCCATCGCCATTGGCTTCTCGACCAGCACATGCTTGCCCGCTTTGATCGCCGCAATCGACCACGGCGCGTGACCGTCATTTGGCAGCGGGTTATAAATCGCGTCTATCTCAGGATCAGCGAGCAGGGCTTCATAGCTGTCATAACTGCGCTCGATTCCTAGCTCCGCTGCGAATGCCCGCGCTTTATCGGCATCACGGCTGGCAATCGCAGCCACGTATCCGTTGCGTGACGCTTTGATGGCCGGAATCACTTGTTCGCGCCCGATTTTGGCGGTACTGATCACGCCCCAACGGACGGCGCGTGTGCTATCTGCTTGCATCATTTGCTAATCCTCTTGAGATAACTTATTTGGCAGGGCTTTACTACTGTACACTTATACAAAGCGCACTACGAACAGCAGCAATATGTTGATCGCGATCTGGCACATCCAACTGGCAAACAGGCCGAAACGCAGTTTGATATAGCTGTACGCGAAATTGACGGCCACGAATGCGAAGCCGATCACAACGGCGACCAGCGGAAATTGCGTGACATGCAGCTGCGGAAAAAAGACAAAAAGCGACCATATACTGGCCGCGATCGCCGTGAATAGTAAGCCGCGTGTGGGTTGGAGCGCACCGCGAAAAAAGAGCGTTTCGCCTGCGGGCATCGCCAACGCCAACGATTGAAAGGCGAACGCTGGCGAAGTGCCCTCGAACATAAATAGCGAAGTACGCTGCAACTGTGGCGACGCGATTAACAACAGCGGCACGCCGATCAACAGGCCAAAGCCAAGTCCTAACAGCATATCGATCGCATTTGGGATCTCGACTTCAAGCCGATCCAGCAAAATCGACAGCAGGCCGACCCCGATCAGCACCGTCCACAGCAGCGTATAGCGCACGTCCGGCGCTAGCGGATTCAAGCCAAGTATCACTACTGCCAGCAGGATCAGGTAGATCAGCGCCGGATCAATCGGTCGCAACGGTGGCTCGTCGTCCTCGTCAGCATCGCTCGTCGTCAGCGGAATATCGTCAACAGCAGCGTCAAGCATGGCGTATTCGACGGTGAGCGGCACAGTAGGCGGTACTGCCAGCGGCTCGGTCGGCAGCACAACATCAGGCACTGAATCAAGCGACGGCGACTCGATCAACGGTGGCAGCGGTGGTAATGGCGGCTTGGCGGGCGACTCGCTCAATACACCGCCGCGCTGAACGCCTCGATCGTCTTTTCAACGTGGGCGCGCGTGATCCAATAGTGAGTGACCGCCCGAAACTGCCGCTTACCCGTCACGCCGATCAGGATATTTTGCGCTGCCAGCGTATCCGCGATGTGCTGCGCCGTGTGCGGGCATTCGTCGGTCAGCTTGATAAACACCATGTTCGTTTGTGTGTGTGCCAAGTCGATCGACACGCCGGGTAAAGTCGCCAGTTCAGCCGCTAACAGCCGCGCGTTGTCGTGATCTTCCTGAAGGCGCGTGCTCATTTCGTTGAGCGCGATCAAACCCGCCGCCGCCAAAACGCCCGCCTGCCGCATTCCGCCGCCGAGCGACTTACGAATGCGCCGCGCTTTTCCGATGAATTCGCGCGTACCTACGATCACCGATCCGACGGGCGCGCATAAGCCTTTGGACAGGCAGAAGGATACGCTGTCCGCCGCCGCCACCAGATCCCGCACATCACAGCGAGTGGCCGTAGCTGCGTTGAAAATGCGCGCGCCGTCCACATGCAGCGCGATCCCGTGCGCGTGCGCCAATTCGCCCACGGCGTCCATATATTCATGCGGAAGTGGCACCCCGCCCACCGTGCCCTGCGTATTTTCCAGACAGATCAGGCGTGTTTGCGGATAGTGCGGATTGTCACCCCGAATCGCGTCCTCGATCTGATCCAATGGCAAAGTGCCATCCGGCTGAACGGGCACTACGCGCGAATGAACACCGCCGACCGTGGCCGGGTTGCCCGCTTCGTATACGTAAATATGCGCCTTGTCACCGACGATGATCTCGTCACCGCGTCCGCAGTGCGCCAGTATAGAAGTCAGGTTGCCCATAGTGCCGCTGCTGACGAACAATCCAGCTTCTTTGCCGAAACGCGCAGCGGCTTGCGCTTCTAATTCGTTGACGGTCGGGTCTTCACCGTACACATCATCCCCAAGCGGTGCGTCAGCCATGGCGCGGCGCATAGTGGGCGTCGGCCAGCTCACCGTATCCGAGCGCAAATCGATTTTGTCCATATGCTCTCCTTATTTAGCAGGGCTTTTATAACCGCTCAGCCGTAATACGTAAACATCGTGATTGCTTCAGGATCTGCCTCGCCACCCATCGATTCATAAAGCGCCATCGCGGGGATGTTGGACGGATTGGTAAGTACCCATACTTGATCAGCACCAACTTCCTTGCCCCAACTATTGACTGCTTCAATGAGCGCTTTACCGATGCCGCGCCGCCGAAAATCCTCATGCACGCCTACATCGTAGATCAACACTTCGGCTTTACGCTTATCGAATCGTTGCAACCTGTTGGCGCTCAGGAAACCTGCCGCCGTATCATCCCAAAATCCCACGAACAAAGCGTTATCAGGATTTGCCAGAAACTTAGCGCCCTGTTCATGATCCCATGTTTGGTCCTCATCGAGTAGCAAAGAGTTGATCGATGCAATAAATACCTCATCAACGTTCGTGATTCGCTTGATCGATAGGGTCATTTTTATCTCACGATAGCTAGGCCCCGGTCTTTAGGCCGGAGCACGATTGCTTGACTTATTCCTGCGCGCCGCCCGCGTAACCAGGTTCGCCGTCGAAATTGTACAGGTGCTCCGTCTTGATGAAATCGTAGCCGCTTGTGATCATCTGATCGAGCAGCCGGACAACTTGATTGTGCGTCACCACGTCGCCCTTTTGAGTGGCAACGTAACGGCAGCGCCAATGATCGGTGCAGAACGTGTCACCGGAAGCCGTCGGCCACACTTCCTGCCCACGGTTACTGATCGACAGCAAACGCATTCCGTCGCTGCTCAGCCCATGCAGCGCATCACCGAGCGTGGTCGGGTTGCGCTCGTTGCGATACAGGAACACGTCCACGCCCACCAGATCGCGCTTGACGGGGGTACGCTGCTGAGCGCCTGCGCCTGCCGGGATGCCGCTACCTTTAGTATAGCTCACGGCGGCCAACTGCTGCGGACTTTGGCCGAGCCGGGCGACCACTGCCTGCGCAAATTCCTTGGTGCCGACTTTTTCTTTACTGATGCCTTCCTCGTAAATGTCGTAGGTGTGTACGCCGTCTTCGATCGTGCGCAGCCAGGCATTGTGAACACGCTCGGCAATTGCAGGTTGGCCGATATGCACCAGCATCATGATCCCGCCCAATAGCAAGCCGGACGGGTTCGCCAGGTTTTGCCCGGCACGGCGCGGCGCTGAGCCGTGAATCGCCTCGAACATGGCGCACGTTTCGCCAATATTGGCCGATCCCGCCAGCCCAACGGATCCGGCGATCTGCGCGGCCACGTCGGACAGAATATCGCCGTACAGGTTCGGCATGACGATCACGTCAAAAGCGGTAGGCGTATCGGCCAATTTTGCCGCGCCAATATCGACAATCCAATGCTCGTTCGGGATGTCCGGGTATTCAGCGGCAATTTCATCGAATACCTTGTGGAAAATGCCGTCGGTCATTTTCATGATGTTGTCTTTGGTGAAGCACGTTACTTTTTTACGGTTGTTCTGGCGCGCGTATTCGAACGCATAGCGCACGATTTTCTCACTACCGGGGCGCGTGATCAGCTTCAGACATTCGTACACTTCATCGGTCTGACGGTATTCGATGCCCGCGTATAAATCTTCTTCATTCTCGCGCACGATCACCAGGTTCATGCCGGGGTGTTTGGTATCCACGAATGGCGCATAGGCGATCGATGGGCGCACGTTGGCGTACAACCCGAACATTTTACGGGTGGTGACGTTGATGCTTTTGAAGCCGCTGCCTTGCGGCGTGGTGATCGGCGCTTTGTAGAAAACGCGAGTGCGCCGAATCGAGTCGAAGGCGCCCGCTTCGATCCCCGTCAGGTTACCTTCCAGGTAGACTTTTTCGCCCACCTTGATCGTTTCGATGTCCAGATCAGCGCCCGCTTCCTGAATGATGTGCAGTGAGGCGGCCATGATTTCAGGCCCGATGCCGTCCCCGTTCGCCACCGTAATCGGAATTTTTGCAGCCATAACTTTGTGATCCTTGTAAAGTGCTTGAGAAAGCCCTTGCTCATCGCGCTGCCTACTGATTGCAATGCTGATGGGCAGCGATGTTCACGCGGACTATAGCAAATCCTATCGAAAAGGCAAGCTGCCCTGCTATCTTTTTATTGCATGATGCGTTATTCTATTAAATCAGATATGACCCAGGTTTGTATCCGCATTAATTTACGACTACATTCTGTATCTGATCTGGCGCGTCGCCAAAAAACTCTAGTCCGATTATTTTCTCATCGATGCATTTTCAACTCTTTATGGAGACTCACTATGCTATCCAATCGTCTACGACCTCTTTTTATTTGTGTACTCGTCCTTTTAACGGCGATCGCGTCCCTATTCGGCGGTAATACAGCGCCTGCTCATGCATTTGGCGCAATCTCTGGTGTTGTTTGGCGCGACTATAACTTGAATGGCGTGCAAGATGCGCTGGAACCTGGCGTTCAGTATATTACTGTCAGTTTTTACGACAATGGCGGTTTGGTGGCAGGCTCACCAATCACAACAGACGCCAATGGCAATTACACGTTTAACTACCCAGGGAGCGACCCGACAGTTCGCGTTGAATTTACCGGATTGCCCGCCTATTTGAAGCCGGGCGCGCAGCCAGCGCCACAGCCTGGCTCGAATGGGTCAACTGTGCAGTTTGTCACGCCGGGTGCTACGAACGTCAATTTGGGCGTGCAAAATCCATCGGAGTTTTGCCAGAACAACCCGGATGTGGTCAGCACCTGCTTCATTCCTGGCGATCATACAGGCGCGCAGGCGACTGATCCGGTGGTGGTGAACTTTCAATATAATGCTGGAGATCCGTCACAGCCATATGTTGCCGCACACGATGACACCGGCTATGGAATCGGTGTTCACCCGGTCAAGGTGCCCCACGCAGAGGTCGGCGCGGTGTATGGCTTGGCTTATCAGCGTGCCTCAAAATTCATTTTCGCCGGCGCATCACTCAAACGCAACTCGGATTTTGGGCCAAGCGGCATTGGCGCTATTTACAAAATTAATGACACAACAGGCTCTGCGACGCTGGCCTCACTGTTCTACGATTTTGGCGCGGCAGCGGGCAGTACCGCCGGGCGTACTATTCCAGTGGGCAGCACACGCGATCAGGACACCTGGGCATATAACCTGGTTGGTACAATATCGCTAGGCGGTATGGATATTCTGGAGGATCCAGTTAATTCGGCAAACGATGCTTTATATGTGGTGAACCTGAACAACCGCACTTTGAATAAAATTGTCATCAACGCAGGCGCCACGGCGGGCGCTGTTTCAACCTATTCAATGCCGCTTGCGCTCCCTGGCGCCAGGCAAGGCTGTGTGGCTGCCGATGTACGCCCGTATGGGTTGGGCACGCACGACGGCAAGGTGTACGTGGGGCTGGTTTGCTCGGCACAAAGTTCACAGGATGTCAGTCAATTACGCGCGTATGTCTACTCATTTGATCCGGCGAGCGCCGCTTTCAGCACAGCGCCAGTATTTGAATATGGCCTCAACTATACGCGCGGCTGCGCAAGCGGTGGCGGTGGTAACCCAAGTACATGCGTGGCATCGGGCAAGAACCCGATTCCCTGGCTGCCCGCCGCGTCTCCGGTCATTACGACAGGCGAGCCGATCGTCAAAATTCAAGAAGTGTTGACCGACATTGCATTCAACAATGGTGACATGATCCTGGGCTTCCGCGACCGCTTTGGTGATCAGTACCGTGGCGCGCGCACGGCGGGCGATATTGTGCTGGCCTGTTTAGTCAAGGGCGTTTACACGCTTGAAAACAATGGAAGCTGCGGTGGAAAAACATCGGCGGGCGGCGTCGGGAACAGTCAAGGTCCCGGCGGCGGTGAGTTCTACAATCGTGATAACTACATTATCTTTCATGAAGAAGTTGGCAACGGCGCGCTGCTGCAACTACCGGGCAGCCCGGATATCATGACGACCGTGTTCGATCCGGTGTTTGCCGATGCGCGTGCCTTGCAAGATAACACGAACGATACGCTTAACGATGGCGGCGTGCGGCGCTTTGCCAATAGCGACGGTTCGTGGTCGCGCGCCTATCGCCTGTACAACGGCGCCAGCAACAACAACCCCACCGACTTTGGCAAGAACAACGGCGTAGGCGACCTTGAGGCGGTTTGTGACAGCGCGCCGATCGAAATCGGTAACCGCGTGTGGATCGATACCATCCAGAACGGTATTCCTAACGGTATTCAAGACCCC
>Ga0209511_1003066_pt1 | contig 13032 bp, 14 predicted proteins | sample SSSSmetaG_FD_184141 | JGI IMG/M metagenome (GOLD analysis project Ga0209511, IMG submission 184141) | Glacier valley bacterial and archeal communities from Borup Fiord, Nunavut, Canada, to study Microbial Dark Matter (Phase II) - ​SSSS... | ecosystem: Environmental > Aquatic > Freshwater > Ice >... | reverse complement strand
TTTTCTTTTACTGTTTTTAAATTTTGTACTTCCATTATTTAATTTTCTTTGTTAACAATAAGTGTTTTTTAATTCATTTTTAAACAGCTTTTTTGCGCTGGTTGCTATTATTATTTCTTCATCGGTTGGTATTACATATACCTGCACTTTGCTTTTTTTTGTTGAAATAAGCAGGGCGTTTGTACTGTTTTCTTTTTCATCTATCTCAATATTTAAATAATCAAATCCCTTACAAATCCTTGAACGGATAGCAGGAGCATTCTCACCAATGCCTCCCGAAAAAACCAGTACCTCAAGTCCGTTTAATACAGCTGTATATGCGCCAATCCATTTTTTAATCTGGTAACAGAATAAGGATACTGCATCTGCTGCATGAATATCTGAACTTTCTTTTTTCAACAAATCCTGCATATCAGCGCTTATTTCTGAAACACCTAATAAACCACTTTCGTGGTTAATTATATGATTGAATTTTTTTGCCGTCATTTTTTCTTTTTGTAACATATACCAGGCAACTCCGGGGTCTAAATCTCCCGTTCTAGTACCCATTACCAACCCGCCGGCAGGTGTAAATCCCATGCTGGTATCTAAACTTTTCCCTTCTTTAACAGCGGCTAAGCTTGCGCCGTTTCCTAGATGAGCTAAAATAATTCTTTCTTTACTTTTTATTCTTCCTTCTATTTTTTTCAACTCTTCCATTAAATAAGTGTAGGATAAGCCATGAAAGCCATAGCGCCTGATACCGGCTTTGGCAAAGCGCCGTGGTATGGGTAAAATTTTTGCAACAGGCGGCATAGTTGTATGAAACGAAGTATCAAAACAGGCAACCTGTAAAAGTGTAGGAAATTGTTTTTTAAATAATTTAATGATGTCGATTTCTGCAGGAAGATGATCCGAATCATATTCTCTTATTTTATTTAATTCCGTTAACAATTGGTCATCAATAATTTTCGGATCTGTGTGTTCCATGCCATAAACTATTCTATGCCCAATGCAACCAACGCTGTTAAAACATTTTTGTTCTTTCAACTGCGTAATTAAAAATTCTGCCGCCTCTTTAAAACTTTTTGTTCCCGTTTTTATTTCCTCTGTTACATCGGTGATGTAATTTGTTATCATAAATGCAGTATCATCCAAACCAATTCTTTTTATGTGTCCTGATAAGATTTTGTTGGTCTTTCTGTAAGTCTCATATACGGCAAATTTTATGCTGGAAGAGCCGCAGTTAACCGTTAAAATATTTAAACTTTCCTTTTTCATAAAAAAGTAATTATCCACCGTCAGTTTCCGTTAAGGCTTTGTTTTGTATATGAAGGAAATATTAACCTGAACATTCTTTTGCACAAAGTGGCACGTTCTATAAAGGCAATAAGCTGTCCATATTTTAAATGTAAAATTTTATTGAAAATTTTACAACAGGCAGATAGACCTAATCAGATATTTTATAAAGAAGTTTGTTAGATAACAATGCTTATCCTGCCTTCATTATATCATTGATAATTTTTAGGTGGTGGTTGGTATGTATTGCAAGAAACTTATTGGTTTCTTTTAAATTTAGTTTCCCAAAATAAGGATGATCAAAATGATGGTGTCTTTGCAGATTATTTAGTGCTTTTATTTTTTTAAATGCCACATCAACATTAGCCATCAGTTTATCGGGTATAATATCTCCCGTTGGCTGTACAATTTTTGGTGCTTTGGCTCTGCCTCTTGGTATTTTATTTAAAGTGTACACGAGCAATTTTCTTAAATTAAAAGAGCTTTTGTAAAGCGCAGGGTCTGATGTTTCCATTGCCGTGATTATCCGTACAAATACCAGCAGGCAGTGGTCAATATGCCAGCCAACATTAGCCCCAGAAATAGCTGTTTTCTGTTCAGCATAATTTGGAACATTCATTTTCAGTTGCTTTACAAGTTTCAATAATTTTTCCATAAATGTTTTACGGTTTTATGAATGCAGCAATTTAAAAGTTCTACACTAAAGCTACATAAAACAGTTTGTTGTTTTAAATCTGTAAATTATCAGTAATTATCAGGCTACCTATTCTGCAAAACTTTACTTTATTTTAAAAGGTTATTTTTGCAGTATGAAAAGTATTGTGCTCAATAAAAATATCAGTCGTAGGGTTGAAAGTGGTCACCCATGGATATTTGGAAATGAAATAAATTCAGGCAAAGAGAAAGATACAGCTGCAGCACCGGGTGAAATTGTAGATGTATACAGTTTTGATAAAATATTTATTGGCAGGGGATATTACAATCCACAATCGCAGATATCGGTACGCTTATTAACCCGTGATAAAAACGAAACGATTAACGATGCTTTTTTTTACAAGAAAATAAAAGATGCATGGGCATACCGCCAAAAGATTGGTTATAGTGAAAACTGCAGACTTATTTTTGGTGAGGCGGATGATATTCCACAATTGATTATTGATAAGTTCAACGATTATTTTGTAATACAAACGCTTGCATTGGGTATTGATGTGTGGAAGCCATCTATTGTAAAAGCATTGAATGAAATTTTTACGCCAAAAGGTATTTACGAACGTAACGATGTGCCTGTAAGAGAGCTCGAAGGAATGGAACAACACAAAGGTTTTCTTTCTGCAGAATTTGATACCGATATCATTATCAACGAAAAATCTTTTGACGATAAAACACCCGGTATTAAAATGCATATAGATATTGCCAACGGACAAAAAACCGGATACTTTTTAGATCAGCAGGATAACCGTTTTGCCATTCGGCATATTGTAAAAGATGCAGATGTACTTGGTGCATTTTGTTATACAGGTTCTTTTGAAATCAGCGCAGCACATTACGGCGCAAAATCAGTTTTAGGGTTGGATATTTCGCAGAGTGCCATTGATATGTGCGTTAAAAATGCAGCACTAAACGGATTAGAAAATATATGTACTTTCCAATGCGTAAATGCATTTGACATACTTAAAACATTATCGAAAGAAGAAAAGCGGTGGGATGTTGTAATGCTTGACCCACCATCGTTTGCAAAAAGCCGAAGCAGTATTGAAAAAGCTGTTGCAGGTTACAAAGAAATTAATTTGCGTGGTATTAAACTCGTAAAACCCGGTGGTTTTTTAGTAACATCAAGTTGTACAAACCTGGTGCAGCCTGCTTTGTTTTACGATATCATTCTCATGGCCGCAAAAGATGCAAAAAGAAGGGTACGCCAGGTTGTATTTAATGCACAGTCAGCTGATCATCCCATAATAAGCGGACAGGAAAATACACACTATTTAAAGTTTTTAATTGTGCAGGTTTTGTAATGTCTAAACAATTTATAAAATCATAATTTAGATTTATAAAATTATAATGTACTTAGAATTGATTCATCCATAATGTTGATAATAAAATTGAAAGATGTTTACATTGAAAGATATTAAAGATGCACATTCTATGGTTAAAAGTGGTACCGATTTTCAAAATTATGTGCAGGACCTTATTAAATTAGGCATTAAAAAATACGACTTTTTTGTAAGTGATGGGTATGCTTTGTATTTTGGAGATAACGATTATCAACTCAAAAGTAAGCCTGCATACAAAGTTTTAAATATTGCCAATATTAGCGATAAAGAAAGATTTAAGCATTATTTAAAAAATCATCAACGGGGGCAAACTGATTACAATACTTTTTGTAAAGATGCAGCAGTAACCGGTGTAGAAAAATGGACAGTGGACATGGCTAAAATGAGTTGTACTTATTATGACAAGTTTAATAATAAAATGATGGAAGAACCTATTGCTACTCCTTTATTGATAAATCAACAACCAGGGAATGGCAAAAGATTAATCTGATAAAAAATAACAGTGAAACAAAACTAAATTTAAAAAAAGAATGCTGCACAACTTAAGTTTTTATTTATTGGGTATTGATTAAACCAATATCAATTTTAAACTAAAATATTATATCTTCATTCCTTTACTGCTAACACAAAAATATCCACTTTGAACGCTGGTATAAACAGTCCTTTTACCGTTGTTGTACTTATCCCGTTATATAATGAGGAAAGGAATGTGGCTGCTATCAGCGAAGCCATCAATAAGGTATTTGATACCGTTGCAAATGCAGAATACAAATTACTTTTTGTAGATGATGGTAGTAAAGACTCAACGCTTAATGTTATTAAACAATTTGCTGCCGAAGATAAAAAAGTGGCTTATATTAGTTTCTCAAAAAACTTTGGCAAAGAAGCCGCATTGCTTGCAGGCTTTCAACATATACCTGCCACAATTGATGCAGTAATTACTATAGATGCTGATATGCAGCACCCTCCATCATTAATACCGACTCTAATAAAACACTGGCAGGCAGGTAATGATGTCGTTTATACCTATCGGGAAAAAAGTAATGAGCACGTATCCTTTTTTGCCAAGACAAGTTCTAAAATGTTTTACTGGGTAATGTCAAAACTGGCAGATGTGGAACTGGAAAACGGTATAGCTGATTTTAAGATTTTCGATAAAAAAGTACTAGCTGTAATTAAGGAAATGAAAGAAGATGCACCTTTTTTTAGAGGTCTTTTTAAATGGGTTGGTTTTAAACAGCTTGGTATTCCATACCGGGTAGAAGCACGGTTAAACGGCGAAACAAAATACCCTACCAAAGCACTTGTAAAAATAGCCCTGCACAACATTACTTCTTTTAGTACCAAGCCCCTGACAATGGCTATCTATGTAGGTTTTTTTACTTCGTTTCTTTCACTTTTGTACGTTCCATATGTATTGTACAGTTTATATCAGGGAATAGCTATTTCAGGCTGGGCATCTCTTATTGCTACTATTGCTTTTTTTGGTGGTGTACAATTGATGGTGCTGGGTATTATTGGTCTTTACCTGGGTAAAATATTTATGCAGTCTAAACAAAGACCACGCTACATTATAAATGAAATAAAAGCGCTGTTTTAATGGAGTCACTTACAAGATTAAAACAGGCAAAGCAGTGGGTGTTATCGGGGGATTTTTTATATAACAGTCGTTTAGCCATCTTGCTCTGGTTTGGGTTGCCAATTTTTAGCATTATAAGAACGCTCATAGTAGACAACCGCATTAATAATTTCCTCATTTTTAGAGGAGTTTTTTACCATGCTGTAAGCAACTTAAACCTTTACAATGCATATCCGCAAGAATACGGGGATGTAAATTTATACGGACCAATATTCAGTGTGGTAATTGCCCCTTTTGCATTGCTGCCTGTAAAACTTGGTTTTATTTTGTGGAGTCTTTTTAATGCATGGATACTTTATTTTGCCATAAGAAAACTGCCTATTCAAAAAAAATGGCAAAATGCAGTACTTATTTTTAGCTGCAACGAAATGCTGAACAACACTGCTTGGAGCCAGATAAATCCTTTTATTCTTGCCCTGCTTATATTAGGGTTTGTATATGCTGAAAAAGGGAAAAACAGTTGGGCGCTGTTCTTTATTTTATTGGCCACTTTTATAAAACTGTACGGTATTGTTGGCTTTGCATTTTTTTTCTTTAATGAAAAAAAATGGTCATTTATAGCTTGGGCAGTTGTATGGTCTGTCGTTTTGTTTTTATTACCGATGCTGATTGCAGGACCTTACTTTGCTACACATTCTTATGCGGACTGGTACAATGCAGTTGCAGAAAAGGCAGCCAAAAATATTAGGATGGATATACACAATGACCTGCAGGATATTAGTGTGATGGGTATGATAAAGCGCATATTTAATTTACCAAATTTTAAAACAATTTGGGTGCTTTTTTTTGCGGCTGTTATGTTTGCTTTCCAGTTTATTCATGTTGCTTATTATAAAGATCTGCGTTTTAAACTTTATATACTTTGTTCGGTATGCATTGCCGTTGTTATTTTTAATACAAGTTCAGAATCGCCCACTTACATCATTGCATTCCCCATGGTTTGTGTTTGGTACCTTATGCAAACGCCAACTAAAATTAATAATGCGCTGTTTATTTTTGCATTGTTGTTAACCTGTTATTCTTACTCGGATATTTTTACACCATATGTGCGCACACATATCGTAAGACCCTATTCTTTAAAAGCTTTGCCTTGCTTTGTAATATGGATAGTTTTAAGTGTGCAGCTGTATACCAAACAATTTTTAAAGGTTGATCTTGCCCGTGAGAGAAAAAATAAACCAGCTTTAAATGATGCTGCATAAACAACCAACCATATTACTGACGTTTGATGTGGAAGAATTTGATTTGCCACTGGAGTTTAAAGAAGAGATTACTTTAAATCGGCAGATGGAAACTGGTAAAGAAGGACTTGATGTAATTACTACTGTTATAAATGAACATGCTATTGCATGTACACTTTTTACTACGGGCTCTTTTGCTAAAACTTATCCCGAGTTCATCAAAGATTTATCAGCCAAACATGAAATTGCTTCTCATGCACTTTTTCATTCTACATTTAAAACAGCTGATTTGCTCGAATCAAAACTGCTGTTGCAGCATATTACAGGTAAGCAAGTGGAAGGTTTTAGAATGCCCCGAATGAAACCGGTAAATGTTATTGACCTTAAAAGTGCAGGTTACATTTACGATGCTTCTATTAACCCAACTGTTTTACCAGGTCGTTATAACAATCTTCACCTGTCAAGAACATTTTATAGAGAAAATAATTTTTTAAGAATGCCTGGATCTGTTACGCCTAACCTTCGCATTCCATTGTTCTGGCTTAGTTTTAAAAACTTTCCTTATAAATTATACCTTAAACTAGCCATGCAAACCTTACAAAAAGATGGTTATTTATCGCTGTATTTTCATCCATGGGAGTTTACAGATATCAGTGTATTTAAATTGCCATTTTATATAAAAAAGTTATCAGGAATTGCATTGACAGAAAGACTTAATTTACTGATTGACGATCTAAAAAAAGTTGCAGCATTCAGTTCTGTAAAAGAATACATTAAACAAAATAGTGTAAAAGAATAAGCAGTCTGCATCAATACTTTGAATGCTTACAATTATGGTGAAAGATTTGAAGGGAAGTTTATTTAACTAAAACAAATTATTATGACAGATCAAAATGAAGAAAATAAAAACAGAAAAGAGCAGCACAAAGATGCATCCGTAAAACCGGAGCCTGAAACATTGAATACACCCGATCCACAGGATAAAATGGAAGGACCGATATCTTCACTAGTGCAGGGAGTAAAAGAAGGTTTGGAAGATGATGAAACTAAAAAAGAAGCAGACAAAGAAAAGGACAGAAAAATGTAAGCAAGCTTTCTGTTGTTTTCCTAAAATAAAATATTTCTTAAAAAACAGAATTATCGTTTAAATCATTCTCTTTTATAATGTCCTGTAAATTAACATTTATCTTCTTATTCTCTCTCTGCCAATAATTACGCTTATTTTTAAACAGGCAGTAAAATAACCATCTGTATTTTTAGGATTTCCCCGCCTACCATTAATGCCGCCGTGTTTTTCCAGTTGCTGGTCATAAAGTGCCCTTGCGTTGATGGCTTTCTGAGAGCCTACGCCAAAATATTTATCAAACAAAGCAGGATCAATATAAGTAGTACTTAGGTCATCAAGATAATCAGTAAAAGTTGTACGGTAAACTACCTCTGCTCGTGCATTAATGAGTGGTGATACCTCATACTTTATACCTGCACCTAAAGGAATGTTTATCTGATTTAATTTATACACTTTTCTTTCAGGATATTCGGCAAAGCCCTGGCCCTCTGTACTTAGGGGTTGTAAATCAATGTACCTGTTACCCTGTTTTGTTTGCGGGTTAAATGAAAAATAACCAACACCACCAACGATATAGGGGGAGGTGCGGGGAGGTGTAGTTTCTTTTGCCGGCCAATCAATAAAAATATACATTGGATGTAGTTCCAGCATAGCTGTTACATCAATTATATAACTTCTAAAATTAAGGTTTCTGTTAAAACGTTCTTTGGCAATATCTGTAATACCCACCAAAACGTTGTCGTTACCTGAAATCTGTCCAAAAGTACCTTCCAATCTTAATGCAACTGCATTTTTGTATGCAACACTAAAAAAAACGCCACCGCTTAAATGTGTTTTACCTAAGTTTAAATCTTTCAAAAATTTTGTTCCTAATCCTTTTTTCCCGCCCAAATCGGTAAGGCAGTTCATGGCATTTAATGATATGCCGGCTTCATACAAAATAGGATTATCATAATATTCACCATCAAAAAAATAATACTGGGCATTGATATTTTTGGAACCAATCAATAAAACAATAATTAAACCTGTAGTTAAAAATATCTTTTTCATTACGATAGTTTTTGAAGATAGAAATTCTTATTATATTAATTAATTTACAAAATAATGCATTACCCTTTACTTTTTAAAAAGTCAAATTCATGCTTTACATAAAATTTGCATACCGGCTTTAGCCCACAGTTGGCACATTTTGGTTTTCTTGCTACACAGGTGTAGCGCCCATGTAATATTAACCAATGGTGTGCACGGTACACATATTCTTTTGGCAAGTGCCTTATTAATTGCTTTTCGGTTGCCCTAGGCGTTTTTGCATTTACCGTTAATCCAATTCTTGCACTTACCCTAAACACGTGCGTATCAACTGCCATGTTTGGTTGTTCATCAATAACAGAAGTTACTACGTTAGCAGTTTTCCTGCCAACACCCGGCAACTCTACCAATTCATCTACCGTCATCGGTACCACCCCATCGAATTTCTCCGTCAGCAGTTTGCTCATGCCTGCCAAATGTTTTGCTTTGTTGTTAGGGTACGATATACTTTTTATTAACGCAAAAAGTTCCTCCACTGTTGCCTTGCTCATTGATAAAGCATCAGGATATTTTTCGAAGATAAAAGGGGTGGTCATATTCACTCTTTTATCTGTGCACTGTGCGGATAAAATTACCGATACCAATAACTGAAATGGATCGTCATAAATAAGTTCTGTTTCTGCTTCCGGCGCATGCTCTAAAAAATATGCAATAATGAATTTGTATCTGTCACCTATTTTCATAAAAAAGCCCGCAGTTTAAAGTACGGGCCATAAAATTATAAAACAATTTTTGTTAATCGTGTGAATGCAGTTCTATAACTCTTCGTTCTGCATAATTAAGTATATTATCCACCGATCTGCTGTTCGGGGATATTAGTTTTATTTGATCCAGACGTGATTTTGCAGTTTTTAAAACTTCAATTCTTTCCTGCAAGTCAATATCTATTTCTAATAATTGTTGTATGTATGCTATCTTTTCTGCAGAGCCCTCATTATACAAATAGTTTAGAAGGTCATCCTGCGTGATATTCGCCATAAATTCTTTTAATTGGTTAAAAAGTCTTTGTACTTGCTATTAACGCAAACATAATAAACATATTGTATGATGATCGATATTATTGTGGCGTTTTAACTATAAATAAGTCTTCATTGTCTTTTTTCATAAAAAACTTCTCTCTTGCATATTTTTCAATAGATGCTGCATCAGTCTTTAACAGAGATAATTCCTTTTTGGTATCCTTTATTAAGAGGGTTAAATGGTGCTCGCTCAGTTTCAATTCTTTTAATTTATTGTTTCTGGATGTTATCAGGCCCCAATCTTTAGGATCGAAAAATAACATCCAAACCACAAACCCAACAGCTGCAATAAAGTATTTGTTTTTTAAAACATTTAAAACAGGAGTAATAAATTTCATGCTGTTAAATTAATGATTATTTACCGAATTTTATTTTGCCTGCAGGATACTGGCCACTATCAGCCAATATTTCTTCAATTCTTAAAAGCTGGTTGTATTTTGCCATGCGGTCGCTTCGGCTTGCAGAACCCGTTTTTATTTGTCCGCAATTTAATGCAACGGCAAGGTCAGCAATGGTACTGTCTTCCGTTTCGCCACTGCGGTGGCTCATAATAGTATTGTAACCTGCCTGCTGTGCCATGCTTACTGCATTAATGGTTTCAGTAAGTGTACCAATCTGGTTCACTTTAACCAACAATGCATTGGCAATATCTTCTTTAATTCCCCTTGCTAAACGTTCTACATTGGTTACAAATAAATCATCTCCTACAATCTGGCATTTTTTACCCAACGATTCTGTCATCATTTTCCAGCCTTTCCAATCATCTTCGGCCATACCGTCTTCAATAGAAATAATCGGATATTGTTTAACCCAGCTTTCCCAGTATTTAACCAGTTGCTCGCTTGTCATTTTCTTTCCGTCGCTTTTATGGAATATGTATTTTTTCTCTTTTGCATTCCATAATTCACTGTTGGCAGCATCCATGGCAATACCAATCTGGCTGCCGGTTTTATAACCTGCTGCCTGTATAGCTTCCAACACTGTTTCTATTGCTTCTTCGTTGCTTTGAATGTTTGGTGCAAAACCACCTTCATCACCAACATTTGTACTATATCCTTTTTTCTTTAAAACTGTTTTAAGCGCATGAAAAATTTCAACACCCCATTGCAAACCTTCACTAAACGTTTTTGCTCCTACGGGCATTACCATAAATTCCTGAAAATCTATTTTGTTATCGGCATGTGCGCCCCCATTTAAAATGTTCATCATTGGTATAGGCAAAATCTTTGCATTTGTACCGCCAATATATCTGTAAAGTGGAAGATTAGCTTCGAGCGCTGCAGCTTTTGCTACTGCAAGACTTACAGCCAACATTGCATTGGCACCGAGCTTACTTTTATTGGCAGTACCATCCAATTCACACATCATGGCATCTATGCCTGTTTGGTCAGCAACATCCCACCCGGTGAGGTTTTCAGCCAATACAGTATTTACATTGGCAACAGCTTTTAAAACTGATTTACCGCCGTAATAGTTCTTTTTATTATCTCGCAATTCTACTGCCTCATGTATGCCGGTGCTGGCGCCACTTGGTACCGCTGCACGACCGAGTCTTTCGTTTTCTGTAAGAATATCTACTTCTACTGTAGGGTTACCACGACTGTCTAAAATTTGACGGGCATAAATGGATGCGATGTAGCTCATTTCTGTTGAATAGGTTTTGAAGGTTAAGGGTTTTGAAGATAAATATTTCCCTTTTTAATATTTCAAATTTATAAATAAAATTTGGTTCTGTATGTTGAAAATATCAGTATCAGTCAGAAGTCGTTAAATCTCTAAACACATCTTCCAGGCTGTTGTTTTGGTTTTGCAGCGAAACGATGTTTAAATTTTTATCGATGCTCAACTTAAGTATTTGTTTGCGCAGGTTTTCAGCATCATTTGTTTGTATGCGAAAAGTATTGCCGCTTGCAAAAATGTTTACGGAGGCATCTAAATTTTGAAGATCATTTATATCAATATCTTCCTGAAAAGTTACACTAACAAACTGTTGCCCTGCTTTTGCAAGCTGTAGGTTTTGCAGGCTATCATCTGCTACAATATTTCCTTTGTTAATGATGATTACCCGGTCGCAAATGGCTTCTACTTCCTGCAAAATATGCGATGAAAAAAGAACGGTTTTATCTTTTGCCAATGCTTTTATTACGTTTCTTATTTCTATAATCTGGTTTGGATCAAGCCCTGAAGTTGGTTCATCTAAAATCAATACTTCGGGTTCATGAATGAGTGCGGCTGCAAGCCCCACACGCTGTTTGTAACCTTTGCTCAATTGGCCTATTTTTTTATTGGCTTCCAGTGTAAGCCCAACGGTTTTAATTATTTCTTCTGTTCTTTCTTTGCTGTTTTTTAATTGATGAACGCCTGCGGTAAACAACAAATACTCCCGCACATACATTTCAAAATAAATGGGATTTGCCTCAGGCAGATAACCGATCTTTTTTTTGCTTTCAACATTATTTTGTGACACATCAATTCCACAAACCTGTATATTGCCTGCATCTGCATTAAGATAGCCGGTTATCATTTTCATGGTGGTAGATTTACCCGCACCATTTGGCCCCAGAAAACCTACAATCTCCCCTTTATTTACCTTAAAAGAGATATTGTTTACAGCTTTTTGTGTGCCGTAATTTTTAGAAAGATTGCTGATGCTGATGGACATTTAGATCGATATTGTTGTGCATTTCAAAAGTACAAAACTAGTTGCATAAAAAAAGTTTCGGTGTAAACCGAAACTTTTAAAACTTTTATTTTTATTCTCCTTCCTTTTTTGGTCCTTGCGAATCCCTTTTTTGTGGAGGTCTGGGACCCTGTTGCCGTGGCGGTCGGTTATTGTTGTTTTGATTTCTGTTTTGTGGCGGCCTTCCTTCACGGTTTTGCTGGGGTGGCCTGTTGTCCTGCTGCTGTTGAGGCGGTCTTGCTTCCCGATTTTGTTGTGGGCCTCGAGGATTATTATTAGCTCTTTGTTGTGGTCGTTGCCCCTCATTATTTCCCTGCGGCGGGCGGTTACGCTGCTGCTGATTTTGTTGCGGTGGCCTTTGTTCATTTTGTTGCTGGCTGCGCTCTTTATCTCTACGTTTACGGGTAGTTTTTTCCAGGCTTTTTAAACTTATCTGGCCTACAATATCTGCATATTCAGGCTCAACTTCTTTCGGTTTGGCAGTTACAATTTCTGCAGCTTCCAGTTCCTCAGGTTTTATGCCTTCCTTATTTTGAGCTTTAATTTTTTTAACTGTATCAAGGGCTAATGGAATATGGGCAGATGTACCCGGAAGGGCATACCACATTAAATTTTTGAAAATATCTTTCTTTACTAAAAATGCACGGCCTTTACCAGTTTCCAAGGTATCAGCATCGGTTGGGAAAAACTGCAGCGCATCCATATAAGTATCCAACTCATAATTTAAACAACATTTTAAACGACCGCACTGGCCACTTAATTTTGTTTGGTTAATGCTTAGATTTTGATAACGGGCTGCATTGGTATTTACACTTTTAAAATCTGTAAGCCAGGTTGCACAACATAGTTCCCGGCCGCAGCTTCCAATGCCGCCAACTTTCCCTGCTTCCTGCCTTGCACCTATCTGGCGCATTTCTACTTTTACTTTAAACTCGCCTGCATATAATTTTATCAGTTCTCTAAAATCTACTCTATCATCTGCTATGTAAAAAAAAGTTGCTTTTTTACCATCGGCCTGTACTTCTACCT
>Ga0209511_1003065_pt1 | contig 13033 bp, 8 predicted proteins | sample SSSSmetaG_FD_184141 | JGI IMG/M metagenome (GOLD analysis project Ga0209511, IMG submission 184141) | Glacier valley bacterial and archeal communities from Borup Fiord, Nunavut, Canada, to study Microbial Dark Matter (Phase II) - ​SSSS... | ecosystem: Environmental > Aquatic > Freshwater > Ice >... | reverse complement strand
CACTCAAAATGAAGATTTCATTTCACCCCCAGGATATGAAAAACAGAAGCTACGAAATAATTCGTATACAAAAGTCTTTCTTTTCCTCTATTGCCCCACTTGCATTATTTGTAGTGATACTGATTTTAGCACCTGATAAAGGCTGGTCCCAGACAGTAAATACCCAGCAAGAACAATCATTCACTGGTAAACCTACTGGTTCGCTAACCGGCAAAGTGGTTGATTCCCAGCATAAGCCCATTGCATTTGTAACAGTCAATATTTACCATATGCCAGATTCAATCTTGTTAAAAGGTATTGCAACAGATACAGCTGGTGCATATCTTTTTGGTCAACTCGAACCTGGAAGGTATTATCTGCAGGGTAGTTTTATTGGATTCAAGAAATCTTCACGATTACCCGTTAGTTTGCTTGAAGGAGAGCAAAAAAAAGTTCCTGAACTAGTAATGATTCAGGCAGCGACCCAGCTTACTGAAGTCGGAGTCATTGCAAAAAGGCCATTTATTGAAAGGCAGGTTGATAAAACTGTACTGAATATTGAATCAGATGTAATTGCTAGTGGAGGAACAGCGCTAGAAGCATTAAAGCGTGCCCCAGGTATCACAGTCGATAAAGATGATAATATCCAGCTAAGGGGTAAAAGTGGGGTGATGGTAATGATAGATGATAAACTTACCTATATGTCTACAGCCCAGGTGACAAATATGCTTAAAAATATGCCTGCTACTGCCGTAAGCCAGATTGAAATAATTACCCAGCCCTCAGCCAGATATGATGCATCTGGCAATACTGGTATCATCAATATCAAAACCAAAAAGCTTAAAAAACTGGGCCTGAACGGTGTAGTGACTGCCGGAGCTGGATACGGGCATTTTCCTAAATATAATGGCAGTATTAATCTTAATTATCAGAGCGGAAAATTTAATTTCTTTACTAATTATGACTTCTCGAGAAATAAAAATTACAGTACCCTGCGACTCACGAGACAAATCAGGAGTAAAAAAGATTCTACAGACTTTAATCAGTTAGGGCGTTTCGATAATGAGTATACCAACCTTAATTATAAAGCAGGGTTTGACTATTCTCTGACAAAAAATCATACAATCGGCGTGCAGGTTAGTGGCTATTCAAACTATGGTAATACCCTATCGACAAGCAATTCTGTTATCAGTAATCCTCAGATAAGACCTAAAGTAATTGATTCAATTTTAGAAGCCAGTTCATTAAATCCTGGTACTTTCAGGAGCATTGACTATAATTTAAATTACCGGGGTAAAATTGATACCATTGGCACTTCTCTGGGAGGTGATTTAGATTATTCTACCTTCAACAATGAATCACATTCTACCCTGACCAATACGTTATTCAGCTCTGATAAAACACAGATTTTAAAAGGCCCATTCATTATTCAAAACAGGCAGCCTTCAGACATCAGCATTCGGGTCGGCAAAATTGATTTTAGTCATCCCTTCAACAAAACGCTAAAGCTTGAAACAGGAATAAAATACAGCGCCGTGACAACAAATAATACAGTTGCCTATGATTCAATCATTAATAACAAACCAATACCCACTAAAAATCAAAGCAATCAGTTTGTTTATACAGAAAAACTTGCTGCTTTTTATGCCAGTTTAAACAAGCAGTTTGGTAAAAATACAAGCATACAGCTGGGGCTGAGAATTGAGCATACTGCTTCAGAAGGCAATTCTGTTACACTGAATAAAAACGTAAAACGTAGTTATACAGACTTTTTTCCAAATGTTGCCATATCTGAAAAATTAGGTGACAATCATCAGCTTGGCCTATCCTACACACGCCGTATCGACAGACCATCTTATCAGGATTTGAATCCTTTTACTTTTTATATTGACCAGTATACCTACCAGGTTGGTAATCCTTATCTCAACCCACAGTATACCGATGCTTTTGAGATCAGCCATACCTATAAGTCAAGCACGATCTTATCGGTCAATTACAGCCATACCCGCAATACGATGATTCAGAACGTGTTGCAGGATACGGCAACAAAAAGCACGCATCAAACTACCAGTAATATAAATGGCTCAAATAGCTTCGGTTTTACTTTCAGTACTCCTTTAGTTATTGCAAAGTGGTGGACAATCACCCCTAACCTGAATATAAATTACAACAGGTACCTGGCTTCAGGATCAAGCATTGGAGGCTTATTGAATGCTGGCAAGGTCGCATTTAACCTGAATGCAATGAGCACCATGACCCTGCCAAATGATTTCACGGTAGAATTCATGGGTAATTATAATTCGTCAGCCATTTATGGATACCTGCATGCTGATCCTCAGTATTCAATAAGCGGAGGGCTGCAAAAAAATCTTTTTAAAAAGAAGGCCTCACTGAAATTTAATGTGAACGATATCTTCTATACTGAAAAGTTTTCAGGCAGGCAGCCTAATATTAACCTGATTGTTTTAAACAGATGGGAAAGCCGCCGGGCATCGCTCACATTTACGTACCGCTTTGGCAGCAATGGCAGCAACAATCATAAAGATACTGGCTCAGCTGAAGAAAAAAACCGGGTTAAATCATCACACTAGTCTCATCGTTCATTTATTCATATTGTTGTTTAATCGAGCTCCTGTGGCAGAGAACCGCAGGAGTTTTTTTACCTGATAAGCGATCAGAACAAACTAAATTGAAATTTGTCAAATAGTTGGCCCGTAGTGTAATTCAATAAATGTAACAAAAGCACGCAAAAAAACGTAGAACAGCAAACCAGTGCTTGTTTTGCCCTGCTTTATAAACGGATGCAGATGAAAACGGTCATATGTTTACTAGTTTGTTTGTCAACAATAATTTCAGTTACAGCGAAGGAAAAGAAATCAATTAGTTGGTTTGAGCCAGGCTCAGGCAAGGCTGGTACTGAAGTTATCATTGGAGTAAAAGGGTTCGATGTAGAAGATAAATCTATCGGGGTATTCTTTGGTAATAAAGAAGCGCATCTACTGAAGAAAGCAAGTGATCATTTCGTTGTTATAGTTCCTGAAGACTGTGCAGATGGTCCTATTGTAATAAAAGACGCTGCAGGGCAAATTGCCTCTGAAACCGTATTTATTACAGGTAATAAAGCCAAAATTACCATCCCGATTCCAGTCATGGCCTTGACAAATAAGGCAAAATCAGCTTTAGTGCCTGTAGAGCGTACTGTAGTAACTTTAAATCATAAAGAAACTATCAGACATCAAGGTTCATCAAAAGACAGTAATGAAATTACGCCACCGATAGCGCCTAGAAAAGTTATGCCCTTGTCAAAAAATAAAAAAGTGATAACTCCCAGTACGTCTGTCGTAGCATCAGCTACTAGAGATATAACACCTGCCCCAACAGGTAAAGAAAATTTGTCAAAACCAGAGCATACGGTAGATAATGGAAAGCTCCCCGTATCAAATACCCTAGAACGCCCGCTGATTTTAGAATTTGAGCCTAAGAATGGACCTGCGGGAACAGTCGTCAGAATTTCAGGTCTTAATTTTGGGTTCGATAAAAACAATGTGTCTGTAAATCTGAAGGGCGGGCAATCACTCGTAGTCAATTCTGTTTATGATCAGATCATTGAAGTCACGATACCTGCAGGAAAGCATCAGTCTGGTAGCCTTATAGTGATTGTAAACGGCAAAAAATCAGTTTCTCGTGACAGTTTTAAAATTCCTTGAAATTTATAAAAACATAAAATCGTTGATTTTCAAAAAAACCTGATAAAATCAATCACGAATTAATTGATCAGGCAGCCTGGAGAATAATTCGAAAAGTTGTACCCTTTCCTACTTCTGATTCTTTCACAAAAATATCGCCTTTATGATACCCGTCAATAATACGTCTGGTAAGTGAAAGTCCAAGACCCCAGCCTCTTTTTCTAGTGGTATAACCAGGTTGAAAAATTGTCTCCCATTTGAACTTTGGAATTCCTGTTCCGGTATCACGAATATCAATCGTAACCTTGTTTTTTTGTGTGGCGATCAGTATGTCTATGTTTCCTTCAGAGCGCATGGCATTAATGGCATTTTTACAAATATTCTCGATAACCCATTCAAATAAAGGCACACTTAGCAAGGCGTTTACATGGTCTCCTTCAATTTTAAAATTGATTTTTTTAGATACCCTAACCTTAAAATAAAGAATATAAGCTTCTATCACATCTAAAACGTCATGTTTTTCAAGTACTGGTGTAGATCCGATTTTAGAGAACCTGTCTGTGATCATTTGCAATCGGTGAATATCATTCTCCATTTCAGCCAGTACCGGCTCATCAGTGTATTTATCATGAAGGTGATCCATCCAGGCATAAAGCGCTGAAATGGGTGTTCCTAACTGATGTGCTGTTTCTTTGGCCATACCTACCCATACCTGATTTTGCTGGGTACGTCTTGAACGGTTAAAAGCAAAATATGATACCAGTAAGAACACACATATCACACTGAGCTGAATATAGGGGAAGTATTTTAGTTCAGTCAGGAGAGCTGATTCTTTATAAAAAACATAATTTTTTTTCCCTTTTTCCAGATCTATTTCAAAAGGGCGGCCATGGGCCTTCATCAGACTCAATTGCTCTTTAAAATAGTCAGGATCAAAATATTTATTTTTTTCACTCGAATTAAAGGTCTTTGTTGAATCAAGGCCCTTTGTACCAAGTATCATCCCGTCCTGATCTAAAAGAATGGCAGGCACAGAGGTGTGCTCGCGAAGTACATCACCTAGAAAGATCAAAAAGTCACTGTTTGTTGTTTTAAATTCTTGCTGCAATGATTCTGCCCAGAGTTTTGCTGTTTTCTCTTCCTCCATTTTTATTTTTTTCACCATATAGTCGGTGTAAAAAACGGAGAGGGTGCCGATCAATCCTGCAAATAAGAGCAGTATAATCTTCCACTGTGTTTGATAATAAAGTGATTGTAGTGGCTTTCGCATGCTATTTAATCAAACCTAACCAATTAAAAATTATATCACCTTGTTCATTCGGGCTATATTTACGGTTTTAATATAAAGCTATTATGAATACAGCAGATCGCAGGGTCAGGGTTCGTTTTGCTCCCAGTCCAACTGGCCCGCTACATATCGGTGGGCTAAGAACCGCCCTCTATAATTATCTTTTCGCCAAGCAGCATGGCGGAGATTTTCTTTTACGTATTGAAGATACAGACCAGGCGCGTTTTGTTCCCGGTGCTGAAGAATATATAGTTGAAGCATTAAAATGGTGTGGCATAGCACCTGATGAAGGAATTTCTGCAGGTGGGCCGTTTGCCCCCTACCGACAGTCAGAACGTAAAAATAGCTATAAAGAGTATGCGCTGCGCCTGATAGAAAGCGGATATGCCTATTATGCCTTTGATACCACAGAAGAGCTTGACCAGATGCGTGAGAAAATGAAGGCTGCAGGCATAGTATCACCTCAATATAATATCATCTCACGGGAGAGCATGGTCAATTCACTGACCCTGCCAGATGATGAAGTTCAGCGCCGACTGACTGCCGGAGAGGTTTATGTGATCAGGATCAAAATACCCCGAAAAGAAGAAATCAAAGTAGTAGACCTGATTCGAGGTAACGTACTGGTTCACAGCACTACAATTGATGATAAGGTCTTGTTTAAAAGCGATGGTATGCCAACATATCATCTGGCAAATGTTGTTGATGATTACCTGATGAATATCAGTCACGTGATCAGGGGTGAAGAATGGCTGCCATCAGCGCCGCTGCACGTGCTATTATATCGTTACCTGGGTTGGGAAGATAAGATGCCAGCATTTGCCCATCTTCCACTTTTACTTAAACCAGAAGGGAACGGGAAACTTAGCAAGCGTGATGGAGACAGGTTAGGTTTTCCTGTATTCCCGCTTGAATGGAAAGATCCCTTAACTGGCGAAATTAGTTCAGGTTACCGTGAACGTGGTTATTATCCTGAAGCTGTTGTAAATATGCTGGCTTTATTGGGCTGGAACTCTGGCACCACTCAGGAAATTTTCAGTATCGATGAATTGATCAAGTTGTTTAGTATTGAAAGAATCAGTAAATCTGGAGCAAAGTTTGACTTTAACAAGGCGCAATGGATCAATCAGCAATACCTGAGAAGTAGAACAGATGAAGAACTTGCCACAGAATTTAATGTAATTCTTAAACAAAAAGGGATTTCTGCAAATGATGACTTTATTAAAAAAAGTTGTAATCTTATCAAAGAAAAGGCCCATCTGATAAGTGAATTCTGGGATAATGGATTTTTCTTATTTATAGCGCCAACTACATATGATGATGAAGTGATACGCAAAAAATGGAAAGACAAGGCTCCTGTTTTTATATCTAATCTTTCAAAGGCTTACAGTAATGCTTTTGTAGTCACTGCTGAAGAGTTCGAATCACTCTTTCAGTCAACGGCAGTTTCACTTGAAATAAATCCAGGACAGATGATGCAATTATTTCGTGTTTGCCTCACCGGATTGGCAACAGGCCCAGCTCTTTTCGAGATGGCCGGCTTGCTGGGAGCCTCAGAAGTAGCAGGACGATTAAATAAAGCAATTCAAATTTTACAGAAAGTATGAAGCAGGATCGGCCAGTCAGGGTATTAGTTGCAAAATGTGGCCTTGATGGCCATGACCGTGGGGCAAAAATTATTGCATCATCTCTGCGTGACGCAGGTATGGAAGTGATTTATACTGGTTTGCGACAGACCCCTGAAATGATTGTCAATGCTGCCCTTCAGGAAGATGTTGATGCTATAGGCATCAGCATCTTGTCAGGCGCTCATATGACAGTCTTTGGACGAATTCTTGAACTGATGAAAGCAAAAAACATGGATGATGTCTTACTCACGGGTGGGGGTATTATTCCTGACGATGATATGCAGGAATTGAGTGCGCTTGGAGTAGGTAAATTATTTGCCCCAGGCACCAATACTGCAGATATTGCCAATTATATTAAAAGTTGGGTAGCTGAAAAAAGACCATTCTAAGTATCATGCAGGAATATACAAATTTGCTTTTGAGCCTCGATTCTGGTGTGCTCACACTACTTATTAATAGACCTGCGAAATTAAATGCCCTTAATAAGCAAACTGTAGCTGATCTGGGAACCTGTCTGATTGAGGCTATTGCCGATGTCTCGGTACGTTCAATATTAATAAGCGGCGCGGGTGACAAGGCATTTGTTGCAGGTGCAGATATCGCTGAATTTGCAGGGCTAACCCCTGCTCAAGGAGAAGAACTTGCCAGACTTGGGCATCAATCTGTTTTCAATGTTATTGAAAACTCACCAAAACCTATACTTGCTGCTATAAATGGATTTGCTCTTGGTGGTGGTCTTGAACTTGCTTTGGCTTGTCATCTAAGAATTGCCTCTACAAAAGCAAAGCTAGGGCTGCCTGAATTATCCCTGGGCCTGATACCTGGTTATGGGGGTACTCAACGCCTCAGCAAACTAATAGGAAAGTCAAAAGCAATGGAGTTTATACTACTCGGCACCCAAATTACGCCTGAACAGGCACTGTCTACGGGGCTTGTAAATGAAGTTGTCGCTCCAGATGAGTTGATTCCTTATTCAAGAAATTTGCTTGAAAAGATCAGTAAAAAATCACCGCTGTCAATTGCAGCGGCAATTCGGGCCATCAATGCTTCTGATAATGAGCTGAAAGATCAAGATCAAGCGAATAGTCAGCCTTTACCACTTGGTCATGGGTATGAAATTGAAATTAAAGAGTTTTCAACCCTTTTTGGTAGCAGTGATTTCACTGAGGGGGTAGCTGCATTTCTTGAAAAAAGAGAAGCTAGATTTACAGGAAAATAAAAACTGATTATATTCAGGGTGGCCCTTTAGCCGTCAACGCTGACCCGATTCGATATTGATTCAATAGAAATTCATCCCACTACGAGAAAATTCTAATTTCTTTAGATTTTATTGCTTATCTGAATTTCTGGATTGTGCTTTGCTGTTTAGTACGCGAATTATGGAAGCTGAAAAGATTGTGATCATTGATGATGAATTGGATATTCTCCAACTTTTAAAGTTTTCTCTCCGAAAATTTAATTGCCAGGTTTTCTGTTACCAAACCCTTAATGAGGGTCTGATCGGTATACCTGAAGTAAAGCCAGTATTAGTTTTTCTTGATATAAATCTACCTGATGGCAATGGTCTGGATGCAATAGCACAAATTAAAAAAAACAATCCAGGAGTAAAATTGATCATGATAAGCGCTTATGACAGTAAAATTGAAAGAACAACAGCATTTTCAAACGGCGCTGACGACTTCATATCCAAACCTTTTAACTCATACCTGATTATAAGTAAATTAAGAGGAATGGGGTCTGATACTAACCAACTTCCCGTTTTTGATTGAGTTATAGTAAAACGTGCAATTTTTTACTCAAAGTTTTTAACTTTGAAGAAGATATGTTATTTATTGCCGTAAAAAATAAATCTACCCTTAAAATTTCGCCAGCAACCTTAATTTTCTGTTCACTCATTTTGTGAACGGGAAATTTCTTGGCTACTTGATTATGTAAAATAAATGGAACTGCTTATATTTTCAAAAGATTTAACTGATAAATAAAACCAGTCTGATCACTTACAAATATTCAGTTTCATAACGTATATAAAAATAGATTTTCCCCATGAAAAAAATCCTGATCGTTGACGATGAAGTAAATATTGGGTTATTACTATCAAAGTTTCTGAATAAACATGGATATGAAGTAAGCACTGCTGCAACTGGAGCAAAGGCTATTGAAATACTAAAAAATGAGATTCATAACCTTGTTTTATGTGATTTCCGATTAGAAGATGCAGATGGTAAAGAAATGCTTCAACGCATTAAAAACATCAATTCTTCAACAATTGTAATTATCATAACTGGGTATTCAGACGTCAAGATGGCCGTTGATCTAATTAAAGGTGGAGCATATGACTATATCACAAAGCCACTTTATCCGGATGAAATTTTGAATACCATTAATAAAGCCTTTGAACATGCCGAGGTAATTTCTATTAGTGATGGATTTTCTCCAAAGCCCAAACTCGGAAAGGGTGGTAAAATGTACAAAGAAGAAGAAGGCTTTATTCGTGGCGATAGTTCTATCGCAAAGGAGCTTTACAGGCAGATCGATCTGGTTGCCCCCACTAATTACAGCATTATTTTATTTGGCGAAAGCGGTACGGGAAAAGAATCTGTAGCACATAAAATACATGCCCAGAGCATGCGTAAAGATCAGCCATTTGTGGCAATGGATTGTGGGTCTCTTTCAAAAGAACTTGCCAGCTCAGAATTGTTCGGTCATGAGAAAGGATCATTTACAGGTGCGTTTCAAACAAAAATAGGGCATTTTGAGATGGCAAATGGGGGTACACTGTTTCTTGACGAAGTTGCCAATTTATCATATGATATACAGGTTTCTCTTCTCAGGGTTGTACAGGAGCGAAAGGTAAAGCGAATTGGCTCAACTAAAGAAATTGATCTGGATGTACGGCTTATTGTTGCTTCAAATGAGAATTTATGGGAAGCCGTTCAAAAAGGCAGATTCAGAGAAGACCTTTACCACCGTTTCAATGAATTCAGTATAAATATTCCTGCCCTGAGAAACCGAGGCAAAGACATACTTGCTTTTGCAGACTATTTTCTACAGCTCTCTGCCCAGGAGTTAAACAAAGAGCTCGAAAGTTTTAGTGAAGAAGTCATCAATTGCTTCCTGGAGTATCCATGGCCGGGTAACGTTAGAGAACTTAAAAACGTGATTAGAAGAGCCTCCCTGTTAACTGAAAGTCATAAGATTGTAGAAGCGAAATCGTTACCCCTTGAAATCACAGAGATGTCAAATATGTTCTCTCTAGCCCGAGAACCGGCACTCATTCGTGAAGAAGAGAATGGGGCTCTGAAGACAAATCTTAAAAATGCAGCCCTTGAGGCAGAATATGAAACAATCCTTCAGGTACTTAAACAGGTAAATTTCAATAAAACTAAGGCTGCTAAAATTCTTAATATAGACCGCAAAACACTTTACAATAAAATGAAGGCAATAAACTCTGATTTAATATAGTTTATTAGCGGATGACGGCTAAAATTATACGCTTCAGAAACAAGTACAATATTCCTGGTCAATTTATCTGGCTGACGTTTCTGATATGTATTTCTCCCAGCATATTAAACTGGTTGGGGTTTGAATTTGGAGCAAATCAACACAGTATAAATTTTCAGGTACTTGACCATTTGCCTTTAAATTTACAACAACTTGAGGTTCAGCAATTCCAGAATGGCAGGTTTATACATATCATACTTGTTTGCCTTTCTGTACCAATTGCTTTTGTAACTGCAATTCTGGCATTTATCGATTACAGTATAAAAAAAGATATCACAACGCCGATTGTGGGTGTCGCCTTATTTTGTGCTGGATGTCTTGATATGTTTCATATTCTGGCTGCTACAAATCTGATCACGCTGCAGGGCGACCAGCTTATCATTTCTCAGTTTACCTGGACCATCAGCCGAACATTTCACTCAATTATTCTGATTCTGGGTACGGGTATTTTTCTGCTGAAATCTGACACTGATACCGATAACTCTGTTCAAAAAGATGATAATCTTGTTTATTATATCAGTGCCATTTTTTTTCTGCTGACATTCCTGACCATCAATATCTTACTCTCCCTTAAAACAGTTCCAGACCTGTATTATCCTGGCAACTTTATACAGCGCCCACTTGATGTGATACCAATAGTCCTGTATATTCTCTCCTTGATTTTTATATTTCCAGCATTCTACCGAAAATACCCTTCGAAATTTTCACAAATGCTGATTTTAAGTCTGGTGCCTGCGATATTTACTCAAATACATATGAGTCTTTCGACCTATCCACTTTTTGATAATCATTTCAATATTGCACATTTCCTTCAAATTCTAACTTATCTTATTCCATTTACAGGCTTATGTCTTAATTACCTACAAACACAGCAGAATGAACAACTGGTAATTCATACCCTTGATGAAGAAGTGCGTGAAAGACTTAATGCCGAAGCATTAATAAAAGGGGTTTTCAATAGTTCACAAAATGGAATCCTTGCTTTCCATGCCTTGCGTTCTCAGGGGTTAACTATTGATAACTTTTCCTTACTTACCTATAACCTCGTTTCACAGGATATTATAACAAATGATATTCAGCTTTATGAAGGAAAACTTCTTTCAGATATTTTCGGTAGTATCCTGCCTGCCGGGTATATTTCAAGTCTAGCCAGGGTGGTCGACAATCAGCCAGTGGCAGGCTGGGAGCAATATGCAACCGTGATTAAAAAATGGTTATATATTGCTGCGGTAAAATTTGGTGATGGTATTGTCATCACATTCAGTGATGTCACAAATAGAAAAACTGCTGAACAAGATCTGATCCTGTCAGAAAAAATGGCGCTTACAGGTAGGTTTGCCCGAACAATTGCTCACGAGATCAGGAATCCACTGACAAATATCACTTTATCAATGGGGCAATTAAAAAGTGAGATTGAGACAAAAGAAGATGATCTTGATTTGTATTTCGATATTGTTAAAAGGAACTGTGAGCGCATCAACCAGCTGATCACTGAACTTTTGAAATCAACAAAGCCCGAAGAATTAAATTTTGTACAATTTTCAATAAACAGCCTGTTAAATGAAACAGTTGAACTTGCCGCTGACCGTATTAAACTAAAAGAAATTAACCTTCAAAAAGAGTTTACCCATACCTCAGCTTCAATACTTGTTGATCCAGGGAAAATGAAAATCGCTTTGTTAAATATCGTAATTAATGCAGTTGAAGCTATGCCCGCCCAGTGTGGGATTCTGACGATCAAAACAACAGAAAAAAACAACCGTTTTACTATCAGTATTTTGGATAATGGCATAGGAATCAGCTCAGAAAATATGGAAAGAATGTTTGAACCTTTTTATACCGGGAAGGCAAAAGGCACGGGCCTTGGTCTTACAAGCGCTCAAAATATAATCATTAACCATAAAGGAACTATAAAGGTAGAAAGTACTCCACTGATAGGAACAGAATTTATAATTTCATTTGAACTTTAATCTAAATCAATTTCTGGTACATTTTTTGCGCCTATGAGTTGAAATTTCAATTTTTAATAAATAAAAGGACTATGAAAAAAATTATGTTACCTATTTTAATGAGTGCCGCTTTATTTGCTCCACCTGCATTTGCTCAGGACAGCACAAAAGCAGCTATGCCTATGAAAACCGTTGACACCTCCAAAACAATGACTGTTTATGGTCCGGTTAAAACATTTGGTGGAGCAAGGCAATTTGCAGGTTTGTCTCTTGGGGTAAATGCAGGGGCTTTTTCACCTCAGTTCTTCATCGGAACAAATCAATTTTCCCATAATCAGGTAACTTTGGGTTATGCCGCATACCTGAAATACCAGTTTTCTCATGATCTTGGTATACGCGTTGATTACGTTGGCGGAACATTAAAAGCTAACAATGGCGCATCAAGCCAGAATTCAGCAGCTGGATTTCCTGCCAGTGTGCCAAATGCTTCAACAAAACTTGCTTATGGTGTAAGTATTAAAGGAGAAGCAGACATTGCCTCTATTAATTTTTTAAAGAGAAGAAATGGTATAAGACTGTTTGTAACTGGTGGTTATGGTCTTGCACAGTTCACTCCTTCAAATTATGGCAAAAAAATTAAATCAGGTTATGTACCAATTGGTGCAGGTATCAAATTCAGAGCTAGCGAAGGCCTTGCAATTAACTTAGGTTATGATGCATATTTCTTTGATGCTTCAAACTTAATGGGAGCACCTTATGCAACAGGAGATTCACGTCAGAGTAAAGCTTCAATGGGTTATCTAGGCTTGGAATATATCTTCGGTGCAGGTGCTAAAAAACAGGCACTTATTTGGAACAACCCAGTTGCAGGTATGTATGATGAATTAAAAAATAATGACAGTCTTTCAAAAGAGATCACGAATGTCAAAACCCGTGTAACTGCAGTTGAAGGTGATGTTTCTAACCTGAAGAAAGATTCTGATGGTGATGGTGCTTCTGATG
>Ga0209511_1003062_pt1 | contig 13038 bp, 9 predicted proteins | sample SSSSmetaG_FD_184141 | JGI IMG/M metagenome (GOLD analysis project Ga0209511, IMG submission 184141) | Glacier valley bacterial and archeal communities from Borup Fiord, Nunavut, Canada, to study Microbial Dark Matter (Phase II) - ​SSSS... | ecosystem: Environmental > Aquatic > Freshwater > Ice >... | reverse complement strand
CGCGTACGCATCCCCCGCCGCGCGGCCGACGGCGTGCGACGACTTGGGCGAAACATACGCGAGGTCGGCCGTTGCCGCTGCTTCGCCGGTCGCGGCGCAGGTCGTCAGGTCGAGGCCGAAGCCGAGTTCGGCGAGCAGCAGCAGTTCGAAGCGCACAACGCCCGGCAGCCAGTCGAGCGGGGTCACGGCGAACCCCATCGCGTCGAGCACGCCGTCGAGCGCGGCGTGGAGGCGGGGGTGGGCGACGCCCTCGTCGAGGACGGTCGCGACGAGCGCGGTCAGGTAGTCGACCGCCGCCGCCGTCGCGCGCTCGGTGGCAAGCCCGGTGCGCGCGCGGACGAGCTCGACCGCGGCGGTCGGCAGCCCCCCCGCCGACCGCGCGCGCAGGCGGAGCGCGACGCCGTTGCCCGGCGCCAGCACCGGGCGCTGCGACCGCGACCGGCCGCCGGGGACGTATGCGGCGACGAGGCCCTCGGGCGCGAGCACGCGGACGACCGCACCGTGCTCGCCGTGGGGCAGCACGGCGACGACGATGGCGGCGAGGTCGGCGTCCATCCACCCGACATAAGGGCGGGGGCAGCGCGCGACCAGCACGTCCGCTGTCCTACACCGCCTCCGCGCGCTATGATGGCGGGTACCGGCCGACGGCGGGGCGCGTTCTTTCTCATTGCCGGTCGTGATCCGCAGGCGGCGGCGGGATGACGCCTCCGCGTAACCGCGTGGCAGCGCGAAAACCCGGTCGAAGTGTGACCTTCGTGTCACCTTCCGCCGCCGTCGTCATGGACGAAAGCCGGTTGAAGCGTGACCTTCGTGTCACCTTCCGCCGCCGTCGTCATGGACGAAAGCCGGTCGAAGCGTGACCTTCGTGTCACCTTCCGCCGCTTGGCCGACTCGGGGGCGCGCGCCTACATCTGCCGCGATGCCCCACGCTCCCTTCGTCCACCTTCGCGTCCAGTCGGCCTATTCGATGCTCGAGGGCGCGATGACGCCGGCGACGATCGCGGCGGCGTGCCGCGCCGATCGTCAGCCGGCGGTGGCGCTCGCCGATCGCAACAACCTGTTCGGCGCGATGGAGTTTTCCGACGCGTGCCGGGCGAGGGGGGTCCAGCCGATCGTGGGGACGCTCGTCGCAGTCGAGCGACCGGGCAGCCGTAGCCTGGCGGGGCGGACAGCGACCGACTGGCTCGTGCTACTCGCGCAGGACAAGACGGGGTACGACAACCTCATCGGCCTCGTCAGCGACGCGCACCTCGGCAGCGAAGCCGCCGACGCGCCGCACCTCACCCTCGCCGCGCTCGACGGGAGAACGGCGGGGCTGCTGTGCCTAACTGCCGGGCCCGAGGGGGCGCTCGCCCGCCTGCTCGCCGAGGGCCAGGACGCCGCGCCGTACGCGGACGCACTGGTCGCGCTGTTCCCCGGGCGGCTGTACGTCGAGGTCAGCCGGACCGGCGACGCGGTCGAGGCCGCGGCCGAGGCGGGGCTCGTCGCGCTCGCCCACGCCCGCTGCCTGCCGCTCGTCGCGACCAACCCGGCGCGCTTCGTGGAGGCCGGTGTTCACCCGGCGCACGACGTCCTGCTGTGCATCGCCGACGGGACCTATGTCGAGACCGCCGAGCGGCGGCGGTCGAACCCGGAGCACTGGCTCAAGCCGGCGGCAGCGATGTGCGCCGCGTTCGCCGACCTGCCGGAGGCGTGCGCCAATACGCTCGTCGTCGCGCAGCGCTGCGCCTACAAGGCCCCGTCGCGCGAGCCGATCCTGCCGAGCACGGCGGGTGATCCGAAGGCCGAGGCGGCGCAGCTCGGCGAGCTTGCCGCGGCGGGGCTCGCGGCGCGGCTGGCCGCGGTGCCGGTCGCCGACCCCGACGCCTACCGCGCGCGGCTCGCCTTCGAGCTCGACGTCATCGTGTCGATGGGGTTCGCCGGTTATTTCCTGATCGTCGCCGACTTCATCCAGTGGGCGAAGGCCGCCGGCATCCCGGTCGGGCCGGGGCGCGGCTCGGGGGCGGGGTCGGTCGTCGCATGGGCGCTGACGATCACCGACCTCGATCCGATCATGCACGGGTTGATTTTCGAGCGCTTCCTCAACCCCGAGCGCGTCTCGATGCCCGACTTCGACATCGACTTCTGCGAAACCCGCCGCGGCGAGGTGATCCGCTACGTGCAGGGCCGCTACGGTCGCGGGCAGGTCGCGCAGATCATCACGTTCGGAAAGTTGAAGGCCCGCGCCGTGCTGAAGGACGTCGGGCGCGTCCTGCAGATGCCGTACGGCCAGATCGACCGCATCGCCAAGCTGGTGCCGAACCATCCGACCGACCCGTGGACGCTGGCGCGCGCGATCAACGGCGTGTCGGAGCTGGTGGCGGAGCGCGACCGCGATCCCAAGGTCGCCCACCTGCTCGAGATCGCGCTGCGCCTCGAAGGCCTGCCGCGCCACGCCTCGACCCACGCCGCGGGCGTCGTCATCGGCGACCGGCCGCTCAGCCAGCTCGTGCCGATGTACCGCGACCCGCGCTCCGACATGCCGGTGACGCAGTTCGACATGAAGTGGGTCGAGAAGGCAGGGCTGGTCAAGTTCGACTTCCTCGGGCTGAAGACCCTGTCGGTGCTGCAGCGGGCGAAGGAGCTGCTGGCGGAGCGCGGCGTCGTGCTCGACCTCGCGACGCTGCCGCTCGACAACGCCGAAACCTACCGGCTGATCGCGCGCGGCGACACGGTCGGGGTGTTCCAGTTCGAGAGCGAGGGCATGCGCCGCGCGCTGACGCAGGTGCGCCCCGACTGCTTCGCCGACATCATCGCGCTCGGCGCGCTCTACCGCCCCGGGCCGATGGAGAACATCCCGAGCTTCGGCCGCCGCAAGAACGGCGAGGAGACGCCCGACTACCTTCACCCCAGCCTCGAAGGCGTGCTCAAGGAAACCTACGGCGTCATCATCTACCAGGAACAGGTGATGCAGATCGCCCAGATCCTCGCCGGCTACAGCCTCGGCGAGGCCGACCTGCTGCGCCGCGCGATGGGCAAGAAGATCAAGGCCGAGATGGACGCGCAGAAGGCGCGCTTCGCGACCGGCGCGGCAACGAAGGGCGTCGACAAGCGGCAGGCGGCGGCGATCTTCGACCTCGTCGCCAAGTTCGCCGGCTACGGCTTCAACAAGAGCCACGCCGCCGCCTATGCGCTCGTCAGCTACCACACCGCCTGGCTGAAGGCGCACCACCCGGTCGAGTTCTACGCCGCGTCGCTCGCCTTCGACATCACCAACACCGACCGAGTGGCGGTGTTCGTCGACGACATGCGCCGGACCGGCGTCGCCTGCCTGCCGCCGTGCGTCAACGCCAGTTCGGCCGACTTCGCGGTCGAGGTTACCGAGGGGGCGGGGGCGGTGCGCTACGCCCTCGCCGGGCTCAAGAGCGTCGGCGAGAAGGCGATGGCGGCGCTGGTCGACGAACGCGGGGCGAACGGCCGGTTCGCTGCGCTCGCCGACTTTGCACGGCGGGTCGATCCCAAGCTGCTCAACAAGCGGCAGGTCGAGGCGCTGATCGGCAGCGGTGCGTTCGACGGCCTCGACCCCAACCGCGGCGGGGTGCATGCGCTCGCCGACGCTATCCTCGGAACAGCCCAGCGCGCGACGGCGGCGCGCGAGAGCGCCCAGGTCGCGCTGTTCGGGGCGAGCGAGGACCGCGGATTGGCCATGCTCGTACCGCCGGCCAAGGCATGGACGCTCGCCGAGACGATGGCGCACGAGAAGGAGGCGTTCGGCTTCTATTTCTCGGGCCATCCGGTCGAGGGGTTCCGCCACGTGCTCGCCGCGCACGGCGCACGGACGTTCACACAGGCTGCTGCGGGCGAGCCGCCGCCGGGCGGCGGGCGGCTGCCGGTGACGCTCGCCGGGCTTGTCGAGGAGGCGAAGTGGCGCACACCGCAAAACGGCCGGAGCGACAAGTTCCTCCAGTTGACGCTGTCGGACGCGAGCGGGCAATTTGCGGCAAGCTGCTTCGACGAAGGGGCGCAAGGCGCGGTGCTCGCCGCCGTCGCCGCGGCCGAGCCGGTGCTGATCCAGGGCGAGCTGCTGTGGCGTCCGGGCGAGGACACGCCGCGGGTGACCGTGCGCGGGGTCAAGCCGCTCGCGGCGCTCGCCGGCCGGATGCGGTGCCGGCTGACGCTAGATCTCGCCCCGGCAGCGCCGGTCGCAAGCATCGGAGCGGTGTTCGACCGGCGTGGCGGGCGGGGCGAGATCGTCGCGCGGGTCGCGCTCGCCGGCGGCGGGTCGGCGCGGCTGCTGCTGGGGGCCGACTTCACGATCGACAGCGAGGTGCTGGCGCGGGTCGAGCGGCTCCGCGGGGTCAGCCGCGCGCAGCTCGCGGCGATCGACTGACCGTCATTGGCACGTCGTCGCCGCGGTGCGGTCGAGGTCGAGGCAGCGGCCGTCGACGGTCGGGGTCGGCACGCCCGCAACCGCCGCCAGTGTCGGCGCGATGTCGACCGTCTCGACCGGCACCGGCTGCTCGAACCCCTCGGCACCGGGCCACCAGAAGATGATCGGCACGCGCCGGTCGTAATTCCACAGCGAGCCGTGTCCGCCGACGGTGTCGCCCGCATTCTGCGGCTCGCCGAGCGTCGTGTACGGCCGCAGCACCGCCATGACATCGCCGGACCGCTCGCGGTCGGTCGACGCGGCAATTCGCTGGAGCGGCGACCATTCGTCGACCGGCAATCCCTTCGGTGCCGTCGCGGCGAGTGCCTCGGCGCGCGTATGGACCTCGACCACCTCAGGCCGCTGGCGCAGCTCGGCCACCGTCGCATCGGTGATCCGCTTGACCTCGGCCGGGCTGTCGTCGCCGAACGGGACGACATAGATTTCGTACGGGTCGCCGGTCAGCGGGTTGTAGTCGAGCTTGAGCCGCGTCGCGACGGCGTTGCCGACCGACGCCAGCAGCGCGTCGCCGCTGACCCGCTGGCCGCGCGCACCCTGCAGCGTCGCATGCTCGGCCGGGTCGAGCGAGCCGTGGTCGGCGGTCAGCACCACGAGCACCGGCACCTTGCTCGCCGCGAGCCTCGTCAGGAACGCACCCAGCGCCGCATCGAGGTGGGCGAGGTTGTCGCACTGCTCCGGGCTGTCCGCGCCGTAGCGGTGACCGACATAATCGACCGCCGACAGGCTGATGGCCAGAACGTCGGCGGCCGCCCCTCGTCCGAGCCGCTGCGTGTCGATCAGCTGCGTCGCGAGGTCGAGCGCGATCTGGTCGTACATCGGCGTCGCGCGGAACCACTTCCTGAAGTCGCCGTCGGCTGCGAACGGCGTCCCAGGCGGCGGCGGCGTCCATCCCGGCGGTGGAATCTGGTGATCGACGGTCAGCTCGCCGTACTTGATCGGCCCCTTGCCGACGCTGCACCGCGGGTCGAGCTGCTGCCACGCCGGAGCCTTCTTTAGCCACGTCGCGAACAGCGCCTTGTTGAACGCCGCGACCGGCGCGAGCCGGGCCGCAGGCGTCGCGCCGGCGGGTACATAGGTCGTGAAGCCGCCGACGCTGTCGTCCCACCAGAAGGTGCCGTCGGCCCCGTGCCCGGCCATGGTGATCGCACCGCGGTCCTTGCCCGATACGGCGAAGGTGCGGCTCGCCGGGTTCGCTGACTTCAGCCATTCGCCGAGCGTCGGCACGCGCAGGTTGGCGGGTCCGCGCGGCGCGTCGGGGCGGCCGGGAACGGGCGAGTCGGGGTCGTTCATGCAGTAGACGCCGGTCGCACTCGTACGGTCGTACCAGCCGTTGGCGACGATGCCCGTCGCCGCGGGGTGCCGCCCGGTCAGGATCGTCGAATGGCCGGGGCACGTCTCGGTCGCCGCGTGACTCTGGTAGCCGTTGGGGAAGACGACGCCGGCCTGGAGCGTCTTGAGTCCGCCGGCGAAGCGCCCCCGATACTGGTCGAACAGTGCCGCGGAGAACTGGTCGACCGAGATCGCGACGATCAGCTTCGGGGGAGGCGGCGCGGTGGTAGCCGTCGCGGGCGCGGTGAGCAGCGCCGCGAACAATCCGATCGCCCGTATAGCGTGCCGCATGATTGTCCCCCTTCGGTCTACGACGCGGTGATCGCATGGCAATGTGACGGTTTGCAGGCGCGCCGCCGCGTTGGCGCCCGGAACTGTGGCATTGCACCGGCGAGTGCCTTCGGCTAGGCACCGTGCACGTCAACCACTCACGCAGGGGCAACCCATCCGGTGCCGGCTTTGGCCGTTACACCCCCTGCGGCGGAATAACCGGATAGAGGAGAACAGACTATGGCGACTCCCGTCGTCTCGATGGCGCAGCTGTTGGAAGCCGGTGCCCACTTCGGCCACCAGACCCACCGCTGGAATCCGAAGATGAAGCCGTACATCTTCGGCGACCGCAACGGCGTCCACATCATCGACCTGTCGCAGACCGTGCCGCTGTTCGCGCGCGCCTTGGATTTCGTCCGCGCGACCGTCGCGAGCGGCGGCAAGGTGCTGTTCGTCGGCACCAAGCGCCAGGCGCAGGATCCGCTCGCCGAGGCGGCGCGCCGCTCCGGCCAGTATTACGTCAACCACCGCTGGCTCGGCGGAATGCTGACCAACTGGAAGACGATCTCGGGCTCGATCAAGCGCTTCAAGACGCTCGAGGAGCAGCTGTCGAGCGACACCGCCGGGCTGACGAAGAAGGAAGTTCTAAAGCTGACCCGCGAGCGCGACAAGTTCGAGCTCAGCCTCGGCGGCATCCGCGACATGGGCGGCCTGCCCGACATTATCTTCGTGATCGACGTCAACAAGGAAGAGCTCGCGATCAAGGAAGCCGCGACGCTCGGGATCCCGGTCATCGCGATCCTCGACACCAACACCGATCCGAGCGGCATCGCCTTCCCGGTCCCGGGCAACGACGACGCGAGCCGCGCGATCCTGCTTTATTGCAATGCCATCGCCGACACGATCCTCGAGGCACGCCAAGGCCGCCAGGCGAATCAGGGCATCGACCTCGGCGCGATGGACGAGCCGCCGATGGAGTTCGCCCACGTCGAGCCGGTCCACGCCGAGCCGCTGCCCGCGACGATGATCGAGGCTCTTGGCGGCGTCGGCGTCCATGTCGCAGCCCTGCCCGATACCGAGGCTGCCGCGCAGGCGGTCGACGTTGCGACGGCTGCGGTGGTCGAGCCGGCGTCGGCTTAACAACGCTGTCGTCATCCTGGCGCATGCCAGGACCCAATTCGCCACCTGTCGTCAGGTTGAGGCATGGGTCCTGGCATCCGCCAGGATGACCGCACGACACTTAGAAGGAGCCCCCCCCCATGGCCGACATCACCGCGAGCATGGTCAAGGACCTGCGTGACCGCACCGGCGCGGGCATGATGGACTGCAAGAAGGCGCTGAACGAGAACGATGGCGACATGGAAACCGCGGTCGACTGGCTGCGGACCAAGGGTCTCGCCAGTGCGGCGAAGAAGGCGGGGCGGACAGCGGCCGAGGGGCTAGTCGGCGTCACCACGGGCGGCACGCGCGGGGCGGTCGTCGAGGTCAACTCGGAGACCGACTTCGTCGCAAAGAACGACCAGTTCCAGGCGTTCGTCCGGACCGTTACCGGCATGGCGCACACGCACGGCGACGACGTCGAGGCGCTTGCCGCGGCGATGTACCCGGAGCGCGACGGGATGAGCGTCAAGGACGTGCTGACCCACAACATCGCGACGATCGGTGAGAACCAGTCGCTGCGCCGCGCCAAGATCGTCTCGGTCAGCGAGGGCGTCGTCGTCAGCTATATCCACAACGCCGTCGTCAGCGGCCTCGGCAAGATCGGCGTGCTCGTCGGCCTGCAGTCGTCGGCGGATGCGAACGTCCTTGAGCCGCTCGGCCGTCAGATCGCGATGCACATCGCGGCGGCAAACCCGCTGGCGCTCGACGAGAACGGCCTCGACCCCGCCATCGTCGAGCGCGAGCGGGCGATCGCGCGCGAGAAGGCGGCCGGATCGGGCAAGCCCGCCGACATCGTCGACAAGATGATCGAGGGCGGCGTCAAGAAGTACCGGCAGGAGAACGCGCTGCTGACGCAGGTGTTCGTGATCGACGGCAAGAGCAAGGTCGGCGACGTCGTCGCCGCCGCCGCCAAGGCCGCCGGGACGCCCATTACGGTGACCGAGTTCGTCCGCTTCCAGCTCGGAGAGGGCATCGAGAAGGCGGCAACCGATTTCGCCGCCGAGGTCGCGGCGGCGTCGGGGATCAAGGCCCCGGAGCCCGAGCCCACGGCGTGAGGCGCGGGGTTGGCAGCGCCGACCCCCATCCCTACTGTCGCAGCGCCTGTCCGGAGTAGCCGTTTCCCCATGCCCGCCGCGTACAAGCGTATCCTGCTTAAGCTTTCGGGCGAGGCGCTGATGGGGTCGGGCCAGTACGGCATCGATCCCGCCGAGACGGCGCGTATAGCGGTCGAGATCAAGGCGGCACGCGACGCGGGGTACCAGCTGTGCCTCGTCGTCGGCGGCGGCAACATCTTCCGCGGGTTGGCGGCGGCGGCGAAAGGCTTCGACCGCGCCAGCGCCGACTATATGGGGATGCTCGCGACCGTGATGAACGCGCTCGCGGTCCAGAACGCCCTCGAACAGGCGGGTGTCGACACCCGCGTCCAGTCGGCGATCCCGATGGCGAGCGTGTGCGAGCCGTATATCCGCAGGCGCGCCGAGCGGCACATCGAGAAGGGCCGGGTGGTGATCTTCGCCGCCGGTACCGGCAATCCGTTCTTCACCACCGACACTGCCGCCGCGTTGCGCGCCGCCGAGATGGGCTGCGACGCGCTGTTCAAAGGGACGAGCGTCGACGGCGTGTACGATGCCGACCCGAAACAGGTGCCGGGTGCCACGCGGTACGCGACGCTCAGCTTCGGCAAGGTCTTGGCCGACGACCTCAAGGTGATGGACGCGAGCGCCGTCGCCCTGTGCCGCGACAACAACATCCCGATCGTCGTCTTCAACATCCGCGCCGAGGGCAGCCTGACGGCGGTGCTTGCGGGGCAGGGCGTTTCGACCACGGTGGGTGGGCAGGAGTAGATCATGGCAGTCTTCGATCCGGTCGCGCACAAGGCCGACCTCGAGCGGCGGATGAATTCCGCGGTCGAGGCGCTCAAGAGCGACCTCGGCGGTCTGCGCACCGGGCGCGCGTCGACCTCGCTGCTCGACCGGGTCTCGGTCGAGGTCTACGGCGCGAACATGTCGCTGAGCCAGGTCGCGACCGTCACCGCGCCCGATGCGCGGATGCTTGCGGTCCAGGTGTGGGACAAGTCCAACGTCCAGATGGTCGACAAGGCGATCCGCGCTGCCGGTCTCGGGCTCAATCCGATCGTCGACGGCCAGACGCTGCGCCTGCCGATCCCCGACCTGACCGAGGACCGCCGCAAGGAACTCGCCAAGCTCGCGTCGCAATATTCGGAAAAAGCCAAGATCGCCGTCCGCAACGTCCGCCGCGACGGCATGGAAGGGCTGAAAGCGGCCGAGAAGAAGGGCGACCTTAGCCAGGACGAGCAGAAGCGCCACGAAACCGAGGTCCAGAAGATCACCGACAGGATCACCGCCGAGATGGACGCGGTGTCGGGGGCCAAGGAAAAGGAAATCCTCGGCAAGTGAGCCTTCGCACCGCCAACTGTGACTCGCTTGCGGTCGGGGCGCCGGGCGCAGCCCCGCGCCACGTCGCGATCATCATGGATGGTAACGGCCGCTGGGCGAAGGCGCGCCACCTGCCGCGCATCATGGGGCACCGGCGTGGCGTCGAGGCGGTGCGGCGCGTCGTCAAGGCCGCGCCCGACCACGGGATCGAGGTGCTCACGCTATACGCCTTCTCGAGCGAGAACTGGCGGCGGCCCGCCGACGAGGTCAGCGACCTGATGGGGCTGCTGCGCTATTACCTGCGAAACGAGATCGCCGAGCTCCATGCCAGTGCAGTGCAAGTCCGCTTCATCGGCGACATCGCGGCGATGAGTCCCGATGTGACGGCGCTCGTCGATCATGCCCGGACGCTGACCGCGGCGAACACGCGGATGACGCTGGTGCTCGCGCTCAACTACGGGTCGCACGACGAGCTGCTGCGCGTCGCGCGCGCGATGGCCGCCGAGGCCGCCGCCGGAGCGCTCGACCCGGCAACGATCGACGGCGCGATGGTCGAGGCGCGGCTCGACACCGCCGGCCTTCCGCCGCCCGACCTCATCATCCGTACCAGCGGCGAGCAACGCCTGTCGAACTTCCTGATGTGGCAGGCGGCGTACGCCGAGCTGGTCTTCACCGATGAGCTGTGGCCCGATTTCGACGGCGCGTCGCTCGGCCGCGCCATCGCCGCTTTCGGCCAGCGCGACCGCCGCTATGGCGGGCGCTAGCATGGCCGCGCGGGGAGCCGCCCCGACTTCGGGTGGGCTGCTGACCCGCATCGTCGTCGGTGTCGCGCTCGCCGCGGTCGCGATCGCGGCGGTGTGGGCGGGGGGCGTCGCCTTTACCGCGCTGGTCACGACGGCGTGCCTGCTGATGAGCGCCGAGTGGAGCGTGATGCACGGTATCGCGCGCGGCTTCCGGCTGGCGAGCCTCGTCGTGCTTGCGTTCGTCGCGGGGGTGACGGTGTACGTCTCCGCCGCCGACGCGCTGATCGTGCTGGCGGCGAGCGCCGGGGCGATCGCGCTGTTCATGCGCGGCTTCGACCGCAGCCGCGCGTTCTGGGTCGCGGCGGGGCTGCTGTACTGCGGTCTGCCGATGGTGGCGCTGCTGTGGTTGCGCGGTCGTGTCGGCGGCGGCGGCATCGTGGCGGTATGCTTTGCCATTGTCTGGGCTACGGACATCGGGGCCTTCTTCATCGGCCGCACCCTCGGCGGGCCAAAATTTGCTCCGCGGATAAGCCCCAACAAGACTTGGGCGGGCGTTATCGGTGGTATCGTCGCCGCATTGCTCGCCGGCTTCATTGTCGTATCGCTCGTGCAGTTTCCGCTACCTGGCTGGTCCGCATGGCGGCTGGCGAATAATGCACTTGGCGTGGCGCTGTGGACTGTCCCTTTTGCGCTCATCGCCATTGCCGGTGACCTGTTCGAAAGCTGGCTGAAGCGCCGCGCCGGGGTCAAGGACTCGGGCCATCTACTACCCGGCCACGGTGGGGTCCTCGATCGGGTCGATGGACTGGCACCCGTCGCGGTCGCCGTGGCGCTCGTCTGGGCTTTGGGGGGCAGTTGGCAATGACCCCGCGCTCCATCACCGTCCTCGGCGCGACCGGGTCGGTCGGGGCATCGACACTCGACCTGTTGCTGCGCGCGCCCGATGCCTGGGCTGTCGAGGCACTGACGGCGAACTGCGATGTCGATCGGCTCGCCGCGGCGGCGAAGGCGGTCAACGCCAAGCTCGCGGTCGTTGCCGACGAAAGCTGCTACGCCACGCTCAAGGACGCGCTTGCCGGGACCGGCATCGAAGTCGCAGCCGGCAAGGCAGCGCTGTGCGACGCGGCGCGGCGGGCGGCGGAGATCGTCCTGTCGGCGATCGTCGGCGCGGCCGGCCTGCCGCCGACGCTCGCGGCGGTCGAGCGCGGGGCGACCCTCGCCATCGCCAACAAGGAGACGCTGGTCTGCGCCGGCGACCTCGTCACCGCCGCCGCGTCCAAGTCGGGCGCGGTGCTGCTGCCCGTCGACAGCGAGCACAACGCGATTTTCCAGGTGTTCGACCACGACCATCCCGAGCGCGTGACCCGGATCATCGTCACCGCGAGCGGTGGCCCGTTCCGCCGGTCGACGACGGCCGAGATGCGCCACGTCACGCCGCGCCAAGCGTGCGCCCATCCAGTGTGGTCGATGGGGGCGAAGATCTCGGTCGATTCGGCGACGCTGATGAACAAGGGGCTCGAGCTGATCGAGGCGCACCACCTGTTCCCGGTCACGCCCGACCAGCTCGAGGTGATCGTCCACCCGCAGTCGGTGGTCCACAGCTTCGTCGAATATATCGACGGCTCGATGCTCGCGCAGCTCGGCTCGCCCGACATGCGGACGCCGATCGGCTATTGCCTCGCGTACCCCGAGCGCATGGCGACGCCGAGCGCGCGGCTCGACCTTGCGGCGCTCGCGACGCTGTCGTTCGAGGCCCCCGACCACGCGCGCTTTCCTGCGCTCGGGCTGGCGACCGCCGCGCTACGCGCCGGCGGCTCGGCCCCGTGCATCCTCAACGCGGCGAACGAGGTCGCGGTCGCGGCATTTCTCGCACGCGCGGTCGGTTTCCTCGACATCGCCGCAATCGTCGCCGATACGCTCGACCACGTCGCGCCCGCATCGGTTGGCTCGCTCGACGACGTCGTCGCCATCGACGCGTTCGCGCGGCAGGCAGCCGGGCGGGCGGTCGCCGCAAGGAGCCGGACATGACCCCGCTGCCGCACCCGTCGCTCGCGCTGACGCTCGCCGCGTTCGCGCTCGTCATCGGCGTGCTCGTGTTCGTTCACGAGATGGGCCATTACCTCGTCGGCCGCTGGTTCGGTATCCGGGCGGAAGCGTTCTCGATCGGCTTCGGGCGCGAGATCGCGGGCTGGACCGATCGCCGGGGCACGCGGTGGAAGGTCGGCATTCTCCCGCTCGGCGGCTACGTCAAATTCGCCGGCGACGCCGACGCCAGCAGCCGCCCCGGTGACGCGACCGCGGCGACGCCCGCCGAGCGCGCCGGTATGTTCCAGTTTCGCCCGATATGGCAGCGCGCGCTCGTCATCCTCGCCGGACCGGCAACCAACTTCCTGTTCGCGACCGCGATCTTTGCCGGCTTCTTCATGTTGTACGGCCAGGCCGAGACACCGCCCGTGATCGCACGCGTGCTCCCCGCGTCGCCGGCTGCACGCGCTGGCCTGGCGCCGGGCGATATTGTCGTCGCGCTCGACGGACGACGCATCGCCGGTTTCGAGGACATCATCCAGGCCATGGCGGGCAGCGGCGGGGCACCGGTCGATGTCACCGTACGTCGCGTGTCGGGGATCCGGACGGTGGCGGTCACGCCGGCGATGACCGACACCGTCGATCCCTTCGGCACGCACAGCCGCGTCGCCCGGCTCGGCATCGG
>Ga0209511_1003060_pt1 | contig 13053 bp, 11 predicted proteins | sample SSSSmetaG_FD_184141 | JGI IMG/M metagenome (GOLD analysis project Ga0209511, IMG submission 184141) | Glacier valley bacterial and archeal communities from Borup Fiord, Nunavut, Canada, to study Microbial Dark Matter (Phase II) - ​SSSS... | ecosystem: Environmental > Aquatic > Freshwater > Ice >... | reverse complement strand
GCCGCTCTCACGTTTTCACGCGGGGGGATCGCGCTCGCATTCCTAGGCATCTGCGCCGCGCTGTTCTTTCTAGTGAGACGAAGCGGACGCAGTCGCGTGATCGTCCTCGCGATTGCACTCGTCAGTTTCGTTCTAGGAAACTATGTGGTCGCACCGGAGCTCGACAGCTTCACATCGGGCAAGCTTGGCGAGCGCTATGCCAACACACGGTCATCAGGACGCGACCAGTTCGTTAGTTCAGAGTTCGAAATGTTCCAGGAGAGCCCGATCCTCGGGGTCGGACCCGGTATAGGAGCGAAGCTTCGGGCCGAGCGTGGACTTCTCAAGGGACCATCGCACACCGAGTACAGTCGGATGCTTGCAGAACACGGCCTGTTCGGGGCTTTCGCGATCGTTTGTTTGTTGGTTCTCGCCAGTCGAGCGTTCCGACGAGCCAAAGATCCCGTCAACCGAGCAAATACGGTAGCGCTCATCCTCTGGTTTGCAGCGTCGATCGGAATCTATGGGACTCGCATCGCTGCGCCCGCCGTTGTTTTCGGTCTAGCGTTCGCGCTAGTCACCGTCTCGTCGAAGCGAACAGCTGCCGCATGAACCGTCCAGGAGTCTTATTCGTCGGCAACTTTCTCTCGGGACAGACGGGCCACCGCCAATATTGCGAGGAGCTCACGGACCAATTGGATGGACGAGGGTGGCAGACCCTCCGTACATCGAGTCGGCTAGGTCGGTTCGACCGGATGATCGACATGCTGAAAACTGCCTGGACTGCCCGTGACAGGTACGATGTAGCTCACATCGACGTCTTTTCGGGACTTGCGTTCGTTTGGTCAGAAATGGTGTGCGCGGAATTAGCACGGCTCGACAAACCATACGTGCTGACGTTGCACGGTGGAAACCTTCCAGCGTTCGCTCGAAAGTGGCCGAAGCGGACCAGACGACTGTTTGATTCCGCAGCGGCAGTGACGTCCCCGTCTCGCTATTTGGTCGAGCAACTAGAGGAAGTCGCACCGACCACAGTTGTGATTCCAAACGCAGTCGACATTTTCAAGTATCCGTTCAGGCATCGCACCAAGGCTTCGCCGCGGCTGATCTGGATTCGGGCGTTTCATGAGGTCTACAATCCGATTCTCGCGATCGACGTGCTTTCGATTGTTCGAAAGAAGCATCCTGACGCGACGTTGACGATGGTCGGGGCCGACAAAGACGGCTCGCTCGTGAGGGCACACGTTCGCGCACGCGAACTTCGATTGGGCTCTTCGCTTCGAATTGTTCCCGGTATTCCAAAGAACGAAGTGCCGAGCTATCTCGAAGCGGGCGACATTTTTCTCAACACGACGAATATCGACAACACGCCGGTGTCGGTGCTGGAGGCCATGGCATGCGGATTGTGCGTCGTCACCACGAACGTCGGCGGAATCCCGTATCTGGTTACGCATGAGGAGAACGGATTGCTCGTCTCACCTCGAGATCCCGCGCAAATGGCGGCGGCAATAAATCGGGTCGTTGACGACTCGATGCTCGCAACTCACCTCTCGCAAACGGCGCGCCTTCTCGCCACCAAGTGCGATTGGGCGCCAGTCCTCGCTCGCTGGGAGTTGCTGCTTCGAGAGGTGTCCCACCATGCCTGACGCAAAACGACTGTTCGACATTGCCATCGCTGCTGCCGGACTCGTGACCACCGCACCTGTGATGGCGGTCCTCTCGGTTGCGATCAAGCTGGAATCGCCTGGTCCTGCAATTTTTCGACAAGTGCGCGTAGGTAGAGGCCAGACCTCGATCGAGACGCTCAAGCTTAGAACGATGATCTTTAGCGCCGTCGGCCCGACGGTGACAGCCAGCGATGACCGACGCGTTACACGCATCGGGAGAATACTCAGAAGAACAAAACTCGATGAGCTCCCGCAGCTCTGGAATGTCCTTCGTGGCGAGATGAGCATCGTCGGTCCACGACCCGAGGTTGCGCGTTACACCACCACTTATGGCGCTGAATTTCGCGAGCTGCTCGAAGTTCGTCCCGGTCTTACAGATCTCGCGTCGATCGCATTTCGGAACGAAGAGCGGTTGCTGGCATCGGCGCATGACCGCGAGCGCGCTTACAAAGAAGTGATCATGCCGCTGAAGCTCGGGATCGCGCTCCGTGGAGTTCGACGGGTCTCTTTAAAAGAAGACTTGCGGGTGATCGTTCGCACGATTCGCGCGGTGCTTGGACATCGTTCCGATGAGGACGAGCTAGTGATTAGAGAAGCAACGAGACGGATCGAAATCCTAAACGACAACGGCACAGGTGCTTCATGAACGTCCCTTTTTTTCGTCCGAACATTGGCGAGCGCGAAATTGAAGAAGTCGTCACATGCCTGCGATCGGGTTGGCTGACGACGGGTCCAAATGCAAGCTCCTTCGAAAAGGAATTCGCGAACTACGTCGGAGCGAAATATGCAATCGCGCTGAATTCCTGTACGGCGGCGCTCCATCTTGCTCTCGAGGCAGTTGGTGTCGAGCGTGGAGACGTGGTTGTCGTGCCAACGATGACATTCGCCGCGACGGCTGAGGTCGTCCGTTACTTCGACGCGATCCCTGCATTTGTCGACTGCGACGCGACTCAGTGCATCGACGTCGACGCCCTCGAGGAGATTCTCGATCGACTAAAGAACGGACAAAAGGTTGCCGGTGTCCCCTCGGATCACGGCCCAGTTCGAGCCGTGATCCCGATGCACTATGGCGGCCAAATGGCGAACGTCGACGAGATCAATCGAATTGCCGCGTTACACGGCATCGCCGTGATCGAAGACGCGGCCCACACTCTGCCAGCGTTCATTCGGAAAGACGATCAGTCGCCCTGGAGAGCCGCGGGAACAACCTCGAAACTCACGTGCTTTTCGTTTTACGCGAATAAATGTATCACCACCGGCGAAGGCGGGATGGCGGTGACCGACGACGAGAAGTTGGCGGAACGCATAAGGATCATGTCGCTGCACGGGATGTCGAAGGATGCGTGGAAAAGATTCACCTCTGCCGGTTCTTGGTATTACGAAGTCGTCGCACCTGGCTTCAAGTACAACATCACCGATATGGCAGCGGCACTTGGCAGAGTGCAGCTGGGACGCGCCGAGGAACTGTGGAGCGATCGAAAACGCGTCGCGAATGAGTATCGTCAGCGGCTCGCCAGCATCCCAGGGTTAGAACTGCCCACCGAGCTCCCAGATCGGCGACATTCATGGCATCTGTTTTCGCTGCGGCTCGATCTCTCGGTGTGGCGCACTGGACGCGACGCGTTTATGGACGGACTGAAGCAACGCGGTATCGGTGCATCGGTTCATTGGATGCCGCTGCATATGCAGCCGTACTATCGAGATAAATACGGTCTCGAACCGAGCGACTATCCGACGGCGGCAAGCTTGTGGCCTCGGCTCGTGAGTCTACCGATTTTCCCGGGGATGAAAGACGAGGAGCTTGCGGCTGTCGTGTCTGCGATCGGCGCGATGGCGGCTGAGCTCTAGATGGACTCCCCCATAGTCTTTGTCGCTGGAGCACGACCCAACTTCGTCAAGATCGCGCCGATCATCGCGACACTCGAGCAAAGGACGTCCGCGCCGTACGTCCTGGTGCATACCGGTCAGCACTACGACTACGCGATGTCGGGAGTGTTTTTTGAACAACTCGGCATCCCGGAACCAGACGTTCACCTGCAAATCGGCTCCGACACTCATGGTGCACAGGTGGGTGCAATCATGACGGCGTTCGAGAGGTTGCTTCTTGACTATGCGCAGCCTCCCAAAGGCGTGGTGGTTGTCGGTGACGTCAACTCGACGATGGCAGCGGCGTTGGTCGCTGTGAAGCTCGGCATCTCGGTGGCGCATGTCGAGGCTGGGCTCCGCTCGTTCGATCGCTCAATGCCCGAGGAGATCAATCGAGTAGTCACTGACTCGATCTCGAATCTTCTACTGGTTAGCGAACCAGCAGGGCTCACAAACCTCGCGCGCGAAGGGATCCCGTCTGACCGCGTTAGATACGTTGGCAACGTGATGATCGACTCCGTCGTGCAGCAGCTGCCGAAGGCGCTGCAACTGGCAACGGTTTCCGATTTCGGACTTCAGTCTGGTGAGTATGCGCTGGTCACGATGCATCGACCGTCGAACGTCGATACCGATGAGCGCCTGGTTTCATTGATCGCATTCTTGGAGAAGCTGGCATCAGCGATGCCTGTTATTTTTCCGGTACATCCACGAACTCGCAAACGGTTAGAGCAACTTCGACGCGCCGGTACGAGCAACTCGAGACTGACGCTCGTCGAACCCGTCGGATATCACGAGTTCTTGGCGCTTACGAACTCAGCCCGCGTAGTGGTTACTGATTCGGGCGGAGTCCAAGAGGAGTCGACGTTTCTGGGTGTTCCCTGCGTCACTTTGAGAACCAGCACCGAGCGTCCTGTGACCATTACTGGAGGGACAAACGTCTTGGTGGGCGAGGATCTCGAGCGTGCTCTTGCGGTCGCGCTCGAGGCTTCGCGTCCAGCAAAACGGCCGATCGATGGGTGGGACGGCCACGCAGCAGAACGCGTGGTCGACGCGCTTTCAGAATACTGGGGTCTGATCGAGCGCCCATGATCTCTAAGGTCAAGGAACGAGCAGTCTTCGTCGATGCGCTCCGCGGCATCGCTGCGCTCAGCGTCGTATGGTTTCACGTCTACAAGAAGACACTTTACGCGCCCATTTCGAGCCCAAGGTTACCGGAGCCATTTCATGCGTATCTGCACCACGCAGACGTAGGTGTAGCTGTCTTCTTCGTAATCAGCGGCTTTGCGATTGCGGCATCGGTTCAAGGGTCGGCAATCAGCGCTAGTTTTGTCGGGCGCTTCGTGTTGCGACGGAGCATCAGGCTCGACCCGCCATATTGGGCCACGATCGCACTCGAGTTGGTCCTGATCGCCGTGTCGCGCGAGTTGATGCACGAACGAACCTCAGAGTACCCGTCGGCCCCGCAAGTCGTATCGCACCTGATCTACAGCCAGTCGTTCTTCGGATACGGCCACATCGTTGCCGTCTTTTGGACCCTGTGTGTAGAGATCCAGCTTTACCTCGCGTTCGTCCTGCTGCTCGCGATCGTGCAACGCCTTCCTGTGCGTTTCGGCACTATCGCGATCTTTGCGCCGATGCTGCTACTCTCGCTAGTTGCCCCGTACTATAGCGATGCGCTTGCTCAAAACACGTTCCTGATTCGCTACTGGTATCTGTTCTTCGGCGGGGTGCTTGCGTACTGGACGGTCTACGCAGAGCTTCACTCCGGTTGGTTGCTTACCTACATCTGTGCCCTCTCGCTCAGTTTGGCGACGCCGATGCAAAACCTCAGCACGGCCATAGCGATCGTCACGACTTGTCTGATCTGGCACGCAGGGAATCGCGCAAAACTCACCGTCTGGTTGAGCGGGAGCGTATTTCAATGGCTGGGACGAATTTCGTACAGCCTCTACCTCGTTCATCTTCCGATTAGTGGACGAGCGATCAATTTTGCAACGCACGCTATACGGCTTCCAGCGGGACGCGGCGGACAGCTCTGCTTGCTCGCGATCGGTACAGGTGCGAGCTTGGTAGCGGCGCAAGTACTCTACAAGGTCGTCGAGAAGCCGAGTCTTGCGCTGTCGAGGCGCATACGGAAGGCCGCTTCGCCTTAGTTGGGTGCGGGTCTCGACGGACGCGGCACACCCGGCGCGGGTTCGACTGTCGCTTCAACCGGCTTCAACGCTTCGCTGGTCTTCATACCCGTTCGTGAGGGACGAGCCACCTTGTACTCGGGCACGAGTTCACCAAGACCGGCCCGAATTTGCTCCGCGTCATCGCTTGGGATCTGGCAGAGCTTCGTGATCGCCTCGACCACAGGCTGGAGGTTGTGAGGCTTGATGCGACCGATCAAAACCTTGGGATGCTTCGTCTTGTCGGCATGCTCGGCGCTCGTCGAAAGTTCTTCCACAAGCTTCTCACCGGGCCGCACTCCGCTGAACTTGATCTCGATATCTTCGTCAGGACGCAGGCCAGACAGTGTGATGAGATCGCGAGCAAGATCGACGATGCGAACGGGATCGCCCATATCCAAGATGAAGATCTCACCGCCCTCTCCCATCGCCCCAGCTTGCAAGACCAGCTGACTCGCTTCGGGAATGGTCATGAAATATCGGAGCATTTCGGGATGCGTAACGGTTACTGGACCGCCCTTCGCTATCTGCTCTCTAAAGATCGGGATCACGCTTCCAGCAGAACCAAGCACGTTGCCAAATCGCACCGTAACGAATCGGGTGCTCGACTTCTGCGATAGAGCTTGGATGTAGATCTCCGCGGCCCGTTTCGTCGCGCCCATCACGGATGACGGGTTCACTGCCTTGTCCGTGGATACCAGCACGAAGCGTTCGACACCGAATCGATCGGATAGCTCCGCAACGATGCGGGTTCCGCCAATGTTGTTCTTGACCGCTTCCCCCGGGTTCCATTCCATCATCGGAACATGCTTGTGAGCCGCTGCATGAAACACGAAGCCCGGTTTAGCGGACTCGAAAACCTGGGTTACGCGCGCGACGTCACAAACATCTGCGATCTTCGGTTCGATCGGCACGTGCGGGAAGGAAGCAGTAAGCTCGCGATGAATTTCGAAGAGCGCATTCTCATAGCGTTCGACGAGGATGAGTCGCTCGGGACCGAACCGGCAAATCTGCCGGCAGAGTTCGGAGCCGATGCTCCCACCCGCCCCGGTGACGAGAACGATCCGACTGCGAATCGTCGAGCCAATCACTGCCTCGTCGAGCTGTACAGGTTTACGTCCCAACAAATCTTCGATCGCCACTTCGCGGATACGCGAGAGATTCACGCGATTGCCAACGATCTCGTAAATGCCGGGAATGATCTTCGTATCGATGCCCGCGTCTCGACAGAGTTCGGTGATTCGTCGGATTTGCTGACCAGGCGCGTTAGCGATGGTAATCAGCACGCGACGGACGCGTTTGCGTGCAGCAATGACAGCAACATCAGCTGTCTTTCCGAGAACAGGAAGACCACTGATACGAGCACGAGACTTCAACGGATCGTCGTCGAGGAATCCGATGGGACGCAATCCGAGGTCTGGACGGCTCAAGATCTCACGCGCAACCATCACCCCCGCCTCTCCAGCTCCGATGAGAATAACGTCGTGGAGATCTCCATCGACTTCCCGCTTTTTACGGTCCGCAACCTCGCTTCGCAAGCGCCACGATGCTCGTGCACCGACGAGGCCCAGGAAGCCCAGCACGTAGTTCATCGCCAGGACCCCGAGCGGAATGAACAACACCGTCGCATCGGTCAGCGCCTCGAGCGTGAAGCGAATCCCGACGAGGACGGTTGTAGAAGCAGTGACCGAGGCAAGGACGCGCACTGCGTCTCGCATGGTCATGTAACGCCACGACATTCGTGGAACACCAAAGAGCCAAAGCCCAAAGTACTGAAGAGCGATGACGTACGGCCAGTTAATCAAGACCAACTTGATCTGGGAAGCCGGTATCTCGAACTCGAAACGAAAAAGGAACGCGAGCCAAAACGCGACCGACAAGACTGTCGAGTCGAGGACTATCTGGAGACTTCTCGCGAAAAACCTAGGCACGGCGGCAGAGCTTTAGAGGAACGATTCCTCGCCAGCGTTCATCTCGACGCCTGCGATCTACACCAATCCCCGCCGGGAAGTTGGGTCAATCGAACGGAGAAGCAAAGACCGGCGGCTCGAACGTGCCGATAGACCCGCCCTCCGTCGGCAGAGTAATCGTCGGATCATCCGGCAGAAGCGGATGGTCGACGACGACACCTGACTCTTGCTTGAAGAGCTCGGGCTCTCCAATGCAAGCTTTCGCCTGCTCGCGCAGATCCTTGATCGAATCTGCGGTAGCGCTGAACTGGGAGTACAGCCCGATACGCTCGTCGCTGTTCTTGGCGAGAGCAGCACCAAGCTGTGCATGCGTCTCGTCGGCTATATTTCGCTGCGCCTTAACCTGTACCAGCCGGTCGTTCACGCAGTTGAGTTTGATGACATCCTTCTGCTTCTTGGCAATCTCTTGCAGATGCAGCACCTGCTGCGAATCCTCTTCAATCCGTGCTTCGAGGCTTGCAGCAGACACGTTCATCTCGCCAACTGACATCACCTTGGAGGGTGCTGGCGCAGCAGATGTGACGGGCGCCGGCGGTGCGTCTGGAGCAGCGAGGGCTGTCATCGTCCCGAAGGCGGCGAATACAGCTACGATTTTTGCCAAGCGTCTCATGGGTCAAGCCTTCTCGAAAGGATACGCGGCCCGCCTGGGGGCGTCAATCTCGTAGGTTTGGTACCGGCATATGTAGAAACGTTCACCTAGATCTGGCATGAACTTCTGCTCGGGCTCGGCAACTTACTGCAATCGCATGCATCTTGTGACCTTAGTGGTGATGGTTACGCTGGCTTGCACTGCCGGCTGCGGCGATAATCCGCCTGTTGTTTACCCAACGACCGCACCTTTCGACGACACGCGGCTCGCGCTGGGCCCCGGCGACAAGCTCGAGTTGACGATCTACTACGGCTCGAAGGACTCCAAGGCCACATACACGCTCGATAGCGCTGGCCAGATGGAGGTGCAATTCATCGGCACCGTGGACGCTCGGTCGAAGACCAAGAAACAGGTCCAAGAGGAAATCCAAGGTCGCCTTTCCGACGGCTATCTGAAGGATCCCGTTGTTTCGTTGACGGTTGTCGAGATCAACTCACTCCGTTGCACCGTCTCCGGTCAAGTCACTCGGAATGGCGACGTCAAATTCACTCCACGAATGACGATCGTCGAGGCCATCGCCCAGAGTGGTGGGTTCACACCGCTGGCGCGAAAAAACATGGTCCAAGTGACGCGAGGCAAAGACACCTACACGATTCCAGTCGAGTTGATTGCGGAGGGAAAGCGCCCCAACTTTCCGATCATGCCTGGAGACCGAATCTTCGTTCCTGAACGCGCCTGGTGAACATTGAGGCGGAGGGATTGGGTTTCGGTCGGGTCGGGAGGCGCTGCGACTGCGGTCTCCGTTTTCGCTGTCGGTTCGGCGTTTCGTTGGACACAGGCGCTAGTTGCGACGCTGGTCGCAATATCGTTAGCGGCACAGATCCCGTCGCGGCGCGCGTTTAGTCGTCTGTCGTCTCTCCTCGGCCCTCTCGGTCTTGCCGCTGCGCTGACAGCACTCTCATTGGTTCCACTTCCATTTGCCGTCCGCGAATTTCTAGACCCAGTCGGCAGCGGGCTGCGTGAGGATGGCGCGACCCTGATGGATCTCGCGCCGTGGCCGGCGCTCTCAAGAGACGTTCCAAGCTCACTTCGCGCGTTAGTCTTCTTCTTGATTCTAATTGGCGTCGTGTTCGCGACGCTTCGATTCACGGCATCGGAACGCGGACGACATGGCGTACTCGCCTGGATCGCGACGATGTGCAGCCTCGTCGGAGTTGTTGTTGGCGTACACGAGATTTTAGGCGCCCATCGGCTCTATGGCTTTTACGACATTCACGCGATTCCGAACGTCATCGGACCGCTGCTCAACGAGAACCACCTGGGTTCGCTGATGGCGCTCGGAACCTGCGTCTCGATCGGCCTTGTAATGTATCCACGGCAGCGCACAACCCACCGTGTTGGCTGGATGGTCGCTGTCCTGATCTGCGCGGCGACTACTGCCGCCAGCCATTCGCGCGGCGCCTTGATCGCGTTGATGGTCGGTGGCGCTGTCGTTGTCGGGTTGCTCGTGACGCAACGGTTCACGCGGATCGAATCGCCACGACGAAATCGGACTCGTCTGGCGACAAACGCGATCCCAATCGGAATCGTCGCTGCGTGTGTCGTCGTTCTTGTCGTTTACTCGAGCGCGGGTAAGGTTACCGACGAGCTAAGTCGAACAGACCTCGAGGAGGTTCATCGGCCCCGTAGCAAATTTGCAGCGTGGAAGTCGGCCGAGGTTTTGGTCGAGGAGTCGCCATGGGTTGGAGTTGGTCGTGGCGGATTCGAACCGAGTTTCACTAGAGTCAATCCGGCGAGTGGTTCCGTCACGTTCGCGTATCTCGAGAACGAATACCTGCAGGCCATCGTCGACTGGGGAATTCCAGGAGCTCTTGCGATCGCCGCGGCATTCCTCTGGTTCGTGTCCGTCGCAATAAGACGTTGGCGCGATGGCCCACTCGCGGCCGGTGCACTCGGTGCGCTGACCGCGGTCGCGGTCCAATCCAACGTCGACTTTGGTGTCGAGCTTCTTGGTCTCGCAATAGCGGTGACCGTTGTCGCCGCGACGTTGGCCTACGTACCGGTGCGTGAGGAGTCGGGTCGCGCACTCACACGAACCAGAGCCAGCCGGATAGCGCTGACGTTCGCCGTATTGCTAGGCGCAGCACTCTTGCTCTCGAGCAGGACAAAGACCTTGAAGGAGGATCACGAGCAACTGACCGAAGGCGCGACCCTGGCAGAGGCGCGGAGTGAGTTGGAGCGACATCCGATCGACTATTTGGGCTACGCCGTGGCCTCGACGCTGGTCGCGAACCGCAGTGATGGGTCTTCGATTCGTTTGCTCAATCACGCGATGCGACTCCACCCGACGCATCCCGGGATGCATCGAGTCGCTGGGCAACTGTTGTTGCGCGCGGGTCATCGCGATCAGGCCGCTATCGAATACGCCGCGGCGCTTCGATCGAGCGCGGATCCAAAAAAACTGGTCGAGGAAATCACAACGGTGTTCCCGAAGGAACTAGCGGCGGAAGCGATTCCTGCGGACTACGCAAACGTCGACATCATCCTCACGACTTTGCGCGAGCACGAGCATGAGGATGTCGCCACGTTGTGGCTCGGACGCATCCTCCGATCTCACCCAAGAGACGCTCGCGCTTGCGGTCTGCTCTACGAGACCTCGCTCCAACACGGCGACGTGCAAGCCGCACTCACCGCGGGCCGAAGTTGCGTTGAATTGCTTCCCGACCATCAAACAAGGTTGTCGCTCGCCAACCTCGTGCTCAAGAATCACGCATACACCGAAGCGATCCACCTCGTTGCTGACGTGGCGACCTGGCATGGCTTAGCAGATGAGAAATCGAGCGCGTGGTTGATTCTCTGCGACGCCTACATCGGTCTCGAGCATTGGGACGAAGCGACGTCGTGTCTCCACCACCTGGATGTCGCCGGAGACCTAGCGCCCGAGCAGCACGGCGAACTGAGCAAGCGACTCGAGACGATCAAAGTGCATCGAGCGGAATTCGAACCCGCAGGCTCAGCAGCTGCGCCTAACTGACTAACTGTCCCGTTACTTCTTCAAAACCGATCTCGCTGGTACGCCAACCAAGACGGAGTTGTCTTCGGCATCGGCAACAACGACGGCGCCCGCGCCCACCGTCACGTTGTTGCCGACCTCGATCGGTCCAAGGACGACGGCATTCGCGCCCAGGTTGAGCCGGTCACCCAGAATGAACGGCTGATCGGGAGCTCCTTCCTTCCAGCCGATACAGTTCCCGCCTGTCAGGATGAGATTGTCGCCAATCACTGCTCGTGCGCTCACGACTACCCCGAGCTCTGGGTGCAGTACGACAAACCCCCCACCGATCTCGGCTCGGTAGTGGATGTCACCGCGACCACCCATCAAACGAAACCCTAAGAACAACGGAAAACAAGCCGGCCGTGCGACTGCCCAACCCCTTCCAAAAAGCAGAAAACCAGCGCGATCGACCCGGTACGACACGTTCGTCCACATCGATGGGCTCTGCCAAAGGGTCAGATAGCGCCAGCTACGACCGCCGACCATCCGATTGAGGTCGGTCGCGAGTAGTCGCATCTGCCCAACCGCACTTCGAAGATTGATCCTCATCTACGTGGCGCCTTCGGTGCACATCTTACACCGCACGTGAGGTGCGATGCTGCGTCGCCGGAGGTGCGCGCTGAAACTATTCACTAGCAGCTCTGCATGCAGTCATTTCTCGTGTCCATTTCCAGATCGATTCGCGACGAACTTCGACTACTGTTCGCCGGTCGAGGACCAACGGAGATTCGCGTGACTGCCCAGAAAGTAAGTTTGATCCGACGCCTGGAGCGACGAGTTCGATCCGAGCTAGGCGTCCCATATCCTTGGGTCACCAAATCGTTCTTGGGAAAGGACTTGATCGTTCGCGAAGGAACGCTCATCGAAACGCCCGACTACGACGACGCATGGCTCTACGCTTGTCTCAAGAATTCCAAGACCATGTTCGACGTCGGAGCGAATGTCGGCCAATGGTCGCTCGTCGCTCTCTCGTGCGCGCAGGTCAAGCAAGTCGTGCTGGTCGAGGCAAATTGGAAGGCTCTAGCCGTAGCGGCTGATAATCTCATCCGTAACAACCTCAGCGCGAAGGCCAGGTTCGTAGGAGCATTCGCGGCGGAAAAGAGCGATGCATCGATCAACTTCTGGACGGTCGGAACCGGCGCAGCGAGCAGCATGTTTCAGGGGCATGCAGTAACCGCTGCCAAAGCCGGCAGCATGACAACGGTGCCAACCGTTTCGCTCGACGACTTGTGCAGCGGTTTTGAGCTGTGTCCCGACTTGATCAAGATCGACGTCGAGGGCGCCGAGGCGAAGGTTCTCACCGGCGCCACAAAACTCGCGAGCAGGAACCAATCTCGATTTTTCATCGAGATGCATTCGCCGCCCGAACTACCGATGACCGAAAACGCCGCGCTCGTGCTCGCGTGGGCAAAGTCGCATGACTACGCGGCTTGGTATCTTAGCGAGGGCGTGAGGATCGAAACACCGGATCCGATCGCGCATCGAGGCCGTTGTCACTTACTCGTCCAGCCAAGCAGCTGGCCGTACCCCGAGTGGCTTCGGGGCATCAAGCAATCCGCCAACATCCAAGGCTGACCACAGCCGTCCTTCCGGCTCACTTTCCGCCTCACTCCCACCGGCGGACCTTGCCGCCACTGCCATCACCAGCTGCGACGATGAATCATGCGAATCATCGTCCCACCCAGCGAACGGATCTACCTCGACGGCCAGCTCCTCGGCACCGCGGACCATCGACGACACGTACGATCCGACCTGG
>Ga0209511_1003059_pt1 | contig 13056 bp, 9 predicted proteins | sample SSSSmetaG_FD_184141 | JGI IMG/M metagenome (GOLD analysis project Ga0209511, IMG submission 184141) | Glacier valley bacterial and archeal communities from Borup Fiord, Nunavut, Canada, to study Microbial Dark Matter (Phase II) - ​SSSS... | ecosystem: Environmental > Aquatic > Freshwater > Ice >... | reverse complement strand
GACGATCGACGGGGTTGACCCGCCCGAATTGGTATACGCGAAGGCAACGAATTGACTCGCTGCGGGCGTGTACGAAGGCGGTTGCGTGTCTTTTGCGGCGGCGGCGATTGCCCGATACGCATTGACTCGGCCGTGGCCTTGATTCGGATCGTTTATATTGTCCGCCGTCGATGCGATCAACTGAATCACTTGTCCGACCGAGAGCGATCGAGGTCCGCCCGCAGCTGCAAGCGCGAGAGCAATCGTTCCCGTAACGTGGGGAGTCGCTTGCGATGTGCCGGCGAAAAGCGCCTTACAGTCCGAATTGTCTTTGCATCGGTTGCCCGAATACGCTGCGGTCGTTGTCGAGAGATTATAGATCCAATGCAGATAGTCTTGATCGGCAACGGACAATGGGTCTCCACCCGGCGCGACCACGGTCAAGTTTGGGCCACCATTGGAGTACGACGGAACGTACTCTTGATTGGAGCTGGATGGCACTCCCGAGTTGTTGTCGTGAAGCGACGTCGCTCCGACCGAGACAACGCTATCGAGGTTGGCGGGATAGTCCAGATTCGTGACGCTTGGTCCTTCGTTACCGGCTGCCGCGACGACGACCACGCCTTGCGAAATGGCGTAAGCGATCGCATCGCGTTCGACGACGTCAATCCCCGGAACGCCGTTGATCGCGGCGTCTTGTTGCGAGCCTAAGCTGAGATTGATGACGTCCGCTCCGTGAGCGACGGCATCACGAATCGCCTTTGCTTCATCGCCGGTATCCGCGCCCGGGGTCTCGCTACTCGTCGATGAATCGTTCGGAAAGATCTTGTACGCCTGCAGCTTTACGTTGAAGCCCACGCCGGCGAACCCCAGACCATCGTCGACTTGGGCCAGCGCGATTCCGGCAACGTTGGTTCCGTGACCATCCGTGTCTTGAGCGGTCTGACCGCCCGATGTCGTAATACCGCCGACCACTTGCTCTTCAAAATCGAGCTTCGATGAAAGTTGGCGATTGTTATTGTCGATGCCGGTATCGATGATAGCGACTTTGATCGCGTCGCCTTTGGTGTACGCCCACGCATTCGGTGCGCCGATCTGGAACATATCCCACTGTTGATCGGGAAGAAAATGCGGGTTATTCGCGCTTAGTGCCGTCCGCGAAGATGCATAGCGGAGGTGGACGCGATCCACGCTCACGACGCCGGGCAGCGAACGCAACGACGAAATCGCATGCTCGATCGATTGGCCTTCCGGCACGCTCACTTCACGCGTGTTCAGATTTCCGAATTCGCCGATGTCCGCTGATTGGCTTATTCCAAGCCGTTCTTCCGAGGCGATCAACGCTCCACGCGAACCTTGCGCGAAGCGCGTTTCATATCGCACGAACAAGCGGTTTGGCGAAAGAGTCGGTCGACCAACGGAACGGAGCACGCCCCGTGCGCTCGCCGTCGCTCGGCTTGATCGGAAGCCCAATGTCTGGGGTGAGCGAAAGGCCGAGGCGATCGATGAGGTCGTTATCTGGCCTTGCGTATCGGAACTTTGGTTGTAAAAAAGTGCACGGTCGCCGTTTTGCGACTGATCGATGGCGACGCTAAAGGGCCCCGCGGTGCCAGACCACGTTACCGTAAAGGGTGTGTGCGCGATCGCCGGCTGCGTCGACTGGGGGGCCGGACCCAAAAGTTGAGGAGTTCCGCTGTTGGCAATCGTGACCGAGACGGGAACGCCCGCCGGGAATGAATTGAACGTGAATCTCGAGAGGCAAGGCCCGCTCGGGCATGGACTCGGCGAAGGTGACGGGGTCGGACTTGGAGTCGGTGAGGCGACCGGAACCGAGGCGCCACCCCCACCGCCGCATGCAGCCAACGTAAGCAAGAGGACAAGCGCCGAGGCGCGAGCGGTAGAGGCCGTCGTCATGAAGAGTGAACGCTCCCGGTGGTCAAAATGTCGCGCTCGAGGCGCCGCCAAAGGAGAGAAAGCGCCGCGGTCGTGGCGCGGCGCCGAATATCATCACGGTTTCCCGGAAACGTCATACTCCGACTATCGACCGAACCATCCGGATTCGCAAGCCCGAACCACACAAGTCCAACCGGCTTTTCATCCGAACCGCCGTCCGGACCGGCGATCCCCGTCGTGGAAACCGCGAATTGCGCGCCGAGACGGTCGCGGGCTCCGGCCGCCATGGCAACCGCTACCTCTTCGCTCACCGCACCCACCCGCGCGATAAGGGCCGCATCGACGCCTACGAGGCTCGTTTTGACCGCATTGCTATAGGCGACCACGCCCCCGACGAACGCCGCGGAGGCTCCGGGAACGCTGACGAGGGCATCGGCGATCGCGCCGCCCGTGCACGACTCGGCGGTCGCAAGGCGCACGCCGCGCTTGGTGCATTCAGCGATGATCGCTCCCGGCAGCGTCTGCTCATCCTCACCGAAAATTCCGTTGCCGAGCCGACCGCGCAGTTCGACCGCGAGCGGCGCGATCATGGCATCGGCTTCCGCGCGACTCGCTGCTTTCGCCATCACTTTGATGTCGACGCGGCCTTCGTGTGCGAGCACGGCGATCTTCGGATTTTCTTGCGAGCGGAACAGGTCTTCGATTCGCTTATCGACCTCGGATTCGCCCCAGCCGACCGTGCGAATCGTCTTCGTGTAAATCGCGCTGCGGAGCTGATACCGCTCCTTCATCCACGGGATGAGGCGTTCGGCGAGCATCGGCTTCATCTCGCGCGGCACGCCCGGCATGCACGCGATGAATTTTCCATCGGCACGCACGATCACGAAGCCCGGCGCCGTGCCGTGCGGATTTTCCAGCACGTACGACCCGACCGGCAACATCGCTTGGCGGCGGTTGTTGTCCGACATCGTCCGGCCAAAATATTTGAACCGCTCTTCGATCGCGCGTAGCGAGGACTCGTGCAATTCGAGTCCGACGCCCGCCGCGCGAGCGACGGCATCTTTGGTCAAATCGTCGACGGTCGGCCCGAGGCCACCGGTCGTGATCGCGCCGTCCGCCCGCGCCAGCGTATCGGAGAGCATCGCCGCAAGGCGCTCCGTGTTGTCGCCGACGGAGTGCTTTGCGTACACGTCGACGCCCGCATCGGCGAGTTCGCGCGCGATGTGCACCGCGTTCGTATCGATCAGATGTCCGAGCAGAATTTCGGTACCGATCGTGATGATCTCAACGGATACCATGCCTAGTCTTTCTTCGGAAGTAGGCGCGGAGCGAACTCTTGCAATTCATCGGTAAACCACGTCGGATAGCGAAACGTAACCTCGACCTCGAACCCTTCGGCCGCCTTCATCATCGTCGCGCGGCGATCCGCTGATTCGGTGAGCACGGCCTTGTTGCGACGACGTTGGTTGGCGAGACAATCGAGAAATCGCGTAAAGGTCTCATCGAGCGCACCTTGCAGCGCAGCTCGCAATTTTCCGCCGACGCGCGGCGAGACGCCGCCGGTCGAAATCGCAATTCGCGCCGGACCCGCTTTGACGATCGCGGCCATCGCAACGAATCCGTGCTTCGGCTGATCGATCGCGCACAGCAAGAACTTGTGTTTATCGGCAAGCGCACGTAGGCGAATCGCGATTGGTTCTTCTTGCGGTGTCGCGATCACAAAATACGCGTCGGCGACGTCTTCATCGCGCAGATGTTCGTAGTCTTGGATCCAGGTAACGTCGGCGCCGACTTCGCGCAGCGCGTGATCCTTTTCGACCGCTTCACGATCGTCTGCGGCACCGACGATGACGCACTTGCGTCCGACCAAATTCAAGCTGACGGGATAGAAGGCCGGCGGCAGAACTTCTTCCGCCATGCGGGGAGCGGCGGACGCGCGCATCAGTAGTCCACCGGCCGCAAGTAGAATTCGTTGATGGCGGTACCCGAAACGAGGGCGGTTGTCGGCAAGTGACGTTTCCAGTGCGTCGTGTCGACGCGACGGCGCACGAGCTTCACGTCCTCGACCGTGAAATTGCGATCGACGATGTGCGCGTCGTCGTAGCCGAGCAAGATGAGCGAGAGAATTTCATCCGCGCGCAAGTACGTGATGCCAAGATCCCCTTCGTCGGTTTGATCGGCCTCGAGATCCGCGCTCGGCGGCTTGTCGATGAGCGCGCTTGGCACGCCAAGATACCGCGCGAGCGCCCACACCTGCGTCTTGAAGAGATCGCCGATGGGATTGAGCGGCGGCGAATCGTCGGCATGCCAGGTGAAATAGCCCATCAGCCGTTCGGTTTTGTTTCCGGTTCCAATCGGAAGGGCGTCGAGCCGCGCCGATTGATCGAAGAGCGCGATCATGCGCGTACGTGCCATCACGTTGCCGCGCCGACGCGCATCCGCCTCGGGCGCCATCTGTAGATAGCCATCGACCGCAGCCGAAATATCGATCGTCATCGACTCCATTCCCAGCGCGTCGATCACGAGTTGCGCATCGGCCAAACTCGCTGGCGACGACGTCCGATACGGCATGCGAATCGCCGTCACGTTCGCGGGGCCGAGGGCGCTAGCGCAGAGGTACGCAACCACCGCAGAATCGATCCCGCCGGAGAGTCCGAGCACCGCCTTGTGGATACCACGTCGTTCGATCAGTTCGTCGCGTAAGAATGCTTCGAGCCAACGGGCGGTCATCGCGGCATCGATCTCGAGATCGCGCGCCGGTGCGCGGCGCGGCTCGTCATACACGGGAAGAATCATGACGGCACTTCACCTTTAGGCGAACCGTTCGTCGCCGACACGCCGCGCTGCAGCGGCAGTTCATCATCGAGCAAGAGATCGGGGAGCACGTCGTTCAAATCACCCAGCAGCGGAAAGCGCGCGCGAGCGATGTCGATCTCCGCGCTGTCGAGCCGGACGCGAAAGATACACGGGTCGAGCGCGGGCGCGCGATTGAGCAAATTCCCATGCGGACCATACGCGCACGACGACCCCGACATCCCTTTACCGCCTTCGAAGCCCGTCAAGGCAGAATACACCACGTAGACGCCGTGTTCCACGGCCATCGCCGAGAGCAACGCCTGCCAGCGCGTGGTCGATTCGAGTTCGCCGTTTCCACGAAGACCGCGACCGGGCGAGGCACTCGGAACGATGAGGAGATTGGCACCTTTGAGCGCTGCGACCGTCGGCACGAGCGAATGCCAGGCATCCTCACAAATGATCATGGCCGCCGGCCCGAAGGGCGTCGGGAAGACGCTCATCCGGCGACCGCGCGTAAGAAATCGCTGTTCGTCGAAGACGCCATACGTTGCCAAGAACAACTTACGATGAACGTGCACGATACGCGGCGCACCCTCACCGAGCCGGACGTACATGGCGCTGTTGTAAAACGTCCCGCCGTCTTTTTCATAGAACCCGCAGACGACATCGAGCGGTGATGTCACGCCCGCCTCGCGATACGCACCCGCGATTCGCTCGGCGAACTCGTCTGCCGTCACGGCGAGATCGTAGACCGCGCCTTCAACGAAATATCCGGTGAGCGCCGCTTCCGGCAACACGATTAGATCGGGTTGTTCGGCCCCAGCGAGTTGCGCAAAGATGTCGCGTAGCGCGGCAACGTTTGCGGCAACGTCGCCTTTTCGCGGTTTGAACTGGACGACGGCAACGTCGCGTACCATTCGCGGCTCCTACGGAGCTGCGGCGAGCGGCCGTCGGGCAATCGTGATGAGTTCGGCAATCTCTTCGGCCGGATAGGTGAGAATTTCCGCAAGCGTCGGATGCAGATGCGGGATCTTCATGTATTCGAAAACCGTCGCGCCGAACGACATCGCGACGATCGCGCTATGAATGAGATCCGATGCTTCCGGCCCCAAGATCGCCGTGCCCAGGATTTTGCCGTCCTCCGGTGAGGCCAGCATCTTCACGAAGCCTTGCGTGCGGCCGATGGCGATCGCTTTGCCGTGATCGTTGAACGGATAGCTGGCCTTGAGAAACGGGATATTTTTCGCGATCAATTCTTTTTCGGTATCGCCGACGATCGCGACTTGCGGATCGGTGAACACCGTGTGCGTTTTGGAGAGCGAGTAGTCGATTCGCTCGTCGCCGTCGTTGATTGCGTTGCGCGCGGCTACTTCGCCTTGCTGAATGGCAACGTGGACGAGCAAATATTTCCCGTTTACGTCGCCGACGGCGAATACATTCGGGTTCGTCGTGCGCATCGTATCATCGACCTCGATGCCCAAGATCGGATGCGCGGCAACGCCGGCTTTCTCCAAATCCAGGCCCGCGATATTCGGGACGCGACCGAGCGCGTAGAATATCTCGTGTGCGCGATGCGTTTTCTCGACCCCATCCTGCGTGTAATGAACGACCTTCATGCCGTCTTCAACGCTGACGCGATGAACGAGCGCGCGCGTCTCAACGGGAATTCCCTCGGCGCGAAAATACTCGGTCAAGCCGAGCCCGATGTCTTCGTCTTCACCCGAGAGTAAGTGTCGGCTGCGCAGGAGGATCGTCACCGGAACGCCGATGCGCGCGAAAAATTGGCTGAGTTCCGAACCGATGTAGCCGCCGCCGAGCACGACGAGCGACTTCGGCGGCTCGGCAAGTTCGAGCGCCCCATCCGAATCGAAATAGCCCGCTTCGATCAAACCCGGCACCACGGCCGGCGCGACGATACTGCCCGTTGCAATCACAAAACGACGGCTACGAAGAATATCGCCACCGACTTCGACGTCGTTCTGGCTCAAAAAACGTGCGGCGCCCGAGTAGACGGGGAACGTTTCGATCCCGGCGATTCGATAGTCGGCAAAGCCCGCAATCGTCTCGCGTTTACGTTCCATCACCGCCGGAAAATCAACCACCGGCTCGCCCGCGTTGACGCCGAGATCGTGGGCGTGGCGGATGTGATGCGCGGCATCGCCCGTCGCGATGAGTGTCTTGCTCGGCATACAGCCGCGCAAGATGCAAAGGCCACCGAGCGGACCCGCATCGACGAGTGCGACGGACGCACCAAGATCGCGGGCGGTTCGCGCAGCGGCGTAGCCGCCCGAGCCAGCGCCGATGATGACGAGGTCGTAGGTATGGGTTGGGGTGATGATGGTGGCGGGCTCCCGCGATAGCTTAGGAGTGTGCCCGGTTGGGCTTTGCTCCCAGTCTATGGACACTCTCGATGAAGCGAACGGTTCCGCTCGCAGAATGGATCAAAATCGAGTGCGTTTTGGCTTGATTTCCGAAGTATCGTACGCCGCGCACGAGGTCGCCATCGGTAATGCCGGTCGCAACGAACACGATATTCTCGCCGTGCGCCAGATCGTCGATCGTCAGCAAGCGGTCGAGATCGCCGAAACCCATTTTCTTCGCTCGTTCGCCTTCTTCGACGCTCCGGGGCTTGAGGCGGCCCATGAACCCGCCGCCAAGACACTTGAGGGCGGCTGCGGCGAGGACGCCTTCGGGCGCTCCGCCCGTGCCCATCGCAACGTGAATGCCCGTTCCTTCGATGGCCGTCGCGATCGCCGCATCGACGTCGCCATCGGAGATCAGTTTGATGCGGGCACCCGCCTCGCGAACCTCGGCGATGAGCTCGCGATGCCGGTCGCGCTCGAGTATTACGACGGTCACATCATTGATCGGGCGATCGAGGGCGTTGGCAACGGCCTCGAGATTGTCTCGAACGGACGCATCGAGATGCACGTATTGAGCGGCCTTGGGACCGACCGCCAGCTTCTGCATGTACGAATCCGGCGCGTGTAAGAGTCCGCCGCGGTCGGCAAGCGCCATCACGGCAATCGAGTTTGGCAATCCGTTCGCGACGAGATTCGTTCCTTCGACCGGGTCAACCGCGATATCGACGGCAAAACCGCCGAGCCCAAGTTCTTCGCCGATGTAGAGCATCGGCGCTTCATCGCGTTCGCCTTCGCCAATGACGATGCGACCCGAAATGGGCATCGCATTAAGCGCATCGCGCATGCTTTCAACCGCGGCGCCGTCGGCGATATTGCGTTCGCCACGACCCATCCAACGCGAAGCAGCAAGCGCTGCCGCCTCCGTGACTTTGACGAAATCGAGCGTATCGACGGGGCTCGTACCGGTCTGTATGGGAGTCATCGTGGCCATCAAAATTCTGATTTTTGCTTCGGCACGTTGGCCCTGCCAGGAGCGCTCGTTCGGCAGTTGAACGAAATCGGCCAAATGAACCGAACGTTGCCGCTCGGCGGCTTTGCCGTTCGCCCGGCACTTGGCGATCTGCTTACCTCAGCCGGCGTGCCGGCGACGATCGCCGTCGTGCTCGCCGGTCTCACAGCCGGCTTCTTTGCCTGGTACGCCGCCCTGGCGCGGCTCTCGACCTCGCAGCTCGCCACGGAAGTAGCGCTCATCGTTGCGCTGCCGCTCGGTGCGGTCGTCGCGCTCGCACTTTGGGTCGCCTACGCGCGCTATTTCTCGCGTCGAACCGACGTTCCGTACGTCCTGGCGCTTCGCTACGATGCCGTTTCGTGGGGCATGCTCCTCTTCTCGTGGGCAACGTTCGTGGGTCCATTCGGGGCAGCGCAAACGGGCCGCACGACGGGACTTGCCATTGCCGCCTTCGCCGTCGTGAAGCTGGCCGTTGCGGCAACGCTCAATCGCACGGTCCGCGATGTTGCCATCACGTTCATCGTCACGCGTGTGCCAATCATTCTCATTGCCGAGTTCGCTGCGGTCTTGATCGGCGCGCGTCCGGGAAGTCATTACGCGGCATCCGCAAACCCCGCGCTTGCCGTATGGGGACGCTGGGATGCCGAGCACTACATCACGATTGCAAATCAAGGCTATCACGGCACGGATGCCGCGTTCTTTCCGCTCTTTCCCGCGCTGATCTGGCTCGTCACCAAAGTCACGGGCAACGCGCTCATCTCCGGACTGATCATCTCAAACGTCGCGGTGTTCTTCGGCTTGCTCTTCTTCTATAAACTCGTCGAGCACCAATACAATCGCCATGTCGCGCAGCGAGCGACGTTTTATGCCTCGGTCTTCCCGACCGCGATTTTCTTCTCGGCGGTTTACACCGAGTCGCTGTTCTTCGCACTGACCGTCGCATCGTTTTATTACATCCGCGAACGCAAGTGGATTACCGCAGGGCTGATCGGATATTTTGCGGCGCTCACCCGCTCCGAGGGCGTGTTGCTCGCCGTGCCGTTCTTCATCGAATGGGTCACGCTGATGTGGGCCGTTCGCAAGTTTCCGCTCGACGCTTTCGTTCGACCGCTCGTCGGCATCGCGCTCATTCCGCTCGGCTTGCTGACCTACATGGCCGCGCTTTGGGTGATCAACGGCGATCCGCTTGCGTTCTCGCACGTACAGAGCCACTGGGGCCGTCACTTCGCGCCGCCGTGGGTTGCCTTCTCGCATTCGCTGCACGTGATCGCAACCGCGCAATCGGCCGTCACGATCGTCAACCAATTTTTCGAGCTCAGCTTCACGGTCTTGATGATCGCGATCCTGATCGGCGGAATCCGCCGTCTTCGTCCTTCCTATTCGGTCTACATGGCGCTCTCGATCCTCATCCCGATGTCGACGGCCTCGCTCATGAGCATGCCGCGCTTTGCCCTCGTGCTCTTTCCGATGTTTGCGGTGATGGCGCTCTGGGGCGAACGCTCGACCGTGCATAACGCGATCGTCTCTTTTTCGCTCCCGCTCTTAGGACTCTACACGGTGCTCTTCGCCAATTGGTACTGGGTCGCGTGAGCGCGCCGGGTATCGTCCAACGCATCACGCAGCGGCGCGGTGTGCGCCAACTCGTCAAGTTCGCAATCGTCGGAACGTCGGGACTCGCGGTCAACGTCGTGGTCTTCACGATCCTGCAGCGTCTGGTTGCCAATCCGACCTCAACGATTCCGTACACTACGATCTACTCCATCGCGTTTCTGTCCGGCGGAGTGTCGAACTATTTCCTCAATCGCATCTGGACGTTCCGTTCGACCGGCCACGCCGGTAAAGAAGGCGCGGCGTTCCTCACCGTCTCGGTGATCGCGCTCCTGGTCGGCCTCGGTGTCTCGCAATTGTTCGCACCGTATCTTGGCCGCGGTCATAAACTCTGGCTACTCGCGACACTTGCGGGTATCTTCGTCAACTTTTTCGTCAACAAGTATTGGACGTTCCGAGCCGTCCGCTAGACCGGCGAGTTTGGTGGATTGCGATTGCGGCACTCGTCGTGCTCGGGATCGTTCTGCGCCTGCGCGGTCTGCACAATCCGATTCTCGATCACCCCGGATGGCGTCAAGGCGACACCTCGGCGATCGCGCGCAACTTTGCAACCCTGCAGTTCAATCCGCTCTTTCCGCAAACCGACTATAACGGACCACCGCCCAATTACGTTGAGCTCGAACTGCAGATCGTGCCGTTTCTTGCCGCGATCGGTTACAAGCTCTTCGGCATTCACGAAGTCTTCGGACGGCTGATCTCGATCGGCTTCTCGGTCGGAACGATCGCGGTGCTCGCGTACTTCGGCCGCTGGCTCTTTGCCTCCACGGTTGCGGGCATCGCATCGGCCACGATCTTTGCCGTGCTGCCCGGTAGCATGTACTACGGGCGTACGTTCATGCCCGACACGACGATGGTCTTCTTCTTCACGCTAGCGCTCTTCTTCTGTACGCGCTATCTCGTCGAGGGCGCTCGCACGTGGCGTGGCGCCGCTTGGCCGGCAGCCGCCCTGACGATGGCGTTTCTCGCAAAGCCGGTAGCGGTCGCCGCACTCGTTCCATTGTTGTGCATCGTCGTGTGGGAACGGCGGCGCGGCACGTTCGGCATCGGCGGTCTGCTGCGAATCGGCGCGGCAATCGCAACCGCGCTCGTGGTGCTCACGATCTACGGACAAATCGTCTCCTCGCACGCCGAATGGCACTGGGCAAGCGGCATCACGCAAAAACACGTGATCCCCTCGCTCAAGGCGGCGTTCACCTCGCCCGCCGGCTTCATCGCCAAACTTCGCCTTTTCAAAGAAACGTTTTGGCTCGCCGAACGCACGATGCTCGGGGCACTCGGTGTCACGCTGCTCGTCGTCGGATTTTCGCGTCGCTTCCGCAGTCGCAGCGATGCGCTCCTCTACGGCTGGCTGCTCGGCGTCCTCGTCTACGCCTACGTCGTCGTGACCGTGGAACGCGTCGATTACTATCTCTACATCGTGCTGCCGCTGGCGGCTCTCGCGGGCGGCTCGTTTGTCGAGGAAGTCCACCGGCGTCTGCCGCGCTCGCTCACCTGGATGTACGCGCGCGGCGCCCTTGCCTTGGTGACGCTGGCAACGATGATCTTCGTCGGACGCGACGCGGTCAAGCCGTACTACCAGTACAAGAAAACGGTCTACATCGCCGCGAAGGCACTCGACGCCACGCTACCGCCCGATGCACTCGTCGTGATGGCGCATTACGATCCATCGATCCTGTACTACATCAATCGCAAAGGTTGGGAAGAAGATCCCTATCTCTGGACGCCGTTCGACGAACAAAGCGCGATACGCAAAGGTTCGCGGTTCTTCATCGCAATCGAGAACAACCGCTTCAAACGCAACGTGGAACTCTACGCCTGGATGCAGCGTTTCCCCGTGCGCAATCCAAACGCGATGTGGCCGCTCTACGAAACGGACAACGCCAAAATTCTTCCCGGCTCCGAAGAACGCTGGCAAGAATTCCGCCGCAGGGAGAAAGCCGGGATACTGGATTCGGATTCATCAGGCCCCGTTCCGAAAAGCTAAGGATTCTGCACCGGCTGCAAAAACAGTTCAGCCTTAACTGATATACCGGAGCTCACTTCAAACATTCTAAATGTGAAGTTGTACAGTTGGTTCGCGCGCAAGAATTTGCGCAACCGTCCCATTGCCGTCGGCTAAACCGCGAACCAAACTCGTACCTCGTAGATATAGGCTTCTAAGGACATCAACTGGGTGCTCCGCCGTGTCGCCCCAGTTTCTGGTGTCACTAATAATTCTTAGTAGTCGTCGGGTTGCAAGATCTAGTACAGCTGTATAATACCGAATAGCCGGAAACGCAAATTCACCGCCGTGTACCAGCCGATTTCTCAACCAGTAAATTATGTGAACTTCTCTCTTGCTTCGGTGGATGGCATGCGAGAGTTCTTTGCTCGCAGCGGCTCCATCGTCAATCAGCTCAAAAAGTACGGAAAGATTGTCTCGAAACCGACTCGGCTTAATGGTACTGAATGCGTCCCTCACTTTCTTTACCGTCACTTTGGACGATGACCGATCTTCGCTTCCAATCAAAGTTGCGAAGCCGTGTTGGTCAAACCGGGGAGCCGAGCCGACCGTCATTCCAGCGTCCCAAAATGACCTAACATATCCAGCAATAAGGTCATCGAACATGTTCGCTAGCAAGAATGAATCAATAATTGGATACATCTTGTCGATCGAATCAAACGTCCGCTCTCCATTGGCTTCGCCAGCCACGGAGCGCCTTGGATCGAAAAATAGCTTTTCAAAAGCAATCCAGTAAAACAGTAGTCGATCTTCTGGAGTGCTCGCCTCATCGGCGCGACGCAACCAGTGCAAAGAAGTCGCAATTTCATGAGCCATTCCGGAAGTATGTTTTCCACTTAGCAAGTCGGCGGGCGCGTGAAGATCCTCCACCTGCGATACGATTGCCTCGATCGATTTGGTTGTGAAATGTAAATTGTCAGCTTTGGGTATAATTACTTCCGAATAACCGTACAGCGCCAGAGAAGTTGGATCGACGAGAAATACCCGAGTCTTTGAGATTTTCATTGCAGCATTAGGGACTGTTCCAATATTTGCCAGATCAAGAATCTGGTTAACAAGTGCGTGCGCCTGTTCTTTCGCATCGTCGTCGTCGACCGCAGATACTGTTATAGACGCGTTGACGGGCTTCAACTCTGGCGACTTGCCCATCAGTTCAGCGTCCGAATTCCCCGAGAGACGTCGCTCCAATGCCGGCGAATAAAAGGAAACCGGTCCAAGTTTCGTGGTCACGTATCCAGAGAGGCCATCAATTCCAAAGATACAGGTTATTTGCTTTGGCACTGGATGCATAAAGTGCTTGAGAGCGCCAATACGATCTCGCAAACTTAAATTGCCAAGCGACGCAACTTCCTCTTCGGTTAATGCCTCCCAAGAGCTGCGCGTGCCGATCTTATTGTCGTCCGTCA
>Ga0209511_1003053_pt1 | contig 13076 bp, 8 predicted proteins | sample SSSSmetaG_FD_184141 | JGI IMG/M metagenome (GOLD analysis project Ga0209511, IMG submission 184141) | Glacier valley bacterial and archeal communities from Borup Fiord, Nunavut, Canada, to study Microbial Dark Matter (Phase II) - ​SSSS... | ecosystem: Environmental > Aquatic > Freshwater > Ice >... | reverse complement strand
CTACCGCAAGTCGCTGATTGCGGTCGGGCATGGGCAGGCGGGCAGTTTGGCTGTTGTGACCGGGCTGGATGTGGTTGAGGTGCAAGCTGGGGATGGCGCGGTGATCGCGCAGATCGTCGCGCCGCTACACCCTTTGTTGCTGGGCTGGCAACTACGCCATGCCCGACTGCAAGCCGACTGGCTGCGCGAGGCGCGAGGGTCACGGGCTAGCCGCAGCGAGATGGGCAAGCTGCTACGAGACCTCCTGCCGCGCAACCTGCCGCTACTACGCCCGCTATCTAACAACTGGCTACTGCAAACCGACATACTGGGCGGCTGGCCGCTCTACCTGCCACTAGTGGCTGACGCTCGTCGGATGGCTCTGGCCCAGCTAGCAGTGCTGGGTGTTGGCGGTGATTACACCATCGCACAGGTTAAGGAGTTGCTGGCCCGCTACCAGCGGCAACATCCCTATGTCCGCACCCTACGGCTGAACGTGTTTGGTGGTGGGACAATGGAGTGGCTGGCCGAGGCAATGGTGGAGTTGCAAAAGGACGTACTGCGGGCGCAGGCCAAGGGTTTGGGGTCGCCCGAACTCAGCTATGACATCCAGTTGTTCAGCAACGATGCTGCCGGGCAACGCAGTGCTGGTACGTCTCTGACCGCTCTGCTCAACCCAGAGCGTCAGGTGTCCGAGGCGGCGGGCGTGTTCGCCGAGCCGGGCCGCGACCCGCTGCACCCCCGGCTGCGGATCGCCCGCCACCAGCGTGCCGATTTCCTCCGTAACCCCACCTCCTACGCCGCTCATATCAGCCTGCTGCTCGACCCCTTCCCAGTCACTGCCGAACTGGATGCACCCCTGGCTGATGGCCGTTCCAGCTACATTAACGGTCTCGTGCAGCAACCGGTGGTCGCTTACGACAACCCAGCTGGCGGCTACCGCTGGCGGCGACAACTGCGCCCTGGCCCGGAGCAAGACCCCTTCACCCACACGCTGGCGATCCTTGACAGTCTGCACGCCGAACAGGTCGCGGGCCGAGCCAGCGACAGCTTGCCTACTTTGCAGCTACGCCTTGGAGCCGACAGCAAGAACTTGCTCTACCAACTGCATGACGTATCGGATTGGGTGCAGACCTTCGACCAGAACATCGGGCTGGAGTACTTTGATGGCTTGGATGACCGCCGCCAAATCTACTTGCTCGCCTTCGACCCACCCTTCCTCGGCAATGCCGACGGCCACCTGCTGCTAACTACGCGAGTGGCGGGTGAGGTCGTCAACGTCCTCTGTCGGGTTATGGAGCGGCTAGGACTGCCGGTTAGCGAAAGCCGGGCGACAGAACTGCTGGTTGTACTGCGCTCCCTCTCCGGTGGGCTGGCTTTGAGGCTGCTCGATAGTGAACGCAATGCCGAGGAACTGGTTGGCCTGTTGCTGACCCGCCTTTACTTTGAGCAGGACGGCCTGCTGCGCCATCATCTGCTGATCCCGATTGACGCGCACCAAAGCCTGTTGAACAGCCGCGACGACGATGCTCCCAACCTACGTGGCGACCTGCTCCTTGTGCAGCTTGACCCGGCCAATCGCCGCCTGACTTTTCACGTGGTTGAAGTCAAGTATCGCAAGCATTTGAGTGGCAGTGTCGCCCGCAATGAACTCGCCGACCACATCGCCGAACAGGTAGTGGCAACCCGCAAGGCGTTGGAGAACCGCTTCGACTCCGATGCAAAGCGGGTGGATCACCAGCTACGTAGCCGCGAATTGATCAGCCTACTTGAGTTCTACCTTGAACGCGCCAGCCGCTACGGACTGATTGACCAGGTCTATGCCGAAGCGGTGCGCCCCTTCCTCTACACGCTGGATTATGGCTATGAGTTGGACTTCAAGCAGAGCGGCCTGATCTTCAGCCCGCAGGCGGCCACTGAAGACAGCAGTACCGACGGTGTGACCATGCTGTGGCTGGGGCAGGAGAGCATCAACCGGGCGTTGGCCCTGCTACCCAGTGACGAAGCCGCTCCTTCGCCGATAGCGGCTGCGGTCGTGGAATACTTCACGACAGGGCGGCTACCGCGCCTCGCAACGCTGACCACGCCCGCAATCAGCCAGCCAGCAGTTGAGCCAGCCTCCCTGCTGCTTGACGTGCAGCAACCAGTCCTGCTTGTCGGCACCGTTGAGCCAGCCAGCGGACCGCGAGTCGACATATCGATGCAAACACCCACAGTAAAAGATGAGACTGAGCCGGCAATAGTGTCGCGGATAGCGGCCCAATTGCTGGCCTGCTTTGCCGCGCAACCATCTGCTGATGCAGGCGTGGCCGAGGCTGCTTTGAGCGAGATCGCCCACGCCTTCACCCGTGCCGCAAAGTCGTACCGCATCAACGTGCAGGACTGCGACCCGCAACTAGCGAAGGTTGGCCCTGGCGTAATTCGCTTCTACGTGCGGCTCGCAAAGGGGCAGCCGCTCAACCCACTGCGGAACGCACTGGGAGATATTGGCCGCGAGATGCGCCGCGAACGCCTGCTGGTCACGACCCAGCCGAACAGCGACCTGATCGCCCTTGATGTGCCGCGCAGCGACCGCCAGATCGTCCCCTTCGCCTCTGGCCTGACCCACCTGCCATCGATTGCTGGGCTTGAGCAGTTGCCGATCACCATCGGGGTCACGCCCGAAGGTAAACATATCGTGCGCGACCTGGCAACAATGCCACATATGCTGGTCGGCGGCACGACTGGGGCAGGCAAGACAATCTTCCTCTACAGCCTGCTGGGTAGCCTGCTCTACAGCCACCCGCGTGCTAGCGATCTGCGGCTGTTCATCTCAACCTCCAAATCGGAGGACTTCACCTTCTTTCGCGGGTTGCCACAACTTGAGGGTGGGCAGGTGGTGTCGGACGCGCAGGAAGCGGTGGATCAGATCGAGGAGTTGGTTGAGCAAATCTTCGAGCAGCGGCGTGTCCTGCTGGAAGATGCGGGCGCACGCGACGTAGTGTCCTACAATGCCCGTAGCCAGACCCCGCTTGCACCGTTCGTGGTGGTAGTGGACGAGTTTGCCGACCTCGCCGACCAGTTGGCCGGACAGAAGAAGCGGCGCGATGCCTTCTACAACATCATCCGACGGATCGCCCAACTTGGCCGCAACCGCAGCGTTCACCTTGTCCTCTGCACCCAGCGGCCCTCGGTTGACCTAGTGCCGAGCAACATCCGCACACTGATGAACAGTAGGGTGGCATTGCGAATGAACGACGCTATCGCCTCCAAAATGATCCTCGACGAGCCAGGAGCCGAGCAGTTGCAGAAGCACGGTGACCTCCTGTTTAAGGAAGACAATCAGCTGATGCGGCTACAGGGTTACTACTTTGCGAGCGACGACCTCACCCGCTTCCTGGCTTGGTTCCGCGACCAGTTGGGTGGTTGATCGTTCATCCAGCCGCATCCAGTCAACAAGTCGGTCAGCATAATGAACTATAGCTGCACCGCAACATAGACTTCTATCCAACATCTCCTGCTTCAACGGCTACTGACCATGCCTTGCTCCCTGCTTAACTGGCAAGTAAGGATAGTTACTGCTCGGTTTAGGGTGTACGAGTGGTGACAATCGCCCTTCGCACGACCTTCGACAGTTCTTCCCGCCGGATGTTGTCATTTGATGATGCCATGTGTGCTACCAGTGTCTCAATCTCGGTGTAGCCAAATCTCTAGGGTGGCACGTCGGCGAAGGTCTGGTTCGCAAGCGTGGACGGGGTATATATTTGATTAGGAAGTCGAGGCGGCCATCGTTGTCGTAGTCGCCCCAAGGCTACGCTGCTGTCCTATAGTCGGGCAGGCCGGGGATGGTCAGCAGGCCGAAGCTGGTGGCTTGCGGGTCGGCGGGTTGCTTGGCTGGCTGGTTGCCAGCGGCTGATGGTCGGGTGCTGGCCTGCACTGGGCTGGCTGCGTTGCCGAGCAAGCCGCCGACCATGGCTACTAGTAGCACGAGGCTGCTGAGGAGACGCAAGAACTTGGACATGACACTCTCCTGTGCTGACGCTGTTACGCTAAGTGGCTGTCAGCAGGATGATAGCACAGCAGGCACGAAAATGGTGAGCAAAGGTAAGGTTTCTTTGTCAAAAGATGAGCGGTTTTTGCTAATCAGGAGTTCTGGCTGACCGGCAGCGGTGTGGTCAGCAGTGGCGCAAGGCTCTGGGCGTACTGCACAGCCTGGGCCTGGCTCATCGCTGCGCCCTCGGCGGTCAGGGTCAGGTAGCGGGTCAGGCCCAGCCTGGCTTGCAGGCTGGCAACGATGCGCTCGTATAGTGACTGCTTTGCTGACGGCAGTTGCAAACCGCTAGCCTCGCGCCGCTGCTCGGCAGCCCCGCTCAAGCGAGCGGCTGCTTCCGGTTGGTTGAGTTCACTTACGGCGTAACTCAGAGACATGAGGGCGAAAGCCACCTGCCGACCCTGCCCAACTGCCTGCAAGATGTCGAGGCTTGCCAACGCCGCTGCTGCTCCCGCTGCGGCCTCCCCTTGCGCGGTGGCAACCAACGCCTGCCTGGTCAACAAATTGCCAATGCTTGGCTGTGATCCCAGTTGGCGGACTATTGCCAGCCCCTCGGCAGTATGTGCGACAGCAGCGACCAGATCACTTTGGTCATAGGCGGCATCGGCCAGGTTGGTGAGCAGGTTGACAAGGGCGGGCCGACTGCCCTGCTGACGCACCAAAGCAACCGCTTCATGGTAGAGCGCGACGGCCTCTCCGTCAGCATAGCCGTACTGCTTTATATGCAAGTTTGCCAGCCCTTCCAGAATCGAGGGCCGCTTCTGCACTTCCCCCAGCAGTTAGCTCAGGCTCAAGGCCGTCTGGTAATAGCTGGCGGCCAAGTCGAGTTCACCGCCGTAGAAAGCAGCGTCACCCAGACTGAGGTTGGCAGCCAGGGCAGTTGGATGGTCGCCTTGCTTGTGCGGGCGAGGGCTAGACTCTCGTTTAGCCAGACTGTTGCTGCGCCATCCCCGTGAGCAAGCGCGAGACCACCCCGTGTGAGCAGAACCGCCGCCCGTTGCGGCGCGTCCGCGCCCGCTGCTTGCAGAGCCGCCTCCAGCCAATAGTGAGCTTCGCTAAACGCACCCTGCCTGATCCACAGCCGCCAAATTGCCAGCCCGATGCGGAGGGCAGTCGCGCCGTTGTCGTGCTGCACCGACCAGCCGAGGGCGGCTCGCAGGTTGCTGTATTCGCTGGTCAAGCGGGCCTGCCAATGTTCAACCAGCGGCCCGGTGAGGTGGGGAGCCGCAGCTTCGGCCAGTTGCAGGTAGAGCGCAGCGTGGCGGGCGGCGAGATCAGCCTGCTCTCCTGCTGCCGCCAGTTCAACCAGCGCAAACTCGCGCAACGGCTCAAGTAGGCGGTGGCGCATCGTCTCGCCGTTGCCGCTGACCTGCACCTCAACCAGCGATTGCGCGACCAGGCGGCGCAGGCTGGGCAACACCGCCGTGCCGCTCAACCCCTCGTCCGTGCAGACTACCTCGGCAGCCTCCAAATCCCAGCCACCGCTGAAGATCGCCAGGCGGCGTAGCAATCGCTGCTCAGTCGCGTCGAGCAGATCATAGCTCCAGGCTATGCTAGCCTGCATCGTGCGTTGGCGGTCGGGCAGGTGGCGTTACTCACTAGTTAGCAGGCTCAGTTGCCCACGTAGCCGTTGCGTCAACTGGGCGGCGGTCAGCACCCGCAGCCAGGGGGCGGCCAGTTCAATCGCTAGCGGGATGCCGTCCAGCAGGCGGCAGAGTTCGACCACCGCCGCACTCTGTTGCTCAGGGCTGAAGTTAGGCTGATGTGCCTGTACTCTTTGGACAAGTAGGCTGACGGCTTCCGAAGCGGCGGCACTGCCTTAGCAGCCTTCAAGGTGACGTTGCCCGTGAAGTCCCGCCTGAACAGAAGACCATCAACCAGATCGCTTCCGACCACGGCGTGCATCCCCACCAGATTTACCGCTGGCGTATCCGCTATGCCGATCCAGCTTTTAGCTCAACCGACAAAGTAGTATTCGTCCTACGCCGACGCACTCAGCCTAGCGAAGAGGAGGAATTACAGGCACAGATTGGTCTTGACCAGCCATTGGACAACCAAGTCGAAAGCGTTTAGCGGCAACGTACAATTCTCCTGAGCCAACTTGCTCAGAAGGCCCACGTGATAAACTCAAAAAGGAACGGAAGTGAACAAGCGATACACTCGTGTTGTGGTAAGCAGCCTGATGAGCAAGCCGCCGAGTGTCGGCCACTGCCAGATGAAGGCAAGGGTACCGGGCGAGTTGGAGGAGAGGGCTACTTAGCCAGCTCCCAAGTGCCAGAGTTGTAGCTGAGGCCGCCGAGTTAGAGCAGACCGCTAGGTGCGGTGAAGCTCTGGTCGAACTGCCAGTAGACAAACAGCAGCCAGGCCACTACCCCCATCTGCCTGACGAACAGCCGCCCTCGTGTCCAACGGTTGGTCTTGATCAGAAAGTACCTCTCTTACAACACATTTGCTGGATTAGCGCGCTGATCATAAGCATAGCGGGACGGCAGTCTTCGAGATTGGTAAGGATTAGGTGAGAAGTCGGTAAGGAAAACTGTTGCTTTATTCTAGCATACAATGTATGATAGCAGCAGGGTAGCTCGTACCCATCGCAACTGGTTTTCGTCCGCATCTAATCCACGATTGGGCAGCGATGATGCCCATTTGAATAGAGCAAGATGAACAATAATCGTAGAGGGGTGTATAAGATGTCGCAGCGTGCTTACCGTCGTTTTGTAACCTTGACTTTGGTAGCAATCCTCTGCAGCCTGTTGCCTACCGTAGCTAACCAAGCATCTCAAGCACGAGCAGCAGCACCGCCGCCGCGGGTAGGGCGAAGGCTAGGCCAGCCTCACCCGCTTGTGTCTTGCCAGCGTCAGGCAGCAAGCCCCGGTCAGCAACGAGGATGATCAGCATCGCCATCGCCGCCACCGCCGCGATGTGCGCGAACTGCTCGATACCAAGCGTGGCGATCTGGCCGCCCAACACCGCTCCATCCATCGCGCCGATGCTGAAGGCTGCGTGGAACGACGACATGATCGACCTGCCCTAGCCGCTCTCCACTGCCACGGCCTGTCCATTCATCGAAACGCCCATTCCGCCGCTCGTCGCACCCCAGAGGAACAGGACGACGGCGAAAAGGAGCAGGTTGGGGCGGTAGGGGAGGCGGACAGGATAGCCGAGTACAAAGATGGCAGCTGGACAGCAAGCCAAGTACCAGCAGACAGCCCTGTGTACAGCGTATCCATGGTCTCCGCTGATGAAGGCTGGGCGGTGCGCCGCGGTGAAGGGGCAAAGCTAGTGCGCCGCGCTGCCAATATGGTCATCTACACACCAACGCGTCCAACTTTCGCCGATGTACCCAGCGACTACTTCGCCTATGGGGATGTGGAGACGCTCTACCAGCATGGCATCCTCAGCGGAGCAGCCTGTGCTACCGACCCGACTACCTGGTTAGTCGCGGTGAGCTGAGTAAGCTGATCAGGCGCGCTGTAGAGAACAGATGAGGACGGTGCCAATGGAGGAAAAGCAGATGAACAAACCATGGGTAGGTTGTGGCTCAGGCCTCCTTGTTCTCGGCCTTGTCCTGGTCACCGTCATCGCTGCTGTCTACCTCTCAGGACTCCCGGCGGTGCAGAATGTAATTGCTAGGCGTGTCTGTCTTCAGCAAGCTAGTGTGCTGCATAGCTTTAAGAACTACTCCATCAATAGCTTGCAGATGGTTTCTGCCGACGAAGGCTGGGCCGTTTCTTCCACTGGCTCCGCCTCCAACTACTTTGTCCATCTTAAGGCTGGGCAGTGGAGTAGCTTGTATGCTCCCACCCAAGTACCACTAAATAGTCTGCATATGCTCTCAGTTGACGAGGGCTGGGCTGTCGCTGACCAGCGGTTTTTCCACTACAGCCAGGGTTGCTGGATAGATGGTGGCAGCATTGGCGGCCTACGAATCCCCGGTCGTGCGCTCCTCGTCGGGATCAGCATGGTATCCGCTAGTGATGGCTGGGCGGTGGGTAGCTTCCCTGCCCACTACGATGGACAAAGTTGGCAAGAGGTAGCAGAGCTTAGGGACGCTAGCCTCAACAGTGTGTTTATGCTCTCGGCAAGCGAAGGCTGGGCAGTAGGGAGTGGGGACTTCTTCCATTACCACGGTGGTAGCTGGGAACGAGTACGTGGTGCAGTCAAGGCAAGAAGTGTTTTCATGGTGTCAGCGGAGCAGGGGTGGGCGGTAGGGGAGGCGGACAGGATAGCCGAGTACAAAGATGGCAGCTGGACGGCAAGCCAAGTACCAGCAGACAGCCCTGTGTACAGCGTGTCCATGGTCTCCGCCGATGAAGGCTGGGCGGTGGGCGGTGGCGGCGGGCTAAGCGGGCCAGTCAGTGTAATGCTGCACTATGTAAAAGGGCAGTGGCTAAGTACAACCGCTCCCAGTTCCCAGCCACTAACTAGCGTGTTCATGGTGTCACGAGACGAGGGCTGGGCTAGTGGTCTTGAGGTGGTGCTGCACTACCATGATGGCAGCTGGCGAGTGGTTGAACCATAGCCCGGCTGAACAGAGAGCGACAAGAAGCTATAGTAGCGATCCAAATGCCAACCTCAGCCGAGGCAAGTTGAGCAAGGCCATAAGCTATGGAGTGGGGATGTTCACGAACGTTGAAGGGAAGAACTTATGAATAGACGATGGTTGGCTACTGTGGTCGGGCTAATACTGGTTCTCGCTGCTGTATCTTGTGGCTTGGTAGTTAATGCTGATCGAGCAGGCAGTACACAATTGTGTGTTAAGTCTGAAGCACAACCAGTCAGCAGTTTTAGCGGCTATGGTATCGCAAGCCTCCAGCTGCTCTCCGCTGATGAGGGTTGGGCTATGGCTAGCCAGGGCAATGGGAACTATTTCCTACATTACAAGGATGGACAATGGAGCCGCTTGCGTACACCGGTACAGTTGGGCTTGTACCGCATCCACATGCTCTCCGCTGATGAGGGCTGGGCAGTTGGTCGCCAGCACTTCTTCCACTACATCAATGGCTGTTGGAAGGACGGTGGCAGGGTTGGCGGCTTCTCGTTGTCCTATAAACCTATGTACGGGGTTCAGCTAGTATCCGCCACAGAGGGGTGGGCAGTAGGAGACATAAGTGCGCACTACATGAATGGCACTTGGACGGAGGTCACGAGCTTGAGCAACGTGGGCTTGAATGACGTGTTCATGCTCTCTGCTGAGGAAGGCTGGGCAGTAGGTAGCAGAATGTACCACTACCAGAATGGTAGCTGGGAACAGGTTAATGCGAATATGCAACTGCGTAGCGTGTTCATGACCTCAGTTGGAGAAGGGTGGGCGGTAGGCACCGGTGGTAGCATGCTACATTATCACGATGGCAGCTGGCAGGATGTTAGTAATAGTGGCTATGGCGACTTGTACTCCATCTATATGTCATCAGCCGATGAAGGCTGGGCAGTGGGTGGTGTGTACAGCAGTAGCAGTATCATGCTGCACTACAGCAATGGCCAGTGGTCAAAAGTAAGTAGTCCTACCACTCAAAACCTGGCTAGTGTGTGGATGCTCTCCAGGGACGAAGGTTGGGCAGCGGGAGCTGGTGTTGTACTTCATTACACAAGTGGCAGCTGGCGAGTGATCGAACCTTAACACGGCTGAGGCAAGTTGAGTAAAGCTGTACCCTTGAGCCACACACATCTGCCATAAGGAGCGGACACTATGTATGTACCACGCACCAAGCTAGACAGCAGACCAACCCAGCGTTCGCGTCGGCTGCTCCCTCGTCTCCTCATTGGCGCATTGCTGCTAGCTGGTGGCCTGCTCGTTGCTCAACAACTTAGCGGCCCCTCTTACGACACGAGCTGGAGACCCCCAGCTACCTTGACCAACGATCCTACCTGGCTGGGCCTGGCCCACGATGGTGGGGCTAGCAAGTACAGCAGGCAAGTGCTGGTGCCACCTTTGCATGAGGTGTGGCAGGCCCTCATCCCTGGCAGTCTGGAGAACCCGTCTATGCTGATGAGCCTGGCCGACAACAAGCTAGCGGTCAGCAGTGCCGGGGGTGCTGCGCTGCTTGACGCACAGAGCGGTAAGCTCCTGGCTGAACGGGCTAAGGACATTGTGTCTACGCAGGTGCGCCAACACGCTAGCCTCAGCCTGACTGGTGACTACTTCTATTATGTCAGAGGGGTAGATAGTAAGCTAAACAAGCAAACCCTGGTAGCCATCAACAACAGCACTAACGCTGTAGCCTGGCAGCACGAGCTGGGCAGCAGTGCCTCCTTTGTGCTTAGCTCTGAAGGTGACCTGGTAGTAGCCTACACTCAGGATGCCACGCCCCTACCTGTCAACGTCGTCGAACGTCTGGATGACAAGACCGGTGCGCTACGCTGGCGCAGCCAGCCTCTCACTACGAGTGACCAGTACGAGGTGTTCACCACCGCCCGCTATGTCTATGTGCAGGCGGTAGGTGGCGGCGTAACAAAGCTAGATGCTAGTAGTGGAGCCTCCCTCGGCAGCAAAGCACTCAGCGGCAAGGTGCTGGTCAACGCCGAAGGTATATACGTAGTCGGCAGCAGCAGCGTCAGCTATCTCAAGGATTGGGCAATGAGCCAGCCTGCTTACTCGTTTAGCTACGCACAAATAGGTTACTACATAGACGCGGTGCTGACCACTGACGCTATCTACGTAATCGCTGACCGCAGGCAAGGGCCACCCGACAAGTACCAGTACACGATGTACAAGCTAGGGCTGGATGGTAAGCAGGAGTGGGCCGCCAGCTTCGACGACTACCAAGTGAACGGTGTTGCAGGCAGTAATGGGCTGCTGTACCTCCAGGTGCAGAAGGACAGCCTCACCGGTGGGGGGGAGAATCGGTTGCTGGCGATCAACATGGCGAACGGCAAGCGGGTCTGGCAATCGGCTAACCTGGGCTTGCCCAGTAGCATAAAAGGAGCCAACTTGTTCGGTGGCACCCAGATCGTGATTGGTGAAGGCAAGCTATACATGATCTACAGCCAAGATTACCGTAGCACCGAAGTTCATGCATTTGAGACTACGAGGTAAAGGTAATTAAACTTACCGCGACCACTATCGCACAGTCATCATTCGCCCTGACCATGCTCCACACTAACAAACTCGTGTAGAGCCGCCTTCGCTTTGGGAGCTATGTGTGCGCCCTTCTTGCCAAACTTACAACTAGCTTGGTGGGCAGGCCAACAAAGATCAGGATTACGACGATGAGGCCGAGTACTGAGCTAAACACGTCTTTGTTGTGCGGTGTAAGGCCCGCCCCGTAGCTGGTCAGTTTACCCGCTTCGGCAAAGGCTACAAACCAATGAACAAACAGGAAGCTGATGAGCAGGATGCCAAACCAGGTAGTTAGCTGATGGGCTGGGGAGTAGTTGGTGGACGGTGTGAACAAGCCGAGTGGGATTGTCGCTCAGGCTGATGTATAGACAACGTACTGACGGAACGGCTGTGGCGGAGCCTAAAGTGCGAAGCGGTGTACTTGAGCGAGTATCACACGCCCGTCGAGGCGCGGCAGGGACTAGCGGAGTACCTGCCCTACTACAACGAAGAACGGCCACACCAGTCGCTGGGCTACCGCACCCCGGCGATGGTCTGCCACAACCGATGACCAACAGTTACCAGGAAGGAGATGCTATCTTAAATGCAGCTTCTTTGTGGTCTACAGACCGGGGTACACGCCAAACGTTCCCGGCTACCCAGTGGGGTTGCTTTACTCTGCGGGCTGGGCACCGGCAAAACGCGCATCCCATGCTTTGGGGCTACACACCCGCTGGATCACCAGCGGCTGGGTGCTGACGTTGCTGACCATGTGATAGACACCGGCAGGGATCAGTAGACTACTCCCTTGTACCAGAGTAAGCTCCTCGCTCCCCACCCACACTAGCCCACTCCCCACCAGCACAGTCCAGACCTGTTCACTCTTCGCATAGCGATGCGGCGGCAACACCCCTCCTGGTGCCAAACAATAAAGGTCGAGCGTCAACTGCTCCCCGACTAGCAAGGTCTGATACACGAAGTTGTCGCTCTTGAAGCGCACATGGTCAAGCGACTGCACTGGCGGCACCAACGGTCTTGTCCCCACCTCCGGCTCGGCCACTGGCAGGCTGAGGGCGTTACCAGGGTCAAGCTCTAGCTGTGCCTCCCGCAAAACGGCTGCCACCTCGTGGACCAGTACCCGCCTGAGCGTACCGTCCGTTTGTGGCAGCACGTCGAACACACCACCATCGAAGAAGGCGGTGGGGTCTTCCCAATCGGGTGAAGTGATTATCGGGTAGAGGCAGATGCCACCCACATCCACACCGTTCAGCAGTGCCTGGCCTACCTCGGCGGTGAGGTAGCGTAGCCACGCGGCCCGGCCCGCACCGGAAGCTCCCGTCTCGGCAACGACCAGCGGCCCGCCGTAGCGCGTCTGTAGCTCTGCCAGCATGGTGCTGAGGGGTACCCAGGCTGCTTCCTCACGCCAGAGGAAGCGTCGTGGCTGCTCCGGCGTAGGCATCGTCCACTGGTTGCCTGCGTAGAAGTTGAGGCCGACAATGCCCAGATGTCGACGTGAACCGCCCAGTTCCGGCTCACGCTGACCCGCGAGCAAGTCGAAGCTCTCACTAACGACCTGCTGATTAAAAAAGTCAGCCTCAGCCTGCAAGTCAGGCCGCCCAGCTGGTGGGTGCTGGCGTACCAAAGGGTCAACATTCAGGATTTGCGCTTCGGGATCAACCTCCCAGATCGCGTTGATCCCAGCGATGGCGGCTCGTACCAATGCCCGCTTCAACTCGCCCCCGCGCCCCTGGAGGAAGGGGGCCATGTAACCAACCTCGCCACCAGCCCAGGCGTAGTAGGAGATCTCGTTGATCGGGGTGTAGTAGGTTGGCCCTTGCGTCTCGGCCCGCACCACCGCAGCAACAGCCTGGCAGTAAGCCACGAAGCGGGGGACGAACGCGGGGCTGAACGGCTCCAGGTCGTCCGGGTAGCCGTAGTGCATCAAGTCCCAGATTTGAATCAGCCCCGACTCACGCCCCAGTCGCGCCAACTGCTCGACGCTGCTGAGGTTGAGCTTGCCCGCCCAGT
>Ga0209511_1003052_pt1 | contig 13076 bp, 11 predicted proteins | sample SSSSmetaG_FD_184141 | JGI IMG/M metagenome (GOLD analysis project Ga0209511, IMG submission 184141) | Glacier valley bacterial and archeal communities from Borup Fiord, Nunavut, Canada, to study Microbial Dark Matter (Phase II) - ​SSSS... | ecosystem: Environmental > Aquatic > Freshwater > Ice >... | reverse complement strand
TGCAGATACAAGGACCCTAAATAAAAAGCAACTTCGAAAAACCCATCACCCCGACGCATCTTATCGTGTCAGCTTTCACTTGAATGACGATACTTTGAGTTTTAGAAGTTACCGAAGATGAAACTCTGATATGTATTGACCTGTCAAATGTATCTGATTAAGTTGATTTTTCTGTTTATTTTCCCTGTTTATTTTATAGCTGTCATGTGCTGAACGCAGAGCGGGCGGCGTGACGACGATAGATCAGTCTGATATACGCGGGTTGGTTACCGCATGACAAAGAAACGTCGTGGAGCTGCCTCAGTCTAGTGGCGAGGGTTATCCCGTTGCCGGGGTACCTCATAGAGTTTTCAAGGATTCTCCTTCGTTGCCTGCTCTGCGTTCAGCACACGATTGCTCATGATATTTCCCTTCCTATTGACGGGTTTTAAGGTTGGCCGCCGGCGCGGACACGGCCTGACCGATGGCCCAGATAAAGCCCGCCAGCTCGCGTGCCACCGCCGTACACGCCTGCACCTTGAGCTTGCCCCCGTCCGTCAAATGCCGATAGCGATGGCAGAGCCGTTTTTGCGCATCCCAAGCAATCACCTGTACTTTCTCATCACACTGCTCGGCGCGCTTTTGTAGGGTGCGGGTCTTGCGCGCCGGGAACCGGTACGTCCATGCGGCCTCGACCAGCACCCGTCTGACGTGACTGTTGCCGGTCTTGGTGATGCCGCCGCGTCGTTGCCGCTCGCCGCTGGAGTGCTCAGAGGGCACCAGGCCCAGATAGGCCATTAACTGTGGCGCGCTGGCAAAGCGGCGCAAATCGCCGATCTCGGCCACCGTGATCGTCGCCGTTAACAACTGCACGCCACGTAACGCCATCAACGCTTCAATGATCGGCCATACCGCTGAGGCGTGCGCGGTGCGCTCGATCTGCTTATCCATTACTGCGACCCGCTGGCTGCAACTGACCACGGTGTCGATGTATTCCTGCATGACGATCTGTTGGGTTGGGTGCTCGAACTTGACCGTCTCCAGCCAGCGCGAGTGGGCTTGGGTCCAGTGGCTCTTGCCGTCAAAGCGGCGACCGTGCCTGAGCAGGAAGGCCAGGAGCTGCTGCCGGGCGCGGCGCTCCATAGTCTTCATGTCGCCACGGGCGCGGGTGAGGTCGCGCAGTGCTTCGTGCTCCGTGTCGGGCACCCAGACAGGGGTCAGCTCACCGGCGCGATGCAGCCGGGCCAGCATGAGGCTGTCGCGCCGGTCGGTCTTGACCCGATCACCCGCTTTCTTCGGGATCAGCGAGGGGGCTATGACCTGGCATCGGTGCTTAAGTAGGGTCAGTTGCCGATGAATGCCGTAGCCGCAGGGGCCAGCTTCGTAGCAAAACGAGAGCATGGCGCTGTCGTTGCTGAGCTGACCGACTAACTTCGTGATGGCTTCGGGCGTATTCGCGATCTGACCGATGAAGCGGACCTCGCTGATGCGGTTATCGGCGACTGACGCCGCAATCGTTTTGCCATGCACATCTAATCCAACATACTTGATAAACTCTTCCATGACCTGTCCCCTTAATATCGGCTCTGAGCCGCTGGTTGCAAAACCTCAAGCTTAATCCGCGTAGCTTAAGGTGTGGCAGGTCAATACATGATGTCTAGTTCTGGTGCGGCGTTTCGCGCACTTATGGCTTGTAATAACCGCCCGTACTAGGGTTTTACTTTTTTCTTGGCTTTTACAAGCGCCGCACGGCTTGTGGGCTTCGCTACTTTATACGCTGAACGAGCCTGTTCCACACGCCGCGCCTTTTCCCTAATCAGCACAATTTTAAAATTCGCCAATTTAAGTTTCTGCGCAGCCTTGGCAAACCGTTCATCGAATGTGGCCAGCGTGGTAGCGCCTGCGGTTTGAGCGATGGCGAGATGGAGGGCGTCACCGGTTTGCAGATTGCAGTCAGTATTTCGCAGCCACGATGCGGCAAGTGTTGCCGCTTCGTTGCTTACATTCAACATCAGAAAATTTTTCTCTGCGCGCTCGCGAAGTGTCTCGATCGCAACTTTAGCCACTGCGGCGCTTAATTCGCCCTTACGCTTGCGTAAACCTCCGACGGCATTGAATTCAGTACAAACCCATGCGCTAATCGCGAGCGGCTCAACTTGTGATCCAAACCATTCAATCGCGCGCGCAGAAAGCGCATCCTCGGTTAACATTGATACCAAAATATTGGTATCAAGATAAATGACCTGCCGATCATTCATCAATTTCACCATCACGCATCTGACGAATAATCTCCACCGAGTTTGTTTTCATCATTGGCGTGAGTGCACGTAGTTTTCGCAGTTCTTCCAAATCCATTTTCGGCTTGATCGGCAGCGCGTTGGCGGGCACCATCTTGACCACCGGCTTCCCGCGTTTGGTAATGGTGACGGTCTCACCGGCCTCCACCATTTCAATAATGGCGCTCAATTGTGCTTTTGCTTCAGCGACGCTGAATGCTCCCATGATTCCTCCAAATGACTATCTTGATGGTCATATCGTAACATGGCATTTTAAATTGCGACGGGCGCAACATCAGTAGAAGAGATGCAGAAAAAAATTTACAAACTCGCCTACCGGCGGGCATCCTGGAGCAAAAATGCCTCAAGTAGCGCTCCGGCGCTGGTGTTTACTAATAAAAAATATCAATCAATTTTTACCATGACATCATTCAGCGCTGCGCTGCTATGATTGCTTGCGCACAGACAGCAGCGCACAGAAAGATGAATCTTCAAACATGACATCACCTAAATCAAGCAAACCGTTCTCCATGATTCGTGAATTTCATCTCGCGGATTGGTTCACGCTCGCCAACGCGGTCTGCGGCATGGGCGCGCTTTTTTCCATGATGACTTTTCTGGAAACCGATAACGTCAAGCATATTTATATTGCGGGCGGCTTGGTGCTGGCAGCATTGTTTTTTGATGTGGTGGATGGTCGCGTGGCGCGGTGGCGGCAAAAAACCTCTTCGTTAGGGCGGGAACTTGATTCGCTGGCCGATGTGATTTCGTTCGGCGTGGCACCGGCTATCATGGCCTATGGTTGCGGTATGCAGGGCTTTTATGACCGTATTGTTCTGGCATATTTTGTGGCGTGCGGGGTGTCGCGTCTGGCGCGTTATAACGTCACCGCTGAAGCGATGTCCGAAGGCGGCGATAAAGTGAAATATTTTGAAGGTACGCCGATTCCGACCTCGGTGTTGCTGGTGGGTCTGCTCACACTGGCGGCGTACCTGGATGCGGTGCAGGGCAAGCTCTGGTTTGGTGTAACCGAGATTGCGGGGTTGCAGCTTCATCCGCTGGTGCTGCTGTTTGCACTGTCAGGATCGTTGATGATCAGCCGTATCCGCATTCCGAAGTTATGAGTCTGACCGTTTAATAAAATAAATAAATGGCTAATAATGTCACCCTCTGCATTTTGATCAATCTGGCCGTGGCGCTGGGGATGGGTGTATTTATGGTCAGCCAGCAGCGCCGTGAGGCGAGCTTTAGCGTGCGAGTATTTACGGGGCTGGGCCTGGGTATTCTGCTCGGAGCTGCCCTTCATTTGATTTACGCTGCTGATTCAACTATCTCATCGGTCTCGCCCATCATCAGTGGGACTAATGCCTATCTCGAGATTGTCGGCACTGGTTATGTGAAGCTGTTGCAGATGATTGTGATGCCGTTGATTATGGTGTCGATCATCGGGGCCATTCTGAAACTTAAAGATGCCGCTTCGCTTGGTAAAATAAGTGCGCTGACCATTGGCACGCTGCTGCTCACAACCATGGTCGCCGCCGCAATCGGTATTGTTATGGCGTGGTTGTTTGGGTTGACTGCGGTCGGGCTGACGTCCAGTGCGGCTGAGGTGGCGCGCGGTGAATATTTGCAGGGCTCGCTGGCTAGTGCTAAAGCGCTCAGCCTGCCGAGTCTGCTGTTAAGCTTTATTCCTGCCAACCCGTTTCTGGATTTAACCGGGGCCCGCAAGACCTCAACTATTGCGGTGGTGATTTTTTCTGTATTTGTCGGTGTTGCCGCTACCGGTATTGCGGTTAAAAAACCGTTGCAGTTTGCGTCGTTTGCGCAGTTCGTGAGCGTTGCTCAGGCGATCATCATGCGGATGGTTAAGCTGGTGCTGCGGCTGACTCCTTACGGCGTGTTTGCGCTGATGACCGCGGTGGTGGCCGAATCCAGCTACGCCGATATTCTCAAGCTGCTCAGCTTTGTGCTCGCTTCCTACTGCGCACTGCTGCTGATGTTTAGTGTGCATCTGAGCCTGGTTGCGGGAACGGGTTTGAATCCGGTGCGTTACGTTCAAAAGATTTTTCCAGTGCTGGCATTTGCGTTCATCTCGCGCACCAGTGCTGGTGCGATCCCGATGAATGTGCAGACCCAGACGCAGCGTCTGGGTACGCCAGAAGGCATTGCCAATTTCGCCGCTTCGTTTGGTGCAACCATTGGCCAGAACGGCTGTGCCGGTATTTACCCGGCCATGCTCGCGATCATGATCGCGCCTACGGTGGGTATTGATCCATTTACGGTTAGCTTCATTGCGCCGCTGATCGCCATTGTTACCCTGGGTTCAATTGGTGTGGCCGGTGTCGGGGGCGGTGCGACCTTTGCCGCGTTGATTGTGCTGTCGGCGATGGATCTGCCGGTGGCACTGGCCGGGCTGCTGATTTCGGTTGAGCCCTTGATTGATATGGGCCGCACCGCGCTGAATGTGAGCGGCGCGATCACGGCAGGCACTGTGACCAGTCGCGTCATGGGCGAGACTAATCTTGCGATATTTAACAGCGATGCGGTGGTTAATCTGGATAGCGAAGAACCAGCAGTCTAATGTGCAAAACCTGGCAGGTGGCCTACGCAGACGCTGCCCTATCCGGCTATAGCAACTCGACCCCAAACCGGCGCATCAGCAGCGCAAACAGGCCAAAACAAATCACGGTAATAGCCACGCTCGCCAGCAAGGTTGGCCAGAATCCCAAGCGTGGCAATAGCATTGGAAAAAGCAAAAACATCGGCAGCGTCGGCAGTACATACCAAAATGTGTACCACGCATGGTTGGCAATTTTTTCCTCAGGCTGGCCTTCAATGTAGAGCCAGATCAGCGCCAAGAAAGTGACCAGCGGCAGTGCCGCCACAAAGCCGCCAAGCCGGTCGCTGCGTTTTGCCAACTCAGAGATCAACACGACCACGGCGGCGGTGATGAAATATTTGGTGATGAGCCAAGTCGTCATATCGGCGTGCTTGAAATGTTGAGATCAACATAGCATGAGAACCACGGATATTGGGTGCCACAAAGATGATGCAGGGCCGACATTATTTTTTATCGATTCCCGTAACCTCATGCCCACCAAAACCCTTGCGCATCATCGCCAGCAGTTTGGCGCTGTATTCATCCTCGCCTTGGCTGGCGAAACGCGACATGAGTGCCAACGACATCACCGGTGTAGGTACACCCAGTTCAATCGCTTCAAGCGCGGTCCAGCGGCCTTCGCCGGAGTCGGGAACGATGGGTGCTACACCGTCAAGGGCGCGATCCACTTTTAAAAACTCGGCGGTTAAATCCAGCAGCCAGGAGCGCAACACGCTACCTTGGCGCCAGGTGTCGGCGATAGCTGCGATATCGAGATCAAACTCACGCTTGGCGCTCATCAGCGAAAAGCCTTCTGCATAGGCTTGCATCATCGCGTACTCGATGCCGTTGTGAACCATCTTCGTAAAATGACCTGCGCCTGATGGCCCGCAATGCAGCCACTGGCTTGGCTTGGGTGCCAGGCCATTCAGGACGCGTTCAATGCGCTTAATTGCCACAGCTTCGCCACCGAGCATCAGGCAATAGCCGTTTTCCTTGCCATGAATGCCGCCGGATACACCGGCATCTATCAGCGAGATGCCTGATTCGCGAAGCATTTCCGCTTCGGCTACGCTGTGCTTGTAAAAATGATTGGCACCGTTCACCACCAGATCGCCCGGCGCGAGCTTTAAACGCAGCTCCTCAAGTGTGCTGTGGGTGACTTTACCGGCCGGCAACATCAGCCAGATAATGCGCGGCGTGGGCATGGCGTTCAACAATGAATCGAGCGAATAGGCACCATCAAAGCCGGCCACATTGGTTAGCGCATCGACAGATTTACCGTCTGCGTCATAGCCCACCACATGAATATCTGCGTCGCAAAGTTTGCTTGCCATCGCGCCACCCATCCGACCTAATCCAATCATGCCGATTTGCATCTGTTATTCCTTTGTTATTTTAGGAAGCTGGCGATAGATGACACCAGGCCCGTTAAATTGCGCCGGATGATGGCACGCATGAAAGATGTCGTATTCTAGCAAGCTTGCGGTCTAATGGACTGCAAGCTTGCGGTTCTATACACGGCAAGCTTGCGGTGGTTTTATGGACTGCAAGCCTGCGGTGGTTGAATAGATTGCAAGTATGCAGCCATTACCGCCGACTCTGGGATAATCGTGAATTCGCAGAAATTTTTCAAAGACAGGTTATCAATGCAACTTTCAATTTTGCTTACTACTATTCGATCTGGCACGTTGTGCATGGCGAGCACCATGTTGTTCGGGTTATTTGCGGCCATTCATGTGCTTCCATCTTTTGCACAGACCGTTATCCCCACACCTGATGCAACCTATGATCCCACCAGGCCGAACCCGAAGCAGGCTGAAGAGCTGATTAAATCCGGCGAGCGAAAATCATTTATTTGGGAAGTAAAATCCGGCACGAATACGATTTTTTTATTCGGCACCATCCATGTGGGGAAGAAAAGTTTTTATCCGTTACCCACCGCGGTTGAAGACGCGTTTAAACGCTCCAGCAAGCTGGTGCTGGAAGCTGATATTTCAAATACAGATGGCGCAGCAGAGATCGGCAAGCTGATTGCCTACGCGCCACCCGACTCGCTGGACAAGCATATTCCCGCCGCACTTTACGAACGGCTGAAGCAGCAGGCTGCGCGCTTGAAGTTGCCTCAGGAAGGCATTAAGCAGATGAAGCCGTTTTTGATCGGTGGGCTACTGTCGATTTCGGAATTTACGCGGCTCGGTTACGACATGAATTATGGTGTCGAAGGTTATCTGATTGCACTCGCGAAAGAGAATAAAAAGCCGTTGCTGGAGTTGGAGTCCCAGCTTGGTCAGATCAATATGCTTAACGATATGTCACCCGCGTTGCAGGAGGCTTTTCTTGATAACGCGATAGCCACGCTTGAATCGGGCCGCTCAGCAGATCAGGTGACCGGGGTGGTGAACGCATGGCAAAGTGGCGACGCGAAATTGATGCAGGATGTGACGGCGGACGTGAATAAAGACGCGCGGCTGGGCGCTGAACTCGATGATGTGCTGCTATACAGCCGCCATGCGGGCATGCTGAAAAAAATTGAAGGTTATTTGGCGGAAGATAAAACCTGTTTTGTGGCAGTGGGTACGCTTCATTTACTGGGCTCGCGCGGTTTGATCGAGCTATTAAAAATGAAGGGTTACAAGGTGAGGCAGTTATGAGTGCGGCAATAGTTACGAACGGTATGCGCAATGGCGGACAAATACTGGTTGATCAACTTAAAATTCATGGTGTGGAGTTGGCGTTTTGTGTGCCCGGCGAAAGTTATTTGCCCGTCCTCGATGCGCTTTATAAAACCCGCGATAGTATCAAGCTCATCACCACCCGCCACGAAGGTGGGGCAGTCAATATGGCTGAAGCCTATGGAAAATTAACCGGCAATCCGGGTATTTGCATGGTCACGCGTGGGCCGGGCGCGACCAATGCCTCAATTGGTGTGCACACCGCGTTTCAGGATTCAACGCCGATGATTTTGTTCATCGGCCAAGTCGGTAACGATTTTATCGAGCGCGAAGCGTTTCAGGAAATTGATTACCGCCGCATGTTTGGGCAAATGGCGAAGTGGGTCGCGCAGATTGATCGCACTGAGCGCATTCCGGAATTTATTGCGCGCGCCTTTCAGGTGGCAACCAGTGGCCGCATGGGGCCGGTGGTGCTGGCGCTGCCGGAAGATACGTTATCAAACAGGGTGATGGTGGCCGATGCGCTGAAATATCAACACGGTCAGGCCACCGCAGCCATTGGGCCATCGCCCGGAGAGCCAGCATTGGCGAGGCTTTCCAGCCTGTTGGCAGGTGCTGTGCGGCCGTTTGTGGTGGTGGGTGGTAGCGGCTGGAGCGTGGCGGCGTGTGCCGATTTGCAGCGCTTCACAGAGACCCAAAATCTGCCGATAGGATGTGCGTTTCGTTTTCAGGATTTGCTGGATAACGAGCATCCAAACTATGCAGGCGATGTGGGCATCGGCATTAACCCGAAGCTAGCTGCGCGTATAAAAGACGCGGATGTGGTGCTGTGTATTGGTGCGCGATTGGGCGAAATGACGACTGGCGGTTATACCGTTTTTGAAGCGCCGATTCCGCGTCAGCGTTTGATCCATGTGCATGCCGGTGTTGAAGAACTCGGGCGCGTCTATCAGGCAGAGTTGATGATTAATTCCACCGTTTCTGCATTTGCCCGCGCTATCGCGGCCATGCCACGGATAACCAACGCGAGCATTGATGCACTGACAACCGACGCTAGGCGCGATTATGGTGAATGGCAGGGCCGTCGTGAAACGCCGGGTGCGGTGCAAATGTGGGATGTGATGCAGCATTTGAAATCGGTGCTGCCCCGCGACGCTATTATTACCAATGGTGCGGGCAATTATGCGAGCTGGGTGCATCGCTTTTATCGCTATGGCGGCTTTCGTACGCAGCTGGCGCCGACTTCAGGGGCGATGGGCTACGGCGTGCCTGCAGCGATTGGCGCAAAGGCTGTGTACCCGCAACGCACCGTGGTTTGTTTTGCAGGTGATGGCTGCTTTTTGATGACGGGCCAGGAGCTGGCGACGGCGGTGCAGTACCATCTCAATGTGATTTTTATTGTGGTCAACAACGGCATGTATGGCACGATTCGCATGCATCAGGAGCGTGAATTTCCAGGCCATGTGTACGGCACAGCGCTGGTCAATCCGGATTTTGCGGCATTTGCAAAATCATTCGGCGCACATGGCGAAGTAGTCGAAAAAACTGCGGACTTCGCCGCCGCATTTGAGCGCGCCGCCCAAGCTGGCAAGCCTGCGTTAATTGAGGTTCGTATCGATGCTGAAGCGATTACGCCCAACACCACCTTGAGCGCGATTCGTGAAGCGGCCAGTGGCCGTTAATAACGTTAAACGCTACAAAACCCCCAAGTCACCCAGGGACTTCCGTAAAAAGGCCCCAGTTACCTGGGTCGTGTCGTAAAAAAGGCCCCAGTCGCCTGGGTCGTGTCGTAAAAAAGGCCCCAGTCACCTGGGGCCTTGAAGATACTACTCACTCCAACAGAACAACACTCACAACAACTCTTAATTACCTTTTAGTCGTCGGGAAAATAAATTAGTTCAAACGTATTTTCATCATTCGGGTAACAAATATGTCGTTGTCCAGCGGCTATTCAATCGGCATCCACGCAGAATCCGAGCGGTACTAGCGGCATATAGTGAGATCAACCGGAAGTTTTTAAATAAAATCAGATACTTGCTAATCGGCTCACTTGAGCCACGCCCTAGGCATGCATCTGTGGCGGCGCTTGAAAAATAAAATTTGAGCCTCATTTAAATTCGATCAATAAAACACCATTTGCCCATTTTTACTTTATTCACACTTCAATCGCGCTTATTTGTGTTTGAGGTCGGATGGCAGATATTTAACTACGGAGACAGCATGACTACTACCCAAACTCAGACCGCCGCACCAGAAACAGCCGAGACTGTAAAAACCGTTAAAGAGACCATGGGTTTCCAAACTGAAGTTAAACAACTGCTTCAGTTAATGATTCACTCGCTGTACTCAAATCGTGAGATTTTTCTGCGTGAATTGATTTCGAATGCCTCGGATGCCTGCGACAAGCTGCGCTTTGAAGCGGTCACGAATAGTGCACTGTTTGAATCCGACAGCGATCTGAAAATCCGCATCGCGGTGGATAAAGCGGCGGGCACAATCACGATAACGGATAACGGTATCGGTATGTCGCGTGATGAAGTGATCGCCAATATTGGCACGATTGCGAAATCCGGCACCAAAGAATTTTTCTCCAAACTCACCGGCGATCAGCAAAAAGATGCACATCTCATCGGCCAGTTTGGGGTTGGTTTTTATTCGGCGTTTATTGTGGCCGATAAAGTCAGCCTAACGACTCGCCGTGCCGGTGTGGCCGCCAGTGAAGCCATTCGCTGGGAGTCCGTGGGCGACGGTGAATTTACGCTTGAACCGGTTGAACAGCTTGCACGCGGTACCGAAGTGACCTTGCACCTGAAAGACGACGCTAAGGAATTTCTGGACGACTGGCAGATCAAATCGATCATCCGCAAATATTCGGACCATATCCAGATGCCTATTGTGATGAAAAAATCCGAATGGAATCAGGAAAAAAGCGAGAACGTATTAACCGATGAAGATGAGACCGTCAACCGTGCAAGCGCACTCTGGACGCGCGCGAAAAGCGATATTAGCGACGAGCAATATGAAGAATTCTACAAACATGTTTCGCATGATTGGGAAAAGCCACTCGGCTGGACGCATGCCCGTGTTGAAGGCAAGCAGGAATACACCGAACTGCTCTACATACCCGCCAAAGCGCCGTTCGATATGTGGGATCGTGAACGCAAGCACGGTATCAAGCTGTATGTGCGCCGGGTGTTTATCATGGACGATGCCGAACAATTGCTGCCGCGTTATTTGCGTTTTGTAAAAGGCGTGGTGGATTCAAATGATCTGCCGCTGAATGTTTCGCGCGAAATTTTGCAACAATCCAAAGATGTCGATGCGATTAAAAATGGGTGTGTAAAAAAAGTATTGGGCCTGCTGGATGATTTGGCCGAAAACCATAAAGAAAAATACGCTACGTTCTGGAGCGGGTTTGGTCGCGTATTTAAAGAAGGTATCGGCGAAGATGCCGCCAACAAAGATCGGATCGCCAAGCTCAGCCGATTTGCCTCCACGCATAATACTGACGATGCACAAAATGTTTCCTTTGCTGATTATGTGTCGCGCATGAAGGCGGGCCAGGAAAAAATTTACTACGTTACCGGTGAAAGTTATATTGCCGCCAAGAATAGCCCTCACCTGGAGATTTTCAAGAAGAAAGGCATCGAGGTTTTGCTGTTGACCGAGTCGGTTGATGAATGGTGGCTGGGACAGTTTGAGGAATTTGACAACAAGAAATTAGTCTCCGTTGCCAAGGGCGATCTGGATCTGGGCTCGTTAGCGGATGAGACCGAGAAAAAAGCGCAAGAGCAAACTGCGGAGGAATTAAAACCATTGATCGAGAAAATAAAAGCCAGTCTGGGCGAGCTGGTAAAGGATGTGCGTGTGACCCATCGCCTGACAGATTCGCCCGCCTGTCTGGTGGTTGACGAAAACGAGCTCTCCGGTAATCTTGAACGCATGCTCAAAGCGGCCGGGCAAAAAGTAAATGCGAGCAAGCCGATTCTTGAAATCAACCCCACCCATCCCCTGCTTGAAAAACTGAAGGCAGGTGTGGCTGAAAATGAATTTAACGACTGGAGCCATTTGCTGTTTGAGCAATCATTACTGGCCGAGGGCGGCCAGCTCGAAGACCCGGCAGGGTTTGTGAAGCGTCTGAACAGCTTGATGCTTAAGCGCTGAATTATTAACGGAACGAGGTTGTAGTTATCGCAGCGAACTGGCTGAAACACCAGCACTGGCGCGGCTTTCCGGAATATTTAACCCCTATGGAAAACTGAGGAAATCTGAAAAATGAATCGTATTATCATCGTCGGTGGCAACAGTGGCATTGGCAAATCTTTGGCTGAACGTGTTGCACGACGTGGCATTCAGCCTTACCTGATCGGACGAAATGACAGTGCTTTAGCCGAAGTAGCCGCAGCTCAGCAAGGCGAATATGCACTGGCCGATGTGCTGGATGAGGCCGCACTGGCCAGTGCGGTAAAAGCCGCCTGTGAAGGCGCGGATATCATCGGTCTCGCCTACTGCGTGGGCTCGATTGACTTGAAGCCGTTGCGCCAACTCACTGGTGATGCGATGGTCAATGCGTTTCGTTTGAACACGGTCGGCGCGGCTATCGCCGCACGCGAAGCCGCAACAGCGTTGAAAGCCGCCAAAGGTGCAATGGTGATGTTCTCCACCATCGCCGTGGCGCAGGGCTTTATCAGCCACGCTATTGTGTCCGCCGCAAAAGGTGCGGTCGAAGGGCTCACGCGTGCGTTAGCGGCTGAATGGGCGCCGCATGTGCGCGTGAATGCAATTGCGCCCAGCCTGACCGATACGCCGCTCGCGGCCAAGCTAACGGCCAATGCCGGCATGGCAGAAGCCATCGCGGGCATGCACGCGATTCCGCGCTTGGGCCAAGCCAACGATCATGCCGCGCTGGCGGATTTTTTATTGTCGCCTGAAGCGAGCTGGATCACGGGGCAAATTTTCGCGGTGGATGGTGGCCGTTCGCGCGTACGCACTAAAGGCTGAGGATGAGACTGAAACTGAGGCTCGGGCCAATGTTGAAGTTAAGGCAAGTTTTGGATCATCAAAGTTTGAACGTAGCGGAAAAAATAATCCATGCGCAAATACAGCTCTAAAACCTGCATTTTTAGTGGCGGTGTTTTTCAGCTGCTGATGATAATTGCAACGTGCCTGCCTCGGGCAAGTGCTGCTCAACAGACCGTGATTATTGTGCGTCACGGTGAGAAAATTGAGAAGCTTGAAAGCGTGGATATTGACAAAGATGCCAATGATGTCAAGGATGCCAAAGATCCCCCGTTATCCGTGGTCGGTATGGCGCGAGCAGACAAATTAGCGCAGATGCTCTCCGCTACGAAGATCAACGCGATTTATGTGACACAGTATCGGCGCACCGCCATGCACGCGACACCGCTGGCAAAGCGTCAGGATATTACGCCGATGGTCGTGCCTGCTGCTGATACGGCTGGGTTGATCAAGCGCCTTGCCTCGCATGGTGCGGATGAGACGGTGCTGGTCGTGGGCCACAGTAATACAGTGCCGTTGGTATTAAAA
>Ga0209511_1003051_pt1 | contig 13084 bp, 11 predicted proteins | sample SSSSmetaG_FD_184141 | JGI IMG/M metagenome (GOLD analysis project Ga0209511, IMG submission 184141) | Glacier valley bacterial and archeal communities from Borup Fiord, Nunavut, Canada, to study Microbial Dark Matter (Phase II) - ​SSSS... | ecosystem: Environmental > Aquatic > Freshwater > Ice >... | reverse complement strand
CGAGCGTGCTGCAGCACGTGGCCGATGGAAGCGCTACGCCGACCGTGGCTACGCGATTCGTCGCCACGAAGCCGGAGGCGCGTCGTGAGCACCGGTCGGCCACCGCCGGGCAGTATCCCGACGCTGACTGAAGTCGTGCCGTGGCCGAACGTCGTGTTGCCGGTGTCGCCGTCGGCAGCGCCGCAATTGCAACCGCAGCCGATGGCAATATCGCCCGCACCAGAGCTTGCTCCCGGCGCGGCAGTTGCGCCCGCGCAAGCCCCCATTGCCGTCGCGCCCGAAACTCCGACCGTTGGCGAAGCCGAGTTCGTTCAGCGCGTCATGCTCGACATGCAACGCCAGATCGAGCAACTCCTCGAGGTGCGCCTGCGGGAGGCGCTGGCACCCGCCGTGGTGCGCGCCACCGACACGCTGGCGCGTGAGGCGAGGAAGGAACTTACCGGCGCCCTGCGAGACATCGCGACGCAGGCGGTGCGGCGCGAACTCGAGCGCCGAGACAAGGGCTGAAGAGCGACTCACCGAAGGTCGCGAGCCTTCGGTTGACGATGGAAATCCCGATCCGGTCGGGCCTGACTTTTGCGTTATCGTCTCGCGCACTTCGGGTATGCGCTTCTCGCCCGAACCATTCCAAACCGGAGATATCTGCATGCTGATCAAACTGAATCTCGTTGCCGCAGCCGCGGCGATGATCTTCGCCGGCGCCGCGTCGGCGCAAGACATGGTCGTGAAGATCGGCCACGTCGCCCCCACGAGCGGCGGCATCGCCCACCTCGGCAAGGACAACCAGAACGGCGCCCAGATGGCCATCGACGAGCTCAACGCCAAGGGCGTGATGATCGGCGGCAAGAAAGCCAAGTTCGAGCTCGTCGCCGAAGACGACGCGGGCGATCCGAAGCAAGGCACTTCGGTTGCCAACAAGCTGGTCGACGCGAAGGTCAACGGAGTCATCGGTCACCTGAATTCCGGTACCTCGATTCCTGCTTCGAAGATCTACAGCGACGCCGGCATTCCACAGATCTCGCCTTCGGCCACCAACCCGAAGTTCACGCGCCAGGGCTTCAAGACCACCTTTCGCGTCGTCGCTGACGACGTACACCTCGGCGGCACCCTCGGCCGCTACGCGGTCAAGGAACTGAAAGGCAAGTCGATCGTCACCATCGACGACCGTACTGCCTATGGTCAAGGCGTGGCCGAGGAGTTCTCCAAGGCTGTGAAGGCTTCTGGCGGTGCCATCGCCGACGCACAGTTCACCACCGACAAGGCAACCGACTTCACCGCCATCCTGACCGCGGTCAAGGCCAAGAAGCCCGACATCGTCTTTTACGGCGGCATGGACGCCGTGGCCGGCCCGATGATTCGTCAGATGAAGCAGCTTGGCATCAGCGCCAAGTTCATGGGCGGCGACGGCATCTGCTCGGGCGAGTTGCCCAAGCTCGCCGGTGGTGCGATGGCCGACGGCCAGGTCGTTTGCGCTGAAGCAGGCGGCGTCGAAGGCCAGCAGAAGGCCGGCATGGACAAGTTCCGTGACGACTACAAGAAGAAGTTCGGCATCGACGTCCAGGTGTACGCGCCTTACGTCTACGACGCGCTCAACGTGATGGTGGCTGCGATGGTCAAGGCCGGCTCGGCCGACCCGGCCAAGTACCTGCCGGTACTGGCCAAGACCGAAGGCTACAAGGGCGTCACCGGCATCATCTCGTTCGACGAGAAGGGCGACGTGAAGAACGGCGCACTCACGCTCTACACCTACAAAGGCGACAAGCGCGACCAGATCGCCGTCGTTCGCTGAGCGTTCTACTGAGCTGAAAGAAAAGGGCGCCTCGGCGCCCTTTTTCTTTGTGCCCGCGTTTCGCGTCGGGCACCGTTGCAAAACGGTTCGGTCAATGCATCGCCTTGTCGTCGGCCTTCGATTTCTCGTCGCTCGCCTTGTCGTCGTCCATCGTCCTGTCGCGCGCGCGCCTTTTTTCCATGCACGGGCTCTCAGCTTCACCGCTGATGCCTTTGCGTTGCATCAGCGCCGACTTCTCGTCGACTTCTCGTCGGCAGACGCCTGCATGCCACCGAACGCCGGCTGGCGGAGAGGGCGGGATTCGAACCCGCGGGGGATGTTTAGTCCCCACACGCTTTCCAGGCGTGCGACTTAAACCGCTCATCCACCTCTCCGGCGGAGCGCGATCTTAGCCGAGCCTCACCGGCGGTTCAGGTAGGCCGGACGACCGAACTGCGACTGATGGCCATGGCCGATGCAATGAGGCCGGAAACCTCCGTGAGGCTCGCCGGCACGATCATGGTGTTGTTCTTTTGTGCCAGCTGCGCGAAGGCTTCGAGAGCCTGTTGCGCCACCTTGAGTTGCACCGCCTGCTCGCCGCCCGGCTCGCGGATCGCCTGGCCCACCTTGCGCAGCGCCTCGGCGGTGGCATCAGCCACCGCGACGATGGCGGCTGCCTCGCCATGTGCCTTATTGATCTCGGCCTGGCGCTGACCTTCCGATCGCGCGATGAAGGCCTCGCGCTCGCCGGTGGCGATGTTGATCTGCTCCTGCTTGCGACCTTCCGAAGCAGCGATGAGCGCGCGCTTCTCGCGCTCGGCCGTAATCTGCGCCTGCATCGAACGCAGGATCTCGGCCGGCGGCGTGAGGTCCTTGATTTCGTAGCGCAGCACTTTCACACCCCAGTTGGTAGCCGCTTCGTCGAGTGCGCTCACGACCGCGGCGTTGATCTGGTCACGCTCCTCGAAGGTCTTGTCGAGCTCCATCTTGCCGATCACGGAGCGCAGCAGCGTTTGCGCCAACTGGGTGATCGCCATCACGTAGTTGGAAGAGCCGTAGCTCGCCCGCATCGGATCGGTGACCTGGAAATAGATGATTCCGTCGACCTGCAGCTGTGTGTTGTCGCGCGTGATGCAGACCTGGCTCGGCACATCGAGCGGCACCTCCTTCAGCGAATGCTTGTACGCCACGCGTTCGATAAACGGCATCACGAAGCTGAGGCCTGGGGTGAGTGTCCGGTCGTACTTTCCCAGCCGCTCGACGACCCAGGCGTGCTGCTGCGGCACGATCTTGAAGGTCTGGAAAATGAAAATAGCGGCGATGACCGCGACAACGATGGCGACTTCTGTCATGAGTTCTACTTTCGAGTAAGGCTTTCAGCTCGCGGCGGGTGCCAGCACCAGCCAGTTGCCTTCAACTGCGGAGACCAGATGCTCTCCCGGCAACGCGACGGCCCCGGGTTGCAGCCGGGCGACCCAGGTCGATCCACGGTAGTCGACGCGCGCCGTTCCGTCGCTCGCCCAGTGGTCGACCTTGACGCGCTCGCCGATGTCGAGATTGACGTCGCGGTTGCTTCGCGATGCAACCGGAGGTGCGTGGCGTGCATTTCGCCGCCAGTGCCAGGCCACTGTCGCGCCGCCGCCGATGACAGCGGCTGCCACCAGTTGGACCGGTGCACCGAATCCAAGATGGGCGGCCACGGCAGCAGCCACGAGGCCCGCCGCGATCATGAGCAGATAAAACGTGCCCGTGGCCAATTCGGCCGCGACCGCGATTCCGGCCGCGACCCACCACCAGGTCGGTGTCGTGAAATCCATCGCCGTCTCCCAACGATTCCAAGCGTGGGGCAGTGTAGGCCGGTGGCTGCGCGCGAGTTGGCTGAGAGACGATGGCTGCGCATGCGAAGCGCTACGCCCGCGGCTCTACACTGCGCGCTTTCTCGACCGTGCCCGAAAGCCTCGCAGATGCTCAACTTCAAGTTCCCGATCGTCATCATCGACGAGGACTTCCGCTCCGAGAACACCTCGGGGCTCGGCATCCGCGCACTTGCTGCGGCGATCGAAAAAGAGGGCTTCGAGGTGCTGGGTGCAACGAGCTACGGCGACCTCTCGCAGTTCGCGCAGCAGCAGAGCCGGGCCAGCGCGTTCATCCTGTCCATCGACGACGAGGAGTTCACCGAAGGTCCCGATCTCGACCCTGCGGTGCTGAACCTGCGCAAGTTCATCAGCGAAGTGCGCTTCAAGAACTCGGAGGTGCCGATCTATCTCTACGGCGAGACACGCACCTCGCAGCATCTGCCCAACGACATCCTGCGCGAGCTGCACGGCTTCATCCACATGTTCGAGGACACCCCGGAGTTCGTGGCCCGGCACATCATCCGCGAGGCACGCAGCTATCTGGACGGCGTGGCACCGCCGTTCTTCAAGGCCCTGATCAACTATGCGCAGGACGGCTCGTATTCGTGGCACTGCCCCGGCCACTCCGGCGGCGTCGCGTTCCTGAAGAGCCCGGTCGGGCGCATGTTCCACCAGTTCTTCGGCGAGAACATGCTGCGCGCCGACGTGTGCAACTCGGTCGACGAGCTCGGCCAGCTGCTCGACCACACCGGCCCGGTAGCCGCCAGCGAGCGCAACGCGGCACGCATCTTCAACGCCGACTATTGCTTCTTCGTTACCAACGGCACGAGCACGAGCAACAAGATGGTCTGGCACCACACGGTGGCGCCGGGCGACGTGGTGGTGGTCGACCGCAACTGCCACAAGTCGATCCTGCACGCGATCATCATGACCGGCTCGATCCCGGTCTTCCTGCCGCCGACGCGCAATCACTACGGGATCATCGGCCCGATCGCGCAGAGCGAATTCACGCGTGAAGCGATCGAACGAAAGATCGCGGCCAATCCGCTGCTGAAAGGCGTCAACCCGAAGAAGGTCAAGCCGCGCATCCTCACGCTCACGCAGAGCACTTACGACGGCGTGCTCTACAACACCGAGACGATCAAGCACGCGCTCGACGGCTACATCGACACCATGCATTTCGACGAAGCATGGCTGCCCCATGCGGCATTCCACAAGTTCTACGGCAGTTTCCACGCGATGGGCAAGAACCGGGCGCGGCCGCAGAACCAGATCGTCTTCGCCACGCAGTCCACACACAAGCTGCTGGCTGGCATCAGCCAGGCGTCTCAGGTGCTGGTGCAGGACGCGAAGAAGAGGAAGCTCGACCCGCACCTCTTTAACGAGGCCTATCTCATGCACAGCTCGACGAGCCCCCAGTACGCGATCATCGCCAGCTGCGACGTCTCGGCAGCGATGATGGAGGCACCCGGCGGTCGTGCCCTGGTGGAAGAAAGCATCGACGAGTCGCTCGACTTCCGCCGCGCCATGCGCAAGGTCGACCGCGAGTACGGCAAGGACTGGTGGTTCAAGGTGTGGGGCCCGGAAAAGCTCGTGAACGAGGGCACCATCGGCACGAGTGCCGACTGGATGCTCAAGGCCAACGCCAAGTGGCATGGCTTCGGCGACCTCGCCGAAGGTTTCAACCTACTCGACCCGATCAAGTGCACGTTGATCACGCCGGGGCTCGACATGTCGGGCAAGTTCGCCAAGACCGGCATCCCGGCGTCGATCGTCACCAAGTACCTCGTCGATCATGGCGTGGTGGTCGAGAAGACCGGGCTCTACTCGTTTTTCATCATGTTCACGATCGGCATCACCAAGGGCCGGTGGAATACGTTGCTGACGGCGTTGCAACAGTTCAAGGACGACTTCGATCGCAACCAGCCGTGCTGGAAGGTGATGCCGGAGTTCACTGCTGCGCATCCGAAATACGAGCGCATCGGGCTCCGCGAGCTGTCACAGAGCATTCACGAGTTCTATGCCAAGGACAACATCGCCCGGCTCGTGACCGACATGTACACCGACCAGATCGAGCCGGTCATGAAGCCGAGCGACGCGTTCGCCTGCATCGCCCACGGCAAGACGGAACGCGTCGAGATCGACCGCCTGGAAGGGCGCGTCTCGACGACGCTGCTGACGCCTTATCCGCCCGGCATTCCGCTGCTGATCCCGGGTGAGAAGTTCAACAAGCGCATCGTCGACTACCTGCGCTTCACCCGGTCGTTCAACAAGGCCTTCCCGGGTTTCGACACCGACGTGCACGGCCTCATGTCGATGGTGGAGCTGGAAGGCGTGGGCGTCGAGAACGGCAAGTACTTCGTCGACTGCGTTCGCTGACGCTCAGCCGGCAACGCCGGCCATCGAATGGCTGAAACCGCCGTCGACGTAGACGATCTCCGAAGTGACGCCCGCCGCGAGATTCGACAGGAGAAACGCGGCCACGTTGCCGACGTCGTCGATGGTGACGTTGCGGCGGATCGGCGATGCCTGTTCGACGATGTCGAGTATTTTGCCGAAGCCCTTGATGCCCGATGCGGCCAGCGTCTTGATCGGCCCGGCAGAGATGCCGTTCACACGCACGCCCCTGGGCCCGAGGCTGGTGGCGAGGTAGCGCACGCTGGCCTCGAGCGACGCCTTCGCCAGCCCCATGGTGTTGTAGTTGGCCACGCTGCGCAGCGCGCCGAGATACGTGAGCGTCAGCAGCGCAGCACCCGGATTGAGGCGCGGCGCAGCCGCCTTGGCCAGTGCCGGAAAGCTGTAGCTCGAGATGTCGTGTGCGATGTGAAAAGCCTCGCGCGAGAGCCCCTCGAGGAAGTCACCGGCGATCGCTTCCTTGGGCGCGTAGCCGATCGAATGCACCAGACCGTCGAAGCTTGGCCAAGCTTTTCCGAGGTCGGCGAACAAGGCGGCGATTTGCGCGTCGTCTGCCACGTCGCAGTCGAACAGGAGGCTGGAGCCGAACTCCGCTGCGAATCCGGTGACGCGTTCCTTGAAACGCTCGCCTTGGAAACTGAAGGCCAGCTCCGCGCCCTCACGGTGGCAGGCGCGGGCTATTCCGTAGGCGATCGATCGGTTCGAGAGCACGCCGGTGACGAGGAGGCGCTTGCCGGCTAGAAATCCCATGGGCTGGCTGACTGAGTTGTGGATGGGTGGGCCAAAACGGCGTCGGATTCTGGCACGTGGCCAGACGGCGTCCTGTGGTCTTGACAGGGGGCCGGCTTGCCGCTAGCAGCGCGAGCGGATACAATTCCGCTTTTTCCCGAAATGCGACAAGTGGGCGGTTCTCCGGCCCATTTTTTTTGGCTGATCCACTTTTGCTGCTGACCACTTCTCCGATCGAAACCACCGTTGCAGGGCTCGGCTATGAACTCGTCGAGATCGAGCGCGAGGCGGGTGGTTTGCTGCGCGTGACGATCGACCATCCGCGAGACAAAGGCGGTGCGATCACGGTCGACGATTGCGAGCGCGTCACGCGTCAGCTGCAGCACGTGCTGGAAGTGGAAGGTCAGGCCTACGAGCGACTGGAAGTGTCGTCGCCCGGGCTCGATCGGCCGTTGACGAAGGCCGCCGACTACGCACGTTTCGCGGGCGAGCAAGTCGAGATCACGCTCAAGCAACCGTTCAAGGGGCGCAAGCGCTTTCGAGGCGAGTTGCTGGCGCAGGGCGATGGCTGGCGCTTGTTGCTCGCGCCCACGGCTTCGGCCGCTGCGGCCAAGCGCCACGCCGCGAGTCGCTCGGCGCAGGCCAAGGCCGCGAAAGCCACTGCCAACGGCGAACCCGTGGCCGAGGTCGCTTCCGAAGAGGTGAAGGCGCTCGATTTTTTGCTGGGCGAGGTGCGCGAGGCGCGGCTCGTTCCGGTCATCGATTTCAAGGGGCGCCCATTGGCCCCGGGCGCGGCAGGGGCCAGCGGCACGCCGGCGCATGACGAGATGGACGGAGGTCGTATCCAATGAACCGAGAACTGTTGATGCTGGTGGACGCGATCTCGCGCGAGAAGAGCGTCGACCTTGAGATCGTGTTTCAGGCGGTCGAGGCTGCCCTGGCCTCGGCCTCCAAGAAGCTGCACGGCGGTGAGGTCGACATGCGCGTATCGGTCGATCGCGAAACCGGCGAGTACGAAACCTTTCGTCGCTGGCACGTGGTGCCGAACGAAGCCGGCCTGCAACTGCCCGACTCGGAAGTGCTGCACTTCGAGGCGATCGAGCAGATCGCCGACATCGAGGTCGACGACTACATCGAAGAGCAGGTCGAGTCGGTTTCGATCGGTCGGATCGGCGCGCAGGCAGCCAAGCAGGTCATCCTGCAAAAGATTCGTGACGCGGAGCGCGAGCAGCTCCTCACCGACTTTCTCTCGCGCGGCGAGAAGATCTTCGTCGGCACCGTCAAGCGGCTCGACAAGGGCGACGTGATCGTCGAGTCGGGCCGGATCGAAGGGCGCCTGCGTCGCTCGGAAATGATCCCGAAGGAAAACCTGCGCAGCGGCGATCGCGTTCGCGCCTACATCCAGGAAGTGGACCCGACGTTGCGCGGGCCTCAGATCATCCTTTCGCGCAGCTCGCCGGAGTTCATGAAGGAACTCTTCGCGCAAGAAGTTCCCGAGATGGAGCAGAAGCTGCTCGAGATCAAGTCGTGTGCGCGCGACCCGGGCTCTCGCGCAAAGATTGCCGTCAAGTCGCACGACAAGCGCGTCGACCCGATCGGTACCTGCGTGGGCGTTCGCGGTTCGCGCGTCAATGCCGTCACCAACGAGCTGGCCGGCGAGCGCGTCGACATCGTGCTCTGGTCTGAAGACCCCGCGCAGTTCGTCATCGGTGCCCTGGCGCCGGCAAACGTGCAGTCGATCGTGGTCGACGAAGAGCGCCACGCGATGGACGTTGTCGTTGACGAGGAGAATCTCGCGATCGCGATCGGCCGCGGCGGCCAGAACGTGCGGCTCGCCTCGGAGATGACCGGCTGGCGAATCAACCTCATGTCGGCCGAGGAGTCGGCCTCCAAGCAGGCGGAAGAATCTGACAGTGTTCGCAAGCTCTTCGTCGACAAGCTCGACGTCGACGTCGAGGTCGCCGACATCCTCATCGCCGAAGGCTTCTCGAGCCTCGAGGAAGTAGCCTACGTGCCGATGCAGGAGATGCTCGAGATCGCGAGCTTCGACGAAGACACCGTCAACGAGTTGCGCACCCGTGCCAAGGACGCACTGCTCACGATGGACTTGGCTCGCGAGGAAAGCGGCGTCGATGTCTCGCAGGATCTGAACGACTTCGACGGCCTCACGCCCGAGTTCATCGCCAAACTCGAAAAGGGCGGCGTGAGCAGCCGCGACGAGCTGGCAGACCTTGCTGTTGACGAGTTGGTCGAGATGACCGGCATTGACGCCGAAGCGGCCAAGGAGCTGATCATGAAGGCACGCGCACACTGGTTCGCGGCCGAGACGGTGGCGCAGGAAGCTGCGTCGCGGCAAGCCGCGACCGAAAACGCGGCAACGCAAGACGCGGCAGCCCCCGAAGCCGCAACGCAAGGATAAAGAGACCTATGGCCACCACTACCGTCGCCCAACTCGCCGCCGAGCTCAACCGCCCGCCGGCGGCTCTGCTCGAGCAGCTGAAGTCGGCCGGCGTCAGCAAGGCCGGCGCCGACGACTCGGTCACCGAGACCGACAAGGCGCGCCTGCTGGACCACCTGCGCATCGCGCACGGCACGGTTGCGAGCGGCGAGCGAAAGAAGATTACGCTCACCCGCAAGTCGACCAGCGAAATCAAGCAGGCCGATTCGAGCGGCAAGGCACGCACGATCCAGGTGGAGGTACGCAAGAAGCGCACGTTCATCAAGCGTGACGAAGCGTCGGCTCCCACTGAAGACGTGGTGAGCGACGAAGCGCACGAAGAAGAGTTGCGTCGTCGCGAAGAAGAAGCTCACGCGGAGGCCGAGCGCCTGCGAATCCAGGAAGAAGAGCTTGCGACGCAGCGCCGCGTGCGCGAGGAGCAGGAACGCGTCCAGCGCGAAGTCGCCGAGGCCGCCGAACAGAAGGCCCGCGAAATCGCGGCCGAGAAGGCAGCGGCCGAAGCCGCCGCCGCGCAGGCTGCAGCCGCTAGGGCCAAGCCGCTGAGCAAGGCTGCCGAGGCCAAGGCCGCGGTGGCTGCTGCGGCCGCTGCTGCCGCCGCGCCGGCAGTGGTCGCCGCACCGGCCGAGCCCGCGAAATCGGCGTTCCGCGTCGTCAAGGCCGGCACCGTCGAGAACGAGGAGAAGCAGCGCGCCGCCGATCTGGCCAAGCGCCGCAAGGCCGCGGAAGACGAAGCTGCCGCCATCCGCACCATGATGAACGCGCCGAAGAGGGTGCTTGTCGCGAAGAAACCGGAAGAGCTGGCCAAGCCGGCCGAGGCGGCCAAGGAAGCCATCAAGGGCACGATCCACAAGAAGGCAGGCGCACCCGGCGCGGCGGCGCCAGGCACGGTGGCCAAGCCCGGTGACAAGAAGTCGATCAAGTCGGAAAAACTGTCGTCGAGTTGGGCAGACGACGCCGCCAAGAAGCGTGCTCTCAAGGCGGCGCCGCGCGGCGCGCCAGGAGCGGGCCGAGCCGGCTGGCGTGCGCCGAGATCGGGCCGCAGGGGCGACCGCAACGACGGTGCGCCGAGCAGCTTCGTCGCGCCGGTCGAGTTCCAGGCGCAGGAAGTCCACATCCCCGAGACCATCTCGGTCGCCGACCTCGCCCACAAGATGTCGGTGAAGGCTTCCGAGGTGATCAAGCAGCTGATGAAGCTGGGCCAGATGGTCACCATCAACCAGCAGCTCGACCAGGAGACGGCGATGATCGTCGTCGAGGAAATGGGGCACACGGCGCTCAGCGCGAAGCTCGACGATCCCGAGGCGTTCCTCGAGGAAACCGAGGTCGAAGGCTTCCACGAATCAGAGTCGCGTGCGCCGGTGGTAACGGTGATGGGCCACGTCGATCACGGCAAGACCTCGCTGCTCGACTACATCCGCACCAGCCGCGTGGCGGCGGGCGAGGCGGGTGGCATCACGCAGCACATCGGCGCTTATCACGTGAACACGCCGGGCGGGATGATCACCTTCCTCGACACCCCCGGCCACGCCGCCTTCACGGCGATGCGCGCGCGCGGCGCCAAGGCGACCGACATCGTCATCCTGGTGGTTGCGGCCGACGACGGCGTGATGCCGCAGACCAAGGAAGCCATCTCGCACGCCAAGGCGGCCGGCGTGCCGATCGTGGTCGCCATGAACAAGATCGACAAACCCGACGCCAACATCGAGCGGCTCAAGAGCGAGCTGGTGGCAGAGCAGGTCGTGCCCGAAGACTTCGGTGGGGATTCGCCGTTCGTGGGCGTTTCGGCCAAGACCGGCCAGGGCATCGACACGCTGCTCGAGCAGGTGCTGCTGCAGGCCGAAGTGCTCGAGCTCAAGGCGCCGAAGGATTCGATGGCCAAGGGCCTCGTGATCGAAGCGCAACTCGACAAGGGCCGCGGTCCGGTCGCGACGGTGCTGGTGCAAAGCGGCACCCTGAAGCGCGGTGACATCGTGCTGGCCGGCTCGAGCTTCGGCCGCGTGCGTGCCATGCTCGACGAAAACGGCAAGTCGATCACCGAGGCCGGCCCTTCGATACCGGTGGAGATTCAGGGCCTGACCGAAGTGCCGCAAGCCGGCGACGAGTTCATGGTGCTGGGCGATGAGCGCCGAGCCCGCGAAATCGCTACCTTCCGCCAGGGCAAGTACCGCGATGTGAAGTTGGCCAAGCGCCAGGCCGCCAACCTCGAGAACATGATGGATCAGATGGGGCAGGGCGCCAAGCAGGTGCTCCCGCTGATCATCAAGTCCGACGTGCAGGGCTCCCAGGAAGCGTTGGCTCAATCGCTGCTGAAGCTCTCGACCGACGAGGTCAAGGTGCAGATCGTGCACGCGGCGGTGGGTGGCATCAGCGAGAGCGACATCAATCTCGCGATCGCCTCGAAAGCCGTGATCATCGGCTTCAACGTGCGTGCCGATGCAGGCTCGAGAAAGCTGGCCGAGAACAACGGCGTCGACATCCGCTACTACAACATCATCTACGACGCGGTCGACGAGATCAAGGCAGCGATGACCGGCATGCTGCCCCCCGAGCAGCGCGAAGAGACGATCGGCACCGCGGAAATCCGCACCGTGTTCGTGGCTTCGAAGATCGGCACGGTGGCCGGCTCGATGGTTACGGCCGGCATCGTTCGTCGAGGCGCCCGGTTCCGCCTGCTGCGCGAGAACACGGTCATCTACACCGGCGAAGTCGAATCGGTGCGCCGCATAAAAGATGACGTGCGCGAGGTCGCCACCGGATTCGAGTGCGGCATCAAGCTCAAGAACTACAACGACATCAAGGAAGGCGACCAGCTCGAGTTCTTCGAGGTCAAGGAAATCGCCCGAACGCTGTAGGCGGTCTCGGCTTCATCCGAACCCCGCCCTCCACAAGACGGCGGGGTTCTTGTTTGTAGCCTTTCAGGAAATTGCGATGCGTCACAAGAGATCGATCCCGAACCGCGGCTTTCGTGTCGCCGACCAGATCCAGCGCGACGTTGCCGAGCTGATCCGCGAGCTGAAGGATCCGCGCATCGGCATGGTCACCGTGCATGCGGTCGAGGTCACGCCCGACTACGCCCACGCAACCGTGTTCTTCTCGGTGCTCGTGGGCGATGCGGCAGAGTGCGAGATCGCGCTCAACGAGGCGGCTGGCTTCATTCGCAACAGCCTCTTCAAGCGGTTGCAGATCCACACCGTGCCGACATTGCATTTCAAGTTCGACCGCACCACCGAACGTGCCGCCGAACTGACCGCGCTGATCGCCCAGGCGAATTCGACCCGGGCCAGGGAAGACTGAGCCCGTGGACCGCATGCGTGCCGCCCAACGCCCAAGGATCGTGCGCCGCCCGGTGCACGGCGTGCTGCTGCTCGACAAGGCGCTGGGCCTGACGAGCAACGGCGCACTGCAGCAGGCCAAGCGGCTCTATCGCGCCGACAAGGCGGGCCACACCGGCACGCTCGATCCGCTCGCGACCGGCCTGCTGCCGCTTTGCTTCGGCGCTGCAACCAAGTTCGCGCAGCTGAGTCTCGACGCCGACAAGCGCTATCTCGCGACATTGCAACTCGGCGTCACGACGACGACGTTCGACCGTGAGGGCCAGGTGCTGGAGACGCGCCCGGTCGACGTCGATCGCGCGGCCATCGAGGCGGCCTGCGCTGGCTTCGTCGGCTGCATCGACCAGCTTCCGCCCATGCACTCGGCGCTGAAGCATGAAGGTCGGGCGCTGTACGAGTACGCCCGCGCCGGCATCGAAATCGATCGCGAGCCACGCCGTGTGACGATTCACTCGATCGACCTGATCGAAGGCGAGAGCGATCGGTGGACCCTTGACGTCTCTTGCACCAAGGGCACGTACATTCG
>Ga0209511_1003045_pt1 | contig 13125 bp, 7 predicted proteins | sample SSSSmetaG_FD_184141 | JGI IMG/M metagenome (GOLD analysis project Ga0209511, IMG submission 184141) | Glacier valley bacterial and archeal communities from Borup Fiord, Nunavut, Canada, to study Microbial Dark Matter (Phase II) - ​SSSS... | ecosystem: Environmental > Aquatic > Freshwater > Ice >... | reverse complement strand
GACGGCCGCATCAAGGAGGCGCTGCCCTACTTCGAGCGCAGCCTGGCCCTGTGGCGGGCGGGCGGGCGCCCGGCGTCCATCATCCGGGGGCAGAACGCGCTGGCCAGCGTCTATGCCAACCAGGGCCGGCTGCCCGAAGCGCTGGCCCTGTTCGCGGAAAACCTGCGCATCGCCGAGCGCCTCCGCGACCGTAGTATGCAGCTGCAGTCGCTGGCCAACCTGGGCACCCTGACCAAGATGCTCTACGACTATCCCAAGTCGTTGCGCTATACCCAGCAGGCGTTGAGCGTGGTGGACACCGTAGCTGACCGTGGCGTGTATGGCTCCCTGCTTTGCAACGCCACCACCACCTACCTGGAGCTGGCCGACTACGCCAGCGTGGCCACCTACGGGCGACGGGCCTTGCGGGTGAGCCGGGAGCTGGGCGACGTGCGCGACCAAGCCACGGTGCAGCTCGCCCTGGGGCAGGTTCAGCTGCGGCAGGGCCAACCAGACGCGCACTACTATTTCGAGCAGGCCCTGGCCTTGAGCCGGCCGGCGAAGAACGATTTTATTATGACGAACGCCCTGAACTCGTTGGGCAACATCGCCGTGGATAACCATCAGCCGGCCCTGGCCCGGACTTATCTGACCGAAGCCCTGGTCCTGGCCCTGAAGAATGGAACGCACTCGCTCACGGCCGGTGCCTACGACGGGCTGAGTAAGCTTTATGCCCAGACCCGGCAATTCGACCAGGCGTACGCCAACGAGGTGCTGCACCGGACCTACGCCGACTCGGCCGAGTCGGTGAAAGTGAAGGCCGATGCCCGCGCCTTGCAGGTTCGCTACGAAACCGAGCGCAAGGAGGCGCAAAACCAACTGCAAGCGGCGCAGCTGCTGGCCCAGCAGCAGGTCATCCGCCGGCGCAACGCGCAGCTGCTGGCCGGCGGGGCCGGGCTGCTGCTGCTGGGCGGGGCGGGCTACGCCTTCTACGCCCGCCGCCGCCGCCGGCGCGAGGCCGAGTTCATCGAGGAGCGCCAGCGGCTGTTGCACCAGCGCACGGCGGCCGTGCTCGAAGCCGAGGAAACCGAGCGCCGCCGCATCGGGGCCGACCTGCACGACGGGGTGGGCCAATTGCTCACGGCCGCCCGTCAGCAGCTGAGCGTGCTGGCCCAGGAGCTGGACCAAGCCCCCAGCCCGGCCCGCGCCCAGCTGCTCGATGCCGCCCAGGGCGCGCTCGCCGAGTCGTTTGCCGAGGTGCGCGGCATCTCGCACAACCTGGTGCCCAATGCCCTCTTGCGCCAAGGCTTGGGCGCGGCCGTGCGCGAGTTTTTGCGGGCCATGAGCGCGGGCGGGGGCCTGCGGGCCGAGGTCGAAGTCGTCGGCCTGGACGCGCGGTTGCCGCCGGCGCTGGAGAGCACGTTGTTCCGCGTCATCCAGGAGCTGACCCAGAACGTGGTCAAGCACGCGCGGGCGAGCCAGATTTCTTTGCAAATCGTGCGCGACGAGCAGGAATTGCGGGTCATGGTCGAGGACAACGGCGTGGGCTTCGACCCGGCCCAGGCGCGGGGGGCCGAAGGGTTGGGCGGCATCGGGCTGGCCAACGTGGAGACGCGGCTGGCGTATCTGGGCGGGCGGGCGGACTTCGACGCGGCACCCGGCCGGGGCACCATCGTCACGCTCACCGTGCCGCTGGCGGGCGTGGGGTCGGGGCGGCTGGCCGCCGCCTAGCGCGCGAGCGCGTGACGGCCGGCCGACGGGTGGGGGGAGTTTCCAAACTCCCGGCCGTGCAGCGGCCATCGGCGGCCGGTCGCGCTCGCCACGCTCCCACGCGAGTCGGGAGACTCGCCCCACTGCTCGGCCGGCCGTTGCGCGCTGCGCGCTAAACGGCGGCCAGCGGCGGCCCCACCACCCTCTCCGGGCCAGTACGGAGGCAGCAAATACGGGCCAGTACGGATTGCAGGCCCCGGGTGGGGCGAGGACCTTTGACGGGGTCGGGTTGCCCGGCTTTCACCTCGTTTTGGTCTTCGCCATGAACCACCTGCTACGCACTATCGCCCGCTTATTTCTGCTGCTGCTGCTGCTAACCGGCGCGCGCCTGGCCCGCGCCCAGGCACCGGGCTGGAGCCAGCTCACGCTGCCGCTGTCCTCGGCCACTGGCGCGGCCCCCATTATCGCCACGGCCCCGGCCCAGGACGGGAGCGGGAGCATCTACATTCTGGGATTGATGATTGGCGCAGTTACTTTCGGCAGCACGAGCTTCAACCTGCCCAATGTCGACAACTACGTGGCGAAGTGGAACCCGACCAGCGGCTTCGTGTGGGCCGTGCGTTGCGGCGGCGGGCCGGGCAGCAGTAACCTCGACAACGCGAGCATCAACCCCAGCAGCCTGGCCGTGCAGGGCAACAATGTCTATATCGGCGGGCTGTACAGCGGGTCCACGGCGGCGTTCGGGGCCACGGTGCTGCCCAACGGCGGGCCGGCGTACTTCACCTACAACGGCTTCGTGGCGAAAATCACCGATGCGGGCGCGTCGGCCAGCTTTGGCTGGGCCACGCGCCTGAGTTACGCGCCCTTGTTGTCCGCCGTCTTCACGCTGGGGGCGCTCGGCGCGAGCAGCAACGGGGTGTACGCGGCAGGCAATTTCAATGGGGCCACCTTCGCCGTGGGCGGCACCACGCTCACCAACGCCGGCACCGTCGGCCTGCCCGAAGTGTACCTGGCCAAGCTCACCGATGCCGGCACGAGCGGCACCGTGACGTGGGCCAAGCGGGCGGGCGGCCTTTACAACGACCAGGCCAAGGCGCTGGCCGTGCGCGGCAACACGGTCTATCTGACGGGTTCTACCAACAGCCCGACTGCGACCTTTGATGGCGTAAGCGTCCCGGCCATCGGGATTTATGGGAATGCGTTCGTGGCCCGGCTCACCGACAATGGCCCGACGGGCACCTTCGACTGGGCCACGCGGGCGGGCAGCACTACCCTGTGCGATGTGCAGCCCACGGCCCTGGCCCTGAACGGCACCAGCGTGTACATCGCCGGGGCTTACCTCGGCGATGTCACGTTTGGGGGTAGCGTGCTGCCCACCACGGCGAGCGGCAACGTCAGCCAGTTCGTGGCCAAGCTCACCGACGCGGGCCGCAGCGGCAGCTTCCAGTGGGGCCTGGCGGCGGTCAATGCCAACGCGGATTACGTGCGCGGCCTGGCCGCCAGCGGCAACAGTGTCTATGTGGGCGGGCGTTTTGGGGGGCCGGCAGTCACGTTCGGCCCCACGGTCCTTACCAACCCCAGCCCGCTCGTCGGCACGTTGGCTTCGGCCGTGTACCTGGCAAAATGCACCGACGGCGGGGCCAGTGGCGCGTGGGCCTGGGCGCAGCAGGGCGGCGGCGTGAACGGCAACGCCACCTCCTGCCAGGACGAGTCCAAAGGGCTGGTACTTAGTGCCGGGCGCGGCTATTTAATCGGCACGCTCTCCGCCCTGGGCAACACAACCGTGCCCAACACGACCGTCGCCACCTTCGGCAGCCAGGTCCAGACCGTGCCGGGCAGTTCCCACCCCTTCATCGCCACCTGGACCGATAACACGCTACTGACCAACGCGTCCGCTACGGCCAAGGCCGCGCCGCTGAGCCTCTGGCCCAACCCGGCCCGCGAATTGGCTACCGTGCGTTTTCCCGCTGGCATTGTTGGCTCCGAAGCCGGGCCGCTGGTGCTGCTCGACGGGCTGGGGCGCGTCGTGCGCCGCTTCGCCGCGCCGACCGCCGGCATGTCTGAGATGGCGCTCGACCTGCGCGGGCTGGCGCCGGGCCAGTACGTGCTGCGCGGCGTGGGCCGCGCCCAGCGCCTGAGCGTGGAGTAGCGCCGGAGTGAGATTTTTAGGGTAAGTTCAAGGCTAATTTTCAACTGACTATCATGCGCCAAAGTCTGGTTTTAGGAGGGCTGCTGCTGGCCTCGCCGCTCGCCGCCCAAACGCCCGCCGACCTGGCCGCCGTGACGGCCCAAACGCCGGCGCACAGTTGCCTGAGTGGCGATTGTAAGGACGGCATCGGGACTCGACTGCTGACGAATACGGCCGCCGAGCGACGTTTCTACACGGGCCACTTCGCGGGCGGCGAAACAGCGGGCGAGGGCGCGGACAGCGGCTACGAGCTGGCCCCGCCCGACCCGACCGACCCCGTAGCCGGCCCGCACTACCGCCTCGTGCGGCGGGTTAGCGGGCAGTGGGAGCCGGGCTACCGGCTCCGGCCCGATTTCATGAGTCAGTTCAGGCTGGCTAACACCGTGCGCCACGACACGCTGGACCACACCGAACTGCGCCTCGTGAACGGCCTCCAGACCGGCACGAGCTGCTACTGGCCGCAGGGCAGCGCCCAGGGCAGCTACGTGCGCGAGACGGGCCGCTTCGAGAAGCAGTTGTTTGAGCAGGGCACCGTGGAGCTGCACGGCTTTCGGACGCTGCCCACCCCCACGGTCCGCGTAGAAGTGAAAAGCGGTTCGGGCTACCGCTACTACCTGCGCGAATGTGTGCAGGGCAATTGTGCGGACGGCACCGGGGTACTGTTGCAGCCCGGCAGAATTCAGGCCGGTACGTTTCGCAAATACAACCTGCAAAAGGGTACGGTGGAAGTGTACTATGCCCCCCTTTTCGAGCTTGAGCAGGGCTTGATTACGCTCGTAGGCAAGTTCGATGCCCAGGGCCGGGCCGCCGCCCGCTTCGTACCCGACGGCACGAGCGACGTTATCGAGGGCAGCGTCGGGCAGGCCAACTACAAGTTTGAACCCGCGCCGCGCTACTTTTTCAACGATGCCGCCGGCCTCACTCACGTACACGACGAGGCTCCGGCCTGGCTCCGCAACGTGTACGGGCCAATGGTGCTGGCTGCCAGCCGGAGAATGCAGGCCGAAAGAGTTCGGGCCGAGGCCGCCCAGGCCGAAAAAGCCCGCCAGGCCCGCCTCGCCCAGCAAGCCTACGATGCCGCCCATCCCGAAGTCGTCGCGGCCCGCGAAGCCGCCGCCCGCCGCGAAGCGGCGGCCGCCAGGGAACGCCCCACCCGTGAACGCACCCCCCACAGCGTTACGTCCTATTGCAGCTCGTGCGGCGGCAGCGGCTACCAGGACTCCGTTGATTACCACTCCGGCAGCCGCACCCACGAACACTGCCGCGCGTGCGGCGGCACGGGCAAAACCACGGTGACGTACTAGGGGCAGTAAAATCAGCCCCCGACCGTAACCCGCTTTCAAGCTCATGCGCCCTTTCTCGTTACTGCTGCTGGCCCCGCTGCTGTTTGCCGCCCCGGCCGCTTTCGCCCAAACCCCGAACCCCAACCCCAAGCTGGCCGCGCTCGCGCTGGTCTTGCCGGGGGATGCGCCCGCCGTGCGCTACGATAACCCGATGGCCGACACGCTGGCCTGGCTGCTGGCCAAGCTGGAACGCCATGACTACCGGGACCTCGGCGACCGCGCCGGGCGCACCTGGCTGGGGGCCGACAAGATGGAGCTGTCGGAGCGTGAAAACGGCCCGGTGCTGAGCCTGCGATTCACGGCGGCCAACGGCGGGGGCCAAGCCGCCATCGGCGAAGCGAAAACCGCCTTCCAGCGCCTAGTGGCGGGCGGGCCGTTCAAGCCGGGCAAGGTGGCCAGCCACAGCGTATCGCTAGACGTAAACGGCCACGAGGCATTTAATTGCTATACCCCGGCCAAGGTGGCCGAGAGTGGCTACCTGATTCTGACCATCTACACCTTCGTGCCGCTCGACCGCTGGTTGGCCGACGAGGCCGCCTACCACGGCAAATTCCCCGGCACCGTCGCCGCCACCGACGCGCCCCAGGTGTGGGAGGTGCGCGGCCGGGGCGCGGGGTCAGGCTCGTACCAACGCTACAACGGGGTGTTCCAGAACGGGGTGCTCGTGCGCGGCTCGAAGACCTTCCACGGCTACGGCCCGTACCTCGACGGCGTGTGGCTGAGCAACCACTGGACGGAGCCGTACCACGCGGGGCAGTCGTTGGGCACGGGCGCGGTCGAGTTTCATCCCGCCGGCACCACCGACGTGGTGTACGGGGTGTTCCTTGATGACCAGATGCAGGATTTCAACGCCGACCTGCGCCACAAAAGCTCGCGCCGGAGCGCGGTAGCGGGCGGGTTCTATCCCGACGCGCCCCTCTGGCTCCGCGAAACCCTGCTCGACCAGCGGCAGGCGCAGTACGAGGCCCGCGAGGCCGCTAGTGCTGCCCGCTCCGAGCAGGCCCGCCTGGCCCAGCAGGCCGAAGATGCCGCCCACCCCGAAGCCGCCGCCGCCCGCCGGGTCGCCGCCGCCGCCAGCCGCTACCGTCCCACCGACTCCGCGCCCGGCTACCGCCCCACCGACCACGAGCAGACCTGCACCAACTGCCGGGGCGGCGGCTGGGCCGACAGCTCCGATGGTCTCGGCCACGCCCGGCGCGACACCTGCCCCGTGTGCCGGGGCCGGGGCAAGGTCATGGTGCGGTACTAGCCCGCCGAAGCTGCCCCTGCGCCGCCCGGCACGGCGAATTCCGGGCGCACGAGCTTCCAAATCAACTCGTCGTAGGGACGGCCGTCGAGCATTCGGTAGAGCACGCCGGGGTAGGGCTGGGTTTGGATGAAGGCGGCGGCGGCGCGGCGGTCGGGGAAGGGGCCAGCGGCGGTGGCTTCGGCCAGCGCGGCGCGGCACTCGGCCTCGATGGCGGCGTAGTGAGCGCGCAAACCCGCCACGGTGGCCTGCACCCAGCGGTACAGCTCGTCGGGCACCCGGTCGAGCCAGACATCCAGGGGCTGGCCCGTGGCGAGGTATTCCCAGAGATTGAGGCTCGAAACCTGGCTCAGGATGCGGTGCAGGCGGCCGTACTCGGCAAACTTGAGCTTGACCCTGAAACCCGACTCCCAGCGCACGACCAGCCCTTCCTCGTCGGCCTGGTCGAGGCGGGCGCGCAGCGCCAGCAGGCTGGCGGCCGTGGCGGCGCTGCCCGTGGCGATGGGCCGGGCGCGCGGGAAACCCACGTCGGGCAGCGCGGCCGGCTCCCGGCCGCTGGCCGTGTCCACGACGGCCAGCAGCACCAATTCCTCGCGCCCGGCGTAGTCGAGCACGATGCGGTTCTCGGGGTAAATCACCTCGAACAGGTACGTCAGCGAGCGGTCGAGGCCCGGCAGTTGGTCGGCGTATTGCGCGTGCAAAATGGCCGTGGCGCGCCGGGCCTGCTCGCCCACGAACGAGCCGCGCGTGGCGATGGCCGCCCGGCCCTGGTCGTCCCAGTATAAAATGCCCAGCGAGCCGTCGAGCTTCTCGAACACGTCGTAGGGGCCAGGCGGCAAATCGGGGTTCGGCCCCAGCTCTTCGAGGTTGAAAAACTTCTCGAACGGGCGCGCCACCACCTCGCCTCGCCCGTTGAGAATCAGGCCCCGGCAGCGGCGCGTCCACTTGGTCCAGTGGCTCTCGTACTGGGTTTTGTTGGTGTAGTTGTAGAGGAACAAGTCGGCCGTGGGGTGCTGCTGGCGCAGCACGTAGCCCTGGGCGATGAGGTCGTTGAGCAGGTCCAGCATGGGGGCGCAAGTAACGGCGGCCCCGGCCCGCGACGCGCCCGCCCGGCTCGATTCCACTCGCTTCCGTCAGCTTCCCCGGCGCGGCAGTCAACCCAACGGACGCGGCGCGGGGCGCGAGGGGCGGGTATTGCGCCCACGGATTCGACTGCCGCGCCGGCTGCCGCCCGGGGCCGGGGCGGCGGTGGGCGGCGGCGGGATGGGTACCGGGATGGGCGCTTAGGGCGACGCTCAACGGCTGTTTCTTGCTTTTACCAAGATAACTACGCAACTTGCTCTCGCATTCAGTCCGGCCAGGTGAGCGGGGGCGCGGGGGCCAGCCTATGAATTGGTTTGTAAACCGGATTCTGGTCTACCACGGCGGGGCTGCTCGGCAGCTTCGGCGGGGCTGGCTCGTGCTGATGACGACGACGACGCTGGTGGGGGTGCGGCAGAGTTGGGGGCAGGCCGCCCCTCCGCGTAACGCCCGGCTGGATTCGCTCGAAGCCCGCCTGCCCTTCCGGACCCGTCCCGACACGAACCGGGTGAATACGCTCAACGAGCTGGTGTGGGAGAACCGCGACAGCCGCCCTCGCCGCGCCATGAGCCTGGCCGCCGAGGCCCTGGCCCTGGGCCAACGGCTGGGCTTCCGTCGGGGCATCGCCAAAACGTACGTCCTGCGGGGTATTATTTACGACATGACCAGCCACCCCGACGCGGCCATCGCCGACTTCGAGGCGTGTCGGCAGCAGCGGGCGGCCCTCGGCGACTGGGACGGCGTGGCCGGGGCCATCAGCAACATCGGCGAGGTGCAGGTAGAGCAGGGGCGCTACGCCGAAGCGGCCACCAACTTTGTAAAAGCCTTGCCGTTGGAACAGCGTTACGGCCGCCTGGAACACGAAGCCGCCATCTTCTCCAACTTGGGAAATGTCTATTTTGAAATGGGTCAATACGCGCAAGCCCTGGCCTATCAGCAGCGTTACCTGCGGTTGCCAGAGCGGGTGAAGGACGCGCACAACGAGGCGCAAGCGTTTCAGCTTATTGGGCAGGTGTTTGAAAAGTTAGGCCGGGTCGATTCTGCTTTGAGTTACTTTCGGCGGGCTACGGCCGTGAGCCACGCGCAAGCTAACTGGCACGGCGAGGCGCTGGCCCGGCTGGGTATGGGCCACGTCTTGCTGAGCCGGGGAAACGACGAAGCAGGCGAGCAAGAGGTAGGCTCCGCGTTGTCGCTGGCCCGCCGCGTAGATGACAAGCGCACGGAAGCGGCGGCGCTGGTAGCCCAAAGTCAGCTCCTACTCAGGCAGCAGCGCGGGGGGGCAGCGCGGGCGGGGTTTGAGCGGGCTTACCAATTGAGCCGCCAAACGAAAACCCGCTACCTGACCCGTGATGCCCTGGCGGGCTTGTTCAACACGGCTCGCCAACAAGCCGACTACCAGGCGGCAGCCGCGTACGCGGCGCAACTGACGGCCCTCAAGGACTCGTTGCTGACCGAAGCCAGCACCCGGCAAATCGCCGAGCTACAAACCCAGTACGAGACCAAGCGCAAGGAAGCCGACAACCGCCTGCAAGCGGCCCAGCTGCTGGCCCAGCAGCAAACCATCCGGCGGCGCAACGCGCAGCTGCTGGCCGGCGGGGCCGGGCTGCTGCTGCTGGGCGGGGCGGGCTACGCCTTCTACGCCCGCCGCCGCCGCCGGCGCGAGGCCGAGTTCGTGGCCGAGCGCCAGCGGCTGCTGCACCAGCGCACGGCGGCCGTGCTCGAAGCCGAGGAAACCGAGCGCCGCCGCATCGGGGCCGACCTGCACGACGGCGTGGGCCAATTGCTCACCGCCGCCCGCCAGCAGCTGAGCGTGCTGGCCCAGGAGCTGGACCAGGCCCCCAGCCCGGCCCGCGCCCAGCTGCTGGATGCGGCCCAGGGCGCGCTCGACGAGTCGTTTGCCGAGGTGCGCGGCATCTCGCACAACCTGGTGCCGAACGCCCTGCTGCGGCAGGGGCTGGGCGCGGCCGTGCGCGAGTTTCTGCGGGCGATGAGCGCGGGCGGGGGCCTGCGGGCCGAGGTGGAGGTCGTGGGCCTGGACGCGCGCCTGCCGCCGGCGCTGGAGAGCACCCTGTTTCGCGTCATCCAGGAGCTGAGCCAGAACGTGGTCAAGCACGCGCGGGCCAGCCAGATTTCCTTGCAAATCGTGCGCGACGACGACGAGTTGCGGGTGCTGGTGGAGGACAACGGCGTGGGCTTCGACCCGGTGGCGGCGCGCGGGGCGGCGGGGCCGGGCGGCATCGGGCTGGCCAACGTGGAGACGCGGCTGGCTTACCTGGGCGGGCGGGCGTACTTCGATGCCGCGCCGGGGCGGGGCACCGTCGTCACGCTCACCGTGCCGTTGAACCGGGGGGAGGCGGTGATGGGGTGAGGAGGTAATGGGGTCGTTTCCCAAGTCCGTGAATGCTTTCTCGCCGCCCGTAAGATTCGCTTTGCAGCGCTTTCGTATGTCAGGGTGTGGTCAAGCGGGGGTACGTCCGACGCCAAGCGGGCGGCGTTGAGTCGCCCGCCCGCTTGGCGTTGCGCGGGGCGCGATTACGGCGAAGATGAGCCGCCCGTCAACGTCCCCGCGCAACGCTAGAGCGGTTTCTACGACGGTGTACGTGGACTTGAAATTTGCTCCAAGCGGGCGGGCGACTCAACGCCGCCCGCCCGCGTCGGACGTACCCCGCTTCTTCAGCGTTTTCGCCGCAGCCGCCGCAGCCCATACGCCACGCCACCGGCCAGCAGCAGGCTGGCCCCGCCGTCGAGCGGAATCACGGTGGGGCCGTTTTGCGGGGCGGGGCCGCCGGGGCTGGGGCCACCAGGCCCACCCTGGGCACTGCCCGAGCGGGGCGCGGCCAGTAGCAGTAAAAGTAGCAAAGGGCCGAGAAAGGAGGCTAAGCGGGAGGTCATGGCAGGGGTTTTGTTGAAATAAGAAATGCGGAATGGAGCGGCGCTCCGTTCTGATGCCCAGAGGCCAGCGCGGCAGCATGAATCAGGGAGCGTCGGAGCCGTCTCCACGCTCAGAGCCGGGCCGGAAACACTGACTCAGAAGCTGTCGGAGTTAGATTTTAGAGCGGAGAACCGAGAACTTAGAAGCTGTTTGAGTTAGTTTTTCTGTATTACCTAACTAATTACAAGCGGCTTATTTGCTCGCCGCTCGTGTCGCCTCACCCCCCGGCCCCCTCTCCGAAAAGGAGAGGGGGAGCCGGACTACAGGGGATGTCTGCCTATGTCTGCTTGCGGTCGACACCCCCTCTCCTTTTTGGAGAGGGGGCCGGGGGGGGAGGCGACACGAGCGGCGAGCAACCAATTGACAAGTAACGTCTTCACAAGAATTCAATAACTCAAACAGCTTCTTAGAGCTGGTTGGCCCAAATCAGCCGCCTTATCGTGGGTCTAAGCTCTCAGTTCTAACAGCTTGTGAGCGCGCTGGCTAAAAGCGGGCCGCCAGCCCCACTTTAAGGAAGGTCTGGTCGTAGCCCAGCTCGGCAAAGGCCCCGATACCGGAGCCGAAGTAATAGCGCCCCCCCAGAAAGAGGCCCGAGGCGAGTTCGTTGGCGCTGGCCGCGCCCAGCCCGCCCACCCCGTTGCCCTCGAAGGAGGCCCCCGCGTGGCGGACGCCCAGGCCCAGTCCGCCGTAGGCATCAAACTGCGGCGAGACGGGGTAGTGGAAAGCGCCGCGCAAGGTGACGATGAGGTCGGTGTACTTGAATTTGTTACCGCTGCCCAAGTCGTAGTTCGCGCCCTGGTAGCCGACGAAGCCGCCCACGCCGAGCACCCCCGGCCCCAGCGAGGCCACGCCCCGCTCGTAGCTCAGGCTCAGGGCCGGCGACACCGACGAGCTGCCCCCCGCGATGCCAGTACCGTAGTTGTAGCGGTTGCCCAGGCCAACGCCCAGGTTCACCACGTTGCTGCCTTCCTCGAAGGCGTTGTCGGCGACCCGGGCTTGCGCGGGGTTTGCGGGGTTCGTGCGGGGTCGGCGGGTGGCCTGGGCCGAAGCCAGCAGCGGCAACAGGCTAAGCCCGGTCAGGAGCAGAAGCTGCCGGAGGGAATTTTTGAGCGGCGTACTTTTCACGAAAACAGGGTTTTGGGGAAGTGAGAGAAATAGGTTTTTGACTGTCATCGGTGACGGAGTGGCCCGCCGGTGCGCGGCGCGAAACGGCGGGCCACTCCGTTTACTCCCGCACCACGCGCTTGACTACCGTGCCCTCCACCGGGTGCAGACGCAGGGCATACACGCCGCTGGGCAGTCCGCGCAGGTCGAGCGCTTCGGAGATGTTGCCCTGGCGAACGGGCAAACTCAGGCGCAGCAACACCCGGCCCACCGCGTCGAGCACTTCGGCCGACACGGGCGCTTGCGGAGCCAGACCGCTCACGTCGAGCGTGGCGCGGCCGGTGGCCGTGGGGTTCGGGTAAACGGCGCTCAGCAAAGCCGAGGCGGCCGAAGGGCGAGCGGCGAGCGGAGCCGCCGTTGCACTCAGCCAGAGGTAGAAGCGCTGGCGCGTCGAGTCGGGGTGCGAGGTGAAGGCGTAGCTGCTGTCGCGGGCCAGGTCCTGGCGTCGATTAAGCAGCCGGTCTTCGAGCACGACCTGGGTGCCGGCGGGCAGGTTGGCCAGGGACGTGAGCACGAGGCGGTGTGCGCCGGCCTGGCTCACGCGTACGCCGAGCGGCACTACGCCGGCCGTGGCCAGCGCGGGCAGGCCGTTGATGGCCAGCGCTTCGGCCTGGCTGCCGGTGCCGGCCTGGCTCCAGAGCGTGGGCCGGCCGGCGGCGTTGAGGCGCAGCTTGACGGCATCGTAGCCGGCCACGTAGTCCGCGCCCGCCGGCTGCTCGAAGTAGATAACCGCCTCGTCGCGCAGGCCGGAGCCGACGTTACGCGCTTCCAGCCGCAGCAAGGGCAAGGTGCCGGCCGTCGTGGTCGAGCGGGTGAAGCCGGGGCTGAGGTAGCTCGTGGCCCGCATGGCATCGGTGAAGCTCAGCGCCGCGCCGGCCGTTACGCCCCGCACGAAGAAGCCCTGCATGGCGGCCAGGTCCTTGCTGCCGCCGTTCTGGCCCACGCCGTTGATGTAGGAGCGGTACGCGCCGGAGTAGGTGCCCGAGGGCACGAACACGTAGAGCGCCCGGTCAAGGCCAGGGGTAGCGGGCAGCAAATCCCAGTCGATGGGGGCCGGGTAGGGATTGCCGAGCAGGTGCCAGCCCTGGGTGGCGAGCGGGCCGCGGCTCAGGCTCAGGCCCACCGCGCCGGTCTGGAGCGTGCCCGTGATGCCTACCGTCGTGGTGGGCAGCGTCTGGGCCGAGTAGCCCCGGCCGGGCACCAGGTTATCGGTGGCCAGCGGCACGCGCCAGCCCTGGTCGAAGAAGCTCGCGGCGGCGCTCAGGCGGCTCTCGTCGTACTCGAAGAAGGTCGGGAAGGGGTTGGCCACGTTGCCCACCGTGTTGTAGGCCGGGTTCAGCTCGAACACCGGCAGGTCGTCGGCAAACTCCTGCACCGTGGCCGTGCCCGTGCGCATCGGCGACGAGTAGTGGCGGTAGCCCGGCGCGCCGATGCCGGTAATAAAGCGCTGCATCGCGGCGCGGCCCGTGACCAGGCCCCCGCC
>Ga0209511_1003043_pt1 | contig 13127 bp, 12 predicted proteins | sample SSSSmetaG_FD_184141 | JGI IMG/M metagenome (GOLD analysis project Ga0209511, IMG submission 184141) | Glacier valley bacterial and archeal communities from Borup Fiord, Nunavut, Canada, to study Microbial Dark Matter (Phase II) - ​SSSS... | ecosystem: Environmental > Aquatic > Freshwater > Ice >... | reverse complement strand
CCCTCACCTCTGCGCTCAAACCACAAGCAGCACACTCGAGGGCCAAACCCATGCGCCTAATCCTCGAGCGCGTGTTGCAAGGTGTTCTCGTTTTGCTGGCGGTATCGCTGCTGACCTTTGCGCTGGGCTTCATGCTGCCCGCCGACCCAGCCCGAATGGTAGCGGGACCGAGCGCCAGTGTGGAAACGGTGCAGAGCATCCGCCGCGAACTGGGCCTGGATAAACCGTTCTGGACCCAGTACGGAACCTACCTCGGCCACCTACTGGGCGGCGATTTGGGCCGTTCTTACAAGCAGTCCTCGAGCGTGACCGAACTCATCGTCTCGAGGCTACCGGCCACCTTATTGCTGATGTTGGGCGGCATCTTCTTCGAGCTGCTGCTGGGACTCTCGAGCGGAATCTTAGCCGCTGTGCGCCCCGGTGGTTGGCTGGACCGCAGCCTGATGGGCCTGTCCTACATCGGGGTCAGTGCGCCGCAGTTCGTGCTGGGGCTGTCCTTGCTGTACCTGCTGGCCTACAAGTTCCCCATCTTTCCACTGGGCGGCTACGGCGGCCTACAGCATCTGGTGTTGCCCGCGCTGACCCTGGGAATTGGCGGAGCAAGCTGGTACGCGCGCGTGGTCAGGAGCAATCTGCTCGAGGTGATGGGCCAGGATTACGTGCGGACTGCGCTGGCCAAAGGGGTTTCGCGCCCTCGCATCCTGAGCAAGCACGCCCTGAAAAACGCGCTGATTCCGGTGGTGGCGATGGTGGGTTCCGACTTCGGCTATTTCCTGAGCGGCTCGGTGGTGGTGGAGTCGGTTTTTGGCTGGCCAGGGATGGGTAAACTCACCTGGGACGCGGTACGGGTGGTGGATATTCCGATTATTCTGGGGGTGGTTCTGGTGAGCGCGGTGATGATTGTACTGGGCAACTTGCTGGCCGATTTGGCCTTGCCGTTTGTTGACCCTCGAGTGCGGTACGACTGATGGGGGCAGGTTACAGGTTATGGGTTACAGGGAAGGGTGGGTTGGGGGCGCTCGAGGGTAGGAGTGCGGGTAGGGGCGAGTGGCGGGCAGGCCCGGTAGGTGCCGCTTTGCCCAAGACAGTAGCTCGCCCGTTAAAGTCGAACGGAGAGTCACAGACAACAGAGGGTCGGAAAAGCATTGCGTATCGCGGCTTACAAGCTAATTTCCTATCCCATGCGTAGACTTTGCTCGAGGACAAATTTCTAAACTTTGCTCGAGGGACCTTCCCAATTTTTACAGTGGTTCCCGCTAACATTACAGCTTTCCGCTCCGCTCCAAAGCTTCCATTCCCGCGAGAACCACTGCTTTTTTCCATTCGCTCTGCGTCTTGGTCTGAACGGCACCTACCGGGCCAGACCGCTCACCATAAAGGTGCAGAAAACCGCTCCACCTTTATGGGAAACGCTGTAAGGAGAACCAAAATGCGTAAATCCACCGTTCTACTCGCCGTTCTGACCGCTGCCCTCACCTCGAGCACCCTCACCTCGAGCGCCCTGGCTCAGTCCGTAAAAAGCATGGTGGTGAGCTACAAGGACGACCTCGCTACCCTGGACCCGCAGGTAGGTTACGACTGGCAGAACTGGCCCGCCATCAAAATGCTGTTCGACGCGCTGCTGGACTACAAACCCGGAACCACCACCCTCGAGCCACGCCTTGCAGCAGCGATGCCCACCTTATCCGACGGGGGAAAGTCTTACACCTTCAAACTGCGTACCGACGTGAAGTTCTCGAACGGGCGCACCCTGGTGGCAGCGGACGTGAAATACACCCTCGAGCGCATTCTGGACCCTAAAACCAAGAGTCCCGGTGCGGGCTTTTTTGCCGACATCAGCAAGGTGACGGTGCTTTCTCCCTCGAGCGTCAAAATCACCCTCAAGCAACCCAACGCGGCTTTTTTAAACGTGCTGGCCACCAACTTTGCTTTTATCGTTCCCAAAGAGGAAGTGCTCAAAGCGGGTGAAAACTGGGGCCGCAAGCCGGTGGGCAGCGGCCCTTTCGTGCTCAAGTCCTGGACCATCGGGCAGGAGCTGGTGTTCGAGAAAAACCCGAACTACTACAACAAAGCGCTGCCCAAGCTCGAGCGCGTGACTGTTCGGGTGGGGCAGGACCCCAGTGTGGCTTACCTTGCGCTCACTAAGGGCGAGGTGGATTTGCTGGGAGACGGCGTTCCTCCGGCGCAGTTTCTTCAGGCGCAGGCCGACCCCAAGCTCAAGGCCCAGATTGTCAGCACCCCGCAGGTCAACACCACCTACATCACCATCAACACCCAAATTAAGCCCTTTACCGATGTGCGCGTGCGTCAGGCGCTCAATTACGCTATCGACAAGAAAAAGATTTTGCGCCTCATCAACGGGCGCGGACTGGTGGCGGGTCAGGTGTTGCCGCCCAACATGCCGGGATTTGACGCCGCGTTCAAGGGCTACGGCTACGACGTGAGCAAGGCCAAGGCGCTGCTCAAGGCGGCGGGTCTCGAGAAGGGGTTCTCCACCACGATGTACACCAACTCCACCGACCCCAACCCCAGAATTGCCCAGAGCATCCAGCAAGATTTGAGCGCGGTGGGTATTTCGCTCGAGTTGAAGTCTCAGGCGGCCAGCACGGTCATCGAGGCGGCCAGCACCCCCAAAACGGCGGCGCTCACCTGGTCGGGAGGCATGGCCTGGACTCAGGATTACCCGGACCCCTCGGACTTTTACTGGCCCATCTTATCGTGCCGCAGCGCCGTTCCCGGCGGCTGGAACTGGGCCTTTTTGTGCGACAAAAAACTCGACGCCCTGGCCTCGAGCGCCGACCAGATGGTGAGCAGCGCCCAGCGCGAAAAACGCCTGGGAGAGTACCGAAAAATATTTTCGAGCGTGATGGCTCAGGCCCCGTGGGTGCCGATGTTCAACGAGGTGCGCTACACCATGCGCTCCGAGCGTTTGATTGGCGCATCTACCGACATTATTGACCCGATTCACTACATTGGCTACGAGCGGTTGGATGTGAAATAGGGCTTTTGGAAGTTTGCGCTCGAGGGGGAAGACCCCCCCTTGCGTGTAAACGCAAGACCCCCCTGTAAACATGGGGGTACTTTAAAAGCTCGAGTAGGAAAGGCTTTTAGTTCCCCCCTGCGATAGTAGGGGGGAAACTCTTTTAAGCGAAGCGGCGAGGCCCGATAGGTGCCGCTTTCGCCAAGACAGCGCAAAAGAACAGGGGGTCCTTCCAGGCGGAACGGACCCCCAAATACTCCGTTACCCGGTGCCCTGGCTGCGCCGCAGAGCAATACTCCACAGCAGAGTTCGCAGCTCTTTTTCCCGCTCGAGCAGGGCTAAAACTGCCGCTTCGCTCGAGATGAGTTGCACACGGAACTCAGAACCCACAGCCATCACCGCCAGCCGGGGCAGGTCTACGGCGGCTACACTCAGAATTCGTGGATAGCCGCCCACGGTTCCCGCGTCCTGAAGCAGCACGATAAGGCGACCTCCGGGCGGCAGTTGCACCGTGCCGGGAAGCACCGCACTCGAGCGCATTTCACCGGGAAAGTGCGTCTCGAGAAGCTGGCTCTCCAGGCGCAACCCCATGCGGTTGGATTGGGCCGAAACCCGGAAGATAATTTGCTCTAAGTTGCGCTGGGTCTCGAGGCTGAGCAGGTTCCACTCGGGGCCACGGACCACCCTCACCGCGCCCTCGAGCCTCAAAGGCGAAAGCCGCCAACGCGGTGAAGTGGAAACTGGGTCGGGTGGAGGGGGTCCCAGTCGCAAAAAATCGCCCCGGCGTAGCGCCCGGCCCTCAAGGCCGCCGAAGCCCGCCCGCAGGTCGGTGGCGCGGCTGCCCTGCACTTTGGGCACGGCGATGCCCCCAGCCAGCGCCAGGATTCCGCGCCCAGTGGTTTCAAAGTGGGTGACGCGCTCGGGTCGGCCTGACTCGAGGCTGGACGGTCCCTGGCCCAGCCAGCAGGCCCAGGTAGGTTGCCACAGCTCGAGCCGAACTGGCCCACCACTCAGCTCGAGTGCCGCCGCATCCACCGCGTTGCCCACCGCCGCGCCCACCAGTCTCAGGTGGTCCCCCTCGAGCGCCCCACACACGCTGATGCCGTAGCGCAGACCTCCAAAGCGTCCCAAATCCTGAACCGTGGTGAGCAGACCCGCCGCCTGCACCCACAGCCCAGGTTCAGGAGGGCCAGGTTCGGGAAGGCCAGATTCAGATAAACCAGATTCAGACAAACCAGTCACAAAGCCGACCTGCTCGAGGTCAGGCCAGCAGCGGCCTCGAGTTCCCGGTACACCTCGAGCGACACCGCCTCAAAATACACCCGGTCTCCGAGTTGAAAGCGGCTGGGACGCTCGAGAGTGGGGTCAAACAGGCGCAGGGGCGTGCGCCCCACGAGTTGCCATCCTCCTGCACTCTCGAGCGGATAGACGGCGCACTGCGCCCCGCCCAGAGCCACCGAACCGCCAGGAACCCGCACCCTGGGCGAGGCTTTGCGCGGCACATGCAGGTTTTCGGGTAATCCCTCGAGATAGGCAAAACCGGGCGCGAACCCCAACAAAACCACCTCGAACTCGCAGGTGGTGTGCTGTACAACGAATTCTTCAAGCGAGAGGCCCAGACACTCTGCCACCTCGAGCAAATCTGGGGCCAGCGAGGGGTGATAGCAGGTGGGGACGCGGTGGCTTTCACCCGCACCAGACCGGGGCAGCTCGAGAAGCAGCGCGCCATGAATCAGCGGTTCGAGGTCGGAAAGGCCGATGCGGGAAGGGTCGTAGAGCAGGGCGAGGCTGTCTAAACCGGGAACCCACTCGAGCAGCTCGGGAGGCTGAAGTGCCTCGAGCGCGCGGGCGAGTTGGGCCACCCGCCGGGTCGAGGCTGCTGCGGATTCGGGCCAGCTCAGCAGCACGCAGCCCTCACTGAGAGCTTGCCACGAGGGAGCGGGAGAGGTAGGGGGCAAGGTTCAAACCTCGGGCGTCTGGTGGCCTGGATGTGTGGGGTTGACTCTTTGTGGATACATTCCTTTCCAGAATCTAGCCAACAATGTGTCCACAACAAGCGCCTTCAGGGAAGCGTTTCAAGCACCCGCTCGAGCGAAACTTCCTGTTCCTGGGTATGCGCCCCTTTGCCCCGCCACAAGATTTCCCCTTTTTGGTTCACCAGTAGGCTGTAAATGGTTCTGTCGCTAGTCTCGCCTATGGATTTCAGAAAGCCAACCCGGTTCAGGTACAGGGTAATGGTGACTTCTCGAGTGGCCTTGTTGGGAATTCCTGCTTTCATTCCCCCGTCAATAAAGCCGCGTGCCAGTCTGTTTAGCTCAGAAAGTGTGGGCAGCTCGTAGAACTTCAAATCTTTGCGACTGTCCAGGAGCCGACTTACGGCAGGAAGCCAGGTGTTCACCAGGTCCTGATGATTCTGGTAAAACGCCACCGCAATCAGGTTGTATTTGGCCTCGAAATCCTGGGGCAAATTGAATTTTCGCCCCTCGAGGTTGGAGCCTTGCACACTGGGAAAACGCACGGTCTCACCTGCTTTGAGTTCCACTTTGCCCACGCCGACCTGGGCCAAACTGCGGGCGACCACCAGGCCGAACGCCAGCACAATTCCGCCCACCAGATACGACATCCAGGGTTTCATGGCCCTATCATCGCTCGAGCAGCGGGTTGTATTGGCATGGGGTGTTGCAATTGTAACCGGGATGCCTCGAGCGTTGGACCATATCCGCTGTCAAACCCACGCTCGAGCTATTTTTTCTCGCAGTAACTCACCGTTCCCGACCCTGGCGAAGCGGGCAATGCGGGTGTGGGATAGCGAAATTGGTAACAGCCGTCCACTTTTTGATAGGAAACACTCTGCTCAAGGGCGTTGTAGGTGTACTTCACACTCGTCCAGCCATCGGCCCCGGTGGTCAGCGCGGTAATTTTGGCTTGTAGTGGGCCACCAGGGGGCCGCAGGTGCAGGGTTTGCGGCTGAAAGGCGTTGTCCACCTTGCCGTGGAAGCAACCCACCACATACGGGGCTTTTTCGGTGAGGTGATAGTGATAGCCCAAGCCATCGTGGTCGTGACCGTTGCAGGAATCGAGGGTGGTGGGCAACTTTTCGCCCGCATCGTGAAACTCGAGGATTTTGTAGCCGTCCAGCGCGTAGCCAATCAGTCCACCCGTTTTTGCGCCCAAGGCATCCAGAAAACAAACAGGCCCAGAATGATAGTGATAATCGTCGCCACGCCCGGAGTGTCCGCCGCAGGAATCCAGTTCGCCAATCAGCTTGGGGTCGTTTTTAGGGTCGTAAACCTCTTGGTTTCCGCCTTGGCTGGGCTTGCTGGGATTGAAAATGGGAACCCCGTTGAGTGCAATCGCCACCGCCCCAACCCCGCTGGTTTTGCTGGGGGTCAGCGCCGCCACAGGAGTCAACGGGATTTTCCAAGCGTTGCTGCCGCTGTAGGGCTGGGGCAGCGGAACCTGCTGTTGCCAAGCGGTAATGCCCACCATCATTTGCTCGCTCGAGAGGCCGCTGGATTCCACCACCAGAAAACCCCCCTCACAATGGCTCGAGGCTAAATTTCCAGCCGCCACAAACTTGGAGGTATGCTCGAGGCAAAGTGCATCGCTGGAAATCGGTGTAGTAGGTGTGGTGGGGGTTGTAGTCGTGGTGGCGCTTTGGGCCGAAGTTCCCAGACACGAAACCAAACCTAAGATGCCGACTGGAATTAGAAATGCTGCGAACGAATAGAACTTTTTCATGTAATCTCCTCTCTTTTGCTTCAAATGACCGCTCGAGTCACATCCTCCAACCGTCTTGGACAAAGCGGCACGTCTTGGCCCAACTTCAGCACCTATCGGGCTGGGCCGCCTATCGGGCGTCTTGGCGAGAACGGCACCTACCGGGCCTCGCCGCCTGTCCGCCTCCAACCCTCCAACCCTCCAACCCTCCAACCCTCGAGCCTTACTGACCAACCACAGGCAAACGAACCAACACCGTGTTGTCTGCGAACAAATCCGAACCCCAGATAAACTGGGCGCTCGAGTTCCAGGTAATATCCAAATATCCCTCTTTTGGCCCCACTGCGGCGGCATTAAACACCGTGGCTTTACTCCAGCCGCTGTCGTCGAAGTCGGCTTTTTTCCAATTGCTTGGCTCGAGCATGGACACAAAGGTGCAAGTGCCACGACCCGCCACAGGATTGGCTTCTTTGGTGCAAGCAACATTGAGCGGCGCTTTGTGAATCACCAAGACTCGAGCGTTCTGGTTGGTCACAGCGATGATTTTTCCTGTAGCAACATCGGTAAACTGGGCCACAAAACCACCGTCGCCCATCTGCTGCTTGGCCGTCCCGATGTACTCCAGGCCGGTGTCATTGGCTTTGTAATCCTTGACTACAAAATTCAGGTGCAGCGGGAGGGTGGCCACAAAGGTAAAGCTTTCGGAGTTGAAGGAACGCTCGGTGGTGATGGGCACGGAGTCCTCTTTGATGAAGGTCTCGCCGCTATACAGCGCAAACCAGTTGTCGGCCCAGACTTCGGCTCTGAGGGTGACGCTCGAGGGGGTGGGGGTGGTTGGGGTAGATGGCGTTGTTGGGGTGGTGGACGCGGTGGAGGTGGTGACGGAACAGGCTGCGATGAGGGTGAGCAAGGTCAGGGTGGTTGCGGTTTTCAAGGTTCTTTTCATGGAGACCTCTTTCGTTTGTAGCTCGAGGGATGGTACTTCCCGCATGGTTGACCCCCCGGCTTTGAAAGCGCTTTGCTGTCTTGACCTCAAAGCAGCACCTGACGGGCTTGGTCGCTCTTCAAAGATTCACCCCTGTTTCACATGGGTGAACTAAAGATGGTGTGGCTCGAGGTTTTAAAGTACCCACCTATGAAATAGGTTCACGAAGTGTTGCGGAGCGGTCTGGCCCGATAGGTGCCGCTTAGACCAAGCGGCCCAGCCCGTGAGGTGCTGTAGTTGGGCCAAGACAGACAGCACGGGTCTTGCGTGACTACGCAAGGGGGGGTCTTTCCAGCTCGCTCGAGATAACCTCGTATTCTTGAGTTGCACCCTGCTGGATTTGGTTGGATTTATTTGGCGACGACCAAGAATTGACCCATCAAACCCTCGTCCTCGTGGTTTGCCATGTGGCAGTGATACATAAAGGCGTTGGTACTGCTGGCGAAATCGGTAAACTTTGCCACGAAGCGCACGGTTTCGTTGCGGTGGATGTAAAAGGTGTCTTTCCAGCCCGATTCTGCCGCCGAAATGGGGCCACTGCTGCGAGAAGTAATCTTGAATTGCACGTCGTGGATGTGAAAAGAATGCCCGAAGGTCGGGCCGTTGACGATGCTCCATTTTTCAACCGTTCCCAGCATGACGGTCTGGTTGATGGTGTCCATGCCGTAGCCCACATTGTTGAAGGTGAACGGGGTTCCCGGCCCCTTGTCGGTGATGGCAATGGTGCGGCTGTGGGTGGCCTCTGCTTCGGTGAGGTAGGTGTTGTTCAGCAGTTTGGTTGGAATGGTGGTGATGGCATTGGCGGTGGCCTTGCCTACGTTGATATGCAGCACCTGAAAGGTTTTGTCGTTGAGTTTGCTGCCAAAGGCTCCACTGTCGGCGGGTTCGCCCCCTGGGAAACCAAATTCCTGGCCCCCGTTGTACGACTTCAGCTCGAGGGAAGAACCCACCGCGTCGCTCGAGAGGTTGACCAAAATTTCGTAGCGCTCTCCAGGCAACATCACCACTCGAGTGACGGGTGCGGGCGCGTTGATTAGGCCACCGTCGGAACCAATCACCTGAAAAGTGCGCCCATCGGCAAAGCCCAGGTTATAGGCCCGTTCGGTCTCGGTGTTGAGTAGCCGCAGGCGCACCACTTGGGCGGGCAAAGTGGTTTGGGCGCTCAGGATGCCGTTGGTCAGCAGGTTATCGCCGTAGATGGTGGTGGTGCTGATTTGGTTGTCGGCCTTGAAGGTGCGGCTGGTCAGCACCAAGGGAATATCGTCCACGCCGTAGGTTCGGGGCAAGGCCAGCGCGGATTCGGCATCGTCTTGCACAATAATCAGGCCGCCCGCGCCCAGTGCCATTTGCTCCATGGTTTTGGTGTGCATGTGCGGGTGATACCAATAGGTCGAGGTGGAGTTCATCACCGTAAATTTGGGCGACTAGGTGGCATTGGGTGTAATCACTTGCATCGGGCCGCCGTCCATCTCGGCGGGCAGATGCAGCCCGTGCCAGTGGGTGGTGGTGTCTTCGGAAAGCTTGTTGGTCACGTTCAGGGTCACGTTCTGACCTTTTTTGAGAACCACGGTTGGCCCCCAGAAATCGCTGCCGTTGTAGCCGTAAGTGGGGGTGGCGGTTCCGGTCAGCATTTTCTTGGTGGATTTTGCCAAAGTCAGGTTGTATGTGGTTCCTGCGGCGGTGGTGGTTCCCTCGAGCAGTGGGGGTATCCACAACGCGTTATACGCGCTTGGGGTGTCGGTGGTTGGGGTAGTTGGAGTGGTCGGAGTGGTTGGGGTTGTCGGATTCGTTGGAGTGGTGGTGGTCGTCGTCGTGGTCAATGCCGAGGCCCCCAGACACGAAACCAAACCTACCGCACACATCGGAACGAGGACCGCAGCGAACATATAAATCCTTTTCATGGGTTTCTCCTTGAACAATGTCTCGAGAACTCGAGCGAATCAGGGTCTGGCATAGCCCACGGTCAGGGTTGCCGTCGCTAGGGTGGTGGTTTTAATCGCGGTCAGCAAATCGTCCATCGCCACCGCGCTCGAGCCGCTCGAGAACACGGGGGCCGCCGAAAGTGCATAAACGGTCAGGATGTAGTCTTTGCGGCCTGGGCCTTTGGAACACGGCGGGGTGTAAGCGGTTTTACGGTTCACGGTATTGATTCCCCAGCTTCCCAAAGTGGTGCTGCCACGCTCGAGGTGATTCAGGCTCGAGGGCAAATCAAACACCACCATATAAACGTGTTTGGCCTCGTTCGCAGGCGGGAAATGGTGCATGGTGACGGCAAAACCCTGGGTTCCAGCGGGCGCATTTTTCCACTCGAGGGCAGGCGAAACCCCCGCACCATCGCAGGTGAATTCTGAACCCATCAAACCGCCGTCCACAAAGGATTTGCTGGTGAGATTGAAGCTCGAGGGGGTGGGAGTTATGGGTGTTGTTGGACTCGAGGGAGTTGCAACAACTGAAGTGGGTTGGGCATATCCCACACAACCGACCAAACTCAGGACGCACATGGCGGCAGCGGCAAACGAGAACACCTTTTTCATGCGACTCCTAGCGAACTTCTGAAAGACCTTTTTGAACTCGAGGGGAAGATTGCTCAACCTAACTTTGATAGCTCGAAGTATTGGAGCGGGCGGTTATGGACGGGTTAGAGCGAGCCATTACCGCCTAAAAGACCCCCCTGCTTTTTTGCGCTGCGCTCAAAAAAATATCCCCCCTGCAAGGTAGGGGGGAACCAAAAGACTGTCCCACTCGAGCTTTTAAAGTACCCACCTGTAAAACAGGTTCACGAAGTGTTGCGGAGCGGTCTGGCCCGATAGGTGCCGCTTAGACCAAGACAGCGCGGGTCTTGCGTGACTACGCAAGGGGGGGTCAGCCCGCTCGAGCTAAACCCCAGCCATAACCCAGCCATAACCGATTCGCGGTACAGTTGCTCATGCGTTTGCTGCTGGTCGAGGACGAAATCAATATTGCCCGCCCCATTTTGCTGGCCCTGCGTGCAGCGGGCCACGAGGTGCGCCACGCCGCCGACCTCGAGCGCGCTCGAGTAAGGCTCAGCGAGGCCGAACCCGATTTGATGCTGCTGGATGTGCGCCTGCCGGGGAGCGAGGACGGCGGCTTTATTCTGGCCCGCGAAGCTCGAGCCTCTGGGTTTAAGGGCTTGATTCTGTTTTTGACCGCCCGTGATACCTCGAGTGACCGCGTTTTGGGCCTGGACGATGGCGGCGACGACTACGTGGTCAAGCCCTTCGACCTGCCCGAGTTGATGGCTCGAGTGCGGGCCTTGCTGCGGCGGGTCAGCGAGGCCAAAACCAACCGTATTCGTTACGCGGCCCTCGAGCTGGATTGGGCGGGGCGCACCGTGCTTTGGCACAACAAAACCGTGGATTTAAGCGCTCGAGAATACGCCTTGCTCGAGCGTTTTGTGCGTACCCCCCAGCGGGTTTTTACCCCCGAAGAACTCACCGATTCGGTGTGGGGCGATGAAGCCAGCAGTGTGGGGGTAGTCAAGGTTTACGTGCATTATTTGCGGGGAAAACTGGACTCGAGCGTGATTCGCACAGTGCCAGGGGGCTACCGTTTTGGCCTCGAGCTTTCGTGAACATGCGTATCTCTTTACGTATCTCTTTACGGATATCTTTACGAACGCGTTTGGCTTTACTGATTGCGGCAGCCATTGCGGTGGCTTTGTTGATGCAGGGCGTGTTCAGCTACTTCAGTTTTCGCCAAGCCCTATACACCAGCCTAGACCACGATTTGGGCGCGTACTTCGGGCAGACTTTTGCGGAGCTTGACCGCCTGCAACAACCCCCTCGAGTGCCTCCCGCCAACCTTAACCCGTCCAATATTGACCCCGCCAACCCTCGAGCGAATCCACCGTCAGCACCCCTCGTTCAGCCCCCGCTTGACCTACTGGGCAGTGCCAGATTAATTGAGAATGGGGCAGTGACCCGCACTTGGGCGCAGTTTCCCAGCAGCATTGGGCTGCCCAACCCGCTCGAGCGTGCTGTGGGTGTGACCAGCATTGGAGTGTGGCGGGTGCGTGGCGAACGGCTGCCCCACGGCGGGTATTTGCAGGCTGCAATTTCGGAGCAAAGTGTCCGCTCGAGCTTATCGAGTTACCGCCAAAGCGTGGGTTTAACCATTGTGCTGGTTTCGCTGTTTGGCGCGTGGCTGGCCTGGTGGCTGACTGGCCTCGCGCTCAAACCCCTGCGGCTGCTGACCCAAACCGCCCGCCAAGTCGCCAAATCGGGCGACCTCAGCTTGCGCGTGACCACCACCTCGAGCGGAGAATTGGGCGACCTCAGCGGGACCTTCAACGACATGCTCGAGCGCCTGACCGAGTTTTTGACCCGCGAAACCCAGTTTACCCGCAACGCCTCGCACGAACTCCGCACCCCGCTGACCTCGCTCAAACTGCACCTCAGCGCCTACCAACAGGGCTTGACCACCCCCACCGAAACCCTCGAGGTGGTGACAGAAGAGGTTGAACGCATGACCCGCTTGACCGAAGCGCTGTTGATGCTGGCCCGCGAAGGGCGGGCCAATTTGGTTGCGCTGGATGTTGCGGATTTGGCCCGCAACATGGCGCTCGAGGGGGGTGCAACCTACAGCGGTTTAAGCCATTTGCAACTGACCGCCGACCCCACACTGCTGCGCCAAACCCTGCGAAACCTGCTCGAGAATGCCGAAAAATACGCGCCCCACAGCCAAGTGACGGTATCGCTGGCGGTGTTGCCGCACCACAAAACCCCACACGCGGTTTTGAGCGTGCAAGATTGCGGTTTGGGGCTTTCCCCAGAAGTGCTGGCCCTCGCCACCCAAGCCTTTTACCGCGCTCCAGGGGTACGGGTGGCGGGCAGTGGGCTGGGTTTGAGCGTGGTGGAGCAAATTGCTCGAGTGCACAGCGGGCATCTGGAACTTAAAAACAACGCCCCGCACGGACTCGAGGTACAAGTATGGTTCCCGCTCGAGTCGGGTTAGAAGGGTGTTGAAGTCCCCTCTCGAGCGACCAAGACCACTTGAGAGATATGTTCTGAATTTTTGGAGAGCCTGTTTAAAGCATTTTGCGGAAGTACCCCGCCAGGGCGAAAAACTTCCCGACCAAAGGGAGTGGCAACAGGAAGGCGTTTTTCACGAAAGCAGACAGGCGGTCTGGCCCGAAAGGCGAGCAGGCCCGGAAGGTGCCGTTCTGCTCAAGGCGCGAGCAGGCCCGGAAGGTGCCGTTGTGCTCAAGACGCGAGCAGGCCCGGAAGGTGCCGTTGTGCTCAAGACGCGGAGCGGAGGTGGTGCTTTTGAATAGTGAAAAATGCTTTAAAACGTTAAATAACGTCGGATGCTAGGGGTCAGAGGCCAAGCCAGCGGGCAAAGTTGTGAGCGGCCACTTTACGACACACTTTAGCCCGTACCGAACGAAACGAATTGAGCTGTCCTAAAACCAAATGACCTTTG
>Ga0209511_1003040_pt1 | contig 13130 bp, 11 predicted proteins | sample SSSSmetaG_FD_184141 | JGI IMG/M metagenome (GOLD analysis project Ga0209511, IMG submission 184141) | Glacier valley bacterial and archeal communities from Borup Fiord, Nunavut, Canada, to study Microbial Dark Matter (Phase II) - ​SSSS... | ecosystem: Environmental > Aquatic > Freshwater > Ice >... | reverse complement strand
TGAGGATCAAGTCGAGCTCAGCGATGTGCGTGTGTTCGAGTTCACGCCGGAAGGCCAGCTGAGCACGTTGTCGCTGGCTAAGACCGCGATCTACGCGCGCAGCGACTGGACCATGCAGGACGTGCGTCGCACCGAGTTCAAGGGTACCGAAGTATCTACCACGATCGTGCCGAACATGCATTGGGCGTCCGGCCTCGATCCGCGCGTGCTGCCGCTGTCGATCGAGCATCCGGAATACATGGCGACGCGCGATCTCGCGCGCAATATCGATTATCTGGAGCGCAACCAGCAGGACGCCTCGACCTACAAACGTGCGTATTGGGCGCGAATTTTCTATCCGCTGAATGTGCTTGTGCTGGCGTTTTGCGCGGTGCCGTTCGCGTTCGGTGCGCTGCGTACCGGCGGCCTCGGCAAGCGCCTTTTTCTCGGCATGGTGCTGGCCGTGAGTTACGCGTTTTTGCAGCAGTCGATCGTCAGCGTGGGTGCGGTGTACGGATTCGACATGGCGTTGACCAATGTCCTGCCGTCAATCGTGCTGATCATGCTCGCGGCCATTTATTTCCGACGAAGTGCCTAGCCGGCGAAGTGCTTGGCGATTATTTCGGCAGGCGCCGCACCACCGTGCCCGCCGCGATGTCATGCCAGGTGCGACGTTGCGGATCGAACAGCGCCCAGAAAAATCCGAGGCCGCCAGCGAATAGCGAGACCAGCGCGACAAAAAAGCGCAGCGTGGCGCGCAATGAACTCACGCGCGAACCATCCGTGCGGCTCACGCGCAAACGCCATGCCTTGAGTCCGATTGTCTGGCCGCCGCGCGACCACGAGACCACGAAATACGCCGCAGTCACGACCAGCATTACCGTGCGATACCACCAAGCGTGATAGTCCAGCGTGCCGTTGGTCGCGAGCAGGCACGCCGCCGCGCTGAAAAACCAGATCGGCAGCAGCGGAAAAAAATCGTAGATGCCCGCGGCGAGCCGCAGATGCAGCAGTGGCGGTGATGGAAGCGCTGGATTGTTCATCGTGACGCATGGCAGGGTTCAAGCGCGCAGGTTGGCGCTTTGCCGATCCAAGTTCAAGTCCGGCGCGAGTTCGCCGTGCGGCGAATCTGCGCAATGCATTACAGTGCAAATCTTTCGTGATGGCGCGAGCGAATGCCATGTACGACCTCCGATCGAGTATGACGATTCCATGCCGAAAGCCAGCAAACCCGCCGCGATCCAACCGATCGAACGCCAGCGCATCGATATTTTTCTCGATCGCATCTGGGCCGAAAACGGGCTGTCGAAAAATACGCTGGCCGCGTATCGGCGCGACATGGAAGGCTTGGCGCGCTGGCTCGAAGCGCTCGGCACGCACCTGAATGCGTGCACGCGCGTGCATCTGCAGGATTACATCCGTGAGCGCACCGATAACACGCACAAGGTGCGCAGCAACGCGCGGCTGGTGTCGAGTCTGCGGCAGTATTTCCGCGTGCAGTTGCGTCTCGGTGCGATCAGTGACGATCCGACGTTGCTGCTCGATCCGCCGAAACTGCCGCGGTCTTTGCCCAAGGCGCTGACCGAAAACCAGGTCGAGGCGCTGATCCGTGCGCCAGATGTCGGCGGCACGCTTGGCCTGCGCGATCGTGCGATGTTCGAGCTGATCTACGCCACCGGCTTGCGCGTCAGCGAGCTGGTCGGGCTGACGCAGGATCAGGTGAATCTGCGCCAGGGCGTACTGCGTGTTCGTGGCAAGGGCGGCAAGGATCGGCTCGTGCCGATCGGCGACGAGGCAATCGAATGGCTGGATCGCTACATGCAGGATTCGCGCATCGCGCTGCTGCGCGGCCGTGTGGTCGATGCCTTGTTCGTCACCGCACGCGGTACCGGCATGACCCGGCAGATGTTCTGGTTCATGGTGAAAAAGCATGCGATGGTCGCCGGCATCGATATCCGGCGCATCTCGCCGCACGTGCTGCGGCATTCGTTTGCGACGCATCTGCTCAATCACGGCGCCGATTTGCGCGCACTGCAGATGTTGCTTGGACACAGCTCGCTGTCGACCACGCAGATTTACACCTTGATCGCCAAGGAAGGTCTGAAACGGTTGCATGCCGAGCACCATCCGCGTGGTTGATCGCGGCGATATTTGCCGCCGGCGAACCAATTCGGCCAGCCGTTGTCGAAACCGGGCGTTTGGCGAGTGCGCATCTGCGTGCGACAATGAAAGACAAAGCGATCTGCTCCGGTCTGTCGAATCTTCGGTGACTGAGATCTCGGCGTCCCCCTTCGAGGAAAACTGCAATGTTGAACAAAATTCTGATAGCTGCTGCCCTGGGCGGAGCGACGCTGGCGGCACATGCGGCGGACAATGCCGACAAGGCGATCCGCGATGCCATTCACGCGCTGGTGCCGACCGCGCAGATCGATTCGGTCGACAAATCGGTGCTGCCGGGCTTTTACGAAGTCGGCATCGGCCACGCTGTTGTTTACGCCAGCGCCGACGGCAAATATCTGCTGCAAGGCAATCTATACGACATGGCCAACAAGCTCGATCTGACCGAAGCGCGCCTGGCCAAGTCGCGCAAGAGCGTGCTGGATGGCGTGCCCGTCAGCAAACGCATTGTGTTTGCGCCGAAGACCACCAAACATGTGGTGACGGTGTTCACCGATGTCGATTGCCCGTATTGCCGCAAGTTCCACGAACAGATGGCCGACTACAACAAGGCCGGCATCGAAGTGCAATACATGCTGTTCCCGCTGAGCATCCATCCGGGTTCGGACAAGAAAACCGTGTCGGTATGGTGCTCGACCGATCGCAACGCCGCGTGGAATGCAGCGATGCTCGGCAAGGATCCCGGCAGCAAGACCTGCGATAACCCGATTGCCGAAACGATGAAGATCGGCAACGATATCGGCGTCAACGGCACGCCGAGTTTCTACGCCGAAGACGGCACACAGATCCAGGCACAAGTGGCGTATTCGCCGCCGCAGCTCGCCGCCGAGCTTGATCGCATCGCCGCGCAGAAGAAAGTCGCCGTGAGCGGCGGCGCGCAATAACAGCGCCGCCAGCAACTTTATCGACGGCAGGTATTCTCGCGGATACCTGCCGTTTTCGTTATCATTGCGCGCCTCGCGCCGTGATTGACGACTCCATGGGGAGTCTGCGCGAGTTCGGTCGTTGGATGTCGTCCTTGCCAACAATACCTCCACATTTCTCGGGCTCTTGCGCTGCAAGTGCCTGGGCGCCGATTGATTCTGGCGGTTGCTTCAGAGTGCCTCATGATTGTTTTTGACGGCAGTGCCGCCCTCTCGCCGTTCCGTCTGGAACGCATCAACCGCGAACTCGCCGCTGCCGAAGTCGGCTGCATGCTGAAGTCCGCGCGCTGGATTTATTTCATCGCCGTCGCGGACGATGCGCATCCCGATCATGCACAACTTTGCCGAGTGCTGAAAGCCATGCCCGGCGCGCCGCAAACGTCGAGTCTGTGGGTCGTGCCGCGGCTCGGTACGCTGTCGCCGTGGTCGAGCAAGGCTACCGATATCCTGCAGGGCTGCGGTTTTCCGGTGCAGCGGGTCGAGCGCGGCATGGCGTGCGAATTGAGCGCGGTGATCGCGCCGAACAGCGCCGCCTGGGATTTTTTGCTGCGCGCCTTGCACGATCCGATGACGCAATCGGTGATCACGGATCTGGCTGCGGCGCAGAATCTTTTTCTCGCCGGCAAACCCGGCGCACTCGAACATGTCGCGCTCGGCGGCTCGCCGCTGAACGCACTGAAACATGCGAATCAGAATCTCGGTCTGGCCTTGTCGGCCGACGAAATCGGTTATCTCGCCGATCGCTATCAGGAGCTCGGTCGCGATCCGAGCGATGCCGAACTGATGATGTTTGCGCAGGCCAATTCCGAGCACTGCCGGCACAAGGTTTTCAACGCCAGTTGGAAGATCGACGGCGAGGCGCAACCCGATTCGTTGTTCGCGATGATCAAGAACACCCATGCGCTCGCACCGCAGTTCACGTTGTCGGCGTATTCCGACAACGCTGCAGTGATCGAAGGCAGTCAGGGACAGCGTTGGTATGCCGATCCGGCGAGCGGAAAATACGCCGCGCATGCCGAGCAGATCGACTACGCGATCAAGGTCGAAACGCATAACCATCCCACGGCGATCTCGCCGTTTCCGGGCGCATCGACCGGCGCGGGCGGCGAGATTCGCGACGAAGGCGCGACCGGCCGCGGCGGCAAACCGAAAGCCGGCCTGACCGGATTCACCGTCTCGCATCTGCGCATTCCGGGCCTGCCGCGCGCGTGGGAGCAGGACCGCCCGCTACCGCCGCGCATGGCCACGGCATTCGAGATCATGCGCGATGGCCCGCTTGGCGCCGCGGCATTCAATAACGAATTCGGACGTCCCGCGCTCGGCGGATATTTCCGCAGCTTCGAGCAGGAAACTGCCGAAGTCGGCCTGCGTCGCGGTTACGACAAACCGATCATGATCGCCGGCGGCATCGCCAATCTCAAACACGAGCACGTCGAAAAACGCCGCCTCAGCGAAGGTGCTGCTGTGGTCGTGCTCGGCGGCCCGGCCATGTTGATCGGACTCGGCGGCAGCGCGGCGTCGTCGGTCGCTGGCGGCGCGAGTTCCGAGGCGCTGGATTTCGCTTCGGTGCAACGCGACAACCCGGAAATGGAACGCCGTTGCCAGGAAGTGATCGATCGTTGCTGGGCACTCGGTGCAGCGAATCCGATCATCACGATCCACGATGTCGGCGCCGGCGGTTTGTCGAACGCGATCCCGGAAATCCTGCACGACAGCAATGTTGGCGGGCGTATCGAGTTGCGCAAGATTCCGTGCGCGGATCCGCAGCTCACACCGATGCAGATCTGGTGCAACGAGTCGCAGGAACGTTACGTGCTCGGCATCGCGCCGGAAAACCTGGTCGAGTTCGAAGCGCTGTGCGCTCGCGAACGTTGCCCGTATGCGATCGTCGGTGAAGTCAGCGCCGAACAAAAACTTTTGCTGACCGATGCCTTGCTCGGTGAGACCGTCATCGACCTGCCGATGGACGTGCTGTTCGGCAAGGCGCCGAAGATGCAGCGCAATACCAAGCGCCCGACGCCACGCGTCGACCTGGTCGCCGATCTCGATGGCATCACGATCGAAGAAGCGGTGAAACGCGTGTTGCGCCAGCCGGCGGTCGGCAGCAAATCGTTCCTGATCACGATCGGCGATCGCAGCGTCGGTGGTTTGTGTTCACGCGATCCGATGGTCGGACCGTGGCAGGTGCCGGTCGCCGATTGCGCGGTCACGCTGAATGATTTCGACGGTTATGCCGGCGAAGCGATGGCGATGGGCGAGCGCAGTCCGGTCGCGCTGATTTCCGCCGCGGCATCGGCGCGCCTCGCGGTCGGCGAAGCGATCACCAACATGGCTGCGGCGCCGATTGCGGCGCTGCCGGAAATCAAACTTTCGGCCAACTGGATGGCGGCAGTGTCGTACGCCACCGAAGACGCGGCCTTGTTCGATGCGGTGAAAGCGGTTGGTATGGAGCTGTGTCCCGCGCTCGGCATTTCGATACCGGTCGGCAAGGATTCGCTGTCGCTGCACACCGTGTGGAACGACGGCGAGCGCCAGCGCAAGACAGTCGCGCCGGTGTCTTTGATCGTCACCGCATTCGCACGTGTCGGCGATGTGCGGCGTTCGCTGACGCCGCAATTGCGACTCGACCAGGGCGAGAGCGAACTGTGGTTGATCGATCTCGGCGCCGGGCAAAATCGCCTCGGCGGTTCGGCGCTCACGCAGGTATTCAATCGCAGCGGGGGTGCGCCGGCGGATCTCGACGATCCCATTTTGCTGAAGAATTTTTTCGCCGCGATCCAGGAAGCGAATCAACTCGGTTTGCTGCTTGCTTATCACGATCGCTCGGACGGCGGCGCGCTGATCACGGCGTTCGAGATGGCGTTCGCCGGACACTGCGGCCTCGGCATCGATCTGGCGGGCTGGGCCGATAACGCGTTGCGCGCGCTGTTCACCGAGGAACTCGGCGCGGTCGTGCAGATCCGTGCGGATGACCGTGGAAAATTCATCGCGCTGCTGCAGCGTCATGCGCTGGACAAACTCGCGCATCTGATCGGTCGACCGAAACCCAAACTCACCATCGTGCTGCGTTCGGGCACTGAAATCGTGGCGCGCTGGATGTGGCAGGACCTCATCACGATGTGGTCCGAAACCAGTCACGCGATGCAGCAGCGGCGCGATAATCCGGTGTGCGCGGATGCGGAAAATCACTGGCGCTGCAGCGAAGAAGATCTCGGCATCAGCCCTAAACTCAGTTTCGATCCGACGCAAAATATCGCCGCGAAATTTACCGCCGCAGCTACGCGGCCACGCATCGCGATCCTGCGCGATCAGGGCGTGAACGGACAAATCGAAATGGCTGCGGCCTTCAATCGCGCCGGCTTCGATGCGTTCGATGTACATATGACCGATCTGCAATCGGGTCGTTACAAACTCGATGATTTTGTCGGCCTCGCCGCATGCGGCGGATTTTCCTACGGCGACGTGCTGGGCGCCGGGCGCGGCTGGGCGACCTCGATCCTGTTCAATCTGCTGTTGCGCGAACAGTTCACGCGGTTTTTCGCCGATCCGAAAAAATTCGCACTGGGTGTATGCAACGGTTGCCAGATGCTGGCGGCGCTCAAGGAAATCATTCCGGGCGCGCAGAACTGGCCGAGTTTCGAGCGCAATACGTCGGAGCAATACGAGGCGCGCCTGGTCACGGTGGAGGTTCTCGAGTCGCCATCGATTTTCTTCACCGACATGCAAGGCTCGCGCATTCCGGTTGTGGTCGCGCATGGCGAAGGCCGCATCGAATACGCCGAAAGCGGCGATGCGAAAAAGGTCTCGCCGTGTTTGCGCTTTGTCGACAACCGCGGTCGTGCGACCGAGAATTATCCGCTCAATATCAACGGCTCGAGTGGCGGCATTACCGGCCTGACCGCCGCCGATGGCCGCGTGACGATTCTCATGCCGCATCCCGAGCGTGTATTTCGCAGCGTGCAGATGTCGTGGCGTCCGGACGAGTGGGGCGAGGATTCGCCATGGCTGCGCATGTTCCAGAACGCGCGTGTTTGGGTGGGTTGAGATGAGTCCGCTGCGTCGCTTCGTGTTGTCGGGTTTCCTGTGGCTGCCGCTGTGCTTCTTCGCGTGGTTTTATTTTGCCGGGCCGCTGGTGTTTCCGGCGTTCTGCATCGTGCGCTGGGCCGTGGCGCATTTTCTACCGGATGCGATCAGCGCGGCCAGCCTCGTGTTCGACAGCAAGCTGCATACCGTGGTGATCAACTTCGTGCCGTTGCTCGGGCCGCAGATCGATCCGGCCAGCGGACGCACGTTTGTGATCGATGCAATTCCGATCAATCCGATGGTTTACGGTTATGCGCTGCCGTTGTTCGCCGGACTCGTGCTGGCCGCGCCGCTGAGCGGTCGCACCCGCACCTGGCAACTCGTCGCCGGACTATGCGTGATCAGCTTCAGCCAGGCCTGGGGCGTGTATTGGGAACTGCTGAAATACCTTGGCATGGAGGCCGGGCCATCGGGCGCCGCCATCGTTGCACGACATGGTATTTCGGCGGAAGTCATTGCCCTTTGTTACCAGTTGGGCTATCTCATGCTGCCGGCGATCGTGCCGGCCGCGATGTGGATCGTATTCAACCGCGGCTTGGTCGAAGAACTCACGCGGCCACCGCAGGAACCGCCTCAGGAACCTATTCGTAGCGAATAGGTCGAAAGTCATCCAAGGTCAGACGATAATCCATGTCAGCAGTCTCAGCCCATCTGCCATCGCCCTCGGCCCAGAATATTCTGGCGGCCGATGCGCTGGATGAACGCATCTGCCAGTTTCTGGTCAGCCGCGGTCGTCTGAAAGAAACCGATCTCGTGCGCGCGCGGCGCCTGCACGAGGAAGGCGGCGAGGGCAATCTGGTGCCGCTGCTGACACGGCTTGGACTGGTTTCCGAACGCGACATGGGCGATGCGCTGGCCGAAGTGCTGAGCCTGCCGCTGCTCACCGCGAAGGAATTTCCGGAATCGCCGCCGCCGAACGTGCAGGTGTCGATCCGCTTCCTGAAACAGAATCACATCGTGCCGATCGGCGAAAGCGACGACGGCATCGTCCTGCTGGTCGCCGATCCGGCCGAGCGTTATCCGATCGAGGCGATCGAACTGGCCACCGGAAAAATCGCCGAGGTGAAGGTCGGTTTTCGTTCCGAAATCGACGATCTGATCGAGCGTTATTACGGTTCCGGCCGGTCCGCGATGGGTACGATCGTCGAGAATCTCACCGACGAAAACAACCGCAGCGAAGACGATATCGAGCACCTGCGCGATCTCGCTTCCGAAGCGCCGGTGATCCGCCTGGTCAACCTGATCATCCAGCGTGCGGTCGAAGGCCGCGCGTCGGATATTCATATCGAGCCGTTCGAGAATCGCCTGAAAGTGCGCTATCGCGTCGATGGCGTGCTGCACGAAGTCGAGTCGCCGCCGGCCGCATCCACCGCCGCGGTCATCTCACGCCTCAAGATCATGGCCAAGCTCAACATCGCCGAGCGCCGCCTGCCGCAGGACGGCCGCATCATGCTGCGCGTGCAGGGCAAGGAGCTCGACCTGCGTGTGTCCACCGTGCCGACGTCGTGGGGCGAATCGGTGGTGATGCGTATTCTCGATCGCGAATCGATCGTGCTTGATTTCCACAAGCTCGGATTCACCGATCAGTTCCTGGCCGGATTCATGCGCGTGCTGGAAATGCCGCACGGCATTTTGCTTGTGACCGGCCCGACCGGTTCGGGTAAGACCACGACGTTGTATACCGCGTTGTCGAAACTCAACACCGCGGACGTCAAGATCATCACAGTCGAGGATCCGGTCGAATACCAGATCGAAGGCGTCAACCAGATCCAGGCCAAGCCGCAGATCGGGCTCGATTTCTCGCACGCGCTGCGCTCGATCGTGCGACAGGATCCGGACATCATCATGATCGGCGAAATGCGCGATCTGGAAACCGCGAAGATCGCGATCCAGTCCGCACTCACGGGCCATTTGGTGCTCTCGACGTTGCATACGAATAACGCAGCGGGCGGCATCACGCGTCTGCTCGATATGGGCGTGGAAGATTATTTGCTGACCTCGACCGTGAACGGCATTCTCGCGCAGCGTCTCGTGCGGCGTCTCGATCCCGCACATCGCGAAGCGTATCCGGCTTTGCCCGAAGTTGTCGAAGAATTCGGCCTACGCCGTTTCGCGCCCGAAGGTCCGGTGAATCTGTACAAGCCGGTGCCGACACCGCAAATGCCGACCGGTTATCACGGCCGTACCACGATCATGGAATTCCTCGTCATGAGCGATCCGATCCGCCGCCTCGTGATGCAGCACGGTGACATGGGCAAGATCGAAACCCAGGCGCGCGAAGAAGGCATGCGCACGATGTACGAAGACGGACTGGTCAAAGCCATCGAAGGCGTGACCACGATCGAAGAAGTGCTGCGCGTGACGTCGGAATCGTGAGCCGCTGATGGCAATGTATTATTACAAGGCGGTCACGTCGGCCGGCGATACCATCGAAGGCCAGATGGAAGTCGCATCGAACGACGATGTCGTCTCCAAGTTGCAGGACGCCGGCAGCATCGCACTCGATGTGCGCATGGCCGACAGCGGCGACAGCGGTGGTCTCGGCGGCATGTTCAAACGTGCGGCGATGGGTCAGGCTGAAGTGCTGCAGTTCACCCAGCAACTCGCGACCTTGCTCGGCGCGGGCCAGCCGCTCGATCGCGGCCTGCAGATTCTGCTCGACATGCCGGAGAACGAAAAAGCGCGTCGCGTGATCGAGCGTGTGCGCGATCAGGTACGCGGCGGTGGTGCGTTGTCGGATGCACTCGAAGTCGAACACGGCATCTTCTCGCGGCTGTACGTGAACATGGTGCGCGCGGGTGAAATTGGCGGTTCGCTCGATACCACGCTGGAGCGTCTGGCGAATTATCTCGAGCGTGCCAAAGCGCTCAAGGAAAGCGTGGTCAACGCGCTGATCTATCCGGCCATTCTCGTGGTGATGGTGTTTCTCGCATTGTTCGTTTTGCTGGTTTTTGTCGTGCCGCAATTCATGCCGATGTTCAAGGATATGAATATCGAGTTGCCATTTATCACCAAGATGGTGCTGGCGGTGAGTAATGTGCTGGCGAGTTATTGGTGGATATTGATCCTATTGGTTTTCTTCGCGGTGACCTATGTGCGACGACAGTTGTCGCAACCGCAATCGCGCTTGAAATTTGATGAGCGTTTGCTCAACATGCGCATGCTCGGCGTCTTGTTCACCAAGCTCGAAACCGCACGTTTTGCGCGTACTTTGGGAACTCTGCTGAAGAATGGTGTTCCGTTATTGAGCGCGCTTTCGATCGTGCGCAACGTGATCGGCAACAGCGCGATGGCCGAAGCGGTGGCCGATGCCACCGAAGAAGTTAAAACCGGTTCAGGTCTCGGGTTTTCGCTGGGACAAAGCAAGCGTTTTCCGAAACTCGCATTGCAGATGATCAGTGTTGGTGAAGAATCCGGCGCGCTTGACGGCATGCTGTTGAAAGTCGCCGATACCTTCGATGTTGAAACCAAAAATACCATTGATCGTTTGCTGGCGCTGCTGGTGCCGGTGATAACCGTGATAATGACGGTGGTGGTCGCCTTTGTGATGATGGCGATCCTGCTGCCGATTCTTGATCTGACTGGATCCGTAGGATGACAAACATGAACATGCAATCGAATGGCGCGTTGCCTCTAGCGCGTTTCGGCTCGCGCGTGAATCTGTCGCGCGCAAAAGGTTTTACCTTGATCGAAATGATCGCGGTGCTGGTCTTGATTGGTCTGGTGATGTCGATCGTCGGTGCCAAGATCATCGACAATTTCAACAAGGGTAAATACGGCGCGGGCAGGGCGCAGTTGCATGCGCTGGAAATGAAAGTGAATGGATACATTCTCGATAACGGCGGACCACCAGCGCAGCTTGGTGATCTGCTGACGCGGCCGGGCAGTGCCGGTAACTGGAGTGGCCCGTATGCGAAGGATTCCGATCTGAAGGATCCGTTTGGCCATCCGTATCAGTACAAGGCACCCGGCGAACACGGCGATTTCGATATCATTTTTCTCGGCAAGGATGGCGCGCCCGGTGGTGACAACCTGAACAAGGATGTGGGTAGCTGGGAATAATCCCGCGCTGCTCGCAAGCTCCCGGCGCAGTACGCCATGAACTCATCGCGCCAGCACGGCTTCACCTTGATGGAGCTGGTCGCCGTGATGGCGCTGCTGGCGATTGCGATCGCCGTGGTGTCGTTCGGTTTCAGCAAAAGCCTGACGAGCGCCAAAATCGAAGCGGCCAGCCGCGATCTCGCGGCAATGCTCAAATACACGCGCGGCCAGGCGATCGTCAAAGGCCAGCAGCAGATCTTCGAGCTGAATATCGAGACCAACAGCTACAAGGCGCCGGGTCGCGCGATAGTGCGCCTGCCGCCGAGCATGCATCTCGGTCTGCTCACGGCTACGAATGAACTGACCAGCGCCCAATCCGGCTCGATCCGTTTTTATCCCGATGGCAGTTCCACCGGCGGACACGTCACGGTGTATCTCGGCAAGCGCGAATGGCATATCAACGTAAGCTGGCTCACGGGCGAAGTCGGGCGCGAGGAGATTCAGCATTGAACGCGAACTTGTGCGCGCCATGCCGGTCAACAATGCCCGCCATGCAGACACTTCCGCGTCGATCATTTCGCTACAACCGATTGCCTCGACAGCGCGGATTCACGCTGCTCGAGCTGGTCGCGGCGTTCGTGATTTTTGCGATCAGCTTCAGTGTGCTGATGGGGGTGCTGACGTCATCGATCCAGAACGTGCGACGCTCCGCCGAATACACGCAGGCGGCGTTGTGGGCGCAGTCGTTGCTGGATGTCGTCGGCGTCGGCGAACGGCTCAAGGAAGGCGGCTCGAACGGGCGCTTCGACAATAATTATCGCTGGGATCTGCGCATCAGCAAATTCCAGCCGCCGGCCGCATCGCAATTCACCGCCGAGCAAATCGCGCCGGTCGATCTGTATCAGCTCGATCTCAACGTCAGCTGGAACGGTACCTCGCAACAACGCCAGGCGCGCTTTGTGACCTTGCGCGCGAATACGCCGCAACCTGCCGGACAACCCGGCGGATGAACAATCTGCGTATTCCGAATCCGCGTGCAAACAACGGCTTCACTTTGCTGGAGACGGTGCTCGCCATCGTATTGCTGGCGGTGTTGATCGGCGCGGGTTATAGCGGCCTTCGTGCCGCGGCAAAAGCGATGGCTTCGGGTGAGGTTTCGGTCGAGCGCACCAATCGCCTGCGTGTATCGCAGGAGTTCATGCGTCATCAGATCAGCCGCATTCTGCCGTTGCCCTACGATCACGACGACAGCACCGGCGAGAACAAGATTTTCGAAGGCACGCGCGACATGATGCGTTTTGTTGCGCCGATGCCGGGTTATCTGTCGCACGGCGGCGCGTACGTGCAAACCATCGAACTCAAGCGCGCCGCCGGAAACACTTTGCAGCTGTATTTCAGCAATGTAATCCTGACCGGTTACGATGCAAAAAAGCTCACGCAGAGCGATCTCGATCCTCAGGTGCTGATCGATCAGGTGAAGTCCGGCCGTTTCGAATATCGCACCTACAACGATCAGGGCGAACTCGGCGACTGGACCGATCGCTGGCAAGATCCGGGCAAGACGCCGGTGATGGTGCGCATCCATCTGGAGATGGCGCGCGAAGCATTGGTGGCATGGCCGGACATGCAGATTGCGCTGGTGATGGATGGCGCGAGCACACAACAGCGCAACGGCTTTATCGCGACGCAGCGCGGCAATCCGCTGAACAACGGATCGGCACGTTGATGCGCCGCCTCGATACGCATTTGATCGCTGCTTCGCGGCAGCACGGCGTGGCGCTGATCCTGGTGATGTGGATCACGACATTGCTGGCGATTCTGCTCGGCAGTTTTGCCTTGATAGCGCGCACCGAAAATCTCGAAGCGCGGCATTTGTTCGATACCACGCGCGCGCGGTATGCGGCCGAGGCGGGTTTGAATCTCGCG
>Ga0209511_1003039_pt1 | contig 13131 bp, 8 predicted proteins | sample SSSSmetaG_FD_184141 | JGI IMG/M metagenome (GOLD analysis project Ga0209511, IMG submission 184141) | Glacier valley bacterial and archeal communities from Borup Fiord, Nunavut, Canada, to study Microbial Dark Matter (Phase II) - ​SSSS... | ecosystem: Environmental > Aquatic > Freshwater > Ice >... | reverse complement strand
CTCGGCAAAACAATTCAGTGATAAACTCTTCCGTGGTCATGGGGTATGCCTTTCTCAGATTTCAACACTCCAAGAATGGCCTATCCCCATGACTTTTGCTACTCAGGACAAACCGCACCATTGGTTAGCTAACGCGCTGACCGCAATGCTATAGCATACGCTGTTCGAAGACTAGGAAAACAGGCTTTGTAGAGCTTCCGCCACAACAGGTAACCGCTTCAGCGCCGCCTGGAGCGAAACCTATTTGCTTAACAGGGCGCTTCAATGTTAAGCCATACCTCCATAATTGAGCAAGGTGGAGACGCGCCGGAATTGAACCGACGCCCTCCTGCTTCCAGAGCCGGTATTCTAACGCTAAACTACGTCCCCATAATCGAACAAGGTGGAGGCGCGTAGGACTTGCACCCACGATCACGCGCTGCCTAGCGGGGCAGGGTGCTTTGATATTAAGCTACATCTCCATAATCGAACAGGGTGGAGGCACGCGGAATTGAACCTGCGCTTTTCCAGCTTGAAGAGCGGACGTTCTAACACTGAACTATGCCTCCAGGTTTAACATGAGTGAGGGTCGCAGGACTTGCACCCACGATCTCAGCAGCGGATTTGGAGTCCGCACTGTGTTCTAAGGTTGAACTAACTCTCACCACGCAGCATACCGCCTGCGAACAGGCCGAGGCGTGTGGGACTTGAACCCACAATCGAAAATGGCTTAGCAGGCCATCACTCTAACGTTGAGCTACACCTCAGACTACGGTATACTACGCCCACATTATATCATAGGCATAGGCTGCATTGGACGATGCTTGAAGGGTGGAACACCGAGCGCGTAATGGCACTCGCGCCGGATGTGGAGAGCGCCAAAGACGCGAAAAAGCTGGCAGTTCCGGCTAAATGGGCGCTCCTCGGCCATGACGGTTATAGCGTGTGGGGCAGCTATCAGGGCAGCGGCAAAGCGCCGTATCAGGTCAAGATCGATCTGCTCAAGCTGCAAAAAGCGGATGATAATGCCGCTGGCCTGAATTGCGATTGTCCGAGCCGTAAAAAGCCGTGCAAACACCTGATCGGTTTGCTGTTCATCGCGGTACAAACGCCCGCTGCGCTGATTGCTGGCGCGCCGCCCGAATGGGTGACCGAATGGCTGGACAAAGACGCAGTGCGCGCGCGTAAGCAGCAGGACAAGAAAAAGCGTGGTGACAAGCCCGCCGATCCGCTGCAAATCAGCAAGACGGCGGCTGAGCGGCGCGAAAAGATCGAGGCTGGCCTGCAAGAGATCGAGCTATGGCTGCGTAATCTGATACGCAGTGGATTAGCCGATCCACAGGTGAAAACTTACGCATTTTGGGACGCCAAAGCTGCCCGCATGATCGATGCGCAAGCGCCCGGTCTGGCACGCTGGTTGCGCGAAATGGGTGGGCTTCCGGCGGCGGGTGGCGATTGGCTCGATCCGGTATTGCAACAGCTTGGCTTGCTGTATTTGTTGATCGAAGGTTTCAAGCGCTTTGATACGCTGTCAGCGGGGACGCAAGCCGATATACGAACGGTGCTCGGCTGGCATTTGAAGCGCGAAGAAATCGATCCGCAAGACGCCGTGCGCGATCAATGGCTGGTGATCGGCCAGCGCGTGACCGATGAAGGCGAACGGCTGCGAGGTCAACATGTGTGGCTGCGTGGACAGCACAATGGGCGCAATGCGCTGATTTTGGAGTTTGCATTTGGCGATCAACCGTTCGATACGCGCCTGACGCCAGGGACGCAAATTGACGCGGAACTGATATTCTTTCCGGGAAGCAGTCCGTTACGCGCGTTCATTCATGCGCAGCATGAGTCAACACAAGCGATCAAGCCGAGCATACCTGTTATGGGGATGTCTTTGCTTGACAACCTGACCGCCTATTGCAACGCGCTCACGCAAAATCCGTGGCTGCCAACTTTTCCGTTCGTGCTGGACGCAGTTTATCCGACGCGCTACAGCGGAAAGTGGGTTTTGCGCGATTCAGCTGGCGCATATTTGCCGCTCAGCAGTGGCTTCTCGCATAAGTGGCCGCTGTTGGCGCTTAGCGGTGATCACCCGATCGGCGTGGCGGGCGAATGGAATGGCCGCGATCTGTGGCCGTTGAGCGCGTTTGTTGGCGTTCCGTCAGACAGGCGCTTCGTTGATTTCAGTTCGATCGGAAAGCTCTAAGTCGCATATCAAAGCCGAATGCAACCCTTACCCTAAATCCTGCTCCCAAAGGAGAAAGACTTCCATAGTGCTCTTCACTTCTTATGATTGATTCATGCCCAATTCTCCAGCGCTTTTTTGAACACACTCATAAAACCATCACCGATTGCGCCATCGATAATGCGATGATCAAAAGTGAGCGTGGCGTACATCATCGGGCGGATTGCCATGGTATCGCCGTGTGCATCACTCAACACAACCACGCGCTTCTGCATCGCGCCAATGCCCAGAATGGCGGCTTGCGGCTGATTGATGATCGGCGTTGCGAACAGGCTGCCGGAGACGCCATGGTTGGTAATCGTGAACGTGCCACCGCTCACTTCATCCGGGCGAAGCTGTTTGATGCGCGCGCGTCCGGCCAGATCATTGACTTGTCGCGCGGTGCCGCTCAAGCTGAGGTCTTGCGCATTGCGAAGTACCGGCACGATCAAACCGTCCGCGATCGCTACTGCGATTCCGATATGCGCCGCGCGATGCAGCAAAATCCCCTGATCTGTCCATTGGCTGTTGACATACGGCTGCACTTGCAAGGCTTTGACGGCAGCTTGCACAAAATATGCGGTCAACGTGAGCCGGATGCTTTGCTTATCGAAGGCGGCCATGTTCGCCTGCTGATGAGCAACGATCGCGCTCATATCGACTTCAAAAACGGTCGTGACGTGCGGCGACGTGTCCAATTTCGAGCGTACCATGTGCTCGGCAATGGCGCGGCGCATGGGTGACAGTGGCATCACTTCGTCGCCATTGGCAGCGCCACCATTAGCACCATTGTCAGAAGGTGCAGCGGTCGTGATCGGTGCGATGTTTTGCGCAGTGGGTGGCATAGCCCGCGTGCCAACTTTTCCGACTGGCATTTGTGAAGTAGCGGGCGCGGGTGTCGGCGCAAGCGTAGGCGTGAGGGATTGGCGTGCTTTGGCGAATATTTCACCCGTTGGCTTGAACAGATCGCCTTCAACGGGTTGTTCCCACGGCGGCAAATCGGATGTTTTTGGCGTGGCAGCGGGTGGCTGCGCCAAATACGTATCAACATCTTTTTTGGTGACGCGCCCACCGAGTCCCGTTCCGCTGATCTGATCCAGATCGATCCGATGTTCGGCGGCCATACGTGCTACCACCGGGCTAATCCGGTTCGCAACGGGCACACTCTCCGTACCGTTGGTCGATACCGTCGCAGTTTGCAACGCAGGTTGTGGCGCTTCCACTTCATTCGGATCGCCGATCAGTGCTAATAAGACGCCGCGCTCGACCGTTTGCCCTGCCGGAACGAGAATCTGCAACAGGATGCCTGATGCGGGCGCAGGCACTTCGGTATCGACTTTATCGGTGCTGATCTCCAACAGTGGCTCGTACTCAGTCACCGAGTCGCCAACCTGTTTCAACCATTTGTTGACCGTGCCCTCAACGACGCTTTCGCCCAATTGAGGCATAACAATTTTTGTGGGCATTTTCAGAGTGTCCTTATTTAATATGCTGCCACTTCGCGGATCGCGTCGGCGATTTTTTCCGGGTTCGGCATAAACGCTTCCTGCAACGGGTGGCTGAACGGCACGGCGGGCACATCCGCGCCACCATAACGGCGGATCGGCGCGTCCATGTACTCGAACGCATCTTCACCGATCACAGCAGCGACTTCTGCGCCGTAACCCATCGTCAGCGTATCCTCATGAACGATCAACGCTTTACCCGTCCGTTTGAAGGTTTGCACAATCGTTTCGCGATCGACAGGCAGCAGCGTTCGCAAATCCACCACTGTACACTCGATCCCGTTTTGCTGTGACACCAATTCGGCGGCCTGCATACAATAGTGCGCCATAATTCCGTAGGCATACACCGTCAGATCGCCACCTTCACGACGCACCGCCGCCGGACCGATCGGCACGGTGTAATCGCCAGCGGGCACTTCGCCTTTGATGCTGCGATAACCCTTTTTCGCCTCAAAAAAGAGCACCGGATTTTGATCGCGGATCGCACTTTTGAGCAGTCCTTTGGCATCATAGGGCGTTGACGGGATCACCACTTTGAGGCCAGGAACATGCGCGAAAAACGCCTCGACGCTCTGACTATGATATAAGCCGCCGCCAACACCCCCACCATACGGCGCGCGAATGGTGAGCGGCACACGCCACTGTCCATCCGAGCGGTAGTGCATTTTGGCCGCTTCGTTCACGATCTGATTGAAAGCCGGATGAATAAAATCCGCGAATTGAATTTCGCAGACCGGGCGCAAATCGGCCAGCGCAGCACCAATGCCGATCGCAACAATGCTCAGCTCGGCTAACGGCGAATCGATGATACGCGCCGCGCCGTACTTCTCAAATAAGCCTTGCGTGGCACGGAACACGCCGCCGCGCACGCCCACATCTTCACCCGTGATGAATACGCGCGGATCGCGGGCCAGCTCTTCGTCCATTGCTTCGCGGATCCCGTCAATTAAAGTGATTTCAGGCATAGATTTTAAGTGATCCTGTTTTTTGCATAATTATCGATCAGCTTTCCGGCTCAGCGTACACTTTGCCGAACAACTCGGACTCCGGCGGGTAGGGCGCGCTCTCCGCGAAACGCTGCGCTTCATCGATCGTCTGGCGGGCGCGCGCTTCATAAACGTCCATTTGCGCTTGATCCAGAATGCCGCGCTCGGTCAGCACCTCTTGAAAATGGTGGATCGGGTCTTTGCGCTTCCATGATTCGACTTCTTCACGCGAACGGTAGCTGCGATCATCGTCATCGGAAGAATGCGGCACTACGCGGTACGTTTTCGCTTCCACGAGTGTTGCGCCGTCGCCCCGATAAGCGCGCTGTGCCGCGTCGTGCATCGCATCGTACACCGCCAGAATATCGTTGCCGTCCACCATGATCCCGCGCACTCCATAAGCGGGCGCGCGATCAGCCACGTCGTGAACGGCCATTTGTTGATCCATTGGCACGCTGATCGCGTATTCGTTGTTTTGCACCAGACAAATGAACGGCAATTTGTGGACACCAGCCCAATTCATGCCTTCATGCCATTCGCCTTGACTGGTCGAGCCTTCGCCCAGGCAAGTCAGCGCAAGACGTGGCTGCGTAGCATCCGCCGGATCGCTCAACTTGTTTTCCCAACGATACTTGATCGCAAACGCTAAGCCCGCCGCTTGCGGCACTTGCGTTGCAACCGGGCTTGAGCCGCTCACGATGTTCAACCGCTTCAAGCCAAAGTGACTGGGCATTTGCCGTCCACCGCTGCTGTATTCGCCCTGCTTGCCAAATAAGCTGACCATAAAATCGCGCGGGGTGACTCCGATCGCCAGCACCAATGCCAGATCGCGATAATAGGGATGCACGTAATCAACGCCGCGATTGATGGCAAACGCCGCGCCCACTTGCGTACCCTCGTGACCCATCCCGCTGATGTGGAAAGCGATCTTGCCCTGCCGATGTAAAGCCCAGGCGCGCTCATCGACACGGCGCGCGATCAGCATTGACCAATACATATCGCGCAAAGTATCCGGCGAAAGCGACGCAGAAGGTGCAGCCGTCGTCTCAGTCGCAACGAGTGATGTCATAAAACATTTTCCTCAACAAAGCACAAATAAGCTGCTGACATTCAAAATGATCAAGATGGTGAGCCGTTTGTGCAGTTGCACAAAGCACTTCTGATTATAACGGATTGTGGCATTAAAAATCAGTCGCGATTGTGTCAATAAACAGCCGTCCATCGGCGGTCGCATCGTTGCCTGTCACCATGAGCCGAGTCGTGCTGGTCGCATCATATAATCCGATAGCGACTTGATACGTACCCGGCGCGTCAGGCAGCGGCACGTAATAAGTGTCGCGGAACACGCCGGACAGCCAATCGGCGGGCGGGACGCTGCCGCGTGGTCGCTGATCGCTTTGCGTGATCGGCGGCTGATCAGTGTGCGCCGAATCATACACATGTACAAATATTTTATCGTCGCCCAAGGATACATCCGTTGGCATAGCTGGATCGGCCAGCCATTCGACATCGATGCGCAAACGGTGAGTCGCCGTGTCTATGCTGATCTGCCGTCCTAACAGTGTGACGCCAACGTTTGGCGCTCCAAAGTGGGCAGACGGTCCCGGCAGCGTTTGATGCATATCCGGCTGAAAGTGTCCCTGAAAAAACCAGTGATAGTACGGCATATATGCGCCATCCGTTTTGATTTGCGTCCGTAGATGAGTGGCATTGTGCGTGATGAACTTTGCTGGAATCAAAGTCACAATATCCAGCCAATGACCACCAAGTCCGCCCGGAATTACGCGGGTCGCGGCAGGTTGGCCGTCCACCGTGATCGCGATAGTGGCTTCATCGTGCGGATGTACACGCGTTACCCATAACAAATCCTGACCGGGACGCGTACTGATAATCATATCCTCGCCGCCCGTGATCAGCCGCCCGCCGTCGATCAGGCGGCACGCTGGATCGGTTGCCACATCACAATTCAGATAGCCCATCTGATAAAGTTCGGTAGCATAACCATTGCGCGGCGCTGCATTCCACCACTGATAAGCGTGTGCGTTCTCATCTTGTAAATCGGCCACGTTGATCGAATCGATCGGCGCGGGTTCAAATCCAACAGGTGCGATCTGATGTGGCAGTGCGGCGCGATCTGCTGAATCCCAGTGGATTTGGGTCACGACCTGTTCGGCAGACGCGGACGCGACATTATGTGGCGGATTAGTTGAGCTGAAACGCGCCAACACACTCGCATACAAATCGGTTGCCTGAAAATAACTCAGGCCGTGCGGATCGGTGTAGAGCGCCAGATAATCAGGGCGATAGGGGCTATGCAGCATCGTTTCATAAACAGCACCGGGGCCATTTCGCCAGGCACGCGCCGCGTCCGGCGTGGTCAAACCGACCACATCGTAAGTCGCACGATCGCCAAGATAGCGCATGACGCCAATATCATGAACGCCGATCCGCGCATCGATCGGCGTATGAGTAGCAACGTAGCGCGCCATGCTGATTTGCAACGACGCGACTTCGTGAATGTTATCTCCATAGTAGCCAACAAACGCGATCAACGTGCCGATCGAAAAGATCAACAGGGCGGCTGCGATCAACGTCATGCTATAGCGCATGAGCCGACTTCTAACCTGCGAACTACTCAGCCGTACGAGTACCCACCCCATCAGCACGAACAGCAGCGCGATCATGGGCTGCTGATAGCGCTTGAACTGCCAGAACGCAGTTTCGAGCAGCGAAATAATGCCGGTCAACCCGATCAGCCATAACGCGATCACGCTGATAATACTGCGCTGTGATTTATCACGCAGCAGCGTCAACGCGCCAACCAGTGCACCGATCAACAGTGCGCCAGTGCTGAATACGATACCGTCCGGGTCGATCCCGGATAGAAATTCGTGCCAGATGCGGAACGCTGTGCTGAATATCGCGCTGATCAACACGCGCCCATCGAACGGCACATTATACAAATATGATTTGGCCTGCATCCCGCTGGCCGCGATCGATCCGGTCACTACCAAATTAATCAAGGGTTGTGTCGCGATCGCCAACAGTGGCAGCGCGAACCATGTAATCAGCGCGAACCGTCGATACTTGAGACGGCGCGCATGATACAAACAATACAACAACGCGCCCACGCTGATTACTGCGCCTTCCGGTCGAATCAAGGCGACGAGTACAGCTGCCGCAATGGTCGCTCGCAAGCGATTTTGCGTCATACACCACAGCGTTAACAACGTAGCAAACATCAGCAAGCCCGTTTCCATGCCGGACATGAACGCCCAACTCACTGCGCCAGACAACGCAAACGCGAGCGTCACCAGCACCCCGATTGGGTAGGCGGTCGGCTCATCACGCGTGATCAGCCGAAACAGCACACAGGCCGAACCGATCCATGCTAACCAACCGATGAACACTGCCCACAACGCAAGCTGTTCAGCGTGAAAGCCGATTCCGTAACCGACTGCCAATAAAAACGGATAGAGCAAACTGGTAGCGCCGGAGGTGGCTGGATCGCCGGGGTTGTAATGAAATGGCTGTCCAGTGGCGATCATGCGCGCGTATTGAAAATGAATATAGGCATCGTCCAGCGGCATGATCAGCACTGCGCCGTTACTTGCCGCGTGCCCAACGCTCAGGTAAAGCAATGCAGTCAGGCTGATGATTCCGCATAGCAGCCCATAAAATGCATAGGAACTTATCCGTCGAGTAGTCTGCACGCTAGCGGTTAATCACTCTCTACGCCCCGATTACTTTCGATAACAACACTTATCAGGATTTATCGGTATTTTGCTCGCTCCTGCTGCGCGATATAGTACTGCATACAGCAAATAGTGGCATCAAGCGTTGATGGCGGTCACCCGATACATATGCGTGAAATCGCTGCGATCTTTGAATTTGCGTGGGGTCAGCATCTCAACTTCGACCATATGCTTGACCCTTTCGTAAGTCTCCTGACTGATCAGGACTTCGCCGCCGAGCGCGTTTTCCTGAAGCAGTTTGGCAAGCTGAATCGTATCACCGATCGCGGTGAATTCCTTGCGGTTGGCACTACCCACGTTCCCTAACACGGCCATACCAGTATGCACGCCGATCCCATATTTAACGCGTTGATTTGGGGGCAGCTGAGCGTGGTGTTCTTCTACATAACGTGCCATTTTGAAAGCCGAGCACACCGCTTTTTCAGCATGATTGGGCTGCGCTTCCATTAACTGTGTATTGTACAGGCCAATCGCTGCGTCACCCATGAACTTATCGATGATGCCGCCTTCTTCATAAATCGCGGCGCTGCTGATGGTCAGATAGCCGTTGATAATCTGCATCAGTTCTTCGGGTTGCAATCCTTCACTGAATGAGGTGAAGCCGCGAATATCGCAGGACAGCACCGATATCTCACGTTCTTCACCTTCCAAACGTGCGCGATCGAAAAGATGTACATTCTTGACCAATTCAGGTGGCAAATACAAACTCAAAGCGTTGATCTGACTGACATGACGTTTGGCTGCCGTCAGATCATTGAGGACAATAGCGACGCCTTGCGCCTGTTCATCCCCTTTGAGCAAACTCAGCGTCAAACCCAGGTTGATATTGCTACGATTCCTGAATGAGGTGTCCACTTCGATAACTTGATCGCTTTTCTGTTCACGGACGCGCGCCAGCGCTTTGATCAGGCTCTCATCGGGCGCAGGCAGCACTGCCCACACTGGCTGATGCAGCGCATCCTCTTCTGGAATGTCCAGAATACGGGTAGCCGCAGCATTGAAGGTAGTGATCAAATCGTCGGCATCGGTAGTGATCACGCCGCTTGGGATCGAGGCAAAAACGTTTGCCATCAAGTCTTTCATGTGCGTAATCTCAACCAGACTGGCGCGCACTTCCTCGAACAGCAGCGCGTTTTCGATAGCAACCGCCGCCTGATTCGCAAACGCCAGCACCAGGCGCTTTTCGCGTTCGCCAAACAAATCAGTACGGATGCGATTGTCAGCATAAATCACGCCCGTCAAGTGGCCTTTGCGCATGAGCGGCGCACACAGAATACTACGCAGCCGCAAGCCAACAATGCTGGTTGAATTGCTCAGCCCTTTGTCGTTTGCCGCGTCGTTGGTCACGATCAATTGACCATCACGGGCCACCTGTTCAATGACCGAATAACTGAGCAGGATCTCTTCAGGTCGCAAGTTTTGCTGTTCGGCGTTCCGCGCGACATGAATTTCTAAGCGATTCGTCTCTGTATCACGTAAGATGATATAGCCGCGTTCGGCACCCGTCATGGCGACGACCGTATCGATCACGTCATCCAGGATCAAATTCAAGTCGAGCGCTGAATTAATCAGTTCGGTTGTGCGTGCCAGTGCTCGCAATTGCTGAATCTCGGTAGCATCGCCAAGCAGCCGTTTGCCAAGCTCCGCCAGTTCGTCATGAACTTGCTGTAACCCGTTCAAGCCTTCGCTGGAAATCATGATGTCACCGCGCGTTTGCAACAAATCACGCTGTGCTTGCAAGGTACGGGTCAAGTCTTGCGTGATCTGTCTGATTTGTGCTAAACGTGACTGTAACACACTGGAGGTGCTGGTAATTTGTTCGACCATCGATCCGTTCCTTACGCCTCTAACGCCGAAAAACTTCGTAAATGGCGACGGCCTGTTGGCGACCTTTAACTTGAATTTGGCCGCGTTCGCGAAAGGCAATGGTTCGGTCCGCAGCTAACCGTTCGGCACAGTGCAAAAAAGTCTCGCGGCTGATGATGATTTGCCCTGGCTGCGCGTTTTCCAGCAATCGATGAGTCAGGTTGATCGAGTCGCCCAATGCGGTGAATTCTTTACGCGTTTCGCTGCCCGCATTGCCCAACGTCGCGATCCCGGTGTGAATGCCGATTCGGTAATGGCGCACATTGGCGGGTTCGCCTTGCTGCGGATAAAACTGCTTCACGTATTCGTCGGCCATATCGAGCGCCGCCATAATCGCCCGAAAGCTGTGATCCTCGGCGGGGTTCAACTGCGTGTTGAATAAGGCCATGACTTCATTCGCCATGTATTTATCGATAATGCCAGACTGTGCCGCTAATTGATCCGCTGCAACCGTCAGGTATTGGTTGAGCACCTGCATAAACTTGATCGGGCTGAGCGTGCTCGGAAAGGTGGAATAGCCACGTACATCGATGAACATGGCCGTAACTTCGCGCCGTTCGCCACCCAATCCTAGCTGATCGATGCTCTGGATATTATCGACCATCTGCGGGGTCAGGTAACGCCGAATCGCCTTCAGTTGATCGTCACGGCGGCGCGCTTCGGTCAGATCATCGACCACTAACGCAACGCCTTGCGTAACGCTGGCCGCGTCTTTGAGCGGATTCAAGGTCAGGCTGAGGACTGTCGCTTCGGCGTGCCCCGGCAGTGTGGGCGATACCTCAAGTGCTTCCTGAAAATTACGCGCCCACACCCGATTGAGCATGGCGGGCAGTTCCTGGGAAAGCGGTAACAGTGTGGTCAGCAGCGGCTGCTGAAGCGCGGCGTCGCGCGTGACTTCCAGGATACGCTCGGCGGCGTCGTTCATCAGCGTAATCGTGTTATTGGCGTCGGCGGTGATTACGCCGCTGCCGATCGAGGCAAATACGTTATCCATCACGTCTTTAACGCGCGTCGCTTCTTGCAAATTGCTGCGGGCACGTTCAAATAAGCGTGCGTTTTCAATGGCGATTGCTGCTTGATTGGCAAAAGCTGACAGCATCTCACGTTCTTTATCGCCAAAAATCGATGTTCTGATACGGTTATCCACGTACAATACGCCCGTCACTTCATTGCGTAACAGCAGTGGCACACACAAAATGCTGCGCAGTTTCAACCCGACCACGCTTACATTGCTGTTCCACCGTTCATCATCGGTCGCGTTGGTCGTGACGACGGCAACCCCTGTCCGTGCGACTTCGCCGACGATTGTTTTACTGATAATAAATTCGCTCTCGCTGAGGCTGCCCGTGATATTACGCGCCACTCGAAAGACCAATTCGCCCGTCATTTTATCGCGAAGCACCAGATAGCCGCGTTCAGCGTGAATAAGCTGGATTGCCTGACTCATCACCTGGTTGAGCACCTCGTCCAGATCCAGCGTGGAGTTGATCAGTTCGGCGGTATGGCCGAGCACGCGCAGGTGTTCCAGTTCGGTTTGTGGGCCTTCGAGCGCTTGTGCCAGCGCATCCAATTCCGTATGAATCGACTGTACCCCTTGGAGTGTGCCGGGTGGAAGGCTCATGCCTTTTTGCTTAAGTGCCTCACGCTGCACACGCAGCACACTTTCCAGGTTGTTGACAGCCAGGCTCAAGCGTCGTAATTCGTCTACCAGTGAAATTTCAGTAGCGGTCACTTCAGTGGCTGCCATTAAACGCACTCCGCATTCACAGACCGAGCGTGATTGATAAAGCTGCATTGATTATACTCGCTAACCATACCACGCCACAACTGATCACCGCATCGTTAGCAGCCGTAGGGAATCCGTAGGAAATATGTCAGATTGCCAGCATGTACGGCGCAGGGCATAGACGCTAACAAATGCATCATGCAATTTCAGTGACTGCATAAACCCATCTGAAATTTATTTTGATCACAAAAGTTTCCTGACGTTCTAGCGCAATCTGAATTCATACGCATATTGCATTGTCTGAACAATTGGTGTAAACTATAGACTGTAAGTTCAAATAATGAATTTTCAGTTCAGGAAGCTGCTATGACTGCATTAACGGTCAAAGAACGTCAACACTTGGCAAGGGAGGACGCTATCGTCGAGACGGCTTACGAGCTGCTGGCCGAAAAAGGCTATGAGAAAATGAACATGGATGAATTGGCGAGGCAAGTTGGAATCGCCAAAGCGACCCTTTATCAACATTTTCCGTCCAAGGAAGATTTGTTGGTGGGTGTAGTTGTGTGGCGAATGCGACAGGGCGAAAATGATTTCTTTTCCGACCCGGATGCTGCCTTACCTGCAATTACCCAGATCGAACATGGGCTGCGACGGTCACTTACCAAACATGTCGGCGGTTGGCGTGGCAGCGTCGGTATGAATAATCCGCACGCCGTTAAGACACATCCGCGCTATCGGGCACAGATCGATCGCATGGCCGCGCGTTTGAGCGAACTGGTCGATCAAGGCAAGGCTGATGGCGACATCAACCCGGAACTTTCAACGCCGGTTATTGCTCATGTGTTGACTAGCTTATTCCAAATGAACTATGACGCGTTGATAAACCTCAAAGGCTGTCCGGCGCGTCAAGTCGTCGAGTCATTGATCACGCTGATCATCAATGGCATGAAAGCGCCTGCTAAGCTCGACTTTGCGCATGGGTGTGGCAAAATAGGGTCAAGAACTTGACTGCGTGGACACAGGTGTATGCTGAACTTACCCTTCTTTACGTTAGCTGTGATTGACCCCTTTGCACAAGCGATATGGGGTGAAA
>Ga0209511_1003036_pt1 | contig 13139 bp, 9 predicted proteins | sample SSSSmetaG_FD_184141 | JGI IMG/M metagenome (GOLD analysis project Ga0209511, IMG submission 184141) | Glacier valley bacterial and archeal communities from Borup Fiord, Nunavut, Canada, to study Microbial Dark Matter (Phase II) - ​SSSS... | ecosystem: Environmental > Aquatic > Freshwater > Ice >... | reverse complement strand
GATGCAACGAGTCGCTATTTATATTTTGACATCGCAGGGGTACGGGATTTCATATACGACACCGCCCATGACAGCGTAACCTCAGGAAAACCCGATGAAAATATAACGTCCTTCTTTCAAGCATCAGACATAAAGCCAACTGCTGCGGAAGTTGCAACCTTCGGCATACTCGGTAATATATTTTTTGCCTCACCGAACGGAAGATACAGCGTGTATCTGGGAAGCAGCGATGATCCAACTCAACCCGGTGAATTGTGGCTTGCGGATAGGCAAAGTGAATTAACGCAAAGGACGGGCTTTCAAGTACGTCCAAACACCAACCCATCCGTCAGATGGAATTCAAACAGCACGCTGTTCAGCTTTATTCAAGGCAGCCAGGATGGTGACGAATTACTTGGATACGGCTACATCCCCAACAATAATTTTAAGCAAGCGAAATTCGAGACTTTTGGTGACCTGTCAATTTTGGGCGTAACGTACAGGCTCGACAACAGAGCGTTTTTTGTGCAATACGATTTAGCGCCAGACGGAAAGCATATCATGGCCTTTTTGAAATCTGCTGGCGAACAACTTGCGCTCGGAATTATTCCGGTTGACGATATGACAAAAACAGCGCTGGTTCAAAACATCGACGCGGAAAAGGTGCAAGGCTTTGCTTTTAAGCCCAATGACGCGTCAAAAATATGGATCGTAACCACCACCACTTTTATAGAATACGACAGGCTTCAACAAACTCAAAGCACGCGGTTTCAAGCATCAGAAGATTGGATTGGTCAGGTCTCATTTTCGCCTGATAAACATTGGCTTTCCCTGATCCATGCTGCGGCTTTCGATGAACTCTATATAGTTGGCCTGTCAGAATTTTACACAGACAAACCGACGCCTGATCTGCCAAAGAAGAAAAAACTGCAAATACAATCGATGTGTTCGCCTCAGCCGGATGTGTACAGGTTGTGGAAAATACACAATCCCAATGATACGGATTTGCTGTTCAGTTGGGATGTGTATGGTTCTGATTTGTCGGGATCGCTGTTCGTTACTGCGAACCATACTGTCGATTTAGAAACGCCGAAAGCGCCTCATAACATCGATACGCTTCGTGTTTCTATTAATGGGGTGTATCAAGACTCGCTTCAAAGTTTGGATGAAACGCCGGGCTTGTGTCCCTCCGCAGTAGTAACGCAACCAATGAGCAGGTAAAAGCACACCCGCGCTGAACATTACGCTGAGCGCCCTACTGCTTGCTCCAATCGCTCAGGATGTTCACGACGTCGTTGTGCGTCACCTGATAGGTCATGCCGCTGCTGATGTCGATGATGTAAACTTCGGATTTGCTGGAGCGGTCGGACGTAAAGCCAATGTATTTGCCGTCCGGTGACCAGTGCGGGCGAAAATTGTTAGTGTTATCGATATGAACCAATGTACGCCGATTGCTGCCGTCCGCGTTGATCAGGAATATATCGTTATTCTGACTGTTCGGCGCTGAAGCCATGAATGCAATTTGCTTACTGTCCGGCGACCAGGCAGGCGCGCCTTCAGTGAATGCACCTGCATCGTTGGTCAGGTTGATCGGCTTGCTATTGGCAGCCACAGGCGCCAAATACAGATCGATACCGTCTTTGCCGACCTTGCTTGTATCGGTGACAAATACGACGTTTTTGCCGTCCGGTGAGATGGCGGGCCAATTATTTTCGCCAATGTTGAGCGGTGTAACGCGCGTCAAATATTGTTCGGCCAGGCTAGGGGTTGCCGTTATCGTCGGTGTGATGAGCGATCCTTGAACGGCGGTTGGTGGTGCATTCGCGATGCGCGTTCCGGCTTTCGTGGGCACGGGCGGCTTTGTGGTCGCCGGAACTGTAGGGGTGTCAGGCGCGGTGTACAGCGTGCTCAGTTTGACCACGTAGACAGCAGAGTATTGCTCGTTTGCCAGAATATTCTGGGCAGCGAAGGCGAGCAGCTTTCCATCGCTCGAAACGGAGGCCATGCGCATTTGCGCGAGCGGCGGTGCGCTGCCCCATACCCTGCTGACTTCTTGCGCCCCTGATACGTTCAGGTTGATCGAGCGCATCAGGACTGAGCCAGTGCCGCCTGCCAGATAGGTATAAATGATGTGTTTGCCGTCGGGCAGCAAAATGGCATACTCGCCACGGTTGGGATCGGTTGCCAGTAGCTGCGCGTTAGAGCCATCCGGGTTCATGATCACCAGGGGTAAAAAGCGATCGTCGGTGATTTGCTCGCCGGACAGTACCATCAAATGACCTGTCAAGCCAGCGGGCGGCGCAGCCAGCGGCGTTCCAGTTGGCACAAATGCTGAGGTGAGCGAAGGCGCTGGTGTCCAACTGGGCGGCAGCGTGCTCTGCACTTTAGCCGTTGTAGCGGCGGTTTCCACTAACGGAGACGGTGTAGCAGCTACGGATACGGCGGCTTGAGTTGCGGCAGGCGCAGCGTTTCCCCCACAGCCAGCGCTCTGGCCGACAGCGAACAGTACGATGATCCAGGCAATGTGCGGTGTACGTCGTGTAAACAAGCGATTGTTCGCGGTAATGCTCACAGTCATTGAGACTCCTGAAGCGGCGGTTGGATTAAGCAATCAAGGACGAATGCGCGGACGCACGCTGGCGCTTTTTTGGTGCGTAATTTGCGTGATATCGGTGCTGTCAGGCGCAGTCGCGTACAAATTGAACACACCGTCGCGATTGGAACTGAACACGATCAAGCGGCTGTCCAGTGACCAGGCCGGGTCGCGACTTTCGCCTGAGCTATCACCGTAGGTCAACGACTGTTGATCTGAACCGTCAGCGCCCATCACATACACATTGGCACGACCATTGCGCGTTGAAATGAAAGCGATCCGGTTACCGTCTGGCGACCAGGCCGGGTTATAGCTGCTGTTTTGCGATTGCGTAAGCTGCGTGCTCTGGCCGGAATCCAGGGCGAGACTGTACACCTGATAGACGTTCTGCCCGGTTGGGTCGGACGCGTATACGAGCTGTTTGCCGTCCGGTGACCAACTGGCGTCTTTGTTGTTGGCTTTGCTGTCGGTCAGTTTCCTGAGCGCTGAACCGTCAGGAGCAAGCATATACAAATCTTGCACGCCGCTTTCGTTGGATACCACAACAAGTTGTTTGCCGTCTGGTGACCAGGCGGGCGAACGAGTGCGCGTGCCTTTGAAAGTCGTGATCGGGTGTGCGCCCGTGCCATCCGCCGCAGCTATGGCGATCTGCTCTTTGCCGTTCACATCCGTCACGAAAGCGATCTGTTTACCATCCGGTGACCATGCAGCATCGAATGCGCGTGCATCACCAGGGATCAGCAAGCGCTCGTTTTTGCCATCGCCGTTGATCAGATAAATGCCGATGTTGGCGCGCCCACGGCCTTCACCCGCGAACATCAGCGTATATTGGGCGATCGGCACAGGCGTTGCGGTGGGCGTAAAGGTGGCTGGCGGAGTGGCTGTCGCAGCAGGTGTCCAGGTTGGCAGCACGTTCAGGATCGGTACGATCGTGATAAGGGTACCGACCGGGCGGACGGTTAGCTTTAGATTTTGGGCGTCAAGCGTCTGTTGATAGCTGATGAAGGACAACGTGCGCGTCGGAATCAAAGTCGGCGTGGGCGTCGTAGGCGCGGCGGGTAAGTTACCGACCACATATACGCCAGCCAGCACCACCAAACCCAACAGCACGGCAAGCACTGTAAACAGCGGACTGCGTGGTCGCTTTCGCGATGGCGCACCCGCTAAAAGTACATCAGCAGCGCGTTCGGGTGCAGGGCGTGGCGGTCGCATCGGCGGCGGATTATCCAAAGTTGTGCGCAGTGGCTCTATCACCGTTGGCGCGCTCACCGATGGGGCAGCCATGGCCGCTTCCGTGCGATTCAGGCGATCAAGTTCCTGACGCGCGCGCTGGCTGCCAGGGTTCAATTCGAGCACTGTCTCCAGGCAAACGCGCCGTTCACGCGGTGTATCCACTACAGAGGCCATCCACATCCAGGCCAATTCGTTGGAGTCGTCGCGTTCCAACACCGCTTGCAGCAAGCGGCGCGCTTCGGTTCGGCGGCCTTGACGCGCGGCGGCCACTCCATCTCGCAACAAACTAGCGGTATCGTTGTTAGCCAAGCAGATAACCTTTTCTAGTAACGGCTCTAGCGGCGGCTCACAATAAAGACGACGGCAAAGCCAATAACGAGGACAATCACCAGGATCGCCAGGATGATCAAGCCGATACGCAGCGTTTGACCTTCGCCTGTTGACCGTCGATTTTCGATGTTCGTCAGATAGCGCCGCGCCATTTCGTTATTTGGATCGAGTTTCAGCACCGTCTCAAGGCAGCGCCTGCGCTCGATTTCATCGGTAGCAATCGATGCCATCCACAACCAGACACGCCCATCGCTCGGCGATTGATTGATCACCCGTTCAAAATAAATGCGAGCACCCTGTGCGTTACCTTCTTTGGCCGCAGTGATGCCCATCTGGAGGATTTGTTCCAGATTTGGCGCATCACTTTTATCGGGATTGAAGCTCATAAAAATCCACCCTTTGTATGCACTTGTAACTGTACTGCAAAGCGGCTCAGTGGACAAGCGCTATTGTTGGGATTTATAGGACATGGAAAGGGGAAATAAAGTTTTTCCTGCAACAATCAACTGCCGGGTGAGCCACCACGCCATTGTATACCATCTGCATAAATTCAGCACATTGAAAAGTCCTCTTTCAGTGTGGAATGCCTGTCGATCGTTGGCCGTTTCCGCAGCCGAATAGTCTGTCTATCTTATTTGGAAACGTAGAGTTTGACATTTGGCAAGGCTTGAGGCTTTACATCCAGCGCCCGATAGCGTATAATGCAGACGGAATTTTAACCGTATTTAAGCACTTGTCAAGAAAGGAGGCAGGCCGTGCAGATTTTTTATCGTGTGATGTATGTGACACTCAATCTGCCGGACTGCCCGCGTTAAACACTACTTACGTAGCCAAAACGCTGATCTGCCGCGCCGTGAGAGTCACCTGACGATCACGGCGTTTTTGTTTCATCTGTAAGTTTTAGCTGAAATCAACCTGAAGTCTCCTAGCTTATCCCTTGAGGTATTATGAACGAAAAATCGGCACAGACTCTGGAACTGCCGAAAATTCTGGATCAACTGGCACGCTTTACCACCTTCAGTGCGGGCAGCGAGCTAGCTTATCAATTAGCGCCTACTGCCGATCTGGAACAGGCGCAAATATGGCAAGAACAAACCAGCGAAGCGCGTCATTTGCTGGAAGTCAAAAGCGAAATCAATATGGGTGGTGCACGCGATGTGCGAGTCGCTGCCATGCAAGCGACGCGCGGCTTGATCCTGGAGCCGCAAACGCTGCTCGACATTCGTGGAACGCTGCGCCGCGCTTCCAACTTGCGCCGCATCATCACCCGGCTCAGCGGACAATACCCGCGTTTGAACGAGATCGCGGAACGGCTCGAAGAATGTACCGCATTGCAGGGTGAAATCAGTCAGGTGGTAGACGATAACGGCGGCATTCTCGATAGCGCCAGCCCACGCCTTGCGATCATCCGGCGCGATCTGCGCATCGCGTTCGATCGCTTGCAAAATCGCTTGCTCAGCTTGATCGGAAACACGAATAACACGCGCTTTCTGCAAGAGCAGTTGATCACGCAGCGCAACGGACGCTATGTCATTCCGCTGCGTGCCGAGTTCAAAGGGCGTATCCCTGGCGTGGTGCATGATCAATCGTCCAGCGGGGCGACCGTGTTTATCGAGCCGTTGGCAACCGTCGAACTGAATAACACCTGGCGTGAATTGCAGCTTGAGGAAGAATCGGAAATCCGCCGCATTTTGCAGGCGCTTACCGATCGCGTCGGCCAGGAAGCGGAATACATCGTGCAGACCGTCGAGACGCTGGCCTATCTTGATCTGATACTGGCGAAAGCCAAATATGCCGATCACTTGAAAGCGACCGCGCCGCGCTTGGCTGGCTTTCGCAAAATGGAGGATATTCGACACCCCGGCAGCACGATCAAGATGGAGCAAGCCCGCCATCCGCTGCTGCCACCGCTGAAAGTCGTCCCGATCGACGTGGTGCTGGACGAAGCGACGTATATGCTGGTAATCACAGGCCCCAATACGGGCGGCAAGACGGTTGCGCTTAAAACGGTCGGCTTGTTAACGCTCATGGCGCAGTGCGGCTTACATCTACCAACCTCAGAAGGTGCGGAAATTTCGGTGTTCAGAGACATTTTCGCGGATATTGGCGACGAACAAAGCATCGAGCAATCGCTCTCGACATTTTCGGCGCACATGACCAACACGATCCGCATTCTGGATGAAGCCGATGATCATTGTCTGGTCATCCTCGACGAACTCGGCGCGGGCACTGATCCGGCGGAAGGTTCGGCATTGGCGCGCGCAATTCTGAGCTACTTTTCAGATCGCGGCGTGACCACGCTGGTGACAACCCATCACCCGGAACTCAAAGTGTACAGCCATGAGCGTAAAGGCGTCCGCAATGCCAGCGTGGAGTTCGATTTACGCACGCTCGCGCCAACGTATCGCCTGATCATCGGCTTACCGGGGCGCTCTAACGCACTGGCGATCGCGGAACGGCTTGGTTTGCAGGGTGACATCATCGCTGATGCGCGCACGATGGTCAGCACCGAAGATTTGGTGGCGGACGATCTGCTGGATGAACTGCACAAGACGCGCGAAGAAACTCGGCAAGCTCGCGACGCTGCCCTTCAAGCGCAGGACAAAGCGCAGGTGCTGGAAAGAGAACTGCGCCGTAAACGTGATGAGCTAGATGCCGAACGACACGACGTACTGAATGATGCGCGCCGCACTGCCGAACGCGAATTGGACGAACTGCGCGCCGAAATGCGCCACGTCAAGCGCGATCTGCAAGCGGCAGGGCAGCCGTTGGAGGCGATCAAACGCGCTGAAGCATCTGCCGCCGATTTGAAAGAAGTGATCCGCGCGCCGATGATCAAGGCGGTGCAAGCGACTGTCGAGGAAGATGATCGGCCAACTTTCCGATTAGGCGAAACGGTGTGGGTGATCCCGCTCAAAGCGGAAGGCGAGATTACCGAACTATCCGATCATGACGCTGAAGTTGGGATCGGGCGGCTGCGCGTGCGTGCCAAACTGGACGAGATCGCTAAACGTGCTAAATCCGACACGACGGCGCGGCGGCGTGGGACACGAGATGCGAATTATCAACCCACTAACGGCGGCAGTGATAGAGGCAGCGGGTCGTCCAGTGCTGAGCCGATACGTGCGCGCGGCATTTCTCCCGGCCTGGAACTCGATCTGCGCGGGATGCGTGTCGAGGATGGGTTGTCGCAGTTGGATAACTATCTCGACTCGGCGTACATGGCGGGACTGCCCTTCGTGCGCGTCATTCATGGCAAAGGCACGGGGGCCATGCGTAAGGCGATCCGTGATTTGCTGCAAAATCACCCGCTCGTGAGCCATTACGAGCGCGGCGGCGAACGCGAAGGTGGCGATGGTGTGACGGTCGTGAATCTCGCGCCACAGGTGTAAAAAGACTAAAACGCTGGTCTGAAGCCACAGCACTCATACAGAAGAAAAAAGCGCACTTCTTCTGTATGAGTCCCGGTCTTTAGGCCGGGGCATAATTTGCAATAGTCCTACCAATTCTGGCGCGAACATGACACGCAAGGCTATCATCTCAAATTGTAAGAAAAAAAAATACGGCCTGTTTTTATCAAGCTCTGTCAATGGCGAACATAGAGTTTGCCAAATAATATTGTCAAGAATTAAATTGCCTTACTCGTGTCACTTTTTCCTCCAGACCGTAGAATTCCGGTAACACGGATTGCTGTTTGGTGAAAGGTTTGTAAAAAAATACATGCAGCCGCCCCCATTTTCCGCCAGAGTCCCTGGTCGCAAAATTGTTCCGCAACCACTGACCGCCGGGTTAACGGTGCAAGCATTGGTTGATCACTATTTTTCTGCATATAATGCGGCACGACTCCGCGAAGCCAGCCACATTTACGCTCGCAAAATCTTGTCCCACCCAACGATAAATGTAACGGTCGGCCTCACCATCAGCGGCGCAATGACCCCCGCTGGGCTTGGTTATTCGACGGTAGTACCGCTCATTGAAGCCGGAATGGTCGATTGGATCGTCAGCACAGGCGCAAATCTGTATCATGACATTCATTACTCGCTCGGCTATGAACTGTTCGGTATCGATCCGAATACGAATGACATCCAATTGCGCGAAGAGCACATCATCCGCATTTATGACATTGCGTTCGATCAATCCGTTTTGCTTGAGTCCGATGCCTTTGTGCGAAAAGTGCTGAGCGCCCCCGATTTTCAGCGTCGCATGGGCACTGCCGAAATGCATTACTTACTCGGCCAATACGTACGGGCGGCAGAAGACGAGCTGCACGGCGGACATGGCTATCGCTCGATCCTGAGTGCGGCCTATGCGGCTGGCGTGCCGATTTATACGTCGAGTCCGGGTGACAGTACGCTAGGCATGAACATTGCGGCGTTGGCGCTCGATGGCAATCAACTGCGCCTGGATGTTGAACGCGATGTTAACGAAAGCACGGCCATTGTTCATGATTGTAAAGTCAACGGCGGACTCAGCGCGATCATCATCTTCGGTGGTGGCAGCCCGAAAAACTTTGCACTGCAAACTGAGCCACAAATGCAGGAGATTCTGAATATCCCGGAAAAAGGTCATGATTTCTTCATTCAAATCACCGACGCCCGCCCTGATACCGGTGGCTTGTCCGGCGCGACTCCATCGGAAGCGGTTACCTGGGGCAAGATCGACCCGGATCAACTACCCGACACGGTCGTCTGTTATTGCGATTCGACTATCGCCTGGCCGATTATTACCAGTTACGCCCTGACAACCGCCGCACCGCGTCCACTCAAGCGGCTCTATGATCGGCGCGATGCAATGTATGACGCCTTACAAAGTGCTTTTGCCGCCAATAAGTTGACGCAGGATCAGCCCGATCAGAGGGGTGTGTGAGCCATTATAACTACCAACATCCCGAACGCTTTTTAGGTTTGCCCGATGCGCTGAGCGATTTAGCGCACAGCAAAGTAGTCATGCTGCCGCTGCCGCTGGAGCAAACGACCAGCTATATCGGGGGTACCAAACGTGGCCCGGCGGCACTGATCGAAGCCTCGCAGCAAGTTGAATGGTACGATTTCGAGTTCGATGGCGATTCGGTGCTCAACTATGGCATTCATACGCTGCCAACGCTGCATCCCACACTTGAATCGCCGCAAGCCGCGTTTGAGGCAATCCGAGAAGCGATTACAGTGCTGCTGTCAACCATTGGCGATAAGCTGCTGTTTACGCTTGGCGGTGAACACAGCCTGACTCCGGCGATTGTCAGCGCAGTCGCCGCACAGCATCCTGACCTGATCATGGTTCAGATTGATGCACACAGCGATCTGCGAGACAGCTACGAAGGGACGCGCTACAGCCACGCTTGCACTGCTCGTCGCACGCTGGACTATGCGCCGGTGATTCAGTTCGGCATTCGTTCCGCAAGTGCTGAAGAGATCGCCTTTGCCCGGACAACCGATCGCGTACAGATCAATCGCGCTGATCTGATGTATGCAGACACCGCTAAAAGTTATCTCGATCGGGCGCGCCTGGCGGTCGCGGGTCGTCCAGTGTACCTGACCATTGATGTGGATGGCCTCGATCCGTCACTGATCCGCGCTACAGGGACGCCGGAACCCGGCGGCCTCGGCTGGTACGACTGTCTGGCGTTGATCAGGACGGTTGCTGACAGTGGCCGAATCGTGGCGGTCGATTGTGTCGAACTGTCACCAGACGCCAGCGAACAAGCCTCGGCTTTTACCGCAGCCAAACTGGTCTACAAAACGATCAACTATGTAATGCACCAACGCGGCGTGATCTAGGACATACCGATAGACGTTCCGAGCCGCACATGCTGCCACAGTTCATGATTTATCGTGATGGGTCAAGCGTTCCGTGCCGTTTGCCGTGATCAGCATTGCGTCTTCCAAGCGGACGGCCAATTGCCCCGGATAATAAATCCCTGGTTCCAGCATGATGACCATGTTTTCTTGCAGCACTTCCTCGTTGTACGGGACGATGCGCGGCGCTTCATGACCGGAAACGCCGACGCCATGCCCTGTATGATGGGGGTATACAGGGTGTCCCGTATCCGCGATAAATTTGCGTATCTTCTGGTCGATCTCTTTGGCGACTGCACCCGGACGCAATAGCGAAATGCCGTATTCGAGCGCATCGGTCACAATGTGGTGAAGTTCTTGCTGTTTCGGTGTACGTGCTCCGGCGTAGTACGTCGCGCAGCTATCGCTCCAATACCCATCTAGAATCACGCTGAGATCAACGATGATCGACTCGTTCGGTTGGAGTGCCAGATCAAGCGGCCAACCACCAATGTTGAATTGACGACGTGACAAGACACAATCATTGCCAAGCGGCACTCGACAGCCCGCTGCTTTCTCAATGGCGGTATGCGCGGCAGTCCACACATCAATTTCCCGCTGACCCACTGCGACAGCTTGCCGAGCCGCTGCGTGGCCGATGTCGGTGAGCGCAAAATTACGGCGCAGCACTGCCAATTCTTCAGCCGTCTTGACCATGCGCAGCGGCTCCAGCCAGCCGTCTATTGCGATCACGTCAGTGCTGCTGGCACGCACGGCGGACGTAAGCATGTCGCTTGCATATTCGCGCTCGATACCGATCTTGCCATTGATCATACTTGTCGCTTTGAGGAGCTGCTCAAAAGCGGTAAGCAGATGTGCACCGCTCTCAATGGGCGCTTCCAGCGTGTTTCCGGCATACGTGATCACATGACCGTCCGGCTCTTTGCCGAAGGAAGCCGCAAGATCAGTGTATGCCGTGACGACGATCAAGGTGAACTGACCGCCCTCATACCAAACGAGCGGATAGCTGGACTCGAACAGATTCGGTCCCGTTTGTATTGGAGCCGCGAAACCCGTCAGCCATTTAACGCTGTGAGGGTGTGCAAACAGCGCCCGATCAATCTGGTGTTGCTGTAAGAGAGCGTGCGTTTGTTGTCGTTGTTCTTGGTGCATAGATAAAAGCTCACTCGTGAAGGTGTCAGGATAAAACGTATTTAATCATACGGATAGATAGCTTTTCCAATAGGTTACCCTAACCCGCGACCCCTCAGTGATTTCTCCAATATCCAGCACGGCTCAATCACCTGACGGGTGCGCCCTTCATGATCGGTGTAGTGCCAGCGTCCAGCGTCTTCGGTGATCACCTGATAGCCGAGCCGCTCGTACAGCCGACGCGCACCAGGGTTATCTTTGGCCGCCGCAATGCTGACCGCAGTAAAGCCGCGTTCCGTCAGAATGCGCTCGGCTTCACGCACCAACGCCGTGCCGATTCCCTTGCGCTGAAAAGCATCCATCACGCGCAGTGAGTACAAATAACTACGTTTGCCACCCCTGCCGAAATCATCGAAACTGTCGAGCTGAATGAAAATCTGGCCGATCGGGTAATTGTTCACATCGGCCAACAACAGCAAGCGCCGTCCGGCCTGTTGATCTTCGTAGGCATTCTGAAATACGCGCCGAAAGTGAGTGTACTCGCCGTGCCATTCCAGCTTTGGCAAATCGCGATGATCCGCAAAGCGAAAGACGGCTTGCATTTGCAGCGCCATGACGCGCCGGTGTTGTTCAGTTGCGGTCAATTGAAAGTCCCGTTGTCGATCCAGGATTGGACAAGCGCGCGCTCCTGATCAGTTGATGTAATTTCGTCATCGATCCACATATCGCGCAATCGGCGGAGTATCCTACCCATTGCCGGACCAGATCGCAACCCCATCGCAATTAATTTGCTGCCGTCTATAGCAGTGTTAAAGTTTTTGCGCCATCTTACAGGCAAAGCGAGGCGTTTAACGTTGAGCTTTTGCACATGAGCTATCGAAAAAACAACTTCTTCAATTTCTTCACTAAAGGGTTCAATTCCACGAACATAGACGCTATCCTGCATGTCACCTGCTGATCGCTCAAAAGCAACAATGCGCTTTACGTTTTCAATGTCAGATTTAGTTGCGTTGTTCATTTGGAGGCGGGCTATGATAGGTTCAATAGATTCTATAGGCTCAAGAAATATAGACCAATAGGCGTTTAATTTATCAAAAGGAAATGGTTGTGGCGATGCAGTAAGGTGTCGGAATTCTGCAAAGGCATTTTCAGTGTCAATCGTCATACGTAAATTTGGGTCAATCGCTCTTAGCACGCCAAGTTGGTCAAGGCGAGTTAGGGCTTTCTCAGGGATGTCCTCATTAAAGATTACGTCAAGTTCATGACGCACGCGTTCACCGCTCAAATGATCAATATAGGGCAGTGCTTCAACAATCAGCGACTCAGTATGGCGCTCTATTTTGAAGCCATAGCGCTGTTCAAACCGTACCGCTCGAAATATGCGCGTCGGATCATCGATGAAACTCTGATCGTGCAGGACACGGATCACGCCGCTCTCAATATCGCCTTGACCGTCAAACGGATCAAGCAGTGTGAACGCATCATTCTGAAAAGCCATAGCATTGACTGTGAAGTCACGCCTTTTCAAATCATGCTGAATATCACTTAGTTCGACGGTCGGCAATGCACCAGGGTACTCGTAATATTCAGTACGTGCGGAGGCAAAATCAACACTAAGTAATACTGGCGGCTGGTCAAGCCCACATTCTACACGAAAGGTATCGCTTAAAACCCAAGTGGCTGTATGAAACGGAAAATGCGCTTGAAATTTGCCGCCATAAGCCGAAACTAACATGCTCACAAGATCGATTGCGTCTTTACTGATTCGCGTACCGTCAACAACAAAATCTAAATCGAGATGGGGGCGACCCATGATCAGGTCACGCACAAAGCCGCCTACAAAATACAATTTTACGTCTAGTGCGGCGGCTTGTTCGCTGATGATATTAATCAGTTTGAGTAATCTTGGCGAAAGTGTTTTACGTAGTTGGTGTTGACTATTATCCGCAGTGATCATATAGACTCAGCGCAGCGCGTCCCACACTTCGAGTTTGGCGCTCACCCGCCGGATCACATCGTCGGTGAATTCCGTAGTGGTCGCCTGCCCGCCTAAATCGGAGGTGCGCGTCCCGGCATATACC
>Ga0209511_1003032_pt1 | contig 13153 bp, 12 predicted proteins | sample SSSSmetaG_FD_184141 | JGI IMG/M metagenome (GOLD analysis project Ga0209511, IMG submission 184141) | Glacier valley bacterial and archeal communities from Borup Fiord, Nunavut, Canada, to study Microbial Dark Matter (Phase II) - ​SSSS... | ecosystem: Environmental > Aquatic > Freshwater > Ice >... | reverse complement strand
GGATTTTTACTTTGCCCCAACATGGTGGTAGCAACAATATGAGGCCTGTATTTGGTAGCCAGCAAATCTGCGGCTTTTAAAAAAATATGTGCCCTGTTTTCCCAACTTAAATTAGCCCACTTATCTTTTGCTTTTAGTGCTGCAGCAATGGCCTTTTTAACATGACCTGCATCACCAGAATGAAAATTACCAAGTAAATGTTTGTGCTCATGCGGTGGACGAATGGCTGTAATTTTTCCTGTACGTACTTCCTCTCCACCAATATACATGGGCACATCAACCAATTCACTTTTTAACTCTTTTAACACTTTTTTTAGTGCCAGTTTTTCCGGTGAACCCGGAGCATAGTTTAGCACAGGTTCATTTACCGGCAAGGGATAATAAAAATCTCCGTATTGCATAAAAAATATTTTAGGAATGCTGTTATTGAAGTTATTTTAAATTAGAAGAAGAAAGATTCGGCTAATGGTTATCCTACTTAAACACTACTATTTTACTGCAAAAAAAAGCCCTATATTTTATTTTTGATTAGAAGTTGGATAGTTAATAGCGGTCATCCTAAACTCCTTACCTTGCTGTGCTATCCATACTTTTCCGCCGTCAGTCATTACTCCTTTTGCATTGCGAAATAGCTGGTTGAAGTTTACTGTAGCAAAGGATAACTTTACTTCTTTTGTAAATACTGCATCATAGTTTGCTATAAGATTTTCTTTTGTTTTAATAGTTTTATTCAATGGGTATTGAACAGCTGTTGCCAGGTTTTCCTTATCATTCATAATTACCCATTGCTGCAATTGTTTGATAAATAATTTCAACCCTTTTATATCTGTTATACCTGCATTACCCCAGGAGGTTGGTATGCTCCCGTCTTTAAAAACCGAATCATCTTTTAATTCAATTGCTGATAGTTCGCTTACTTTCATAAGTTCGGTTTTATCAGCATCTCCCGGTACTACAATGGTATCCATTTCTGTTAGCTCTGCTGGAGTTATTTCTTTTACCTGTTCATTACAAGACAATAAACCTATAGCAAATAAAAAAGCGGTAAATAAAAAAAAATACTTCTTCATGTTTGTTTTTTTATTGAATATTATTTTACAAAATTTTACCATCCTTGTTAACTACAACTATTTTTTGTTTAAAATAGATTTTAATGTAATTGTAATTTAAGCAGGCTTTGTTTTTTTTAGTCACTTCGTAACATCAAAATATTAAGAACTCTCCACTTCTTTTTCACTCATTAAATAAGCTTTAATAAAGCCATCCAGTTCTCCATCCATTACAGGACCGACGTTACCAACTTCAAAATCAGTGCGGTGGTCTTTAATCATTTTATAGGGATGAAAAACATAGCTGCGAATCTGGCTTCCCCATTCTATTTTCTTTTTGCTGCTGTTAGTGGCATCAAGTGCTGCCTGGCGTTTACGCATTTCTTCTTCGTACAGCCGGCTTTTTAACATTGCCATTGCCTTCTCCCTGTTTTCGCCCTGTGTACGTGCCTGCTGACATTCAACAATAAAGCCACTTGGTTTGTGTGTTAAACGTACTGCAGTTTCCACTTTATTTACATTTTGTCCCCCGCTGCCGCCGCTTCTAAAAAAAGCCCACTCTACATCAGCAGGGTTTACAGTTATTTCTATACTATCGTCTATTAACGGGTACACATATACGCTGGCAAAGCTTGTATGTCTGCGTGCATTGCTATCAAACGGACTGATGCGTACCAACCGGTGTACACCACTTTCAGCCTTTAAAAAACCATAAGAAAAGGGACCGTCAAATTGAAATGTACAGGTTTTTATACCAGCTCCATCGCCCCATTGCCAGTCTAATTCACTAACTGCCCAGCCTTGCTTTTCACCGTACATTCTGTACATGCGGGCAAGCATTTCTGCCCAGTCCTGGCTCTCTGTACCACCGGCACCGCTATTAATCTGCAGCACTGCTGGCAGCGCATCGGCAGGGTCATTTAAAGTGCTTTTAAACTCTGCTTCATCAATGGCTGCATTGGCGCTGGTAAAAGCTTCTTTCACTTCCTCTTCAGTTGCTTCTCCTTCTTTCCAAAATTCAAAAAGCACGGCAAAATCCTCTACCAGTTGCACAACGTCGTTGTACATGTTAACCCAATACTCATTAACTTTTGTTTCTTTTAAAATGGAAGTGGCCCGGGCATTATCATCCCAAAAGCCCGGTGAAAGCGAGAGTTGCTTGTCGTTGTCTATTTTATATGTTCTGTTAGCAACGTCAAAGAAACCTCCTCAAAACCAGCACACGGTCTCTCATATCCTTCAAATTTTCTGTTGTCATGCCGCAAAATTAAGGGATATTTTTTAACAGGCAAATCAAATGGGCAGGAACATGTTTGTGTTATACTATTGGCAGAAATTATAAAATACACATAATACCTTCAGCGATTAAAGAATATGTTTTACATGATTATTCTTTCAGTGTAAATAATAAAGGCTGAATCAATCGTTGGCGGCAAAAAATTATCCCTATTTTTAAAATTTGTATTTACATTTAGATACAATTGCCGGCTGATTTTTTTAAACAAATATTTTTTAACAATGCTTAACCTAGCCATGATCCTTGAGGACAGCGCTAAACGTTATCCTGCAAAAGTTGCCTTCACTTATATGGATACCTCATTAACCTATGCCCAGGTAAATGCAGCAGCCAGTAAAATTGCCAACGGATTAAAGGCTATTAATATCCAGGCAGGAGATAAGGTAGCCTTGAGCTGTCTTAATCTTCCAGCCTTTCCGATTATTTATTTTGGCATTATAAAAGCGGGTGCAGTTGTAGTTCCATTGAGTATATTGTTAAAAAAAGAGGAGATTGAATATCACCTGAAAGACAGTGATGCAAAAGCCTATTGCTGTTTTACAAGCACGGCGGAATTACCCATGGGGGAAAACGGTTATGCTGCATTTAAGAATACTATGTCCTGCAAACATTTTTTTATGATTCTGCCCGATGATGAGATGCCCTCTTCTATTGAAGGGACATCAACGTTGAGCAATTTAATGGAAGGACAATCCCCACAGTTTGACATGTACAGGAGCAATGCAGAAGATACTTGTGTTATTATTTATACATCGGGTACTACAGGCCGACCTAAAGGTGCTGAACTATCCCATTCAAATTTATTATTCAATGCCATTATTTCCTGTGGATTAATGGATGCTAACCCAAATGATGTTTCGTTGATTGTATTACCACTATTCCATATTTTTGGAATGACGGTAATGATGAACGCACTTATTTATAAAGGCGGGTCCAGCGTTTTACTTCCCCGGTTTGATGCCGCAACTGTATTTCGTTTAATGCAAAAAAATAAAGTGACAGTTTTTGCAGGCGTGCCAACCATGTATTGGGGCTTATTAAATTGCATAGATACTTCTCTTGATTATGACAACATTGCAGCGACTTTAAAAATTTGCCTATCCGGTGGTGCCTCTTTGCCCGTGCAGGTATTGAAAGATTTTGAGAAAAGATTTAATGTTCCAATCATTGAAGGTTATGGCATGTCCGAGGGATCACCTGTTGTAACTTTTAACCAATTAGAAACAGGCAGAAAACCGGGATCGATAGGAACAAGTGTTTGGGGAGTGGATGTAAAATTGGTTGATGCAAAAGGAAAAGAGGTGCCAGTTGGAGAAAAGGGAGAATTACTTTACAGGGGGCACAATGTAATGAAAGGCTATTACAAAAAACCGGATGAAACAGCATTGGCTTTACAAAATGGCTGGATGCACTCGGGGGATATTGCCATTAAAGATGAAGATGATTTTTATTACATTGTCGACAGAACAAAAGATATGATTATCAGGGGTGGATTTAATATTTACCCAAGAGAAATTGAAGAAGTGATGATACAGCATGAAGCCGTTTCTTTGGTGGCAGTAATTGGTATTCCACATGAAGAAATGGGTGAAGAAGTAAAAGCCTTTGTAGTGTTAAAAGAAAACCATTCCATTGCTGCGGCTGATTTAATTGCCTGGACAAAAGAACTTGTTGCCGCCTACAAATATCCCCGCCACATTGAGTTTTTAACTGCATTGCCCATGAGTGCTACCGGCAAAATTTTGAAGAAGGAGTTAAGAAAATAAGCTCAAATAAATAAGTAATAAAAGGAGTGCCTAATATTATAAAATCCAACTTAACATTGCTTATTTCAGCAATCATATCTTTATAATTATTTATCTCCCTAACTAAGGCATATGAAAAAAAACTATCTGCTTATCTTATTACCGGCAATACTATTTTTTCAAGTTGTAAAACGCCTTCTTATTATTTAAGTCCGCTTAACAGCAATTCCAATTATTACCATACCATTCCTCTTAAATCATATTCAGTAAAAGCTGCAACCTATGCAGGTGGTGCGATTTGGATCGGGCGCTCAAATTTTTCCTTGCGGGATGCCGTCACTGCAATCCAGGGAGATATACATCGCAGCAATAACTTTGAAAATTTTCAGGCTTTTTATGGCACAAATATAACACTCGGAAAATATAGTGTGCAACAAAGCAACATTGTAAGATATAGGTACGATTGTTCAGCTCCCTATTATAACTACTCCGATACGCTTGCTATACCTTCATCAGGTAAATTTTTTGGTGCCTATGGTTTTAGCGGAGGTATTAATTATGTGGGGCAGTTTAAAAATGGGGGTGAATGCAGGATGGGTATAGAAGCATCGCTAAATAAAGAGTTCGGTAATTACCTTTCATTCAGAAAGTCGCTGCCGGATTCGCTCATCGACATATTTGAAAAAAACAACTGGATTAAAACCCTCGGTGTGTATTTCGATTTTGTTTTTATAACCAAACGTACTATCCGGATAGGTTATAAAATTGATTTGGGAGGTTCGGTTGTATCTGCCTCAACTTACCTTGGTCGTCAAAATAATATAACTCCCATTTATTTTTCACAAACCTTCCATGTTACGCATAAACAGTTTACCTGGTTTGGGCAAAGCAATTTCGGTACATACGCAGCCAGTTTACAATTTGGAGTTAATTATAATTTGGAGGTAAAAAAGCAAAAACTATAAACCTCACTGGCAAATAACACTGGTTATTTTTTAAACAATGGCCGTCAAAATTTTTCAACATTGCTTCTTACATAGCCTGCATATAGAAAGTATACCATTATTAAACAAGAATGTTTCTTTAGTTTTTACAATTCATGCCAGATGCTTTTAAAAAATATATAGCTTGCTTTTTAAAGATGGCAATGCATTGTTATTGTAAAAATTTCAAACAACTATTATTTCTTAAATAAAAAAATAAAGTATGAAAAAATTTATCCTTATTTCTGCAAGCATGCTGCTATTCGGTGCTATTATGGCGCAACCTAAAGAAGATAAAATTAAATACAATAAATTACAGGTGCCAGGTTATAGTGTTGAGGTGCCGGTAGCACCATCTGTAGCAGAAGAAGCTATCAAAAACCGGTTTAAGAACAGTGGCGTAAAAGGAAAAGAAAGAAAAGGCTTTTGGGAATTTAGAAATGTAAAAATACCTGAACTTAGAAATGCACCGGTGGATGCCTATATAAAAATTGATAAAAAGAGCCGCAAAGACAATGACAATAGCATTGTTTCAATGATTGTTATGGATCCTGGAGTTGAGCCAGGGGCTTCGGATTCATCAGTGAATGCAGCAAGAGGGGACGTGCCTGCCATTGCTGCTATTGGAGCATTTGGCTTATTATCTTCACTTCAAACCAACACAGAAGACCATGGGCTGGATTTAGAGCTAAAGAAACAGGATAACGAAGTAAAGAAGGCAGAGAAGGAATACAATAATCTTATTAAAGATGGAAAGGACCTTCAAAATAAAGAAAAGAAAATTCAAAACGATTTAGAAACCAATAGGAATAATGTAACTAAACAGGCGGAAGAGTTGAAGAAACAAAAAGAAATGCTTTTACAAATTCAGTCTAGGCGTAAGGTACCTCAAGGAGATAAAGTTAATTGAGGTATATCGTTCGGTCCTGCATTAAGCACATTTTTGCTCCGGCATTAATACTAAATAAAGTATTTTTTTTGCTGGTTCGCCTACCGTATTTTGTAATCAGTTATTTTAACTGCCTGGATATTACAACGGGTGGTATTTACCCAATTCAACTTTATATAAACCGGATAACGCACATATGCGGATAATTGAGTTGTGCCGGGGTTCTCCAAAATTACACGGGTAGTGTCTACCCTGTTTGTAAAATGAAAAATCAAACTACTGCATGCGCATGGACAAGTTACAACACAAGGACATAGCCTGGCATCAACACCTGTAATAACGCCTTCGTTCAAAAATATTGTTTCCTTTTTGCAGGAAAATTGAACCAAACAAATCACCAGTAATAATAAAACACGTTTCATAAGCAGTTTGAAAGATGACAACAAAAAAGCACAACTGGTTGCATTTTTATAAACAAATGATCTGGGCAAAAGCAACATACAATAACTTAAACAATAATAAAATGAGTAATTGTATATTACAAGCCTTTGGCGTAAATCTCAATCTCGCCGGATAGAATCCGGAGAAATACCTAAACACTATCCGTGTAACTAACCATGTGAGGTTAAACAACACCACTACAATGAATACCTCCTTACAATTCTTCTTCATTATAATTTTACTATTTTCGATTTTATTAGTGACTTAGCGCTATTATAAAAAATTATTAATGCAAGATAAAATTCAACTTTATACAGATGGTTCATCAAGAGGCAATCCCGGGCCTGGTGGTTATGGTGCTATTTTATTGTTTGGCAATCATCGCAAAGAATTATCTCAGGGCTATCGGCATACTACCAACAATCGCATGGAACTGCTTGCTGTAATTGCAGGAATGGAAGCCATAAAAAAAAATGAACTGCCTGTTACAGTTTATTCTGACAGCCAGTATGTGGTAAATTCAGTAGAGAAAGGTTGGTTAAAAAACTGGATAAAAACAGATTTTAAAGGTGGCAAAAAAAATAAAGATCTTTGGAAACATTACCATGAACTGGCAAAAAAATTTACAGTCAATTTTGTTTGGGTAAAAGGCCACGCTAACAATCCGTTAAATAACCGTTGCGATGAATTGGCGACTGCTGCCGCAGATGGTAAAAATTTATTGGTTGATGAAGCATATGAAAAAGAAGTGTAAATTTTATAAATGTACTCAATGCCAGTTGACTTTTTAAATACAACAATTGTTTTACCGCAGGCAAAAGCCAAATTGAAATCATGCTGATAAATGGTGTACTTGGCGTGATGGCTTTTCAGACCGAATAAAAAATTAAATAAGATATTTATCTCAAAAAAATGCCACTTCTAAACGTAGTGACATTGCATTTTGTATGAGATAAATTTATAGTTTTATTAAAGCTGGCTTCTGATTAAAATACCTGTTAATAAGGTAATAACCACCAAACAAAATAACACTAAAAATAAGTGTAGCGTAAAGGCTGCCACGGTAAAAAGGAATTGCTTCTGCATAACAATGCAGTAATCCAGCCATTGTTTTTGGGTAAGGCTGGTTGGTAATATCTAACCCTCCGCCAATCCAAACTGTAAAATTACTCAGCAGGTAGTAAATGGTGGCCCCGCCAATTGAACCGGCAAAAATTTGTACAGGATTCGTTTTTTTTATAGCAAAGCCAACAACAGTTAAGCCAACAAACAATACATAGTTAATTAATTGTCCGCCATAAAAACCCGGCACTGAAGATATTTTAAACTGAAACAGCACTTCGTACAAAATATCCGAGACCAGCATAGAAAATAATGGCAATAAAAAAGCATATTTTTTATCTTTTACAATACTGCCTGCAAACAATGCCATAGCAATTTGCGGAGCAAAACCCAAGGGTCTTCCTGGTAATATTCTATATAAAGAAGCCATTAAAACCAGCAGTATAAAACTTACAACAATTGATTCGCTTTTTTTCATTTTATTTATTTATCAGAAACAAAAATAAGTAATAATATCAGGAAGGCAATATTTTGAAAAAAGCTTTTTACCTGATGCAGTTAATTTATATTTGATAATGGCAAAACATAACCATACTGGTATTGAAGGAGAAAAACTGGGCGCTAATTATTTGCTACAGGCGGATTATGAGATTTTGGAAAAAAACTGGCGACATAGTCATTGGGAGGTGGACATTATCGCAATAAAAAATAATACGTTACATTTTATTGAAATCAAAACCAGGAGATCAAAAAAATTTGGCTTTCCGGAAGAAAAAGTTGGCAAGAAAAAAATAGAGAACCTTATTAATGCAGCCGAACAATACCTCTATTTATTTCCAAAATGGAAAAGAATTCAATTTGATATTTTATCGGTTATAATACCTTTTAATGAGCCGACAGCTTATTTTTTTATTGAGGACGTGTATCTGTAGTAAAACCATTTTTTGCCATGGCCTGCATTTTTTCAACCCATTTAAAAGTAGCAGGGCAATATTGAATATTTTGCCTGTGAACATGGAGATATTCTGTTACTTTTTTTTTGGTAAGATGTGGAAAGCCTGCACAATCTGCCGGCCGCACTGCATAGATAGAACATTTGTGATCGGCCATGTTAAAAAACTGGCAGGGTTGTTTTTTATTTTGCCAGTCTTTGTCTTTTTTATCGAAGGTTAACCATTTTTCTTTAAAAGCCAAAGGTGTCATTTCTAAATGCGCCGCAATACGGCTAATGTCTTTGGGTGTAAAAGTCGGCGTCATCTTTTTACAGCAATTGCCACAACTAAGGCAATCAATTTCCTGCCAAACTTCCCTGTCTGCATGATCGACCATTTTATTGATTGTAGTAGGTGGCTTATTTTCCAGTCTGGTTAAAAACGAACGCATTGATTTTTTATATACCAATACTTTTTTAGTAAATGAGCGAAGGTTAACTATCATTATTGATTTAATATTGCTGTAGTAAAACAAAATTAAAGGAAACAATTTAAAAATCAACTTTCCAAGTATCAAAATTGGCTAACAAAAATATAAGCATGTGGCATGCATACAAAAAAGGTTTTAAAGCCTACCTGCAATTAGAAAAATCGCTGAGCGATAATTCTGTAGAAGCCTACCTGCATGATATTGAAAAACTGACTTCCTTTTTATCTGCTGCCAGTAACTTAAAAACGCCCTCACAGATTGAATTAAAAGACCTTGAATTATTTATCCGATGGATCAATGAACTAGGTATGACTGCCGGTTCTCAGGCACGAATTATTTCGGGACTTAAAAGTTTTTTTAAATATTGTTTGCTGGAACAGATAATTACTATTGACCCATCTGCTTTGCTGGAATCACCCAAATTAAAAAGAACATTACCTGACATCTTAAGTTTTGATGAGATAGAAAAAATTATTGGCCAGCTTGACCTAAGTAAGCCTGAAGGTGGCCGAAACAAAGCGATGCTGGAAACCCTTTACAGTTGCGGACTACGGGTGAGCGAACTAGTAAACCTGCGAATTAGTTGCCTGTACCTGGATGTAGGCTTTATCAGGGTGATTGGCAAAGGAGATAAAGAAAGATTGGTACCAATTGGCAGCGATGCCATTAAATACATCAACATTTACCGCAATGATATCCGTGTACACATTTTTGTTAAACCTGGCAACGATGATATTTTATTTTTAAATCGCAGAGGAAGTAAATTAAGCAGGGTGATGATTTTTTTAATCATTAAAGAGATGGCTAGGCTGGCGGGAATAAACAAAACTATTTCGCCGCATACTTTTCGCCATTCTTTTGCTACACACCTGGTGGAAGGTGGTGCTGATTTACGTGCAGTGCAGGAAATGCTGGGGCATGAAAGTATTACCACTACAGAAATTTACACCCATCTTGACAGAGAATATTTAAGAGATACTTTGCAACAGTTTCACCCTGCTTTTGCTCACAGCACAACCTCATCCAAATAAGAATGCGTGCGATGGATTCAATAGCCAATAGGAATCGGCTATTTTCATTTCTGTGGTTTTATTTCTGTCTGTCAGTACTACTTAAAGAATTTAGTAAGACAAAAAATAAAAATCCGATCAAGTAAATTTATCATCTTTTACATTTTTTAATTCTTCAAAATAGTGAACTCTACCCTTCTGTTCAATTGCCTGTTGTCGTAGGTATCATTAGGTACAACCGGCTTTGTTTCGCCATAACCGTTAGAGATAATTCTGCCAGATGGAATGCCTTTGGAAAGAATATACTCAACCACTGACTTTGCCCTGTTATCACTAAGTTTAAAATTATAGTCATCACTACCCCAGCTATCAGTGTGGGCACTCATCTCAATTTCTACAGCAGGATTTTCTTCCAGCATTTTAACCACCCTGTCCAGTTCTACAAAAGATTCAGGCCGCAGAAACCATTTATCAAAATCAAAATACACATTGTTCAGCCTTACAATACTGCCAATTTCGATAGGCACTAAATACAGGTCTTTATGAATTTCTTTGTATCCAACTTTTATTAAAGAGTCCAAATTCAGGTTTTCTGAAATAGCAAAAAAATGATCGGCCTGTGCCCTGATCAAATAATTTTTATCGTAAGGCAACACCATTTTAAATGCTCCATCCGTAGGGTTACTAAGGCCATTACCCGCAACAGTACCATCCGGCAGGGTTTCATAAATTAATGAAGCACTTAATGGCTGCAATGTTTTCTTATTATATACATTGCCGCTTACCAATATTACGGGATCGGGCTTTTCTCTTTCCAACAATTTAATGCGAACTATATCACTTTCACCATAACTATTTAAATCTTCACTCATGTAGGCATATTCTCCGCCAGCATCCATGGTAAAAAAAGTATCCATATCATCTGTGTTAATAGGGCTGCCAAGGTTTACAGGATCGCTCCATTTTTGCCAGGTATCATCGAGCCGTCTTGTCATCCAGATATCCATGTACCCCAATCCGCCAGGGCGATTACTGCTAAAATAAAGGGTAACACCATCAGGTGCCAAATAGGGTGTAGTATGATTATATTTTTTCAGGTTAATTTTTTTACCCAGGTTTTTAGGTTCTGTCCATGTACCATTTTTTTCTAAAAAACTTACATACAACTCATTGTTATAGCCACCTGCTTCGTTGGACATATAAAATAATATTGTTTGCCCGTTATTGCCCATGATGGCACCATTTTGCCTTCCCTTGTCATACTTTGCATAATTTTTTATTCGTAACATTTCCGGCTTACTCCAAAGCCCATCTTTTTTAAGGTAACACATACTTACTCCATTACCAGCATAGTCTCCGTTTATAAAAGCATTGCGAATTAAAATGCGGTTATTATCTGGTGATATCCAAAACACTGCATTGAAATAATAAGTATTTAAAGGATAGCCTAAATGTATAGCCGTTCCCCATTTGCCGGAGCTGTCTCTTTCTGAAAACCAGATATCCTGTGAATTGTGTATTTCGTTGTATTTAGTATTTTCCGGATGGTTTTGGCAGATAAAAAATAACAGGTTCCCATCTGCCGAAATAGTAGGACGTAATTCCGGTAACGAGGTATTGATTTTAGTACCTAAATTTTCGATTTTGAGAATAGTCTCAGAAGTAATAATGTTGTTTTTTTGTGCTACCAAAGGTCCCAAAGAATCGCGGTACACAGGTTGGGCTACAATAGTGTGCAGGCCAAAAAAATATACGATTATACAAAATACAATTACTTTCACAGGGATTGGTTTTCCCTGAAACAACGAAAATAACGGCAGTATATTTTAACCGGACATTGTATTTTGGTTTTATTATGGCAATAATTTATACACATTAATAATTATCTAAATTATTGAGACTTTAAAAGTGGAAATCTTTAAAACGGAAGGAGCCCATTAAATCCCAATTATTTATATTTAAAACTAACCTAAGGGGCTAAGCCTAACTTAATAGATACAGCTGCAAATACAAACTTATCCATTGTAATTTTACTTTGCAGGATTATTGCCGCTGTATAGTGCATCAAGGATAAGACAAAGTAATTTTTTATCCTGACTTTTCTGTATCAAAGCCTGTATAGTTTCTGTACTTGTCTCACTTGTTTTAGAAAACCCTATGTTTAATTTTTAAAAAAGAGGAGTTTTCAAAAAAAATCTTATTCATCAATGAATAATAACAACATTCCCTTTTTGTGATTTCTTACCTCCGTTATTGTAAGTATATTCTGCAATCCACATATAGTTTCCTGTGTTATTCATTTCACCCTTGTAAATACCATCCCATTTTTCGTAAGGATTACTGGATGCAAACACAACCTGTCCATAACGATTAAAAATACGCATGGAATAGTGGGTTACAAAAGCAAGGTTTCTGTATGGCAGCGGGCCAAAATAATCATTTAACTGATCGCCATTGGGACTAAATGCTGTAGGAAACAAAATATCTTCGCAGGTATTGGATGGCGCTATTGAAATACTGGCAGCATTTGTACAACCATTAGCACCCTTCACAATTAAAGAATATATCCCCGGTGTTGTAACAGTAAATGTTGAAGCCGTTGAATTATCCTGCCAAAAGTAATTATCATATTTACCGGGTTTTAATACAATTGTATCTCCATTGCACAAAGTATTCGTTTTACCAAGGTCTGGTTTTATGGGAAGTGGAAGTATATTAGCGGTTACCAAAACAGATTCACTTTCACAATTTCCATTTGATGCCGTTAAATAAAAATTAGTTGTTCCTGTTATTGTTGCGGTATAAACACTACCCGTTGCAACAACATTTTTTAAATCAATATTCTTATACCAATTTATTGTACCCGAGGCTGTGGCATCTAAGGTTATTACACCACTGCCACATCGTTGGCTTCCTTTTGTAACTGGTGCCGAAGGTGCTGTATTAATAACAATACCGGCAGTACTGCTTCCCCCTGTTGTACAAAGAGATTGTATAACTGTATAAGTTACTGTGTAAGTTCCGGGAGTACTTGTTTTTAAGTCTATAATACCCGAGGTAGCATCGATAGTAAGTCCGGAGGACGATGAGAAAATACCACCAGCCGTAAACCCTGCAGCAAGCAATGGTGAAGGGTTTACGGCATTTGTACAAACTGGTGATGGATATGAAAAGGTGGTTTCAGAGGCAGTTGTTTTACTAATTGAAATGGTGCTGGTACTGCTGCCGGCAAGTACACATTGATACCCTGCTACG
>Ga0209511_1003031_pt1 | contig 13154 bp, 9 predicted proteins | sample SSSSmetaG_FD_184141 | JGI IMG/M metagenome (GOLD analysis project Ga0209511, IMG submission 184141) | Glacier valley bacterial and archeal communities from Borup Fiord, Nunavut, Canada, to study Microbial Dark Matter (Phase II) - ​SSSS... | ecosystem: Environmental > Aquatic > Freshwater > Ice >... | reverse complement strand
TCAAGTGGCAGTTTACGAATGTAATGGCTCGCGCTAAATTGCATCGGCTTTATCCAACTTTTGATACTCTTTCAATTCTAGTCTAGGTACTAGTATCAATTTCGCGGTAGTCATTAAGCCGTTTGAGTCGTTGGAATAATAACTCCTGGGCAGCTTGTTGTCGTAACGTCGGATCAGAAGCTTCAAGCTGTACTTTTAGTTGGTAATCTTCAGGTAATGACACTAGATTCTCCTAAAAAGTGTTAGGCTATTAGTCTCTCTCTATTAAAAAGGACAAATAAATTTTGTAGCGATGTAAAGGCGTAATAATTTTATCAGCGTGGGTTAATTTTTTGATTTTAGTAAATCAAAGGACTTGAGGCGAGCGACCACTTCCTCGATACTTACGTCTGGGGTGCTGGCTCCGGCGGTAACACCAACGGTTTTAATGCCCTCAAACCAGGCCGGGTCCAGCTCGTTGGCTCGCTCGATTTTGTAGGTGGTTGCGCCATTTTCGCGGCAGAGGTCGGCAAGATGCTGGGTGTTGGCACTCTGCTTGCCCCCGACAACCACCATCACCTGACATTCCTGCGCTAACTCCTCGGCACTGGTTTGCAGGCGGGTAGTGGGGGCGCAGATGGTATTATGCACCTTGATTTCTTTGGTCTTGCCCAGGAAATGTTCATGCACCTGTAGCACAAACTCCTTGAACTCCTTCAAAATCGAGGTACTCTGGCAGACAATGCCGATACGTTTGGGCGGGCGCATATCCTTAATATCGTTAAAATCTTTGGTAGAGATAACGTTTTTCTCGCCCCCGGCAGTAATGGCCCAACCCACGATACTCTGGACTTCCACATGGTTTTTGTCGCCATAGACAATCACAAAAAAGCCCTCTTTAATCATCTCCATCGCCGACTGCTGAATCAAAGTGACAAGCGGGCAGGTCGCGTCCAGAATCTCCAATTCCTGCGCTTGAGCCTGTTCCACAATCTGCGGGGCGATGCCGTGCGCGGTAAAAGCGATGGTGCGGGTGGCAACGGCGGGCATATTACGGTTGTTGACGGTTATGCCCAGGCTTTCCATTTTTTCGTTGACTACCGGGTTATGCACCAACGAGCCATAGGTAGTGATGCTGGGGTTTACCCTGGTAGTGGCCTCTTTCTCCACCAATTCAATCGCCTTACGCACCCCAAAGCAAAAGCCCATCTCCTTCGCCAATTTTATTTCCATGCTACCTGATTTATCCTCTTTCGTTCTTTCTTTATTATCATTTATACATCATAATTATAACAGGAAAGGCAAACGGGGAAGGATGAAGGATGAAGGATGAAAAAAATACAGGAGCAAGAATTCTTGTTTCCCCTTCCTTGCTAGGGAAGGGGGTTAGGGGGTTAGGTCAACCAACAACTAACAACCAATAACTAAGAACGAGGGAGTTTAAAACTTGTACGTGGTAGGGACTGCCGGGCACGTTGATCATGGCAAAAGCACGCTGGTAAAAACCCTGACCGGGATTGACCCGGATAGGCTGGAAGAAGAAAAACGCCGGGAAATGACCATAGATTTGGGTTTTGCTTGGTTAAAGCTGCCCGATGGCAAGGAAATAAGTATTGTAGATGTGCCGGGACATGAACGGTTTATTAAGAATATGCTGGCGGGGGTGGGGGGATTTGATGCGGCTTTGCTGGTGATATCTGCCGACGAAGGAGTAATGCCCCAGACCGAGGAACACCTGGCTATTTTGAACCTGTTGCAAATTGAGCATGGGGTAGTGGCTCTGACTAAATGCGATATGGTTGACCAGGAGTGGCTGGAATTGATGACTGAGGAGGTACGGGAGCGACTTGCCAAAAGTGTGTTAGCAAACGCCCCAATTGTGCCAGTTTCAGCCCGGAGTGGCATGGGCTTGAAAGAGTTGCTGAACCAACTTTCGTTACTTCTGTCCAAAACTGCCCCACGACTGGATTTAGGTAAACCGCGCCTACCGATAGACCGGGTGTTCAGTATTAGCGGTTTTGGCACGGTTGTGACTGGGACGCTGGTGGACGGGCGTTTGACGGTGGGTCAGGAAGTGGAGATTGTGCCAGGTAATTTCAAGAGCCGGGTGCGCGGTTTGCAGATGCACAAAACCAAAAGCGAAGTTGCCGCTCCTGGCAACCGGGTGGCAGTGAACCTGACCGGGCTTGAGGTAAGCGAATTAAAGCGGGGAATGGTTTTGACCACCCCCGGATGGTTGACCACTACTGACCGGGTGGACGTGCGCCTGAACCTGTTACCCGATTCCCCGGTTAATATCGAGCAGAACAGCCGCTTTGACTTTTTTAGCGGGGCAGCAGAAGCAACCGCCGGGATTACGGTGCTGGACAAGGCCCGACTTGAACCAGGAGAAAGTGGCCTGCTACAACTGCGCCTGAGCGAACCCCTTGCTCTGGCGAAAGGCGACAAATTTATCCTGCGCCTCCCCTCTCCCAGCCAAACGGTTGGCGGCGGGGTGGTGATTGACCCTAACCCACGCCGCCACAAACGCTTCCAGCCCGAAATTATCAACACCTTGAAAACGCTAGAGCAAGGCACTCCGGCTGAAATTGTGCTGCAAACCCTGAGTCTGGGCGATGGTTTGCCCCGTGACCTCAAGGGAGTGGCCGAAGCCGCCAAACTAACTCAAACTCAGGCGCAAGAGGCTCTGACCCAACTTTTAGCCGAAGGTACGGTTTTAGTTTTAGGAGATAATCAGCTTTATACCAGTATGGCGGGCTGGCAAAAACTGTCAGATAAGGCGATTGCGCTAGTTAAGCAATTCCACGCCCAATTCCCCTTGAAGCGCGGGATGGGTAGAGAGGAATTAAAGAACAAGTTAGGGATTACTAGCGGCAAGAATTTTGGTTTGGTATTAAATCAGTTATTAGCCGCTAAAACTCTGGTTGAGAGTGAGGGCAAGATTAGTGGCCCGGTACTGAGTCTACCCGATTTTCAGGTGCGCTTTAACCTGGCCCAACAAAAACAGGCCGATATGTTGCTAACGGCCTACCGTGCCCAACCATATTCCCCTCCCGCTCTCAGCGAATTAGGTACTGACCCGAATATCGTGCTGGCTCTGGTGGACGAGGGTAAAATAAAGAAAATTTCCGAAACGGTATATTTCAGCATGGAAGCTTACGAGGAAATGTTGCGCCAAATTCTGACGCGCCTGGATACTCAGGGCAAAGTTACCCTGGCGGAAGTGCGTGATATGTTCAATACCAGCCGGAAATATATTCAAGGTCTGTTAGAATATCTGGACGACCTCAAAATTACCCAACGAGTCGGCGACGAGCGGGTCAGGGGAAGGATGAGGGATGAAGGATGAAGAAAACAGGAGTAAGAAGGTTTGTTCCACCTTCCACGCCTGCCCCTCCTGTACTCAGGGGGGTTAGGGAAGGGGGCTAGGGGGTTAGGTCAACTTCCAACGTTTGACTTTTAACCAACAACTACTAACTGACAACCGACAACCACTATATGCACATAATTGTTGATGGCTACAATTTAATGAAAACCGACCCGGAACTGGCAGGTTATCAGGCTATTAGTCTGGAATATGCCCGTGAGGCGGTAATCAAGCGGGTATTAAGTGCGTCCGGGCTGAAGGGCGTGGCGAATATCACGCTGGTTTTTGACGGGCATCTTAACGGGCAAACCACCCAGACTACCCAACGGCGGGGACGCATCACGGTAATTTATAGCAAGTTGGGCGAAAGTGCCGATGAGGTCATCAAGGGGTTGGTGGCCCAATCACCCGGCGGTGAAATTAAGGTTATAACCAAAGATAATGAGTTACGCTCAACCGTTGGGTCTAGTGGCGCAACATCGGGCGTGATGAAACGGCGTATTTTTAATAGTCAGCATAATAAAAGCGAAGATGAAACGAGCGGCTGGAACAAATCTACCGAAAAAAAAGGTCCATCCCGACGCGATAGTAAAAAAGGTCGCAAACGTGGCCCCGGTAACGATGTGTATTGGTAAGTTGTAGGAGGATGCTCCGTCATCCGATGAACCATACCGTAGGAGGATACTCCGCCATCCGATGATTGTCACAGGACAGAGCCTGCTCCTACGTAGGTGAGGGCAGGCACGGGGACCTGCCCCTACGGGAACAAGGGTAGACATGGAGGTCTACCCCTACATAAATTTATTCTTGCTCCTTGCTCCTGTTTTTTTCATCCTTTGATTTTCCCGTTGACACTCTCATGCGAACGTGCTATTCTTTAAAAGAATAAGACAAGACTGCTTTGGTTTTTTACAAAGCCAGCTTTGAAGATAACTTGTAGTAACACTAATATACCCATCAGCAAGAAAGAAGGTTGGGTATCTCACCAACCTGCAAACGAACCTCTAAAACATTTCTTAACAATAAAAATACTAAACCTAAACAATCCAGTTTTAACCGAAATTGAACTGAAACCTAACCTTGCGTCATTTAGCCCGGTGCAAAATTAGCAAGATGAAAAAGAAAGAAGTAGCACTAGCATGCGAGAACTTAATTTTCAACGCCAGTTTCGCACGACCAGCAGTGAGGGCTATGTGATTCTGGAAGATAACCAACGTATTGGACGAGTAGACCTCCATTTTGCCAGCGAAAACGTTTATGCCACAATTGTACTGGAAGTATCAATGGAGGAAAGCGAAGTAGCCCGCGTTATTGAAGATATTGACGAGCAACTGGTAGTGACCGCCACCGTTAGGCGTGATGACCTGAACGTGTGGGTCTATCAGGGGCAGGAGGTGGGCTTCTATACGGATGAGTTTCTGGAAGAAGAGTTTGGGACCGACTCAGATGAAAACCCGGAAACCACTTATAACGAAGAATAGGTCGGTAGCTTAACTCTTGAATTTATAACTCTCACCTTGTTAATTCCGCCTGGCGGACGGTGGCTGAATCAATCAAAGTTGCTGGCAAATTCAAACCAGCCAACCCCTGAATCACCACTTGTACCCCTGAGTTTATATTTGTCACTTTTTTTGGCTAAACTTCTTGCATTAATTCCCACAAAGGTTTATAATATCGCCTGAGATAGACCTCCCAATAGCGCATTCAGCCGCATATAAAGCCTCAAAAGTCACTACTTAACCAAAGTAGCCTGCTCGAGGCTTAAATTGCTGTAGTGAAAAGGTTATGGCAGAGCTATCCAACCACTTGGATAAGGAAGGTATATGGAAGAAAAAGTTAAAGAAACCCTAGAAGAAGAAAATACAACAGGAGGTGGTGCGCTAGAGCAGCCAGGTATGACTATTGTTGCCACAGAAAACCAGGAAACCGAAGAAACTGAAGCTCAACCAGAAGTTGCCCTTCAGGAAACCGTAGAAGCCGCCGAACCACAGGCTATTGCTACCAATGGCGCGTCTAACGGTCATCATGAAGAAGAACATCATGAAGAATTAGAAACGGCTACCGAAGCTCCTGCTGAAGCTCCCGCTCAACCTGCTGCCGAAGTTGCGGTGGCTGAGGAAGGGTTGGAAGCTGCCGAGGCTGCTGAGCCTGCCCCCATATTGTCGTTGATGGAAATGTTGCTCAACGAACCAAGCAGTGCCCTTAAAGCATTGCACTATGGGGAAGTAATTGAAGGTATCGTGATGCACCGTGACCGCGACGAAATTCTCGTGGACATCGGGGCTAAAAGCGAAGGCATTGTGCCCAACAAAGAGTTGCAAACCCTGACCCAAATCGAGCTGGTTGAAATCAAGGTTGGCGACCAAATTCTGGTATTCGTGGTTCAGCCCGAAAATCAGGATGGGCATGCCGTACTTTCGATTGACAAAGCCAAGATGGAAAAGAGTTGGCGGCGACTCCAGAAGCAGTTTGAGGGTGGCGAAATTATTGAAGCCGAAGTTACAGGCTACAATAAGGGTGGTCTACTGGTTAACCTCGAAGGCGTGCGCGGTTTTGTTCCAGCTTCACAGGTCAGTGGCCTCGGTACTGGCAACGATGCGGCTAAACAGAGCGAAATGACTCGGCTGGTTAATAACAAACTGCCTCTCAAGATTATTGAGATTAACCGTCACCGCAATCGCTTGATTTTGAGCGAGCGGCAAGCGGCGCAGGAACAGCGCGATGCCCAGAAAGACCGCTTGATGCAAGAGCTAACAGCCGGTCAGGTTCGCGATGGGGTAGTCACCAGCATTTGCGATTTCGGAGCCTTTGTTGACATCGGTGGGGCGGATGGTCTGGTTCACTTGAGCGAACTTAGCTGGTCGCGCATCAATCACCCCAGTGAAATGCTGAAGGTGAATGAGCGGGTCAAAGTGTTTGTGTTGAGCGTGGACGAGAACGAAAAGAAGGTCGCGCTATCAATCAAACGCACCCAGCCCGAACCCTGGAGCCAGGTTATGGCGAACTACCAGCCTGGTCAGTTGGTCAAGGGGGTTATTACCCAATTGGCTAACTTCGGAGCTTTTGCCCGAATTGCTGATGGTATCGAAGGTTTGATACACGTCAGCGAACTGGCCGAGGGTCGCGTGCAGCATCCCCGCAGCGTGGTTAAAGAGGGTGATGAGGTTGAATTGCGGATTATTCGGATTGACCCACAGCGCAAGCGGATGGGCCTCAGTCTGAAACGGGCCGCGCCGGACTATGCTGGTAGCCTGACTGATTTCTCTGACGAGGAAGATACCGGGCGCAGCAAAAATGGTCGCAGCAAAGACCGCACTGATGCCGAGGTAGAAGCCGAAGCACCCGTCGCCGAATAGGTTGTCAGTGGTCAGATGTCGGTTGTCGGATTTAATTAAACCTTTGACTTTCGACCTTTGACCTTCGACTTGCGACACTTAAATACAGTTGATTTGTAGGGACATAGCTTGGCTGTGTCCCTACACGCTTAAATCCCCCTTTTAGCCTTTGCTACGTCCCCCACTTCATAGTTGACAGTAAATTAATAAGGCCAATCGGCTGACAACTATTAAGGAGGCAACTCTTTATGTCTGACCGCTTTGAAAAATTCACCGAACGCGCCCGTAAAGTTCTTACGCTGGCGCAGGAAGAAGCCCAACGTTTTAACCATAATTACATCGGCACAGAGCATCTGTTGCTTGGTTTGGTGCGCGAAAACGATGGCATTGCCGCCAGGGTTTTGGCTAACCTGGGGGTGGAATTACAAAAGGTACGGGATGCTGTCAGCCAGATTGTTGGAAAGGGAGACCGTCAACCGCAGGGCGAAATCGGGCTCACCCCCCGCGCCAAAAAGGTTATCGAACTAGCGGTAGACGAGGCCCGCCACCTCAACCACCACTATATCGGCACCGAGCATATTTTATTGGGTTTAATCCGTGAAGGTGAAGGGATTGCGGCAGAGGTCTTGCAAAGTTTAGGCGTGAGTCTTGAAAATGTCCGCCAACAAACTATCCAGGTTTTGAGCCAAAGCACTTATAATACCCAATCGCAAGTAAATGAAGGAAATATGGCTTATGTGCCTATTATGCCTCAAGACAATGTAGTGCAAAACATGTTTAATCAAATTTTAGGACAGCTTGATAAACTTAATGCGGCTGTAGAGCCACTTCTGGAAAACCAGAAGGGCGAAAACCCGATACTTGTCCGTAATTACATTAAAAGCATCCAGGTACAAATTGAATCCATCTCTCGTTTACCATTTTCTACGATTTTTGGTAGCAGTTCACAAACTCAGAGGTCAACACCAAATGTTTCAGCTAGAGTCAGGCAGATGGAGCAGGAATTTGAACAGTTGAGTCCCAAACCAACCAGCAAAAGCCTGTTGGAACTGGCAAAGGCTAGAAAACTTGACCCACTAATCGGGCGAGAACGGGAGCTTGCGCGATTGCTACAAATTCTGAATCGGCGCGACCACCCTAACGCTATTTTGATAGGGGAAAGTGGGGTGGGCAAATCGGCTCTGGTGCGGGGACTAGCCCAATATGCGGCGGACAACGACCTTGAGGTAGATGAAGTGGCCTGGATGCGCCAGACCGATTTCGCTGACTTTATTATGAACCCTGGCCGAATTATGAAACAGTTTGACGTAGAGGGCAAACCGATAATTCTGGCGGTGGCCCAGTTCGAGCGTCTGGTGGAGTTTGCCGCGGCTCAATTCCGTCTGTCCACCATTTATGATTTGCTGAAACATCCAATTTATCGGCTAGTGGTGGCAACTACCCCCCAGGGCTACCAGAAAATCAAGGACATTGAACCGACTCTGGCTCACCGTCTTCAGCCCGTAAACTTAGCCGAGATGGATGAAGCTGCGACGGTACAAATCTTGCGAGGTTTGAAGCTAAGTTATGAGCAACATCATGAAGTCTGGCTGGACGATAGTGCCCTGGAAATGGCGGTCTTACTGTCAGAAAAATATCTGCCGGACAAATATCAGCCGGGTAAAGCTCTGGACTTGCTGGACGAAGCCTGTAGTATGGTGGCCCTCCGCCGTGAAGTTGAGGCCAAACCTGAAACTGCTACCGAAAACCTGGACGAAGAAGAAGTAGTAGAGGAAGCTATCACCCACAGCCCCGTGACAGCCTACGAAGTTACGGAAGTGCTGGCAACTCTGCTCGGCAAAACCGTCGAAGAAGTGGAAAAAGAACTGGATGAGGAATAGGGGTTGGGGTGACGGGGAAATTCGTAGGGGTAGACCTCTGTGTCTACCCTTGTACCCGTAGGAGCAGGCTCTGTCCTGCGATATATCGGATGGCGGAGCATCCTCCTACAAGAATCCCCCGACTTTCGACTTTCAACCTTCGACCCACCAGAGATTCAAACACTTCGCTAACACAACCAGCCCCAATAGCCGTTTACAGATATGGTACAATTTCTCTAAGGTAGCTACCGATACCAAACCAGGATGGCTAATCAGCTACAATATCCCTGTACCTTTTATAACCTGGTGAAAGGGTTACAAGTTCGACATACATTTGCATGAGTCGGATTTTTAGGTTATTCTAACTGATAACTTGCCGAACTCTCAAGCAAACAAATATAGATTTTCCCTATAGTAAAAACCCTTACAATAAAATCGGTTCTTAATAAAAAAAGACTCCTTTACAGTAAAAAAACGGTACATAAAAAGCATAGTTCTGCTACCAACTGGCAGCAGCGACAAAAAGACTGAGACAGCGGTGGGCGGCTGGTTCGCCAAATTCCCTTAAAAACGAGCGAAGGGGCGGCAAAAGGCTCAGTTTAGTATAGTGGGAGAAATATATGTCAGACAGGTTCGAGAAATTCACCGAGCGGGCGCGTAAAGTCTTAACGTTGGCACAGGAAGAGGCCCAACGTTTTAATCACAACTACATCGGCACAGAGCATTTGTTGCTTGGACTGGTGCGAGAAGGCGATGGCGTAGCCGCCCGAGTATTAAATAATCTAGGTGTTGAGTTACATAAAGTGCGGAGTGCTGTAGAATTTATCATTGGGCGAGGTGATCGTGCCCCCCAGGGTGAGATTGGTCTTACTCCCCGTGCCAAAAAAGTTATCGAACTGGCGGTAGATGAAGCCCGTCGCCTCAATCATCACTATATCGGCACGGAACATTTACTTTTGGGTCTGGTACGCGAAGGTGAAGGGATTGCGGCGGGGGTGCTGGAAAGTTTGGGCGTGAGTCTTGAAAAAGTCCGGCAGCAGGTAATCCAGGTACTAAACCAAAGCACCTACACCAGCCAACCCAGCAAACAATCCAGCGCGACTCCCTTTGTGGACGCGATGGGCGTTGACCTGACCGAACAGGCTCGTCAGGATAAACTTGACCCGGTTATCGGGCGCAAAAAAGAAATCGAGCGGGTGGTGCAAATCCTGAGCCGCCGTACCAAAAACAATCCGGCCCTTATCGGCGAACCGGGCGTGGGTAAAACCGCCATTGTGGAAGGGCTGGCCCAGCGCATCATCAGTGGTGATGTGCCGGAAAACCTGCTCAACAAACGGCTGTTGGCTCTCGACATCGGGGCGTTAGTGGCGGGTACAAAGTATCGCGGTGAGTTTGAGGAACGCCTGAAAAAGGTCGTAGCCGAAGTAAAAAATACCGGAGCTATCCTGTTCATTGACGAGTTGCACACGCTGGTAGGCGCGGGCGCGGCAGAAGGGGCAGTTGATGCTGCCAATATCCTGAAGCCAGCTTTGAGCCGGGGCGAACTGCAAACCATTGGCGCGACCACTCTGGACGAATATCGCAAATATATCGAGCGCGATGCTGCTTTGGAACGCCGTTTCCAACCCGTAATGGTAGAGGAGCCGAGCGTTGAGGATACCATCCTGATTTTGCGGGGTATCAAGAGCCGCTATGAGGAACATCATCGCCTGACCATTACCGATGAGGCGGTCAAGGCGGCGGCGGAACTGGCAGCGCGTTATATTACTGATCGCTTCCTGCCTGACAAAGCGATTGACCTGATTGATGAGGCTTCCAGCCGGGTGCGGATGCACCGCAGCAGTAGCCCGCCAACCCTGAAAGAAGCTTTGCGCGGCCTGGATAGCATCCGCAAGGAAAAGGATGCTGCGATTGCCGCCCAACAGTTTGAACTGGCGGCTGACCTGCGAGACCGCGAAGACCGTTTGCGGGAGCGTATCACCGAAATGGAAAACAAGTGGGAAACCGCTCAGGAAGGTGAACGCCCTTACGTGACCGAGGAAGATATCGCTGAAATCGTTTCGATGCAAACTGGCATCCCTCTGACGCGGATTGCAGGTGAAGAGAGCGAACGTCTGCTACATATGGCCGAAGAACTTCATAAACGCCTGATTGGTCAGGAAGAAGCCATCCAGCGCGTCACGAAGGCTGTACAACGCAGCCGGGCCGGGGTTAAAGACCCCAAACGGCCTATCGGTTCGTTTATGTTCCTCGGCCCCACCGGGGTAGGTAAAACCGAGCTGGCGCGGGCTTTGGCCGAGTTTATGTTTGGTGACGAGAAGGCTCTCATCAAGATTGATATGAGCGAGTTTATGGAACGCCATAATGTAAGCCGGTTAGTTGGTGCGCCTCCAGGCTACATAGGCTACGAGGAGGGTGGGCAGTTGACCGAAGCGGTACGCCGCAAAAGTTACTCGGTGATTCTGTTGGACGAAATCGAGAAGGCTCACCCTGAAACGTTTAATATGCTGCTCCAGATTTTGGATGATGGCTACCTGACCGATGCCAAAGGTCGCCGGGTGGACTTCCGCAATACCATTTTGATTATGACCTCCAACGTTGGGGCGGAGTTTATCAACCGCACCAAGATGACGTTAGGCTTTAATCAGCGTGGCGATGCCGAGAAGAATGCCAAAACCGACTACGATGATATGAAGTCGCGGGTGATGGACGAACTCAAGCGCATGTTCCGGCCTGAGTTCCTGAACCGGGTTGACGATATTATTGTCTTCCATTCGTTGATACCAGCCGAAATCCGCATAATTGTAAACCTGTTGCTGAAGCGGGTACAAATCCAATTGGTGGAGCAGGAAATCACCCTAGAAATCACCGATATTGCGATGGACTTGATTGCCGAGAAGGGTTACGACAAGACCTATGGGGCGCGTCCGTTGCGCCGGGTAATCCAGAACGAAATCGAGGACAAGTTGGCGGAAGGTTTGTTGGCTAATCAGTTTGCGCCCGGCTACAAGGTAATTGTGGACGCGAAGGAAGGCGAGTTCTTCCTAACTGCCCTACCAACGGTGAATGGTGTCCCCGTCCTGCCGGATGGTTCGACTATCGTTGAGGGCGAGGTTCTGCCTGAAACTACTAGCCCAGCCTAACGGTTGTCGGTTGTCGGATTTTCTTGAATTCTATGTACCCCTTTCCTTCAACAAAGGATTGGGGTATTTTTATCTCAAATTTATAAGCATTCCCCAACCCTGTCATCTTGATTGGTCTGTGTAATAGAATTCATCAGGGGTTTTGTTATTCTTTTAGCCTTGTCATTCTGAGCGAATGCGAAGAATCTTGCTCATAATGAGAAGATCCTTCACTTCGTTCAGGATGACAATTAGGATGATGATTGCGAAACTAGCGAAAAGGGAAATTATATGCAAAAAAGCCCTGTTGAAATTGTGTGGGCGTGGCAGGAAGCCGCTAACAATCAAGATAGCGAAAGTCTTTTGGAATTATCCGACCCCAATATTGAAATCGTGGGGCCGCGTGGTTCTGGCTATGGGCATCAATTATTGCGAGATTGGCTGGGGCGGGCGGGGTTGAGTCTCGAAACGCTACGGCTCTTTGCAAAGGGTAATGTTGTTGTAGTTGAGCAACGGGGTATCTGGCGTTCGTTGGAAACGGGTGAAATTACGGGAGACCGTATTATAGCCTCACGTTTTAAGGTCGAAAATCAACGTATTATCCAGTTTGCCCGTTATGACATCCTTGATATAGCCTTCAGCGAGTCGGGCCTGACGCTTTCGGATGAGGTTTTATAAACTTTTGGCTAATAAGAGCAGTTATGTTCCCTCTCCCGTTTTAGGGGAGAGGGTTAGGGTGAGGGGTTGTTGACCTTGCTCCTAACTTGGATTGCAGTAACCCCTACCTCTACCGCCAACCATCTGAAATTTTTAATTTACTCAAGTTTCAAGCTCAAGGAAATTCGTTTGGTTATAGTTTCGCGGAGATTATGTGCAGTTATTTCTCGTGGCAGTTTTTGAAGTGATTTAATGTAGCCGGGGAATTTGTGGGGGTCGCGTTCTTTGCCTCCTAAAAAGTCTAGCAAAACCTGAGCATGCTTTTGGTTATTAGCGTATAAAATATTCCCGCGAATATTCCATTGGTAATAGGCATTTTTGGGCCAAAAGATAAATTTTCCTTTTGGAAAGGTTTTTAACCAGCGTGACCATTTTAGTTCGTAGCCATCATCCACAAGATGGCATTTGCTACATTTAACAATAACTCTCTTACCTGTTAAATAGGTACAAATGGCGAGTTTATTACAGCGTGGACACCTTATTTCTATTGGATTTTTTTCAGACCCAATACTTTCTCCATAGTAATAATAAGCTTTCCAACCATCTGGGTCTGAGCCAAGCCAACTTCCTTTTATCTGAAGTTCTTTATAAACCGTAATAAACCCGGCTTCTTCCAGCATTTTTTTAACACTTAAAATAGTTTCGCCGTTTTCTAAGAGCCTGTCTAAAAATAGAATTAGGGAGCTAAAGCGGTTGATTTTTCAAGTTTTCTAGCCTCTATTTTAGCCAACCGTTTTAACATTAACCTAATCATGGCAATTTGCACCATCGCTTC
>Ga0209511_1003028_pt1 | contig 13170 bp, 13 predicted proteins | sample SSSSmetaG_FD_184141 | JGI IMG/M metagenome (GOLD analysis project Ga0209511, IMG submission 184141) | Glacier valley bacterial and archeal communities from Borup Fiord, Nunavut, Canada, to study Microbial Dark Matter (Phase II) - ​SSSS... | ecosystem: Environmental > Aquatic > Freshwater > Ice >... | reverse complement strand
AAGTCAAAGTACCGCTACCTTGTCTGGTTCAAGTTAGAAACAAGAAACAAGAAACCTCACCCCCGAAACTCGGGCATCGTGGCCTCCCCCGCCGCCGCGATGCCGCGCCGGCCCAGCACCCGCCCGGCCGTGCGCCACAGAATGCGCCAGTCCAGCCCCAGGCTGGCGTGGTCCACGTAGAAGTTATCCAGCTCGAATTTCTCCGCCCACGAAATGGTGTTACGCCCGTTTACTTGCGCCCAGCCCGTGAGGCCGGGGCGCACCCGGTGCCGCCGCGCCTGCCGGGCCGAGTAGCGCGGCAGATATTCCGGCAGCAGCGGCCGGGGGCCGACGAGGCTCATGTCCCCGCGCAGCACGTTCCAGAGCTGAGGCAGCTCATCGAGCGAAGTCGCCCGCAGCCAGCGGCCCACGCGGGTCAGCCGTGCGGCATCGGGGCCGGGACCGGGCCGCATGGTCTGAAGCTTGAACAACGTAAAAAGCTGCCCGCCCAGCCCCGGCCGCCGCTGCCGAAACAGCCACGGCCCGCCGTTGCCGGCCGCCGCCAGGGCCGCGCCCAGCCCCAGCAGCGGCAGCGTGAGCAGCAGCAGCGGCAGGGCAAGCAGCAGGTCGAGCAGACGTTTGCCGGGGTACATTAGCAATTAACAATGAGCAATGAGCAATGAGCAATGCCCGGCAAAGTACGTTGGATGGGCTTGAGGTCGGCGGCGCGACTCCGCTCGCGTATTTTCTAAGTTGATACTTGACTAGTCTTGGCGCAATGCCCTCATTCGTTCAGCATCACGTTATTTGTCGCCCATCGAGCATTGCTCATTGCTCATTGCTCATTGCTCATTGATAACTTTCCCCAACGCCAAGCTCAACCTGGGCCTGCGCGTCATCGCCCGGCGGCCCGACGGCTACCACGACCTGGAAACGGCCTTCGTGCCCCTGCCCTGGACCGACGTGCTCGACGTGCTGCCCGCCCCGGCCGGCCAGCCCACTTCGCTCACGCTCAGCGGCCGGCCCGTGCCCGGCGAGCCGGCCACTAACCTCTGCCTGAAGGCGTATGAGCTGCTGCGGGCCGACTTTCCGGCCCTGCCGCCCGCGCTGCTGCACCTGCACAAAGTCGTGCCCATCGGCGCGGGCCTGGGCGGTGGCTCGGCCGACGCGGCCTTTGCCTTGCGCGCGCTCAACGAGGTGTTTGAGTTGGGTCTGAATTCGGAAAAGCTCGAAGCCTACGCCCGGCGGCTGGGGGCCGATTGCGCGTTTTTTATTGAAAACCGCCCCCGGCTGGCCCTCGAAAAAGGCGATGTCTTCCAGGACCTGACCCTGCCGCAGCTGCGGGGCGTGTCGGCGCTGGTCGTGTACCCGGCCCTGGCCATCGGCACGGCCGAAGCCTACGGCCGGGTGCGCCCCGCCCCGCCCGCCGAGCCGCTCGCCCAGAGCCTGGCCCGCCCGCTCGCCACCTGGCGCGCCCACGTCTTCAACGACTTCGAGGCTGCCCTCGCCCCCACCTACCCCGTGCTGGCCGCAACCAAACAGCGCCTCTATGAGGCCGGAGCCGCTTACGCCAGCCTGAGCGGCTCCGGCTCCGCCGTGTTCGGCTTGTTTGAGGGCGAGGGGCCGCGGCTGACCTGGCCGGCCGAGTACACGGTGTGGAGCGGGAAGCTGGAAGGCGGTTAGGTTTGCGCTCGCCCTGACGGACGGGGAAAAACCACGTCGCGTCGGCCTCACACGGTCAGCACCTTCGTGCTTTCTGCGCCAAATTGGCTCGCTACCCGCACCACCATCTGCGGCCCGGCCCGCGCCCGCCGTTTCTGGCCTCGCGCACCTGCCGCTTCGTGCCCGGTACGTGGTTATTACGTGGCATTCCGGCGCGCGCTTTTCGCGGCAGTCCGTCATGTTAGCGGCGGTTTATCGCCCGAAGGCTACTTCATGGCTGCGCCAGAGAAGCTGGGGTCTTCTTCCAGCCCTTGCCTCAGCGCCCGTAGCGCGGCCAGGCAGGCTGCCAGGGTCGGCGGCGGGCGGCCGCCCTCGGCCCGGCGGCTCATGGCGCGGGCCAGCGGGCCGCTCTCGCCCAGCGCCAGCTGCGCCGCCAGCAGGCCCAGCAGCCGCTGCCGCACCGGCTGCCCCGCCACCAGCGTCCGCATCTGTCGGCCCAGCACCCGCGCGCCCGTCAGCAGCTTAAAATCCGTGACCGCCGCCAACTCATTTTCATCGAATAAGTCCGCGTGTTCGAGGTAGATGAGGTTGTCAATCAAGTCAAAATACCCATCCAGCAGCCCCCACACGTCCGTGGCATCCTTACCCCGCATCTCGGGCCGGTCCTGCCAGGCAACGAGCTTGAGCACCACCCAGCCGGGTAAGGTCACCACCCGCCACTGCCCGCCCGTGGGCGTGGTCATCGTTGCCGCTTCCGCCAGCACCTCCTTGAAGCCCACCGTCGAGATACGCTCCCGGCCCCGGCCTGTAAAGTACACGTCGCCCAGCTCGTCGGCAATGGCCCCGAACGGCATCAGGTCCACCGTCACACTCTCCTGGCTGGTCGTTCCCGCCGGCCAGTACTGGAGGCAGAAGGCGCTGTGGCGGGCGATGCTGAACCCCTCGTGCGCCACCAGCCACGCCCGCAACGCCTCGTAGCCAGCCGCATCGGGAATGAACACGGCCAGGTCCAGGTCCTTGGTCATGCGCCGCAGCGGCTCGTCGTGCACCTGGCTCAACCAGAGGTCGCGCGCCACCGCCCCCACGATGTAAAAGTCGATGCCGAAATGCTCGAACCCGCGTTCCAGGGCGGCCATCGCGGCGGCCATTCCCAGCGGCCGCAGCCGCTCAGGTAAGATGGGATAAATAGCGCTCATGCAGGCGTTGGGCCACTTCCCGGTTGCGCGGGTCGGCGGTTAAAAGTAAATCCGCATAGGCCAGCAGCGGATGCACCGCCCGCGGCTCGGGGCGGCCGGCCCCCAGTGTCGTGGCCAGCGGGCGCAACACCTCCACGCTGCCTGCCGGGTCGGGCACCAGTCGCAGTCGCCGCATCAGCTCGCCGCGCGGGACCGTGGTGTAGAGCGTAAAAAACGCCGGCAGCAGGTAGCCGTCCAGCAGTAGCCCGGCGGCCGGCTCGCCCCCCCAGGCCGCATCCGGCCCCAGCGCCAGCTCCTGCCAGCCCTGCCGGGCCATATCCGCCTCCAGCCAGCGATAGCGTTGCGCGTGCAGCTTAGGCCGCCCGACCTCGCCATAGGCATCCACCCACCGGCGCAACACCTGCGCGGGGTCGGTCCAGCGGCGGTGGCCGTTCTCGTCGCGCAGCAAGCCAGTTTGCTGCAAGCCCCGCAGCAGTACGCTCACCGAACCCAGTGCCACCTGCGCCTGCTCGGCCAGCACCCGGTAGGTTGCCTGCAACAAGGCCGGCTCACTTAGCAACTGATACAGCAGCTGCACCCCCGCCGGCTGGAACGCCCGGTGCTGCGCCTGTGCTCCCATTGCCGGCACCCGGCGGCCTTTAATCAACACCAAAAAGTCGGGGTCAGCCGCCCGCAGATAAGCATTGCCCGCCGTGTCGAGATAGCAGATGCCACGCGCTTGCAACTCCTGCCCCAGCTTGTCGGGCACATACGGCACTATCAGCACTGCTGGCTCCCGGCTGAGGTCGCCCAACTGGCGCAACTGCTCCACCATTTCCTGCTTGAACTTGGTTTTCGCTTCCACGATAAAGCTGCGCGCTTGTTCTCCAATGTGTAGCCGGCCATCAAGGCGAAAACCCGGCTTATTGGGTAGCCTGGCTTCCCGCTCTCCAATACGTACCGGCTGCTGAAGCTGCTGCTGCAGCGCTGCCGCTGCCAGGTCCAGCAGGCTCGTCTCGTCGGTTGTGTTCATTATCGAAGCGCGTTCACTAATGATGAACAATCAAAAATAGTGAACAAAACATCAAGGAGCGAGCGCGGAGGAGTGGCACAGGAACCGTCATTACCCTATTTCCGCTTCTACTTCCCGCGCGTACGTCGCCGCCAGCGCCGCCAGTTCCTCGCGCAGCCATTGGCGCACGTCGGTGATGTCGTTGGCTATTTCCACGAAGTGCCAGGGGTCCGGCCCCAACTGCTCGTGCACTGCATCGACGGCCGGCAGCCGGCGGTTGGGCATGTACCAGCGCTTGCCGTTCTTTCCTTCAGCCATGCCGCTGATTTCCAGCACCGGGTACAATTCCTATTCATCGGGCAGCCGACATTTCACGATAAAATCTGGGAAATAGTGCCGCTCCTTGCCCTTGCTGCCGTAGGGAATGTTGAAGCCCATAAACTGATTCTTGACGTAGCTCACCGCTTTCGTCATTTCCTCCAGGTTCTCCAGCTCCTTGGCCGCGATGCCCTCCCAGGTGCTCTCCCCGGAGAAACATCGCCCCTTCGTGCTTTGGTTGGGCCATCAACGCACGGCGCGATTCGGCCCGGAGATACGGGCGTATGTCAGACGTGCTCCTTGTCATTTCTCCTACCTCATTGCCGCCGCTCCAGCACCGGGTGCAGCAGCACCCCCACCAGCACCAGCGCGGTGCCGATGAAGAAGCTCGTCGCCAGGCGCTCCTGGCCGAAGCCGGGCACGTGCAGCAAATACAGCGCCTGGGCCATGAGGATGCCATAAACCGGCTCCAGGTTGGTAGTCAGGTTCACGACGAAGGCCGAGAGACGCTTCATCAGCTCGATGGAAGCCGAGAACGCATACACCGTGCAGACCCCAGCCAGCACCAGTAGCCAGAGCCAGTCCAGCCCGTGCAAGCCCAGCCGCAAACCGGCCCCGGCGGTGAACCAGCGCCCGTAAATCGGCAAGAACAAGGCAATGCTGAGCCAGGCCCCAGCCATCTCGTAAAACGTGAGCCGCACCGGCGAGTGCCGCTTGACGAGCTGCGAGTTGAGTACGCTGAACCAGGCCGACAAGCCCGCCGACACCACCGCCACGCCCAGGCCCAGCAGCTGCCCCAGCGCGGCCTGCGAAATCAGGTACAGCCCGAGCAGCGTTACCAGCCCCAGCCCGACCTCGCGCGCCCGCACGGCCCGCCCCAGCAGCAGCGGCTCCAGCAGGGCCGTCCAGAGCGCGAGCGTGGCCATACCCGCCAGGCACACGCTGACCGATGCCAGGCGCGCGGCCAGAAAAAACGTTATCCAGTGGGCCGCCACCAGCGCGCCCACCGCCAGCAGGCGCGCCGTTTCGGCCCAGCTTATCCGTGCCGACGCGTCGCGCCGCGCCGCCAGCAGCGTGCCCAGCCCCAGCGCCGCCAGCCCCGTGCGCCAGAGCACCAGCTCGACGGGCGGCACCGTGAGCAGCCGCCCCAAAATGGCCGTGAAGCCCCACAGCAGGACAATAAAATGCAGTTTGAGGTAGTCTTTGAGCATATTTTAGGGCGTGAGGGTAGGCGGGTGTGAGGGTAGGAGTTATTAGTTGGGGAACGTTGGAAAACTAATGACTCCTACCCTCACACCCTCCTACCCTCACACCCTCCTACCCTAAAAACTCACTTGGGTACCACCCGGTACAGGCCCAGCCCGATGAGGGAGAACACGATGCCCGGCACCCAGGCGGCGAGCAGCGGCGGCAGGCTGCCGACTGAGGCCAGGTTGCGACTGAGCATGACGAAGATGATGAAAATAAAGGCCAGCACGAAGCCCAGCGCGATTTGGCCGCCCACCCCGGCGCGGCTCTTGCGGGCGCTCAGCACCACGCCGATGAGCGTCAGGATGACGACATCGAACGGATAGGCGTAGCGCTCGTACTTGGCGCTCAGGTACTGGGCCGTGTCGGTCGAGCCGCGCAATATCTTGTTAGCGATAAGGTCGTTCAGCTCGGGCGAGGTCAGGGTTTCGGCCAGGCGGTAGGTGCTCTTGAAATCTTTCGGGTAGAGGTTGAGCACGGTGTCGCGGGCGGGCAGCAGGGCCAGGCTCTCGCCGGTGGGGCCGTGGAAGGTGCGCACGGTTTGCGGAGTCATCTTCCAGGCTTTTTTCACCGAGTCCCAGGTAATGGCATCGGCCGTGAGACGGCGGCGCAGGATGGTCGAGTCGATGGTTTCGAGCGCGAACCGGTAGCCGATGTTCTGGTCGGCATTATAGCTCTGCAGGTAAGCGTACGTGCGCGGCCCGATGCGCAAGTGCACGTCGCGCCCCTCGTATTTCCAGGGTTCGTTGACGTGCTTGTTCTCGAAGTCCACGATGCGCCGCGTGCCCATCGGAATGACGTAGCTAATCAGCCCGAACGCGAACGCGCCAATCAGCGCCGCCCCTATCGTGTAAGGCAGCAGCAGCCGCTCGAAGCTCATCCCGCTGGCCAGCATGGCCACTAGTTCCGTGCGCGCCGCCAGCCGCGAAGTCACAAAAACGACCGCGATAAAAATAGTAATCGGGGCGAGCAGATTGGCAAAATACGGAAATAAGAAAATGTAATAGTTGGTGAAGACGTGCCAGAACGTGAGGTTATCGTGCAGAAAGTCGTCGTTCTTTTCCGTGTAGTCAATCACGCAGATGACGGACACGAGCATCACCACCACGAAAAAAAACGCGGTCAGGAATTTGGTGATAATATACCGGTCAATTATCTTCATAAATCGCAGATTGTGCAAAAAGCTCGTTGGATGTTGGAAGCTCGTCAGCTGTTGGATTCAGGCGTAAGGTTTCGTCCGGCCAGGCTTTACACAAGAAATCAGGGTTGAATAATTGAGGTCAGGTTGACCATTTGTGTGTCATCTGGCTTACGGCTGAATCCAGTACCTGACGAGCCTCCAACACCCAACGAGCTTTCCGCACAATCTGCGATTAAAGGCGCGTCATCACTTGCTCCACCATGCCCGTCTTCCACGCCCCGAACGTGCCGGCCATAATCTGCTGCCGCGCCTGCCCTACGAGCCACAAATAGAAGGTAAGGTTGTGCAGGGACGCGATTTGAGGGCCTAATAATTCTTTGGCCTGAAATAAATGCCGCACGTAAGCTTTCGAGTAGAACGTGCTCGCGTAGCCGCCCAGCGTCTCGTCGATGGGCGAAAAGTCGGTGGCCCACTTCTTATTGGTGATGTTGATGATGCCTTGCGTGGTGAAGAGCATTCCGTTGCGGGCGTTGCGGGTGGGCAGCACGCAGTCGAACATATCCACGCCCAGGGCGATGTTTTCGAGCAGGTTGGCGGGCGTGCCCACGCCCATCAGGTAGCGCGGCTTATCCGCCGGCAGGATGTCGCAGACCAGCTCCGTCATCTCGTACATCAGCTCGGCCGGCTCGCCCACGCTCAGCCCGCCGATGGCGTTGCCGGGGCGGCCGAGCGCGGCCACGAACTCGGCTGAGCGGACGCGCAAATCCCGAAAGGTGCTGCCCTGCACGATGGGAAAAAGCGTTTGCTCGTAGCCGTAAAGCCCCTCGGTGCTGTCGAAGCGCTCGATGCAGCGCGTGAGCCAGCGGTGGGTCAGCTCCAGCGAGGTAGCGGCGTAGGCGTAGTCGCAGGGCCAGGGCGTACACTCGTCGAAGGCCATGATGATGTCGGCCCCGATGCGGCGCTGAATGTCCATCACGCCCTCCGGGGTGAAGAGGTGCTTCGAGCCGTCGATGTGCGACTGAAACGTGACCCCGTCCTCCTTAATCTTGCGGGTGCCGCTGAGCGAAAATACCTGGTAGCCCCCGCTGTCGGTGAGGATGGGCCGGTCCCAGCCGTTGAATTTGTGCAGCCCGCCGGCCGCCTGCAAGATGTCGAGGCCCGGCCGCAGGTACAGGTGATAGGTATTGCCGAGAATAATCTGAGCCCGGACATCGGCCTTGAGCGCGCGCTGGTCCACGGCCTTGACGGTACCGGCCGTGCCGACGGGCATAAATATGGGGGTGTCAATCGGGCCGTGCGCGGTCGTGAGGCGGCCCGCGCGGGCTTTGGTGCCCGCGTCGCGGGCTTGCAAGTCAAACGTCATACGTAACACCAAGCCCCAGCTGCCACCGGAGGGGGAACTAAATTTAAAGCTAACTCAACGATTTACCCCTCCGGTGGCAGCTGGGGCTTGGTGTTGCAAAACTACCTTTGCCCGCTTGCTTTCGCCCCCGCCGCTTCCACCCGCCCTGCTTTTGCTGCCGCTGCTGCTGGGGCAGCTCTGGTACTGGGGCCGGTATTTCCGGCCCTTCGCGCGCCGCCCGGCCGAAGCCCCCGCCACCGACGCGGCCGCCACCGACGCGCCCGTCTCGGTCATCGTGTGCGCCCACAACGAGCTGGATAACCTCCGCGAGCTGCTACCGTTGCTGCTGCGCCAGGACTATCCGCCCGGCTTCGAGGTGCTGCTCGTGGACGACCGCAGTCAGGACGACACCCTTCAGTATGCTCAGCAATTGGGCCAGCTCTACGGCCCAAGTCGGTTTCGGCTCGTGTCGGTGAAGAGCACGCCGGCCGGGTTTTCGCCCAAGAAATACGCCCTCACCCTAGGCATTCGCGCCGCCCGCCACGAGCGCCTGCTTTTCACCGATGCCGACTGCCGCCCGGTGGGGTCGGACTGGGTGCGGCTGATGCAGCGCGGGTTCAACATCAGCCCCACGGGACACCCACAGGGCTGGCTCGCCGCCCGTAAAACCCCATCCCCTAGCCCCTTCCCCGATGGGGAAGGGGAACTAGCTACTAGCTCTAGAGCTAGTTCCAGGTTAGAGCTAGAAACTAGAACTAGTCCCCCTTCCCCATCGGGGAAGGGGCTAGGAGATGGGGTTTTACGGGCGGCGAGCCAGCACCTAACGACTCTGGGGCCGGGGCGTGGGACTGGCGCTGACCTCGTGCTCGGCTTTTCCAACTACGCCGCCGCGCCGGGCCTGCTCAACGCGCTCGTGCGCTACGAAACGCTGCTCACGGCGGCCCAATACCTGAGCTTCGCCTGGGCCGGGCACCCGTACATGGGCGTGGGCCGCAACCTGGCGTACACGGCGGCTATCTTTCACCGGGTCAAGGGGTTTGCTTCGCACGTGCGGGCGCTGAGCGGCGACGACGACCTGCTGGTGCGAGATGCCGTGGCGGCCGGCGCGCGGGTGGCCGTCGTGGCCGACGCGCCGGCCCACACCCTGAGCCGACCGCCCGAAACCTGGCGCGCCTGGATGCGGCAAAAAACGCGGCACCTCTCGGCCGGCCCCGCCTACCGGCCTGCCGACCGGCGGCGACTGGCCCGCTTCATGGGAGCCAACTTGCTCTGGTACGCGCTCACGCCGCTGGTACTGGCGGCCGACGGGTCCGCCCAAAATTTGGTAACTTTGGCCCTGCTTTGGCTGGGACGCTCAGTTTTGCTACTGGCCGCGTACCGGCCGCTGGCCCGCCGCCTCGGCAGCCGGCTGCCCGCGCTGGCCTTGCCCGCGCTCGATTTTCTTTACTTTAGCTTTTATTGCGGCTGGGGCCTTGCCGTCCTGCTCCGCCGCCGCCCGCCCGTATGGAAATGAATCCCGGAGATATTCAGAAGCAGTTTTCGAGCAAGGCCAAGCACGACTTCAAGCTTATTCGTGCCGCCGTGGACCACGGCGACGAAAAAGCCTACGCCGAGCTGATGCAGATTTACAAGAAGCCGGTGTTTCACGTCGTGCTCAAGATGGTGCGCAACCCCGACGACGCCGAGGACCTCACCATCGAGGCCTTCGCCAAAGCCTTCAAAAACCTGCACAAATTCAACCCTGAGTTCGCGTTTTCGACCTGGCTCTTCCGCATCGCCACCAACAACTGCATCGACTTTATTCGCAAGAATAAAATCAAAACCATGAGCATCGACTCGGCCGTGAAGATGGGCGACGGCGACGAGATTCAGCTCGAATTTCGCGACAACGACCTCAACCCGGCCGATGTCACGATTAAGAACCAGAAAATCGAAATCATGCGCCACGTCGTCTCGCGCCTGCCCGATAAATACCAGCGCCTGGTCAGCCTCCGCTATTTCGACGAGCTGAGCTACGAGGAAATCGCCACGGAGCTGAAAGCCCCCCTGGGCACGGTGAAAGCCCAGTTACACCGCGCCCGCGAGCTGCTATACGACATGGTGAAGGACAGCAAGGAGATTATTTAAAGCGGATTTTTTAAGCTGTTGGCTATTGGCGGCCGGCTATTGGCTCTTCTGAGCTAGAAGCCAGCCGCCAATAGCCAACAGTTCGTTTAATATGTCGTTGCTCACCAAGTATTTCCCCGACCTCACCCCTACCCAACGCCGGCAATTCGCGCAGCTCGAAACCGAGTTTCGGGCCTGGAACGCGCAGGTGAACCTGGTAGCCCGGCCCGACGTCGACAACCTCGTAGAGCGGCATTTTCTGCACTCGCTGGGCATCGCCAAAGTGGTGAGTTTTCCGGCCGGCAGCGCCGTGCTCGATGTGGGCACCGGCGGCGGGCTGCCGGGCCTGCCGCTGGCCATCCTGTTCCCCGAAGTGCGGTTTCACCTCGTGGACAGCATCGGCAAGAAAATCCGGGCCGTGCAGTTCATGGCCGCCGCCCTGAAGCTCGACAACGTGACGGCCGCCCAAATCCGCGCCGAGCAGGTGTCCGACAAATTCGACTTTATAGTGAGTCGCGCCGTGGCCCGCCTGGCCGAGTTTCACGCCTGGATTGCCCGCAGCTACAAACCCCGCCCCGCTCCCGGTGCGGGCCTGTATTATTTGAAAGGCGGCGAGCTAACCGACGAAATTGCCGAAAGCCGCCTGCCCGCACGGGTAACGGAACTACGCGGTTTTTTTGAGGAAGAGTTTTTCGAGACGAAAAAGGTCGTTTTCGTACCCGCGGCAATTCAATGAGCAATTATCAATGAACAATGCTCGCTAGCTTCGACCCGTAACTGATAACTGTTCATTGCTGATTGATAATTGACGAAGCCACCGTCGCCGACATTCCCGCCCTGCTGAGGCTCATCAACGGGGCGTACCGCGGCGACGGCTCGCGCCGGGGCTGGACGACCGAAGCCGACTTGCTCGGCGGGCAGCGCACCGATGCCGACGACCTGCTGACGCGGCTGCAAACGCCAGGCGCGGTTATCCTGACCTTGCGCGAGGCCGACTCGCTCGACCTGCTGGGATGCGTCTATCTGGAGCCGCAACGCGAGAGCCTGTATCTGGGTATGCTCACCGTGCGGCCCGACCGGCAGGCCGCCGGCCTGGGCCGGCAACTGCTGGCCGCCGCCGAAGCCCACGCCCGGCAACTGGATTTGCCAGCGGTGAAGATGACCGTTATCACCGCGCGGGCCGAGCTGCTGGCCTGGTACGAGCGCCACGGCTACCGGCGCACCGGCCGGGTGCTGCCCTTTCCCGATGACCCGCGCTTCGGGCTGCCGCGGCAGGTGTTGGCGATGGAGGTGTTGCGGAAGGAGTTGGGCGGTTAGCTTGCCGACCGTTGACCTCACCCCCCTAGCCCCAGAGGGGTCTGGTGAGGTGACGTTGTTGGGCCGCGTCAAAGCAGCTACCTACCAACCAAACTCGCCGTCAATATCTTATCCCCAATCTCCAGCCGCTGTACCACGCTCATGCCGCTCACCACCTGGGCGAAAATCGTGTAGCGGCCATCGAGGTGCGGGGTGGGCTGGTGGGTGAAAAAGAACTGGCAGCTTTCGGTGTCCTTGCCGGCCGAGGCCAGCCCGACGGCCCCTTCGCCATAGGTCAGCTCCGAGAACTCGGAACGCAGCGTGTAGGGCGTGGAGCCGGAGCCATCGCCGCGCGGGTCGCCGCCCTGAGCCACGAAATTGGGTACTACGCGGTGAAAATACAGCCCGTCGTAGAAGTGCTTCTCAACCAGGCTCACGAAGCTGGCCACCGAGCCGGGCGCTTCCGCCACTTTGAGTTCGAGCACGATGTCGCCCTGGGTCGTGGTCAGCCGCACCCGCTGGCCGACCGGAATGCGCTGCACCAGCGCCCAGTCGATGGGGTGCTGGCCGGCGCGGCCCACCGGGGCGGGCGTGGGCGCGGGCCGCTTTTCGAGCTTGTCGAGGGCTTGCTGAAGGCTGAGCCAGGGTTCGATGTCGCGGGGCAGCGTCAGCTTTTGCTGGGCCTGGCGCAGGGCGGCCAGGTTGGGGGCGTCGTCGGGGCCGGGCGCGGGCACGAGCGCCGGGTTGGCCAGCGCCTCGGCGGCGGTGCTGAGCTGGGCCACGTCGCCGCCGGCCAGCGCCCGCCGCAATGCGCCCGTGAAATCGGCCTGCCGGGCGACGGGGAAACGCTTGTTTTCGCGTAAGCTCACCAGCGCCGCCAGCGCCGCGCCCGGCACTACGGGCGGGCCGGTCGTGAGGGCGGCTTCTTTCGCCAGGAAGTCGAATTGGGCCGGGTCTTCGCTGAGGGCGGTGAGCAGGGCAGCGCGCTCGTATTGGTTTTGGGAGGTTTTGTAGCGGCGACGGATGGTGTCGGTGAGAGCGGGGCGTTGAGCAGCGCGGGCATGGCGCAGCGCAGCTTGCAGCAGCGTAGCGCGGGCGCGCCAGCGAGTAGTGGCTCTCGCCGATTCTAACCAGTTCAGATTTGTGTCGAGTGTATCCGATTTAGCCTTCAAAAACCATTCGGCGGCAGCCAACGCTTCTTGTGAAAGAGGACGTTTCAGAGCTAATATCAACACATTGGCTCCAACGGTAACACCTCCGACTACCGATGCTTTGTATTTCAGTGACAACTTGACGGGAACTGTCGGAGCTTCGGCGAAGAACCGCGGAGTGGCAGGTAGGGCGCGGATAGCCGCGATGTGAACGCGGTGGTCGGCATCGTTCGTAGCAACAGTTGCCAACGTGTTGTACGCTGCCGGCCGCGCCACTCGCCCCAGCCCGCTCGCGCAATTCGCCCGCACGAAATAATCCGGGTCGCTGGCTACGAGCTTCAGCAGCACCGGCAGGGCCACTTGCGCCACCACCGAATCCTGGCCGCGCGCGCGGGTGAACACCGCCGACGCGCCCCGCCGGGCGGCAAGCGAAGCGTGGGGCGCGCCGAGCAAAGCCGTGGCCTGCCGCACGACTTCGGCCGAAGCCAGGCCGCGCACCGTGGCCCGGTACAGGCCCCAGGCCCGGCCGGGCGCGGCGGCCGAGTCGGGGCCGAGCACTTTCACCGTCCACAAGTCGCTGACTGAGCGCCTAGTAACACAGCGGCCCAGCGCCTCGAACGCGGCGCGGCGGGCGGCGGGGCTGGCTTCGGCCTGGGTTAGGCGCGCGGCCAAGGCGGGCACGGCGGTGCTGTCGCCGGTCTGGCCCAGGGCGAACGCAGCCGCACGGCGCACGGCGGGCA
>Ga0209511_1003025_pt1 | contig 13183 bp, 10 predicted proteins | sample SSSSmetaG_FD_184141 | JGI IMG/M metagenome (GOLD analysis project Ga0209511, IMG submission 184141) | Glacier valley bacterial and archeal communities from Borup Fiord, Nunavut, Canada, to study Microbial Dark Matter (Phase II) - ​SSSS... | ecosystem: Environmental > Aquatic > Freshwater > Ice >... | reverse complement strand
TACTCATCCCGTGATTGAATTGGCAACGGAGTAATGGACTTGGCGTAAACAGCCGAAAAGAACATCAAGGTGGGAACGAACACGCTGAATAGCACGACGAAGCTCAAGCCGCAGTTGGGGGAGGTCAGGGGAACACACGTTGGCGAGTTCGACATATTTCAAATAACGCCAAAGGCCTTCTTGGGGATTCAAGTCCGGGGCGTAAGCAGGTAACTGAAGCAAGGTCAAGCGGTTGGCAGCGGGAGTGGCCAGAAAGTCTTTGACAGGTTGGCTGCGATGGGCGGGTAAACCATCCCAGATGAACAGACTATCCCCCGGAATATGGGTCAACACGTGCTTGAGAAAACGTACCAAGTCAGGACCTTTGACGGGATGAGCTTGCGTCGTGGTCAGCAACTCACCGGTGTTAGCGAGCGCCCCCATCACCGACAAGCGGTCATACGTCAAGGGGACTTCCAGCACGGGCGTTTGGCCTGTCGGGGCGTAGGTCGAAACGACCGCTGACCGCAAACTGAAACCGGCTTCATCCCCGAAGACGAGGGTTTGACCCGCTTCCTCGGCTTTTTGTTCAACGACTGGTTGGTTGGTTTCCCAGGCTTTTATCGCCGCTTGATTCCGTTGGCTGGCCCGGCGGCGCGGTTTTTGACGGGTTCACCCGATTTTAGTCAGTAGGTAACTCATGTGATCGACAGGCTAGCTGACTTTAAAAACGTCCTGGATCACCTGCCGCACGCGCGCCCGTGTCCAGACCGCGCCCCGATACCCGTAGGCTTCCGCTCCTTTTGCCAACAGACCCGGTAATTGCGCTAACTGGTCTGGCGTCAATTTACTTTTCGCTCCCGGCGGTGGCTGATGGCGTAACCCAGCCTTTCCACCGCTTCGTGCCCGTTTCATCCACTTACTCACGGCCCCATTGCGCACGCCCAAGGCGGCGGCGATGTCCTTCTGATTCCAACCTTGCTCACTCAACTCACACGCCCGCAAGCGCCGTCCTTCTTTCCAGTTCTTCGGTTCTTCGTCCATTTTAATTCCCCTCCCTTCCCCTTCCCCTGACTTTACCCCTTTATCACGGGATGAGTAAGTATAGTGCGGAACTGTGTAAGGTCAATTCGTTGCTCTCTACAGAAAGCGTGAAGAACGCATGATCAGGGATTAACGATAAACGCATCTGTAGAATCATAAGACACGGATTTGAAAAAATAAGGCGATCTATCGCCACAGAGGCGTTTCGGAGTGCGGTATCGACCAGATGTGGGTTAACCGTGCGACAGAGGACAAAATAAGTCGTAACCAGCCCGATACAGGACACCCATCTTTAGGATCAGCGGCTTGAAATTGTTTATAGTTGTCGATAACATTTTTATACCTGATATCCAACGATGACGTTATGTATGACTGATATCCTCAATTTTTATGTTGACGGTCAGCCTGTGTTCATTCAAGTCGACTCGGTGCGCAGTACTACACGCAGTCTTGACGCATCGGGTGCTGCCACCAAAGCGCTTGGCAGCATGACGGATGCGCTAGACAGTGCCAAAACCACGAGCCTCAACATCGCCCATAAGATATCAGCCGATGTGTTTCTGAATTCATGTTTTGAGCCCCGATATGAGCAAATATCATGAAGACACATACTCGTAGCAGACAAGATAAAGGTCTTCTCGGGTAACGGAATAAACTGGTTTCTGGACAACTTCAATCGTTCCTAAAGCTTGCTGCAATTCACGGACGACAGCCAACACATCTTGGATGTCCTGACTCTTCCCATAAGTTTGAAGGCTGCCTCGGAGACGCTTCACATAAGCGCCCGGAAACGGCTGCTTGAGAAAACGTCTCAGCTCTCGGATTTCTTCGCGGTTCATATCCGGTGCATTGATTTGTTCGCGCAGTAGCTCGCTGATCGTGAGTTGTTCCTCAGAAAGGATTTTCGCGACAACGGAGGTTGTTTGTTGGCGACTGATTGATTGAATGATGTCTTCAATCACCCGATCTTGTATTTCGTAAATGTTGATCGCTTCGATTGGCATATGACGTGGCGTTTGTGGGCCACAGCCAATAATCTGCATGATCTGGTAGCGATTGTCGATGATCTCGCGGCGTCCCAGATCGTAGTAGCGCCAGAAATGTTGTCGCCCTGCACCGCTGGGATGTGGCGCGGTGAAGTACATAAATACCCCACGCATTCGTGAACCTTGAATACCCGAATAAATGCCATCATCGAGATCGGTCAGCCAGGTACGCGCTTCCGTCGATAGTAATCGCTGCAACTGGGCCAGGAGCGCCTCGCTGCTGGAGAGTTCGAGAAATGCCTCTTGCTCGTCAATCACTGAATTGTCTTCCTCAGCAATGCGCTTGATCGTGTTGAAATCGCGTGGTGTGACGACTTCGCCAAGCACGCTGGAATCTAAAAAACCCGTCTGGTTGATCACATCGATTTTTGAGGTCAGACTCTGCACGAGACCGAGCAGTTCTTCAAGTTTTGCTTCGGGAAACAAGTTATAGATCGTCAGTACCTCGAACGGAGAGCCAAGCCGATCGATACGTCCGGCACGCTGTACCATGCGGGTCGGATTCCAGTGCAGATCGTAGTTGATCAGACAGCCACAATCTTGTAGGTTTTGCCCTTCCGACATCACATCGGTTGCCACCAGGATATCCACCTCTTGCGATGTGTCTTTGAGGTGTGGATGACCGCTCGCAACCGGCGCGAATGCCTCGACCAGATGCAGGCGATCGGCGGTTTTTATACTGCTGTCCACGCGGCGGATGGTCGGTTGTCCGATCTCCGCCAGCCAGGCCGTGTCCGAGGTCAGGCTGCGCTGTAGATAACGAACAGTATCCTTGTAGTAGCTAAAAATCAATACCTTCTGGCCGCGCAGTTCATGTGCGAGCAGCGATTTCAGGCGGAGCAACTTGGCATCGTGGCCTTGCTTGATATGCTGAATCGCGTGCCACACTTCGGTGAGTGCATCGATATCGGCGGTGAGGTCGCGGTGCAGCCGTCGTCGATCGTATTTCAAGGAGTCGAGGCGCGGAAGTCCGGCTGCGATCTCACGGGCGAGTTCATGCTGATCGATCTCTTCAGCGCGCGATACTGGTCCGACCTCATCGCTATCCTCGTCGTCGCTTTCCAATAACGACATCGCGGTACGGAACGAAGCGGCATCTAATACGATGTCGTCATGGACATATTCTGCGAAGGTCTTCACAAACTCCAATGCGCGCCGAATCGAGATACTGAATGCCTCAATGCTCGACTCCAGCCGTTTGAGGAAGCGACTCTTGAAGATGCCCACTAACGCCACCTGGCGCCCCAGTTCAAAATCGTCCTGCTGATCGGCTTTTTTCTTATACGATTCCAGGTTGTAGTGGGGCAGGCTCAGTCCGTCGATACGGCGAATGATCTCGGTATAGAAGCCTTCGTAGGTCGTTTCCAGATCGTATTCGATCGTTTGCAATCGACGCTCGGGCCAGGTGATTTTCTTGCCTCGGATCGTTGCGTCGGGATAGGCGCGTTTGATGAACTGCCGCGTGCGCCGAACGACGACCTCCTCAAGTAAATTGAAAATCTTGACGCTGCCTTCTTCAATTGATTTCTGGCGTGCGGAGAGGAAGTAGCGGTACAGGTCGCCGATACCCGCCGCAGCGAAGTAGGCACGATCGCCCCCTGTGAACAAATTGATCTGGTTGTATAGATCGAAAATGCTGTTGTTAATCGGTGTTGCAGTCAGCAGGATCACTTTCTTGCGTTCACCGCCGCGCCCGCGACGATTGTTGGCGGTGATCAGAAATTCGAGGTTCTGGTAGCGCTGCGATCGGTGGTTGCGTAAATTATGCGCCTCGTCTACAACGATCACATCCACATCGGCAAACGCTGTGATGTCGAAGTCGCGCTGGCCGAGCTGTTCTTGCGTCAGCACCTGCGCCGCGATCGCTGCTTCACGGAGTTCAGCTTCCCACATTTTTTTGAGCGAGGCCGGACACACGACCAGTGCCCGCTGCCGAAGATGATACGCGCGATCTTCGAGCAGCTTTTTGCCGATCCAGGTTTTCCCCAACCCCACTGAATCACCGATGATCACGCCATCGTATCGGGCGAGAATGCGTCGCGCTTTTTTGACCGCATCTTCCTGAAACTCAGCCAGATCGATGGCAGAGCGCGTCGATGGTGTCTCAAAATCGGTGTCGAGATCGTCGCGGAAATACTCGAACAGTGCTTTCATATAAATTTCGTAAGGCGTATATTCGCGTCCGCCGAACTTTGAGTTTTCCAGCAAATCGATCAGCGCGGGCTTGAAATCGGCGGACTGCTCCCACTGTACGTTGTACCACTTCGCCAGATCGAGGATTGCGCGTGCACCCACTTCGCTTTTGAGCAGGCGTTGATTGTCCGGCGTGATGCTGGCATTCAAGCGGATTTGCGCATGGTGCGAGACTTCGCTGCGAGCTTCTACGTCGTCTATGTCCTCAGCATCCAGCAGCGTCTTGTGTACTAGATTCAACTCGCGGTTCGTGGTCAGTCCTGGCCCTGTGAAGTTGCTGCTTCCCACAATCCCGACCAGCGGCGTAAATCGGTCGAAGATGGCAGCTTGCCCTTCGAGTCGCCCATAAAACAGGTAACATTTAGCGTGTAAAAAGCGCCGTTTGCCGGCTTCGCTCGCTGCGCCCGGATCGCGACCATGATACAGGCGCGCCTGCACATCGTCACGGCGCAGAAAGCGGACGAGCTCCTCGACCAGAAGCTGTGTGTCCTGGCTAAGCGGCTCTGCATTGAGTTCGTGGCGTAAGTAGGCTTTGGCGTCAGGTCGAAGCCCGATCTCTTCGGCGGCTTGCGGATCGTCGCCGATGAGCAACCGAAAATAGCGCACATCAGTCAGCGTATGGCGCACGAGCTGATAACCGCGAATGCTGAAATAGGCAGTTGCGATGTCTACATCTTGCCCTTTTTGGCGATGCAGTAGATCGTTCAGCACCTTGGCGAGTTGATGCTCGATATTGTCGATGACGTAGGGAATATGCAGCTTGTTTTCAGGCATAGGGCTTTATAGCGAGTCTTCCGAGTAGGGGAACCATATCTTTTAAGTTGTGCGTGTACAACGGTACTTGTAGTCGATAGGCAACGGACGCGATTAAGGAGTCATTGATGGATATACCGTGACTGAGGTGGTAACGCTCCACTTGTTGCATCGCCCAATCCTGGTCGGCTTGTGACAAGTAGACCAGTTCGAAGCGATTGAGAATGGTCTTAGACGCTGCCTCATTTGCTTTGCTGCCAGCGCCGTGCATCACCTCTAACCATGTCATTGATACTACAGAAAGTCGCGCTGACTGCGTATCAACCCACGACTGGGCGGCTGAATTTTTGCGAAAATAATGGACAATGACGGTCGTATCTACGATACCCACAGTCATTCGGCACCCCTAGTCATTCGGCCATCTCTCCCCACCGTTGTTTACGTTGTTTTTCACGCTGCGCTTTGACCCATTCTACAGGGTCTTCAATCTCCGGGTCTACCAAATCAATCGGGCCTTGTTCATCCAATAGACGATTGAGCGCTTGCCCCCAATGCGCTTCGGGCTGTCCCGCGTCAGACGGCAGAACTTCAAGATCACTCTCAACCGACGATACAACCCGTTCAACCAATTTGAGCCGATCCAGGGGGGATAAGCGCAGCGCCAGCGATAATAACTCTTCAAACCGGACTACATTGTCAGCCATTGTTCATTATTCCTTTCTTTGGGTGAGTTCTAATCCAGCCCCCCATCCCCCAACCCCTTCCCCCACAAGGAGGAAAGGGGAGTCAGAAGTCTGGAAGTCCCCCCCTTTATAGGGCAGATTTAGGGTGGGGGTAAATTAAACTTCACACATACCCCACAATCTCAACCGCCCACTGTCGCACGGACTGCGCATCCGCCTGAGTCAGCACGCCATCGTGCGCCGCGCCATTCCGCGCTTCCACCTGTGCCTGATCCAGCAGCTTGAGCAGCTTATCCTTCGCAAAGATCGTCGCATCGGCGTTCGGATAGCGCCCTTGCACAAACGTCCGAAACGTCTTTTCGTGATTGCTCGGCAGGATGAAGACCATGCTGCCGAGTGTTAGCGATTTGCCGCCTGCCATGAACTTCTGGAAAAACTCGTTGTTGCAGTCATGCGGAGTATAACCCCCCTCACGGAACGGTAAAAACAACCGCTCGTTCAGGAGCACTTCGGCAGCTTTGGCGAAACTGATCACCACACCGGAATATTCCGGCAGGTTGTTCCGTTCGAGCGCCAGTTCGCCCGTGACCAGGAACAGCCGTACTTTATCGGGCAGCGCGTCCCACCCTGTGATCTCTGAGCGCAGCCGCGCCACGACATCCGCCTCAGTAACGCGCGCGAGATACTGTTCGGCGGCGGATCCGACTTTCTCCGCGATTTTCTCGATCGCCGCGTCGCTGCCCGGAGCGACATCCTTCTCTTTGAGCGTCTCTTCGCGCGCCGTGCTGATCGCTTGTTCCAGCCCCGGATACTCGATCAGCCGGATTTCTTCGTCGGTCAGACCGTAAAGTTGATACACCACGCGATCGATCAGTGCATCGGTGGCCGCCAACTGCGCTTTGATGGGCAGCAGCGCCGCCAGTGACTTCGCGTATTCGTCGGCAAGGGTCGGCTTGACCTCCGTGAGCGATGCGCCGAACCGCCCGCGATTCTGATGCAGCCGGAAGTAGAAATCGTCGAACGCCGTCTCTGGCTCGCCCTTCTGATAATCGCCCAGGTAGCCCGCGATGATCGTCTTGGCGGTCAGGCTGTCGATGCCGGTTGAGCCGTCGGCTTTCGGCGCGATGTGGAGCGTCTTTTCAAGCCAGCCCAAAAAGCGCTTGACATCGGTTTGCTTGCGCTTATTGAGGTCGATCATCTGCTGCGCCAGGAACGCCAGCAGGTCGTGAATCACGTCGGTTTCGTTGGCCGCGAGTCGCTGTGCCGTGAAGTTCAGCAGTAGGGCGGAACCTTCGCTCAGGCTGCGCGTGTAGAGTTTACGCCCGTCCTCAACGAGTTGGGCGCGGCGGGTGGTGGGTGTGATGAAGTCAATTCGGCGGATGGGTAAAATGCGTAACCCATCTAGCGTAATTTGCCGAAAATCATTTTTAGTGGCGTTGGTATCTTGCTCAAGGTAAATGAATGAAAACAAGCTGCTATTCAGCAGTGAGGTTAAATATTTAATCTGTAACTGAGTGGATTTCACCTTGAATGAATAAATGTCTTTTTTTGTAACGAATGTACTTTGAACATCCGTTGCCATCATACGGTCTCTACGGTTGACCAAACGCCGAACTAATAATCGTTCTCCCTCGAAAAATGCAAATGAGGCGGGCGACTCTGTCAGATTACTGCCGTAGAGGACGTATGATACAGCATCATCTATTTCGTAACGATCCATTACACCCGTAAAAAACTTTTGCCAATTGCCTTTATCTGTAGGCGTTTCTGCAACAAATTCATCTTTCACGAGTATTCCGCGTGCTGACAAAGCTATTTCTGAAAACGAACGGTTGTGCTCATTAACTAATGACACTTTTTTAAGTAAAGACAATTTAAGCGGATTAAGTACTATGACACCCCGTCCATTTATCCATTCATGTTGAAGGGTATCCATATATAACAATCCCGCCAAATTCGGTATGCCTTTTAATTCTTTGGGGAATGAAAAGGTTAGTACAGGATGTTTTACTGATGGGCTTTTCTTTTCAAATACAAATATGCCTGTGTCAACATAAGCCTCAGAAAATACATCGAAAGGGAGATTTATAACTTTACGTAATGTAGTATTCTGTAAAAACATCAAACGCAGGTTGGAATAATCAAGTCCCGTTTGCCAACTCAATGGAACAATGAAGCTGCCATACCCTCCAATCGCCAATATACGCTCTGAATGTTCCATGAAAGCTGAGTAAATATTGTTGTTCTGTGTGGCGGATTTGATAGTCTCCGATATAAAAGGTTGTTCCCCAAGAGTACCATATGGCGGATTCCCCACTACCGCATCGAATCCTGCATCCTTGCGTAACTGCACATCCTGCCCGCCCGGTTTGCTCGGCGCGAAGAACACTTCTGGGAATTCCAGTTCCCAGTGGAAAAAGTGCTTTTCCTCAGCAGCGGCCAGTGCTCGTGCGCCGATCTGCGTGGCTGGAATCAGGCCGTCGCTCAGTTGGCAGGACGGATCACGCAGCCAGGCACGCACATCGTCCTGTTTCATGAACAACTTGATCGTGTCCGTTTTTCCCCCCATCCCCCGGCCCCTTCCCCCACTGCGGAGGGAAGGGGAGGCAGAGGAAGAAGAGGAGGAGGTGGGGGGATTGCCGAACCAGCGCGAGGTGTACACATCCAACATGTGCTTGAATGGCTCCAGGTGGTGCGTCGCGTCGCGGAACGAGTCCTTGCTGCGTTGGGTTTGCGAGATCGTGTTATCGCTCAGGTAACTGACCTGGCGCATCAGGTCGGCGGCCAGCATCACGCCCGCGAACTCGCTACCAGAGAACATATCAATGGTTTCATCTTTGACTTGCAGATAGTCCTGCACTTCGCCAATGCGCGCCCCGATCAGGCTGTTGCCGTATTTCAGGTGATGATCCAGGAAACTGAGCGGCGCGCCTAACGTGAACGCATCCAGCCACAGCGAGACTTTCGCCAGTTCGACAGCCATAGCGTTCAGATCGACGCCGTACACGCAGCGCTTCAATACCGATCGCTTGAGCAGCACGACGCGCGTCAGCTTGCTCTCGTCAATACTGATTCCCTGGCGTTCCATCTCGCTCAGAATATCGGTGCGCGTCTGTTCGAGCAGCGCCCAAACGGGGTTCTCGCTCCAACCGTTGAGAAAGTCGATCAGGCGGTTGGAGATGTAATCGACGACTTCAACCAGAAAGTGACCGCTGCCCATTGCCGGATCGAGTACGCGAATGTTCAGGCAGTCATCAGCAAGCTGCCGGATGTCATCCTGTGTCCAAAAGAGTTCCGGCGATTGTGAGGATGCCCCCCATCCCCCGGCCCCTTCCCCCACAAGGAGTGAAGGGGAGTCGGAAGGAGCCTGGGATAATTTGAGCACCGTTCGAATCATCGTCAGCGTATCGTCTATATGCTTCATCACCTGGTCATTGGTGAAGCGAATTACCGTGATACCCAAACTTTCGATCAACGCCTGACGTTCTTGATCGGCTTTTCGCTGCGTTTCGTGGATGGGTCCATCCACTTCGACTACAAGACGTGATGCTGCACAATAGAAATCTACAATAAACGGACCAATCGGCAGCTGTCGCCGAAACTTAAAGCCGAGCTGCTCTTTGCGTACAGATTGCCACAAAACGTCCTCAGCAGGCGTTGGCTCCTTGCGAAAAGTGCGCGCTACCGCTTTCATTTTGGCTTCGAGCGCTGGCGAAATCTCCCAGCGCTCTTCTATAGGAGGTGTCTGTCTCCCCCTCACTCCTTGTGGGGGCCGGGGGGTGGGGGGTCTCTGCTGGCGATAGCGTGCTTGCGCTGTACGCAGGCGTGGGGCGAGCGCCGCGAACTGTGCATCGAGCACCGGGCCAACCGTGTGTTCCACGATGTATTTGACGATGTAGTCGGGCGTATAGTAACTGCCTGTGGCTTTGCGTTCCTGTTTGGTGTTTTCGATGTAGACGCTGCCCGCCTTGACCGTCCCGACAATCGTTTTTTTCTGTTTGACAGCTTCCGCGCGCGATGTGTAGATTTCGCGCTTGCCGTCCTTGATGATCGCCATTTCTTCTGATGCGATGCGCAGTTTGAATTCAAGCAGCCCTTCATAAATGCTGCCCAACTGCCGCACGCCCAACGATTTGAAATCGATGAAGGCGAGCGCGTGTATTTTCTCATCTTCATCGCGCGCCAGCCGATCCAGCCCAATGGCGAGGTACACATCGGGGATCGCGTACTTTTCCAGGAATTGGCCGCTCACCGTGTCCGTGCTGAACAAACCACCGTTGTAAACAGGGAGATTGAGGGTTGCCTCACCGCGATCGATGCCCGTGAACAGTATGCGCAGCCGTTCGTAGAGCGCAGTCGATTGAGTATCGTAATGCGCGCGCAGCTTCTCATCCGTTGCATCGATCAGCTTTCCGGCGGCGGCGGCCACCTCCGTTTTGAGCTTTTTCAGGCTGTTTGCGCCATAGCCGTTTTCCTCTTTGACAGGCACCAGTTCGAGACTTTCCGCGTACAGCACGAACATCAGCCGATATAGGAAGATCATCGTGGACTGGAAAACGCGATCCTGGTCGATGTCGGCGTCCGCGATACCCTGGGCGCGCATGTTCGCCACAAATCCGCCGCCAAAGTAGCCAAAGATGTCGTCGTAAATGCGATTTTTGAGGCGTTCGCGAATCTGCTTGGCATAGTCCGCTGACTCGGCCAACACTTTATCCAGAAAGCCCGTGAACGCATCACGCCGAAACATCAGATACCAATATTTGAAGGCGGTTTCGCGGTCAATGTCCGGGGCGAACAGCGCCTCCTCAAGATCGATCTCGTAATAGTGGGTGATCTTGTTACTGGCAGTCGCGGAATACAGCCGCCAGAATTTGCCATTGGTCAGGATCACCCAGGGCGTCGCAGCTTTTTCCAGCAAGGTAACCACGAGTGCCGCCGGGTTATCGTTGGGCGTTTCAGCATCGCGCACCGAATCAGCGGAGTCAAGGTTGCGGTTCCATTGGTAAGCGATCACTTCGACCAGCGGTTTGTCGGCTTTGTCGGGCGCGTACAACGTATAATCCGGCGCGCCTAACTTGCGGATGTGCGCCGTAAAACCGAAGCCCAACAGCTTGAACAGCGGTTCGATCAATGCGGCGCGAGTCGCTCCCATATCCTTGCCCGTCAGCCGTTCACGCGCTCCGGCGATCAGACGGACTGCTTCACTGCCCAACCGTCGCACATCGTCGCCCCAGGCCGGAGTGATCGTTTTGTCGGTCAGCCGATGCTTGAGATAGTAATCAGAGAACAGCGCGCGGTTGTTGAAATCTGGTTCAGTCCATTCAGCCAGACTGTAGGCCGATCGCAGCTTGTCCCACTGATTATCCGCATCCGCTTCAGTAACCGTGAAACGTTTGAGCACCCGCAGCGCGATAGCCCCTGGCTCGTGTCGATTGACGGTGAGAATGCGTGGATGGATGACGCGATTGAGCGGACTGCCGTTGCCACTGCGCTGTATCAAAAGTGAATCGAGGAGCACAAAATCCAGCGCTTCATAATCTTTGGTCAGCACTAATAAATACTGCCCTGCGCGCTGTCGGAAACGTCGCGTAATGGCCTGAATCAGATCAACGGTAACGCTGCGCACCTCGAATAAGATCACTTCGATCTCGCCATCGCGATCAGCCGCGATCTTTTTAATGGCTCCAATACGCAGTTTTACATCTTCTGCGTCCAGTCCGAGTGATTCGTGAGACAGGATTGCGGCGACATCCACATCATAGCCAAGCTGAGCGAAGAATCGGGTCACCTGGTCGCTATTTTCCAATTCGGTAATGTTTGAGCGGGTCAACTCAAGATCGTCTTGACGGAGAGCAGGCAGCATTGTGTGGTTCTCGCTTAAAAAAATACCAAACAGAGAAGATAGGGGGTTATTATCCGACGAGTCGCCGTTTTAGTCAACTAATTCGACAGGTGTGCAGGCTCACACGCCGGGTCGGCGATCATTTTCAGAGTTGCGGGTAGACCCACATTAGGATTGCACACATTACCAAGAAGAATATGAGTTGTTGGTGGTGCGTAGCAGAAAGGGCAGGTATGAGCCTTAATGGGAAAGTTTTTCAGCACCAAGGCGAATCACGCCTGTCCAACCATCACGCCGATAGATTTGTATGATGTGGGTTTCTTCAAAGTCAAGATCGCTATGTTCGAGGCATCGGTTGGGATGATCACTTGCGCCTAGCAAATAATCGACACTTACATCTAAAAGGTCACAAATTACCCGTAAGTTAGAAGCAGTTGGTTCGGTTTGTCCACTTTCGTATTTGCCAATCATGTTTTCTGCTAAGTTGCATCTACGAGATAGCTCACGTTGTGACCATCCTTGTGTTTCTCTAAGAGATTTTAAGCGGTCTTTTCGCAGCGCCCCATCAATATCTGACATTTTGATTCAATACCACTTGACAACTGAAAGTAGCTATGTATAATGGTAACTATAGGTATCAATAAAGGTACATATAGTTACCGAAAATATCTGCGGCACAGATATTTTCGGCGAAGGAATAGGTATCCCCATGTGCATTGTATCTCAATCCGCGTCCGCTTCACATTGTCCGTTTCCGCCCATGCTGGCACTCCCCGCGCCTGCACCCATTGCCGGACTGCTTCCGGCGCGTGTTCCGTCGTCCGAGCCGCCGCCCAAACAAGTCGCTCCCTTCATCTTCGATCGCCCCGCGCTGGCCGACCTGACTACTGCACAACGCGAGCACCTGTACGACGCCACCAACGTATTGCTTGAAATCGCCGTCGAGTTCATACTCGGCACCTTCAACGAGGATGCGATCCGTGCCGCCGAGGTGCTGTTTCATCGTGCGGTAGGCGGTAAATCCACTATTCGTCCACTCAGCCCGGCTGCGTTCAACGCCGAGATCGACGCCGATTGGCTGGAAATGTTGGCACGTGCCAAACGTGCTCGCCCCATTACCTACGCCGAGGCCACCGAAACTGTGCGTCACGCACAGTCGCAGCGTCAGGGCGGTGCCGCATGAACGACGAGCAAGAAGTGATATTGCGCGGGCTGATGGTCGGCCTCGATGCGCGTTACGGCCAGATGAACGCTAAACTGCTGGATGTCGTCGCTCGGTTGGAACGCTCACGCTCGGCCATTGACGCGGCTGACCCGCTGCGCGATGAAATCGATGAAGCACTTCAAATGCTCATCCGCGCAGAACACGACGGGACGACGCTCCAAAGCGAGGTCGCTGATACGCTGCGTCGCCAACTCATGCAGGCGCGTTCGGCCAAGCTCGCCTACGAACAGGGCTGGACGGCTCGCGCGATCGACGTGCTGGCGCAAACCACGCCCGCCCAAGCTGCCGTGCTGTACGCCCTGCTCACCGAATTGAGTGGCGATGAAGGCGGGATACCCTTCTAATGCAACACCGACGCTTTCAACAAGAGATGCTCGACAAGATGGTGCTCAAAGCGACCCAATCGGCACAGATAGGA
>Ga0209511_1003024_pt1 | contig 13185 bp, 13 predicted proteins | sample SSSSmetaG_FD_184141 | JGI IMG/M metagenome (GOLD analysis project Ga0209511, IMG submission 184141) | Glacier valley bacterial and archeal communities from Borup Fiord, Nunavut, Canada, to study Microbial Dark Matter (Phase II) - ​SSSS... | ecosystem: Environmental > Aquatic > Freshwater > Ice >... | reverse complement strand
TTCACCCCTGAGCCGAAATTCTTCGTATTTTTGCATAAAATATAATGTTGTAAACATCATGGAAAACACACAAATAGAAGTTACGAAACGCCTGCTGGCCATAGATACTATTAAAATACAACCAGATAACCCATTCACCTGGGCATCAGGGTGGAAAGCGCCGATTTATTGCGATAACCGGAAAGTACTATCGTATCCCGAAACAAGAACCTTCATCTGCAGCCAGTTTGTACAGCTCGTGCGCGAAAAATATCCAAATGCTGAAGCCATTGCCGGGGTTGCAACAGGCGCCATTGCAATGGGTGTATTAATTGCCGAGGTGTTGCAACTTCCATTCATCTATGTCAGATCCAAACCCAAAGGACATGGACTTGAAAACCTTATCGAAGGTGATATTCAACCAGGTACAAAAGTAGTGATCATTGAAGATCTTATTTCGACGGGTGGTAGTTCGTTGAGTGCAGCGGAAGCAGTCCGCAATTATGGTGCTGAAGTATTAGGAATGCTTGCTATTTTCACCTACAATTTTTCACTGGCGGCAAAGAACTTTGCAGATGCCAATATTGAACTCACAACATTAAGTAATTACAATTTATTGCTTAAACTGGCTTACAATTCAGGGGAGATCACAGATACGCAGCTCGAAAGCCTGAATAACTGGCGGAAAAATCCTGAAACCTGGGGACAGGAACTAAAAGGATAAGGGTTAATGAGTAGTGGATATACCACACCATTATCCACACTCAATTTTTGACTATCCCATTTTCTCACAATATTCTCCCCCGCAAGGGCTTAAATACTTACGCTATAAATCAGCAATTGTTTATAGAAACATTTTAATCAGCAAAAATGGGAACCGAAAAATATAACAGTGAAGTAAAAGTCATTTCTGCTCCTCAGGAGGCAGTTTACAACCGCCTTTCGAATCTAAAGAATCTTGAGCGGCTTTTTGATCCAAATAAAATGGAGGATATTAAAAAACAATACCCTGACATTCCGAATATTAAACTTGATAATTTTCAGGCGACAGAAGATGAATGCACCTTTTCAGCGAGTCCGTTTGGAACAGTAGGGGTACATATTGTCGAACGCGAACCATCGAAATTGATCAAACTTGCAGGAAGCAAGTCTGTTCCATTTCAGTTTGGTTGCTGGATTCAGCTTGTCGCCATTGATGAAACGCATTGTAAAGTAAAAATAACGCTGCACGCAGAATTAAATCCAATGATTAAAATGCTTGTTAGTAAACATTTAAAAAAAGGGGTTGATCAGATTGCAGAGGCTTTGACAAAAATACCATACGCCTGATCAGTGATTCTGTAAATCTATTTAAATACCACTTCCTTAAAGTGGTATTTTTTTATATTCCCATCCCTTGTTTCGATCATTAGCCGGCCAATTTGATCGACGCCAATGATCTGCCCTTCAAAATCGCCATTTTCATCTGAATAATTCGACCAGTTCCCAAGCTGATACATCATCCCAATGTAATCATCGTCAATTTGCCTGAAATCTCCCTTGCGAAGCTGGTGATAACGGGCATCAATTTTCTGACATAATTGAGAAAGTGCTTCTTCCAGATTGTAGGTTAGTCCTGTCAACTGAGTCAATGATACGGGATTCGGCGCATCGCTTACAAATAATTGCTGATTGATATTCAAACCGATACCAACAATGCAGGAAGATATTTTATCGATTCGGATTGAGTTTTCAATAAGTATTCCGGCCGCCTTTTTCGCTCCGATATAAATATCATTCGGCCATTTAATAGAAACATGATCAGTCAGTTCTTTCAAAAAATCGACGACACCCAACGAGATTGTTTTCGAAATTTCGAATTGCTTCATGATTTCCAAAAAATCCGGATAAAGGAGAATACTGAACGTTAAATTCTTATTCGGTTCACTTTCCCATCTGTTGGAGACCTGCCCACGACCGTCAACCTGACTGTTTGCAACAAAAACAATTCCCTCCGGCAGACGTTTTGTCAGTAGCTGTGTTGCGGCATAGTTATTGGACGATCCTAATTCGTCGATTCGTTCAATTTTCGATCCGATAATTTCGTTCATTTTTGTCCGGTGTATTTGAGAGGTCAAAGTAAAAACTATTATCTCAGAAGATTACCTGCACATTTCTTTATTTTTCTATCGGACAAAAAAATTATCTTTGTACTTTAAATATTCCATATGGTTAATCATGCCATACAAGATGGCTCAATTGATTTAATAGAGGCGATTATCGAGGGGATTCAACGAAAAAAAGGACTTGAAATCATCGATATTGATCTTCAAATAATTAATAATACCGAATGTGATCACTATATCATTTGCCATGGTACCTCAAATACCCATGTAGATGCGATTGCTCATTCAGTAGAAGAGACTGTGGAAGAATTAAAAAATGAACCTGCATGGCATCGCGATGGTTATAATCAAGCGCAGTGGATATTGCTCGATTACGCTAATATAATGGTTCACGTGTTTCAGGAACCCATGCGCAGGTTGTACGATCTTGAAAGTTTGTGGGCCGACGGAAGAATTTTAAATATTGATGCTGACATTTAATTGATTATGGCTGAGAAAGAGACAAAAAATAACCTTGGTAATACGGTTCCCAAAGGGAATAAAAAACCAGCGGGTGGTGTAAAGTTTACGCCTAAGTTTAACCCGATTTATATTTACGGTATTTTGCTGATTGCATTTTTTGCAATCCAATATTACACTTCAAGTGGCACACCAGTTGAGACCAGTTGGCAGGAAGTGAAAAATACAATGCTTAAAAATGGGGATATTGACAAAATAGTAGTCGTAAATAAATCCCAATCAGATATTTATCTGAAAGAGGCTTCTTACGATAAATATAAGAGCAAACTTAGCACTGGTTTCGGAGCACCAGCGAAGATCGGTCCGCACTTTTTCTTTACAATCGGATCGGTTGATGTATTCGAAAAGAACCTCGAAGCCGCTCAGTTGGAGTTTGGAGAAAATGCGAAAGTTACGTTGACATACGAAATTCGCCATGACTATTTTAGCGAAATTCTAAGCTGGTTATTTCTCCCACTGGTACTTATTGCTGTTTGGTTCTGGATTTTCAGACGAATGAGCAAAGGTGGCGGCGGTGGTGGCAACATCTTTAATGTTGGCAAATCGCAGGCAAAAGTTTTCGATAAAGAGTCGAGGGTGAATACTTCATTTAAAGAGGTAGCTGGTCTTGCCGAAGCAAAACAAGAAATCGAAGAGATCGTTGAATTCCTTAAAAATCCTGACCGATACACCAAACTTGGTGGAAAAATTCCCAAAGGTGCCTTACTCGTTGGCCCTCCAGGAACAGGAAAAACATTATTAGCGAAAGCTGTAGCAGGTGAAGCAGATGTTCCGTTTTTCTCAATGTCGGGTTCCGACTTTGTGGAGATGTTCGTCGGAGTCGGTGCATCACGAGTTCGTGATTTGTTCAAACAAGCGAAGGAAAAAGCTCCGTGTATTGTCTTTATTGATGAAATAGATGCGATAGGTCGTGCAAGGGGTAGAAATCCGAATATGGGATCAAATGATGAACGCGAAAACACCCTAAATCAATTACTTACTGAAATGGACGGATTTGATACCAATTCCGGAGTAATCATATTGGGTGCGACTAACCGTGCTGATATTCTTGACAGGGCTCTGATGCGTGCCGGAAGGTTTGACCGTCAGATTCATGTTGAATTACCTGATGTAATCGATCGTAAAGAGATATTTATGGTGCATCTCAGACCCCTTACCTTATCTGAAGATGTGAATGTTAACTTTCTTGCTAAACAAACACCTGGATTTTCAGGTGCTGACATCGCCAATGTATGTAACGAAGCAGCATTGATAGCCGCACGTAAGAAAAAAACAAAGGTTGAAAAACAAGATTTTCTGGATGCCGTCGATCGTATTGTCGGAGGACTTGAAAAAAAGAATAAAATCATTACAGCTGATGAAAAAGCAATTATTGCTTACCACGAAGCGGGACATGCAACTGTAAGTTGGTTACTTGAACACGCACATCCGTTGGTTAAAGTAACGATTGTTCCGCGCGGAAAAGCATTAGGCGCCGCCTGGTATTTACCTGAAGAACGTCAGATTACTACACGTGAGCAGATGCTGGATGAAGTTTGCGCAACCTTGGGCGGAAGAGCAGCTGAAACCGTTGTCTTCTCAAAAATCTCATCAGGAGCACAAAACGATCTTGAGAAAGTGACCAAGACAGCCTATTCGATGATCTGTTATTTTGGTATGAGTGAAAAAGTCGGAAATGTAAGTTACTACGATTCGTCGGGACAAAGTGATTATAGTTTTAATAAACCGTACAGCGAAAAAACCGCGGAACTTATTGATTCTGAAATCAAGGAATTGATTGATACTGCTTTTACCAGGGCCAAAGATATTCTTGTCAAAAATGCGGCAGGACACAAACAGCTTGCTGAACTGCTTCTCGAACGTGAGGTCATTTTCACCGAAGATATGGAAAATATTTTTGGAGCTCGCCCTTGGGGAAAGAAAAAAGATGAGGAAAATCCTTTAAAGGATGACGACACGCTGCCTTCAAGTTTAGAATCAGAAATAACAAAGGCATAAATTTATAAAATGGAAATAGGGTGGAAAATTGTCTATTCTACGGCCGATGAGTACCTCGCAACAATTGCAAAAGAGTCGCTTCAGGAGAATGAGATTGAATCCGTTATGATTAATCATAAAGATTCAGCTTATTCTTTTATGGGCGAAGTTGAACTCTATGTTAGAGAAGAGGATGAAAAACAAGCTGCACTAATTCTTGAACAAATAAAAATAGGCTGAAATTGAACGAGTTTCGCACGCGAACATTTTGGGGATTCCTTTATGTAATAGTTCTTCTGGGAGCAATCCTTATTGGGCCTTATACGTTTGCATTACTATTTTTAACACTCTCAATATTAGCACTTCGCGAATTCTACACCTTATGTGAGGTGGCGGGGTTCTCCCCTCAGATTTATCCGGGTCTCATTACCGGAGCCGTTATCTTTGGATTATCTTTTTTTGTTGCAAATCAAACGATTACCTACGCTTCCTTTTACTTTTTGTTGCCTCTGATTTACGCGATCCCCGTATACGAGCTTTTTCGTAAGAAGGAAAATACGATGGCCAATATTGCCCTCACAGGATTTGGGATCACGTTTGTATCCATTCCATTTGCAATGCTCAACTTCCTGGCATTTCCCGAATTTGAAGGATTCAAAGTATACAATCAGGGATTGCTGATCAGTCTGTTTGTATTAGTTTGGGCAGGTGATTCTGGTGCTTATATTTTTGGTGTCCGGTTTGGCAAACACCGCTTGTTTGAAAGAATTTCTCCTAAAAAGTCCTGGGAAGGTCTGTTCGGCGGTGTTATCACCGCAATCTTAACCGCCTGGATTCTTAATTTGTTATTTCCGCAGTACAATATTATTCTGCTGATAGTTATGGCTATCGTTGTCGTCATTTCAGGAACACTTGGCGATTTAGTTGAGTCGATGATTAAACGAAGCATCGGTGTGAAAGATTCAGGACGCTTTATGCCGGGTCATGGGGGCCTTCTCGATCGCTTCGACAGCATCCTGCTTGCTTCTCCGGTGATTTATTTTGTATTCCAATTTTTTAGCTGAGGATTATTTGCTTAATTTTGCGTCACAATAGTTTAAACTTATGAGAGTTCACAAAGAAGGGTTTCTGGTTATCGTGATAGCATTTTTAATCTGGCTAGCACTTAATATCCTTGTTGGAATGACCGGCGAACTTTATTTCCGTTGCTTTACATTTCTTGCATCAACACCGGTTTTAGTGTTGGTTATCCGATTTTTCCGTCATCCAAGACGTTCAGTAGAATTGAAACCGAATAGTGTTTTATCTCCCGCCGATGGACAGATTGTGGCTATTGAAGAAACCATGGAATCGGAATACTTTGGCGATCGCCGACTTCAGGTCTCCGTTTTTATGTCGGTTTACAATGTTCATGTTAATTGGGTACCGGTTCCAGGAATTATAAAATACTTTAAGCATCATAACGGCCGGTTTATGGCTGCATATCTTCCCAAATCATCAACTGATAACGAAAGAGCTACTACCGTCATCCAAATGGCTGACGGCACTGAAATTCTTGCAAGACAGATTGCAGGTGCAGTTGCCAAAAGAATTATCACCTATCCGGTTGTAGGTGCCATCGTAACTCAGCGAAATGAACTTGGATTTATCAGGTTTGGCTCGCGGGTTGATCTTTTTCTCCCGATAGGGACAAAGGTCTATGTGGAATTAGGCCAACTCGTAACTGGCAGTCAAACGGTTATCGCAGACTTATAATTTTCTTCAAAAAATGATCCGCAAGAACATTCCCAATTTTATTACTTGTTTAAATGTTGTGTCGGGGAGTCTTGCCGTGCTTTTCGCAATTAAAGGGCAACTTACTGTTTCTGTGATTTTAATCATCGCAGCTGCTATCTTCGATTTTTTCGACGGCATGGCAGCACGTTGGCTCAAAGCCTATTCTCCGATGGGAAAAGAGCTCGATTCATTGGCAGATATGATCTCGTTTGGTCTGGCCCCTGGTGCTCTCATGATGGTTATGATGGAATACGCCCTGTTTGGACTGAATGTTCGGGCAGAAAGCTTCGCTAGTTTAACAATGTGGGAATTGTCCTGCATTTCAGCGTCTTTGCTGATTCCTGTTTTTTCTGCACTTCGATTGGCCAAGTTCAACATCGATACACGACAGACTGAGTCTTTTATCGGTTTACCAACTCCAGCCAATGCATTATTAATAGCTGCGCTGGCACTAATTACTGAACACGGAAAATTTGATATCCTTGATGCTTTTATCTTACAACCAGTTGTTTTACTTCTGATTACAATAGCAATGTCACTCCTTTTGGTTTCTGAACTACCCATGTTTTCTTTGAAATTGAAAAACCTTTCATGGGCTGATAATAAGGTGAGATTTATATTTTTAGCTATTTCTGTCGCACTTATTTTAGTATTCAATATTTATGGCATCGCTGCTGCTATCATTAGTTTTATTCTTATTTCAGCCTTTCTGAAATTTAAAAAGTAAGCGAAAAATTTGAGATACACAATCTGCCAATTAGTTAGATTGCTTATTTATCCCATTCAATCATCTTCCTCCCAAATTTTTCAGCTAATTTATCGGGCTAATTACAACCTTTTGTATAATATTTAGTGTCTTTACAATTTTAAGATCTTAGTGTCGGTATTAATGTTTTATAATCATCAATTCACCGATCCAAATAAGTCATTCGTCGATTTTATGCAGACTTGTGAGATAACATTGTTTAATTTTGTGCATATAATTTGAAAGTGTCAACTTCAACAATAAATCAACCTTTATCCAACAAGATGATTATCAAAATAAAACCTATCATTTCAATTCTGTTATTTTTAAGCATTGCACTGCCCGTTTGGGCTGTCAACGATCATCCGGCAGGCTTACTCACAATCAGCGGATATGTTAAAGATGCAGAAAGTGGAGAGTCACTCATCGGTGCAACAGTGACCATCAGGGAATTAAACACTGGTACCGCAGCAAATCAATATGGCTTTTATTCTATTAGTCTTAAACCTGCAAATTATATTCTTGAGTTCAGGTATTTGGGGTATCAAACCATTCAAAAAACGATCAACCTAAATGAAGATATCGCCATAAATATCGAACTTACCCCCGAAGACAGCAAACTTGAAGAAGTTGTAATTACAGCGGAGCGTCCGGAAGCAAATGTGAAAAAGGCGGAGATGAGCATTTCGAAACTTGAGATGAAAACCATTAAAAGAGTGCCGGCGCTTATGGGCGAAGTTGATGTGCTAAAAGTGATACAAATGCTTCCCGGCGTTCAGTCAACCGCAGAAGGAACTTCAGGATTTAGTGTCCGAGGCGGAGGGAATGACCAGAATCTGATTCTCCTGGATGAAGCCACCGTTTACAATGCTTCCCATCTGATGGGATTCTTTTCGGTTTTCAACAACGATGCCGTCCGCGATGTAAAACTTTACAAAGGAGATATTCCCGCAAATTACGGGGGAAGACTTTCATCTGTTCTCGATGTGAGGATGAAAGAGGGAAACAACAAGAAATTCGCAGCCACCGGAGGCATCGGCTTAATATCGAGCAGATTAACACTCGAAGGGCCTATTGGTGGCGAAAAAACTTCGTTCCTTTTGGCAGGTAGGCGTACTTATGCCGACTTGTTTTTCCCATTGATGTCGGATTCGAGTCTCAAAAAAAGCAAATTGTATTTCTACGACTTTAACCTAAAAGTCAATCATCAGATCAATGACCGTAACCGGCTGTACCTCTCTGCCTATACAGGGCGAGACCGATTTGGTCAGAAAGGTAGTTCGGATGCCGGATTTGGAAACCTCACAGGAACACTGCGATGGAATCACCTGATAACTAATAAACTATTTTCGAATTTATCTGCGGTTGTTGCCAGATACGATTATTCGTTAAAGATGAAACAAGGTGGATCGAATTATGTGTGGAATTCAGACATGTTAGATTATACACTTAAGCTTGATTTCAATTACTTTCCAAACCCCAACAATGAAATTAAGTTTGGAATCTCATCTACTTTCCATGATTTCAATCCTGCCGATGCTTATATTGAAGGAGAAGGTAGCAAACTTGGAGCACCTGTTCCAAAAAACTATGCACTCGAACATGGCCTCTACGTGTCGAATGAACAGAAAATCGGAGAAAAACTGACCATCAAATACGGATTGCGCTACACGATTTTCCAGAACATTGGAACTGCAACCATTTATACGTTTGCCAAGGGATATCCTAATTATGCGGTGACTGATACCACTTATTATGCAAGCGGTAAGATCTTTCACACTTACATGGGACTTGAGCCACGTCTAGGCATCAATTACACTTTCAACGAGCAGTCGTCTGTAAAAGCAAGTTTCTCCCGTACAATCCAGAATATGCAGCTCGCCTCGAATTCTGCAGGTGGAATGCCGCTTGATGTCTGGTTTCCATCGGGTCCAAACATCAAACCTCAAAAGGCGAATCAGTTCGCGATCGGATATTTCAGAAATTTTGCCAACAATACAATTGAAACATCAGTCGAAAGTTATTACAAACAGATGTATGATGTCATTGATTTTAAAGATAATGCCCAGTTATTAATGAATCCCCGGATGGAAGGTGATATCCGGTCAGGAACGGCAAAAGCATATGGACTCGAACTATATGTCAAAAAGAACAACGGCAAACTGAACGGTTGGATCAGCTACACCTTGTCGAAAGTTACTCGAACAATTGACGAAATAAATAACGGAAACCCCTACCCGACTTCATACGATAAGCCGCATAATATTAACCTTATCGTGAATTACGAGTTCTCAAACCGCGTGATTCTTTCGGGGAACTGGGTTTATGCAACGGGTGCCCCTATCACTTTCCCTGTTGGATCGTATGTGATCGATAACACTTACGGGAAGTATTACTCAGCCCGCAACGGTTACAGAATGCGCGACTACCATCGGTTGGACTTGTCCCTCACAATTAAAGGAAAAGAACGCCCCGGTAAAAAATGGGAAGGCGAATGGGTTTTCTCGATGTATAACGCCTATGGAAGACACAACGACTGGATGATCAACTTTGTGCAAGACTCAAAGGATGCTACAAAAGTTGTCGCGGAACGATGGTATCTACCCTTTGTGTGCTTTCCCGGAATTACCTACAATTTCAAATTTTAATGATGATGAAGAATCTTAAAACCCAGATAATATCAATTTCCATCCTCTCGCTTATAGCTACAGGATGTACAGAGACCATCGATAATATTCAGCTCGATACCACCCGTCCACGTCTGGTTGTCGAAGGATATATTTCGACAGATACCACACGTCAGATGGTTAAACTATCGAAGTTGGGAGACGCATTGATGAAAGATCAGATTCAGGTCATTTCAAATGCATTAATTACCATTTCGGACGGTACCACAACATTTGGACTAATCGAAGATCAAACAAAAAAAGGAACCTATTTCACGACTCCTGATGTTTTCGGAGTTGCAGGACGCACTTATACATTGCGGATAAAGAATGTTGATATCAATGATGACCAGGCGATGGAAGAATACACAGCTCAATCATTGCTGAAACCATTGAATCCCATCGATTCGATTCATTTGGTTTATAATAATTTAAACCCCGCGTTTAAAAATTGGAGTGTAAATTTGTACTCAATGGATCCAGGAAAAGGACGAAATTTCTACCTTTTCAAAGTCATTAAGAACAATATTCTACTGACAGACAGTGTATTCAAATATTCAATAGGCGACAATAACGGATTCGAAGGACAGTATTTTAACGGATTTCCGGTATACAGTCTAAGGGAAGAGCGGAAAGACGAAAAACTGATTCCTGGTGACACCATTAAAGTGGAGATGTATGGGATTACCGAAGATTATTACTCATTTATATACAGTTACATTACAGATTATTACCCTAAAGTTCCGATTTTCAGTGGCCCATCTGCCAATATACCATCGAATATAAAACCGTTTGATGATGCAGTGGGTGTGTTTGCAGCTTATTCAATTAAACGAAGAAGCGTCATTTACAAATAGTGCATCCATTCCGGAATAAAAAATACCACATTTACTTGTACGTACAAGTAAATGTGGTATTTTTGTGAAAATTGGTTTTGCATGAAGGAAAAGAGGTACAAACAGGTTCAGAATTTTCTGAAACTTCAGATACAGAAAGGCGATTATGTCGTAGGAGACTACCTCCCCTCCGAAAACGAACTTTGTGCAACTTTCAGTATAACAAGAACAACTGCCCGAAAAGCACTGGAAGAACTAATGAAAGAAGGTTTCATCGAACGTCAGCAGGGAAAAGGGAGCATTGTGCGCGAACGGAGGCAATCGCTGGGTTTATTGAACGTTAAAGGATTCTCAGAAGCAGTTGGAAAGGATGTATCCACTTTTTTTCTTCAGCATCCCCAACCCGGTTTTTGGACACCTGAAATTCATTTTTCAATTGGCGAAACCGAGATCAAAGAACCGTGCATTCATTTTGCCCGGCTCCGATGTGTAGGAGAAATTCCGGTTATGATCGAATACAACTGGCTGTCGGGTAACCACCTTGAAGGAATTGTAGGTTTTGAATTTATCGATGGTTCATTCTTTAAAACATTGAGCCAGCATTACCGGATTGAAATCACCGGATCGGAACAAGAGCTTCGGGCCGAAAATACCAATAAGGACATTGCCGTGCTGCTCAAAATTCCATTGGATTCCCCTATTCTTCATATTTCGGTAAAGTTCCACACCAGCAAAAATAATTTCTATATATACAGTGAATTATATTGCAATACAGCTAATTATCCAATCGGAAACAGCTACCATCTTTAATAATGATTTAAACAAGCCGATATGACAAAAGTAAAAGAACTAGCAAAAATGATTGACCATTCGATTCTTCATCCTACAATGACCGATGTAGATTTAATAAAAGAGTGTGCCATCGCAAAAAAGTATGACGTGGCTTCGGTTTGCGTAAAACCATACATGGTAAAACAAGCCAAAGAATTGCTCAAAGGAACTACTGTTTTTGTTGGATGTGTGATCGGCTTTCCTGCCGGGAATTCCACAATACCCGTTAAAGTTTTCGAAGCCGAAGCCGCATGTAAGGACGGAGCAGTCGAAATTGATATGGTAATCAACATCGGCAAGGCACTCCAGGGCGAATGGGATTACGTCGAAGAGGAGATCAAGGCAGTAACCGATGCAAGCCATCGAAATGGAGCCATCGTAAAGGTGATTTTCGAGACCGACTATGTCACAAAGAAAGAGGACATTATTAAACTTTGCGAAATCTGTACGAAGGTCAATGCCGACTATGTAAAGACTTCTACAGGTTTTGGTTTTGTAAAAGGCGCAGACGGAAAATACGACTATGTCGGAGCCACCATTCCAAACCTTTTGCTAATGCGCCAACAATCGGGACCAAAAGTAAAAGTCAAAGCTGCCGGCGGAGTGCGTACGCTCGACCAATTGATTGCGGTAAAAGAAGCCGGATGTTCCCGCAGTGGTGCAACCGCCACAGTTGCCATGATGGAGGAGGCGATCAGGAGATTTGGCGACAAATAGGTTTTTAATAAACGTTAAGAATTAAGTACAAAGTGCAGTAAAATACTCGTACCTTTTAACTTCAAACACGACCGGTTGTCTATTATTCCATTAAAAAGGAACTAACCACTAAATCATGCAAAAATTCAAACGACTCATTGCTGTTCTTATCTTTCTGGGATGTTTTGGGACAAATCAGGCTCAGCCATGGAAAGAACATGGAAAGTTACAGGTTTCAACTGTTAACAATCATTATTTGACTTATCAGGATGGAACTCCTTTTTTCTGGATGGCTGATACAGGATGGGAGATGCTGCACCGGCTGAACCGTGAGGAGATTGATCGCTACCTTACTGACCGTAAATCAAAAGGATTCAATGTGATACAAACAGTGATCATCAGCGAATTCATCCATATGGATAAACCAACAAACTATTACAATGATAGTATTTTCGTGAATGAAGATCCCGAAAGACCATCAGTCACTCCGAACAATGATCCGTTAAGCGAAACGGAATACGATTTTTGGGATCACGTCGATTATGCTGTGAAAACAGCTGAAAACAAAGGTCTTTACCTGGCTTTGGTACCAAGCTGGGGCGAATGGATAACTCCACGAACCGACAAAGCCTTGTTCAATACCAAAGTGCAAACCTATAAATACGGAAGGTTTTTAGGTCAACGGTTTCGCAACAATCAAAACATTATCTGGATTTTAGGTGGTGACCGTCATCCGGATGAATGGCCTAATGGAATAAAACTTTGGCGAGCAATGGCGGAAGGGATTGCTGATGGAACCAACAGCATTGACAAATTTGATGGAAAGGCAGATTTTTCTACAACACTGATGACCTATCACGCATTTGTTTCTTCTTCGAAATGGTTCCATAATGAGGCATGGCTCGACTTCCACATGTGGGGCTCATATCACGCAGAAATCAACAATACTAAAGCTTATTCACAGGTACTTGCAGATTGGTCTTTACCCAATCCTAAACCAACGATGAACGGGGAACCTTGCTACGAAGCTGCCGGAATTAATTATGCAATTGACG
>Ga0209511_1003021_pt1 | contig 13189 bp, 10 predicted proteins | sample SSSSmetaG_FD_184141 | JGI IMG/M metagenome (GOLD analysis project Ga0209511, IMG submission 184141) | Glacier valley bacterial and archeal communities from Borup Fiord, Nunavut, Canada, to study Microbial Dark Matter (Phase II) - ​SSSS... | ecosystem: Environmental > Aquatic > Freshwater > Ice >... | reverse complement strand
ATTTATACACTTTTGATTCTTGAACTTCTATCTTCCAATCAAATTTCCATCCTTTTTTCAAATACTTTAGTTCTGCTTTTTGTAATTCAACGACATCCGTATCGAAACTATCCCCAGAAAGTCTGTTTACGATCGAATTTGTAAGCCTGTCAACTTTTTGAGAAATCTTTGCCATCCTTATCAAGTCTTTACAAATATATAAATAATTTCCGATTTAAGGCTGTGGTTTCTTTCTTAATTAGCTAAAGATAAAGAGTTACGGCTCGCATCATCGCCAATTTTTCGCTAAGTTTAGTATTCATATCCATTTGTATTTAAACCCTTCATTCACCGCAGATAATTGCTACTTTTGAGCCGAAAACTCAAAACAAACTTCTATGAAGACATTGGCATTGCTGGCAATATTTACTCTTTTACTATTTCCAAAAGCTCATTCAACGCAACTATCACCCGAATCCCAGATTTCATTGCTGACGTGTGGACCAGGAGATGAAATCTCTACGTACTTTGGACATAGTGCAATCCGGGTAACTGATCCGCAATCTGGTATTGATTCTGTGTTTAATTATGGTGTATATAATTTTGTTGGCCCCAATTTTGTATGGCGATTTGCCAAAGGGGAGACCGATTATATAATTGCCGGGGAACGCATGGCATCCTTCATGGCTTCCTATCACGAAGAACAGCGAAGTGTTTATGAACAGGTATTGAATATCACACAAACTGAAAAGCAGTCACTTTTTGATGCGTTGGTCGAAAATGCAAAAAAGGAAAACCGGGTTTATCGTTATCGCCATTTTTCGGATAATTGTTCCACGCGTGTGCGTGACCAGTTCGAGAAATGTGTCAATCACCAGCTTCAGTATGATACTTTACAGGATACAAGACTGACCTATAGGAATTTGGTCGATCAGTGTGTCCCCGGAAATAGCTGGAACGGTTTTGGCATTAAACTGGCACTCGGTATTCCTGCTGATAAAGTGACCACCTATTCTCAGAAAATGTTTCTTCCCGATTATCTTATGAATAGCATGGCAACTGCTAAGGTCGTTAAGGATGGGGTAGGTGTGCCCTTTGTATTACCCCGGACCACCCTTTTTGAGGCAAACCCAATCCATTCGGGCTTTAGTTTCACTTCTCCGGCTGTTGTTATCAATCTGTTATTCCTTTTTGTTGCATTGTTTTCTTTTATCGAATATCGGAGAAAAAGGAGGATGATCTGGCTTGATTTTCTGGTCTTCCTTTCGATAGGTTTTGCCGGAATTTTACTAAGTTTCCTCTGTTTTATCTCAGTTACAGAAGCTACCGAATGGAACCTGAACTTGGTTTGGGCATTGCCAACTCATTTTGTTTTCGCATTTCTTTGGCTTATACCTTCTTTACGAACTAAACTTGAATGGTATTTGAAATTTACGGCCGGAATTATTTTGTTGTTCCTGATTACCATGATATTCCTCCCGCAAACATTTCATTGGCTGGTTGTACCGCTTTGCCTGACTATATTACTACGGACATTCAGTAGTTTGAAATTGAGCTTTTTCGTAAAAGAAAACAAAGTTTAAAAAGCACATGATTCAGACTTTGTTGAAAACTTCGATTTTGAAATCTTTTTTGCTCATTCGATTGTCTTATCTTTGTTTGAACGAGTAACATTTATACACCTGCTTTGACACAAGTTCCGAATAAATACGCCGAGACACCGCTGATGAAACAATATTACGCGGTTAAAAATAAATACCCGGATGCGGTATTACTTTTCCGTGTGGGTGACTTCTACGAGACTTTCGGGGAGGATGCCATCAAAGCATCTGGTATTTTGGGTATTACGCTCACCCGGCGTGCAAATGGTTCTGCCAGTTTTGTTGAATTGGCGGGCTTCCCATATCATGCACTCGATACTTACCTTCCCAAATTGGTGAGGGCCGGTCAGCGTGTGGCAATATGCGAACAGCTCGAAGATCCGAAACTTACGAAGAATATCGTTAAGCGGGGAATAACCGAGCTTGTCACTCCTGGCGTTTCAATTGATGACAATGTGCTCGAACATCGTGAGAATAACTTCCTTGCCTCGGTACATATAGAAAAGACGATGGCAGGAGTTGCTTTTCTTGATATCTCAACTGGCGAGTTCCTCACAGCCGAAGGGTCATTTGAATACATCGATAAATTGTTGAACAGCTTCCAGCCAAAAGAGGTGCTTTTCCAGAAAGGGAAAGAGAAACTCTTTATTGAATTGTTTGGGAGCAAGTTTTATACGTATAAACTGGATGACTGGGTTTATACCGAAGATGCCGCCAATGACAGGCTTCTGCGACATTTTGAAACAGTTTCTCTTAAAGGTTTTGGTGTTCAGTCGCTTCAGTTAGGTATTATAGCTTCCGGAGCCATTCTTCATTACCTAGATTTTACACAACATTCACATCTTCAACATATATCGGGACTATCACGCATTGAAGAGGACCGGTATGTATGGCTGGACCGTTTTACTGTTCGTAATCTTGAACTTTTTCATACGATAAATGAAGGGGCAAAGACACTAGTTCAGGTGATCGATCAGACGATTTCACCCATGGGAGCCCGTCTTCTGAAACGTTGGGTAGCACTTCCCCTAAAAGATATTCACAGGATCAACGACAGGCTCGATGTTGTTCAGAAATTTACCGAGAATGCTGAATTAAAGGTCGATATAGAGGAACAGCTTCGACATATTGGCGATCTGGAACGCATTATTTCGAAAGCGGCAGTTGGACGTGTGAATCCACGTGAAGTGGTTCAACTAAAGGTTGCGTTAAATGCAATCGGACCTGTTAAAGAGTTGTGTGCAGCCTCCGGAAATGGAGTATTGGTCCGTCTTGCAGAACAGTTAAATTTATGCCAGACCATCAAAGACCGGATTGAGCATGAGATTTTCCCTGATCCACCTATGATGATTGTTAAAGGGCATGTGATTGCGAAGGGTGTTTCGGCTGAACTGGACGAACTGCGTGATCTTGCCTTTTCTGGTAAGGATTACCTTCAGAAAATGCAGGAACGTGAGATTCTTGCCACAGGAATAACTTCACTCAAAATTGCATTCAACAATGTCTTTGGATACTACATCGAAGTCAGGAATATGCATAAGGATAAAGTTCCTGAGACCTGGATTCGCAAACAAACACTCGTTAGTGCCGAGCGATATATTACTGAAGAACTAAAGAATTACGAGTCAAAAATTTTAGGCGCGGAAGAGAAGATCCTCGCGATTGAAATCCGATTGTTTGGAGAGCTTGTTTCTGCGCTGACGGAATACATTCAGGCGATCCAGTTGAATGCTTCGGTGTTGGCCCAGATCGATTGTTTACTCTCGTTTGCAACAATTGCACAACAGAATAAATACAACCGGCCTGAGATTAATGATTCACAAGTAATAGATATTAAGGATGGCCGGCATCCGGTGATTGAACGGGCGCTTCCGATCGGTGAAAAATACATCACCAACGATGTTTACCTCGACAACGAAGAGCAGCAGATCATCATTATTACGGGGCCCAATATGGCTGGTAAATCGGCTTTGTTGCGACAAACAGCATTGATAGTACTGATGGCCCAGATGGGTTCCTTTGTTCCCGCAGAAGCAGCTAAAATTGGATATGTTGATAAGATTTTCACGCGCGTGGGAGCCTCAGATAATATCTCGCTTGGAGAATCAACCTTTATGGTTGAAATGAACGAAGCTGCGAGTATCCTGAATAATATGTCGGACCGAAGTCTAATTTTACTCGATGAGTTAGGTCGTGGAACAAGTACCTACGACGGTATTTCAATTGCATGGTCGATTGTGGAATATATTCACGAGCATCCAAAAGGACGTGCTAAAACCCTCTTTGCTACCCATTACCACGAGTTGAATGAGATGGAAAAATCGTTCAGCAGGGTACGCAATTATAATGTCACGGTTAAGGAGGTTGGAAATAAAGTGATCTTCCTCCGAAAGTTAGTTCCAGGTGGCAGTAACCATAGTTTTGGGATTCATGTGGCACAAATGGCAGGGATGCCAAAGAGCGTCGTAAATCGTGCAACCGAAATCCTGAAGCAGCTTGAAAAAGCGAATCGCAAAGAGCTTCCAGCCAAAAGGGTAAAAGACCTCGCAGAAATGCGTGAAGGTTTTCAGTTGAGTTTCTTCCAGCTCGACGATCCGGTTCTCAAACAAATCCGCGACGAAATCAAGAATCTTGATGTGAATAACCTCACCCCCATGGAGGCGCTTAATAAGCTGAATGAGATTCAGAAAATTATTGGAAAATAAGTAGAAAATATATTTGTAGAGATAAGGCATACCTTTTCTCTACAAATTTCTCCAATTATTTCTTTCTAAATTACACGGGCAACTTCGCCATGGATATGGAAATCCAATCCGCTTTTCTGTACGGCATCGGTTACTTTTACCGGGACATATCTGTTGATGGCGTGAAGCATTCCCCATGTGAAAGAACTTGCCCATACGATGGCAATCAACAGTGCAACCAATTCTTTAAATATCAGTTCGATTCCGCCGCCATAAAGCAGTCCGTTCGGCGTACTGGGATTTATCATGTTAGACGCAAATAATCCCAGCAGAACTGTTCCGAAAACACCGCCTACTCCATGAACTCCCCAAACGTCAAGGGCATCGTCCCATTTCATCCGGTTTTTAAAAGAAACTGCCATATAGCAAACCATTCCTGACATTGTCCCGATCATGGCCGCAGAACCTACTGTGACATAGCCAGCTGCAGGTGTGATCGTTGCAAGACCAGCCACAGCTCCGGTCATCAGTCCTATCAGGGTTGGTTTCTTTTTTCCTCTGTTCCAGTCGATCATCAACCAGGTAATTGCTGCAAATGAAGCTGATATATCGGTATTAATAAAAGCTGCGACAGTAATGTCATTCATATCGAGTTCGCTACCTGCATTAAATCCGTACCAGCCAAACCACAACAGCGTCGTTCCGATGGCTACAAGCGGGATATTATTGGGTTCATGTTCGCTCCCTTTTCTTTTCCCGACATATATTGTGGCCACCAAAGCAGCAAATCCGGCTGTCGCGTGGACAACTATCCCTCCTGCAAAATCAAGGACCCCCCATTGCTGAAGAATTCCACCACCCCAAACCATGTGAACAAAAGGATAATAAACAAGTATCTGCCAGAAAATAAGAAAGACGACATACGATTTAAAAGTGACACGATTGATGAAGGCACCTGTGATCAATGCCGGAGTAATAATCGCAAACATCATCTGATAAGCAAAGAAAACGTATTCTGGAAAAGCTTTGCCCGGCATAATAGTCTTGGGTGTTATCCCATGAAGAAATGCTTTGTCAAGGTTTCCAATGATGCCCCAAAGATCTGTGCCGCCAGCTAAGGTCCCACTAAAACAAAGTGAATAACCGAAACTAAACCATAGTACAGTGGTCAATCCCAGCGAAACAAAACTCTGCATCATGATGTTGAGGATGTTTTTTTTGTTACCCAGTCCCCCATAGAAAAATGCCAGTCCAGGAGTCATCAGCATGACCAGACTTGTCGCCAATACCATAAATGTTGTAACCCCTTTGTCGATCATTTATTTTAAAAGTTTAGTTTTTTTGATTTTGTCGTGCAAAAGTATAAAAAATGATATTGGTCATGTTTTAATAAGGGTATTTAGAATGAATATATGCTTACAGATTGAAAGTAGTATGCATGAGATGGGGGTTAAGAGCAAAAAAAAATGATATTAATTCAATAAATCGGAAAATTTTCAATTAGTAGATGGGAAAGGAATTAATTTGAAAGGCATGAGTGTTGCTTTTAAATTTTTATTTTTAATTTTTTTGAAACAATTTTAAAGATAAACAGTTAAATTTGGTATAAATAATCCTTAAAACTAATTTATTATGGGAATGGTTAAAGAGTTCAAAGAATTTGCCATGCGCGGAAACGTGATGGATATGGCGGTGGGTATTATCATTGGTGGAGCATTTGGGAAGATTATCTCCTCTTTTGTGGCTGATGTGTTAATGCCTCCAATCGGGGTATTGCTTGGTGGGACAGATTTTACCGGCCTTAAGATTATTCTTAAGGATAAAGTGATGGAGGCTGACAAGGTTATTGCAGAAGCTGTCACCATCAATTATGGCAATTTTATTCAGGTAACCATCGATTTTCTGATTATCGCTTTTGCCATTTTTATGATGATTAAAATGATGAATTCAATGAATAAGAAGAAGGTTCCTGCTCCTGCCGCACCTGCACCTCCACCTGAACCCTCAAACGAAGAAAAATTATTGATGGAAATAAGAGATTTGTTAAAAAGACAATAAATTATTTCTGGCAAAATAAATAAAGGCTGTCCCAAAATCCGGGACAGCCTTTATTTTTGCTATACATTGAAAATCAAGTATTATTTCTGATGAAAAGTCTCAGATACAAATCCCAAAACGATAGGCAAAGCTTCGCGCCAGTAAGTCCAGTTATGTGCACCGTCACGAACTCTAAATTCGTGGGGAATCTCCTTTTTGCGCATAGCGATGTGAACCAGTGAGTTTCCTTCGTAAAGAAAATCATCATCCCCGCAGTCGATGTACCAGCGTACCGCCTTCTTTTGATCATCAGGTATTTGGTTGATCAGGTTCAGCGCATTATGCTTTTCGAAATAGGCTTTAATCTGCGCTTCATCTGTAATTTTTGGATCACTTTTACTCATGCGGGACTTGGCCTCCTCAATGCTCAATGGACCAATATAGGCACTTAATGGACAGGCAGATGAGAATAGCTCTGGATGATGTAACGCATACATAAAGGTTCCACCTCCGCCCATTGACAGACCAGCTACTGCGCGATAGCGCTTTTCTGCTTTTATCCGGTAAGTTTTTTCAATTGTGGGTAGAAACTCCTGGAAAAAGAAGTCTTCGTAATTCCAGTCACCTCCAATACTGTTGAAGTATCCCATTCTGCCCGTATCGCCATCGGGCATTACAATAATCATTGCAGTGGCTGTTCCATCCTGAATTGCTTTATCTGCAATTCGTTGAACCTCTCCGAATTGTACCCAGCCCGTATGATTGTCGGTGGCTCCGTGCAAAAGATAGAGCACGGGATAACTTCGTTGCGATGTTTCGTAACCGTCTGGCAGATAGATAGCATATTTCCGGTCGCTTTTCAGAATTTTACTGGTAATTGTGAGGTTGTCGGATACTTTACTTGTTTGGGCTGAAGTCAACAGCGAGAAACAAATAAAGATCGACGAAAATAGAAATACTTTCTTCATAATTAATTTGTTTGCAGTTTTTAATGTGATTCAATAACTATTGTAAATATATTAAATGATAATCAGATATCGGTTTATTGTGATGATTAAGGCGTGAATCCTTTCCATTTTTCTGCAACCGTTTGTGGCTGAGGTATAAATTCAAATTTAAGTGGATCTTCTTCAAACTGTTTATAGATGGATTTCCCAGGTTGGATGCCAAATTGAAGGTATATTTCCGGTCTTTTTACAACCAATTCACAATCAAGATAATTCAGGTTTTTTTGCCATTCAATGGCCCCATTCTCCGAAATAACCGGAAACCATGCCAGGCCTTTATGCCTGCGTACTGCTTCATATTCAAATCCGTATTCACGGTCGCACCATGCTCCAAAAGTCAGTGGCTGCTCCTGATCAGCGCTTATCGTGGCGTGTGCCCAGAAGGGAGGAACAATCACGACATCACTCGGATGAGCTATAACTGCAAAACACCGCCCCGGTTGATCTTCGGCAGTCTCCTGCATGTATATGATAGCCTTCCCCGACCAGATTTCGTAAACTTCGGGCGTCGACCAGCCTGAAAGAGGCGATATTTTGTGAATATGCCCCTGACTTCTAACAGGCTCATCACCCAACCTGCCAGCTGCATATGTCACCGCACCATAGAGTAAATGATGTTGCTCTAGTTGGAGGAGGTGTTCGATTTTTCCTACATCCATCGCAATGGCATAAACCGGATCAGGACCTGAACATTGTGGGTCGCGCAAGCTTTTTCGAATTGAATCGAGCCTGCGGTTTTCGACAACAGGGCCAAAAACATTTGCCCCGTATTCGAAACCCATTGGCTGGGTTGTTGGATTGATATCAAATCCGGGATGGAATTTCATATCTCCTTTATTGTCTGATGAATAATTTTATTGTCCAACTTCTTATTTCTGTTTTTTCCTTACGTCAATTCTTGCCTGTGACATCCTTTCTCGCAAACCACCTTCATTTAGAAATTCCTTTTCAAGTGTTTTAATCTGCCTTGAAAGTAAATAGGAGGTAAGATTGATTAATCCAATTATTTAAAACCTCACATATCCTTTTAATGTACCGCACTTTTGGCCTTCACCAGCTCCGAATGGGCGAATGGTGTAGGCTCCAACCTTGGCGGGAACAATAAACACTTCGGCATAATTGACGACAAAAGGTTCAAATGCATTCAAGGGGCTTTCGACGATCACTTCATCACCTTCAACCAGGCAAATCACATGAACACCGCCGTTGGTGTGATGTTCCACCTTTTTTGTGAACCAATGTCTGCGCGTTTCAATAAACTCGCGTTCATGCAACCCGGTGCTTTCCTCCACCCAGCCATCGCCTTCAGCAACTATATGAACATTGTTAATCAGATTCTCTTTCGTCCATTTTGTCTTCCGATCCCACTGAATATTGGGTTTGCCGTGCTCAATATTGATAGGTCGCGGTTTGCCATCCATCCCCAATCGTCCCCAGTCCCAAAGTTTGAAGGTGAAAATGTAGGGTGTTGCACTAATTTCGAGGACCATACTGTTTTTGCCGGAGCAGTGAACTGTCCCTGCAGGAATCAGCACATGGTCATGCTTTTTCATTGGCCAGGTCTGCACATGTTTTTCGGCGTCGAATGGTTTTCCACCCGCCTGGGCTTCTTCCAGATCAGCCAGCATTGCTTCTGGATTTACATCTTCGCGCAAACCAATGTAAACAATCGCATCTTCTTCGGTATCCATCATGTAATAGCTTTCATCCTGCGTGTAATGCATCCCGAATTTTTCCTGGATATATTCGGTGAGCGGATGAACCTGCAAACTTAAGTGGCCACCTTCCATTGTATCCAGAAAATCGAATCGGATCGGGAATTCATCGCCAAAACGTCCATGAACCGGATCGCCAAGCAACTCACGTGGATGGCTGAATACCAGGTTGATTGAAGGAATTTCGATAATGTCTTCACCAAATTTCAGCAAAAGACTGTTTTCTTCGGGAACACAGTTGAAACACCATGCGTAATTAGGAGCCGATGCATCAAGATTGCAAACCTCTTTCATCCACTGACCACCCCAGGGCCCCGGATCGAAAAACGGAACCACACTGAACGGACGATTGATTGCAATTTCCATGCCTTCAAGAATCGCCTTTCCTTCAACCATTTTAGGCTGACCAATCTTATTCGTATCAAGCAGAAAATCCCATTTGTCAAACAGTGTCTTTTTCAGTCGGTCGCAAACACGCCAGTCCACAAAATATCCTTGTTTATAGAGTAACATCCAATCGGTGGTATCCCGGTTTTTTACTCCCAGGTTGTCAACCAGGTGTTGGCGCATCCGCAACTGAATCTCCCAACGTGCCATATCGGCATACACGAGCAAATCAGGTTTTGGACAAAGTAGTGCAGCACCATAACCATATATCACGATCACACCTTCTTCTGCCGATTCAATTTCAGACTGAATTGCAGAAACTTTATCCGTATCGAAAAAGAAATTCAGCGTCAATCTTGTTAGAAAACCAAAAATACGATCGTCGGTTACATCCTGAAATACAAGATTTTCGATCTCTTTTTCAGGAAGCATAAAATCTTCTGCCAGTATAAACCGGGAATGATTCAAACCATTCTTCAGATTGGCAATTAATTCTTCGTGGATTACACCCTGATAAGTTTCAATAACCACGATTTTTTTCTTTCCTCCAAGAGATGATATCTCCTTGTTTAAACGGGTATAAATGGCTTCCCAACCATTTACAACCCTGTACTTATCATTTTTGACTTCAACAACCGGGAGGTTATCGAATTTTGATGGCTTATTTAAATATTTCATTTTCAATTTATTTATATTACCACATAGACACATAGATCACAATGAAGTTCCCTATGTTTTCTATGTGACTATGTGGTTAATTTTTCACATGTCGATGAATGTACCAAATAATCCGCTCCATAAAGAGCGGCTGAATCAGGGAATCTTGCCTCAATCAACTTCACTTTTCCCCATGGTGTCCATGCAAATTTATTAACATTTTCCTGAAGAATGGGAAAAAATGCAGATGCGCTTTTCATTATTCCGCCGCTTAGTATAATTATTTCCGGGTCGAAAGCATGAATCATCGTGATTATTCCTGCAGACCATGCCGACAAACAGTGAGCAAGTACCTCTTTAGCAACAAAATCGCTATTTTCCGCATGATGGAAAAGCGATTTGAAATCGAGGACTTTCTCATCTCTTAAGGCACTATTCTTAAATTTTGGATGCTCATTCAACAAAGAGGGCAAACGCCAGGTGGATGCTTCGGCTTCAACACACCCTTTCCCTCCGCATGTACAGACAGAACCTTTGTGATTGACTACAAAATGACCCCCAAGGTTTCCTGCCTGAAAATGTTTACCAATCAGCAATTCTCCGTTAATTAAAACAGCCGATCCGATTCCGGTTCCCATGGTAACCATCACCAGATCAGAATATCCTTTTCCAGCTCCGCATTGCCATTCACCCAGCAAAGCCATTCTTGCATCGTTCATCGCATAAAGCGGCCAGTTCCATTTCTCCATAGCCCAACCAACCAGATCCGTATCAGGACCATCATCATACTTTTGATTGGTCGAGAGAATCCGGTTCTTTGATGAGTCGACCAACCCTGCAAAAGATAATCCAATACCCAGAACATCTGCGGCTGACAGTTGATTTGCATGAAGTAATATCCCGATGACTTTTTCCAACTCTGGAAGCTGTGGTTTCAATCCGGATGCAGATTGCGCTTTGATTTCTGTCCGGTCAATCAATTGACCGTTTTTCAATAAACCTATTTTTATAATCGTTCCGCCTAAATCGATTGCAATGGTGTGTTTCATATTTTCTGTTTTTATTTTGAGATGCAATATTGTAGAGACGCACGGCCGTGCCTCTCTACAATTATCGGCTAAATTCCTTTTCCAGTTCTTCCAAAGTCTTTCCTTTGGTTTCCGGAACATACCACCAGACATATAGTAGATTTGCAAGACAAATTATAGCAAAAATCAGAAATGTAATCCCCCCACTCAATTTTTCGAGCATGATGGGGAATGTGATGGTAACGATGGCACAGGCTATCCATAGCGATACTATTGCAACCGACATTCCTTTGCTGCGCAGCCGGTTGGGGAATAATTCGGCCGTCACCACCCAAAGCGCAGGCCCCAAAGAGGCTGCAAAAAAAGCAATGTATCCGAGAATAAATGCAAGCACCATAATACCAGACGTTTGCTTTGTGAAAAATAATACCGACAGTCCGGCAAGCATCAGCATCATACCAGTTGACCCAAACAAAATCAAAAGCTTTCGGCCAAACCGATCGATCAGAACCATGGCAACTAAAGTGAAAATCAGGTTTATGCCACCGATAGCAATTGTCTGTAATAAGGCCGGACCATTCGACTGACCAACATTTGCAAAAATTTTAGGTGCATAATACATAATGGTATTGATTCCGGTAATCTGCTGAAAAATTGCGAGAATAATTCCAATAAACAGAAGCGGTTTGATTTTTGGTGCCAGCAAATCGCGGTATGTTGATTCTTCCTGATTTTTTAAGGTTTGTTGAATTTCCTTTAATTCGATATGAGCAAACTTTTCTCCGGAAGTTCTTATCAGCACCTTCAATGCTTCTTCGTTTTGATTACGGGCAACCAGCCAACGCGGGCTTTCAGGGACCATAAACAGACTAAAAAACAGTAGTATAGCTGGGGCCGCCATCACAAGTAACATATAGCGCCAATTATTTTCGCCAGAATCAACCAACAGGTAATTGCTGAAAAAAGCAACAAGAATACCAATCACAATGGCCAGTTGATTCAACGAAACCAGTGTCCCGCGGTATTTGGCAGGAGCCAATTCTGCAATATACATGGGAGAAAGGATCGATGCGACCCCAACAGCCAGACCACCTAATGTACGCGCAAAGATGAATGGGATGAGCGAATGAGCTGATGCACTACCGATGGAAGAAACAAAAAAAAGCGTGGCTGCCAACATTAACATCTTTTTACGTCCGTAACGGTCGCCAGCTATTCCGGCCAGAAAAACCCCGACGATACAGCCAAACAGCAAACTGCTCACTGTCCAGCCTAATCCCGCTTCAGACAAACCGAAATAAGGTTGGATAAAATTAATCGTTCCGGAAATAACCGCAGTATCGAAACCGAATAAAAGCCCTCCCAGTGCTGCAACAATAGAAATTAAGATGACGTAACCTTTCATTAATTTGTGAATTATGATTTATGATACTGGATGTAATAGATTTACGCCCTGTTTACATCCGAATTTTTTCTTCCAACAGTTCCGGTTTACCATCAACTTCAACTAATCGTGCAGAGAATCCATTCGTTGCAATCTGCTCGTAATCATGTCCGGCATCCGAAGGCCAGCAAGCACCAACTACAAGGTTTTCACAACATGTATTAGCCAGACGGTGCGCAATTTCACCTCCAATGTAATGAAGACTACCTGGATATACTTCTTCGGCCCACGTATTCCGGTCACGATCCATCAGAATAAGCATCCCTTCTCCCTGAACACCCCAATAGAATTCGGCCCTATCGGACTTTGCATGATAATGGCCTTTGGTCATGAAATATTCATTACCAACTTTCCCTGGCAGTATTGTCGAAGTTCCAAAGAACAATCCTCCAGAAGTTCCCTCTGCAACTGGTAACCATGATTGTACCTGATAGACAGTCGTTTCTTCTGGTATATTTTTTAAAGCATCCTGATCGAGAAAAATGGAAGCAATATCTTTTAAAACGCGTTGCTGGCTAATTACTGGTTCGCCTTTCAAACTAAAATCTTTCAAATCTAACTCAACCGGAGATCTTTGTATTTTTAAATGTTTCATTAAATTTTCGGATTTAAATTGAAATACGAATAGCTGGCAGCCTTTCCTACTTTCA
>Ga0209511_1003018_pt1 | contig 13199 bp, 12 predicted proteins | sample SSSSmetaG_FD_184141 | JGI IMG/M metagenome (GOLD analysis project Ga0209511, IMG submission 184141) | Glacier valley bacterial and archeal communities from Borup Fiord, Nunavut, Canada, to study Microbial Dark Matter (Phase II) - ​SSSS... | ecosystem: Environmental > Aquatic > Freshwater > Ice >... | reverse complement strand
GCGGTCGGAAAAAGCGCCGGCTGGACGTACTTAGTGACGTTCGCCGACCACCCATCGGGCGTCGTCACCGACTCTGTGAGCCTCAAAAAGCAACTCGGGGCGTGGCCGGGCACGCCGCCGAAGAAGTCCGATAAGACTATGGTCCAGGTTCCGGCGGTGCAACCCGGGTAATAGCCGGGTGCTGTCCGCAGACCGGAGTAGCAGGATTCCCATCGTCAGTGGCGCTGAAACGTAGGGGTTCGATCTGCGTGTTCCTGGTCTTCAGCTCGAACATCGAGGATTCGTAAGCAGTGACGGCGGTCGCCGACACCTCACTCGTCGTGCTGCTCGACCAAGACTTACCTTGACCCCGTTGTGAGGTGTCCACACAACGTGTGTTTCAGCTGAAGCAGTTTTGGAAGTTGTCCAGGTGGAAACTAACACCGTGGGCCGCACAAGCGGGACCGTGAACGCGAACGGATCGAGCGTGCATCCTCGGCGTAGCCGATCTTGCCAGCCTGTGTCAGATGGGAACGACCTGCGCGACACTTTCGCGGCCGCTTCGGCCGAGGATGTACCGAGCTTGAAGTTGCTTCTCTTTGGAACGTTGCGCGACCGCCCGCGCAAATGGGCGGCAGAAGAGTCGTTGTCGGGGGCTTGGGCGGTAGTCACCTCCGCACTGCATCACCCGAAGGGGCTCGAAAAGTGCCGCCGATAGGCTCGGTGCATGCGCGTCACAGCTGTTTCGGCAGAACCCAGTGCCGAGAACCGATCGCGTGGGGTGCTCCGCTTCCCCGCCTTCGCCTTCTTCTGGAGTGCCACGACCGTCCGAGCATTTGGGAGTGCGATATCCGGCGTTACCTTTCAGGTTCTGGTCGTCACTTCATCGGTCGGTGGAAACGTGAATGCCAGCTGCTTCTCGAGCTCGGGGATGGTGACAATCGGCCATGACTGAAAATTGCACTGTGGCGCCCGGGCCTAAGCGCGCCGCGGGCCTGCACCTGCTGTGGACCATCCCCCTGGCGCTCGCTGTCGGCATCCCGTTTCTGATCTGGGCCGGACTCAGCTGGTGCGGCATCAGCGGCTGCGGAGGCGGAGGCTTTGGCGTCGACAGCCGGTACGCCTGGCAGTCGGTCATCTGCTGTCTCATTGCAGGGATCCTCGTCTTCGCGGCACTCGTGCCGGTTCCCTGGCTGCGCAACGTGCGCACCCGCCTGATGATCTCGGCAGTGATCGGCGTGCTTTACGCGGTTATCTCGGCCCTAGTGACTCGCGCCCCCTAGCTACTTTCGCCGAGCGATCGCAGTTGCGGGAGCTCGGTGCCGTGCGGGTGCTTGGCCCGCCACTCGTCGACGTCGGTTGCAGGAACCGGATGGTCAAGCCGATCGTGAGCTGGCGCCAACGACCTGCTGCTCGTTGATTGGGGCATCCTGATGACCACACGATCGGCTTCAGAAAATCCACTCGATACCAGGAATGGCGCACCCTTCTCCACCATTTCGATGACCCATTCCCCCTGGTCGAGCGCTACCAAGCCGTTCCATAGCGGGGACGCCATGCGCGACAGATTCTGGACATTCCAGTCGATGGCCGAGCTCACGACTGCTGTGCCACTTGGGAAGGTTCGTTGGACTGCGGTCAATGGGAATAGGTCGTGGGGGCAGGTTCCCAGCCGGGGGTCACGATCATTGCTTGCCATTGTGCGGAGGTGCTGGGGTTGGTGGCCTCCAGAGCGACGCCTGTGGCGGCGACGGTGACCGGCAGTCTCAGAGTGGTGCCGCAGGCAATGTCTGATGCGGCGAGCACTCTGTGGGGTGGGGTGGTGGTTTTGATGGCGAGGTGAATGATGCCGGTGCCGTCGCACACGGCGAGAACGTCGTACTCGCCACTGGGAACATTGGCAAGGTAGACGGTACCGCGTGCGTTTTTGGCTCCGCTATCAATTCTGAGATCTCCGCCAGCACCACCCTGCCCGTGGGGATCGCGGAGCATCGCGATCATCCGGTTTGACCAGTCAATGTTGGGCGCCGGTGTGGCGGTGCAGCCGGCCAGGGTCACGAGGCTCACGCCGACGATCACCACGGCGACAATGGTTTGAGGACGCTTCACTATTGGATTGTTTCAGGGCACGGCACCACGCACAAGGGACAAGACGTGCCCTCACTGACTGCGAGTCATCAGCCGCCCGAAGGTGGAACCCTTATCGCCACAGTCAGATATGCCTTTATCTCCCACTCAAGCTTTCGTGACCGTCTCGGTTCGAGGTGACAATCTCTCACGGGCAGGTGAACGCCTTCAGCAGGCCTTGGTCCCTTATGCGGATGCGCGAGTCATCGCTTTGACGAACAGCACGAATTGGGCAACCTCGCTGCTCGGTAAAACCGAGCTTCTCGCTGTTATCGAATACGCCCCGGCATCGCCCACAAGTTGAAACCTATGGCCCGAAGCCGAACGTCCACCGGGTCTTGAGTAGGTCGGTCTGGGGTGCGGGATCACTCCTGAGGCGGGAATGGGTTTCGACGTCGTAGCGCTGGTGTTCGTACTTGAGTTTCTGGCGTTCGATTCCCTCTGCTGTGAATCCTGCTTTCAGGGCGACGATGCAAGACGCCGGGTGATTGACCCTGTGCCCAAGTTCGAGGCGAAACAAGTCGCGCTGCTCAAATGCCCAGCGGGCAGCCGAGGCGAGAGAGCGAGAGGCGAGGTCCTGCCCTCGGGCCTCGACAGACACCCAGTAGTACACCCAGCCGGTGTCGTGGCGATGCTCCATGTTCCCGATACCTAAGTTACCGACGGCCTTGCCGTCGACACTGTTGGCGAAGTTCCGCACGGAACCGCTGGCTGGGGCGAGCTGGAGAGCGATGAATTCTTGGCAAGGCTCGATCGTAGACAGGTCGGTGTCTCCGACCTGGGTTGCAAGGTCATCGCTGGCACTGAACGCGCGAAGCAGATACCCGGCATCTGGTTCGCCCCAGGGGCGCAGCTCAGTAGTCACCGCCCTCATTCTGGATCATGGGAACGCAAACGAGCACAATTGGCCACCTCGTCGGAATATGCGACTGCTTGGGAAAGATGAGACGCGTGAAGGGAACGCTGAGTTTCAGTCTCGTTCGTAGCTGCGCCATTGTTCTTCGACGTGGAACCCCATTGAGCGGACCAAGCCGAGACTTGCCCCGTTGACTGCGGCGCCACCCGCTGTGAACACGCGAACTCCTTCGTTCGCGAATGCAACGATGGATGCTGCCGCCACCGCAGCGCCGAGCCCGCGGCCGCGGTAGGTGCCCAGCACGGAAGCGAAGTCATTGTCTCCCGTGCCATCCACAACCTGCCCCACGACGACCGCTACCAAAACGTCGCCGTCGAGAGCGCCGAAGACTCTTTTGCCCGAGTCCCAGAGACCACGAATTGACTCTCGCTCGGGAGGTGCTTGGAACGTCGCGGGCGTGAACGGGTAATCAGCGTTGTTGGCCAATTCGAGCTCGTAGACCGCATCGGCGTAGTCCACCGAGAGCTCCTGAATCGTGATCCCGGATACCTCTGCCCCGGCCACCGCCTGCTCAATCTTGGTGAGGTCCGGCGGCTCCGCCAAGCGCAGTCTCGCACCCCAACTCTCGCCGACCAGCCGGTATCCGGAAGCTTCGAGATCGGCGACTCTGGGGTCCTCGGCCCGCAGAATCTGAATGTCACTCATTGATACAACTTTCTATAGTCGAAGGTCGGCGTTCTGAAGTGCAGCGAGCGGCGTTCCCAGGTCGGCGGCAATCTTTTTGATGACTGTTGCGACAGGACGCAATGCACCGTTTTTCAGACGCGAGCTATCGCGTCATTAAGTTGATGAACCCGCGAGATACAGCTTTGCGTATGGTTCTCGACGGGCAAGGAGCACAGACAGATGTACCCGCCTATGAACTTGAGACCTCGGTGATCATCTGGAACAAGCCCGGTGACAATGCCGCTTTCCCATCGCTCGTCACCGCCATCAGCTGTCACAACCCCGGTGAACTTACGGGACACGCAGCCGAGCTCATGCGACGCCAAAAAGACCTCGGCTTCAATCGTTTCGAACTCGACGACGAAAGGACGAGATGGGACGGCCTCTCGCAAAGCCCAGTCCAAAAAGACCACCAGAAGACTCCTGATCCCGACCGTTCCTTATCCCCGCAGTTCCCAAGACAGTTCGGCCCGCCACAAAGCGGGCCGTTTTGTCGTTAGGCGGCTTCGAAACCGTCGGGGGGACGGTTCTGAAGCTATTCCCGCAAATGAAACAGGACTGAGACGGCATTTCGACCCATCACAGTCCTGTTTCAATCGATAAGCGGAGCGACTCCGGTAACTACCGAAATCCCTCGTGGTGGCAAGTGCGAGATTCGAACTCACGAAGTCGTAGACGGCTGATTTACAGTCAGATCCCTTTGGCCACTTGGGTAACTTGCCATTCGCGTCGACCGCAGGTCGAACGCGCAGGTTCAGGATACAGGGTGAATGGCCCCGACGAAATCGGGCGCTCGGTGCGCGAGGCCATAAGATTCAGTCGGCCGCACGACGACGAGCGAAGGGACGGTGCCATGGTCGGCATCCAGGAGGTTGCGGATGCCGCCGGCGTGTCCACCGCCACCGTGTCCCGCGCCCTCAGCGGCAACGGCCACGTCTCCGAGACGACCAAGGCTCGCGTGACATCCGCTGCCGCGCTGCTCGGCTATGTCGTGAGTTCGAATGCCTCGAGCCTCGCGACCGGGCGAACCAAGAACATCGGGGTCGTCATCCCGTTTCTCAACCGCTGGTTCTTCAGCTCTGTGCTCGAAGGCGCGGAGAGTTCGCTGCTCAGTAATGGCTACGACCTCACGCTCTACAACGTGGGCGGGGGCGGTGAGGAGAGGCGCAGCGTGTTCGAGCACTTCCTGCAGCGCAAGCGGGTGGATGCGGTGGTCGCGATCTCGCTCGAGCTGACACCGGTCGAGCTCGCTGGCCTTCTCGCTCTCGGCAAGCCCATCGTGGGTGTCGGCGGTCCCCTGGTGGGAGTGCGTACCTTCAGCATCGATGATGTGGCGGTCGCGAGACTCGCGACGGAGCATCTGCTTGCCCTCGGTCACGTGTCAATCGCGCACATCGGCGGCGACCAGGAATCCGAGCGCGACTTCCATCTGCCCACCAATCGGCGGGTCGGGTATGAGGCCGCTCTCGAGGCCGCCGGCATCTCTCCCGACCCATCGCTGTTCAAGTCGGCAGATTTCACCATCGCGGGCGGGTACGGGGCGGCCAAGCAGTTGTTCGGTAATCCTCGAACGCGACCGACTGCGGTGTTCGCAGCATCAGACGAGATGGCTATCGGCACGATCCTCGCGGCACGCGACCTCGGTCTTCGCGTGCCTCACGACATCTCAGTGGTGGGCATAGACGACCACGAGCTCAGCGGCTTCTTTGGACTCACGACGGTGGCCCAGTTTCCTGAGCTCCAGGGTCGACTGGCGGTGGAGCTGCTCATGGATGAGCTGCACCCCGACCGTCGCTCCTTCGGATCGTCGAACACCCCGCTGCCATTCGAGCTCATCGTGCGGTCGTCGACCGCCCGGCCGGTGGCGCGCTGAGGGTTATTTCGTGGCCGCGGCTCGCTGATAGCCGGTGGAATAGCGGATGACGTCGGTGAGGTACTGCTGCGACCCGTTGTAGGCGAGCACAGCCCGGCGCCAGCCGCTTTCGGTATCGAGGGACTTTCCCCCCGCACGACAGAGATAGCCCGCCGCAGCGAGGGTCGCGTCGTCGATGTTCTGCGGATCCTGCACCCCATCGGCATTGCCGTCCGCGTGCCAATTGCGCCAGGCCTCAGGAATGAGCTGCATCGGCCCGACGGCCCGATCGATGGTCGCGTCGCCGTCGATGGCTCCCTTGTCGGAATCGGGGATGTTCGCGACGGCGCCTCCGGCGAGCGGCACCCCGAAGATCGCGGGAGTGGCGGCACCATCGGCCGCGATCCGTCCGCCGAAGATCGTGCCGTGGCGCGACTCGATGTCGCCGATGCCCGCCAGAGTGTTCCAGCCGATTCCGCACTCACGGCTCTGGAATGCGATCGCGACGCCGGCGTAGGCGGCCAGCGCTCTCGGGGGGATTCCGGTCTTCTTCGCGATTGCCGCGACCCAGGCAGGGTCCGCAAGCGCGGAGAGTCCCGGGCCGGCGGGATCCGCAGCCGCGGTGACCGGCGCCGCCGTGGCGAACCGGGCGAGCGGGGTCGACGGGCCCGCGGGATCCGGAAGCCCCAGTGTCCCGGCACCGCCCGGCCGCGCGAACACCACGATGGCGCCGACCACTGCCACGGTGACCACCAGGCCAGCCGCGCAGATCAGGATCACTCTCATAATCGACATCGGCTCCTATCTTCGCCTGAAACGCCCGTTAAACTGCTGGCATGGCTGACCCAACTTTTGACATCGTGAGCAAAGTCGACAAGATGGAGGCCGACAACGCGCTCCACCAGGCGCAGAAGGAGATCGCCCAGCGATACGACTTCAAGAACGTGGGCGCAGAGGTGGAGTGGAGCGGCGAGAAGCTTCTGCTTAAAGCCTCCTCTGAGGATCGCGTGAAAGCCGTGCTCGAGGTGCTGGAAGCCAAATTCATCAAGCGCGGCATCTCCCTGCGCAGCCTCGACACCGGAGAGCCCTACCCCTCGGGCAAGGAATACCGAGTCGATGTCTCGCTCAAAAACGGCATCTCTAGCGAGGACGCGAAGAAGGTCTCAAAGCTCATCCGCGACGAGGGTCCCAAGAGCGTGAAGGCACAGATCCAGGGCGACGAACTGCGGGTCACCTCGAAGAGCCGCGATGACCTTCAGTCCACGATGGCGCTTCTCAAGGGCGCGGATCTCGATATCGACCTCCAGTTCGTCAATTTCCGCTGAGCCAGCTGCGTACCCGACCAGGTGGCCACGTTAGTCGTCGACTTCTTCACTAGTTCGCTCTTCGGCACGATCGCGCTGGTGATCGACATCTCGATACGCGTCGTCGCCGTAATCGTGGTTCCACAGAATCGCAAGCCGCAGACCGCGATGGCCTGGTTGCTCGCGATCTTCCTCCTCCCCTATGTCGGGATCCTGCTTTTCCTGCTGTTCGGGAGCACAAAGCTTCCGAGGCGCCGACGCGAGAAGCAGGTAGAGATCAACACCTTCATCCTCGAGACGACCGAGGGGATGGATCGGGTGGAGAAAGGAGTCGACTTCCCGTCCTGGCTCGAACCGATCGTGGAGCAGAATCGCGCGCTCGGCTCTATGCCCCTCGTGGGAGGCAATACGGCGAAGCTCTACACCGAGTATTCGGAGTCGCTCGCCGCGATGACCGAGGCCGTTGGCACGGCCAAGCGATTCGTCCATGCTGAGTTCTACATCCTGTCGTTCGACCCGACCACGAAACCCTTCTTCGACGCGCTCGAGGCCGCCGTAGCGCGGGGGGTGACGGTGCGGGTATTACTCGATCACATCGCATCCATCCGCTCCCCCGGCTACCTGCGCACCATCCGCACGCTGAAACGCATCGGCACCAAATGGCACCTGATGTTGCCGATTCAGCCCTGGCGCGGCCGCTGGCAACGGCCCGACCTGCGCAACCACCGCAAGCTGCTCGTGATCGATCGCACCGTCGCCTTCACCGGGTCGCAGAACATGATCGATCGCAGCTACAACAAGCCAGGGAACATCCGCCGTGGCCTGCAGTGGAAAGACCTGATGGTGCGGTTCGAAGGACCGATCGTCGCGGGCATCAATGCGCTCTTCGTCACCGACTGGTACAGCGAGACCGACGAGTTGCTCATGCGCGAGACCGACAGTATTCCCGACGAGAAGATCGTGGATGCCATCGATGCCCAAGTGGTGCCGAGCGGCCCAGGGTTCGACCTCGAGAACAACCTGCGACTCTTCGACTCGCTCGTGTACAGCGCGCAGCATCGGGTGATCATCACGAGCCCGTACTTTGTTCCCGACGACTCGATGCTCTACGCCATCACCAATGCCGCCTATCGCGGGCTCGACGTGCAGATCTTCTGTTCGGCCGTCGCCGACCAGCCCGTCGTTTTCCACGCCCAGCGCAGCTACTACGAGGCACTGCTGCGGGCTGGCGTGCGCATCTGGCTGTACAAGTCGCCGACCGTGCTGCATGCGAAGCACTTCACCATCGATGACGAGGTGGCGGTAATCGGTTCCAGCAACATGGATATGCGCTCGTTCAGTCTCAACTACGAGATCTCGGTGATGCTGCACGGTCGCCAGATCGTCGCGCGGCTTCGCGAGGTCGAAGAGACCTACCGCCAGCAGTGCACGGAGCTCCTGCTCGATGACTGGCTTACTCGTCCGCTGCGTTCGAAGGTGCTCGACAACACGGCGCGGCTGACGGCCGCGGTGCAGTAGGCCCCTGTTTGGCTACACCTGGTCAGGCCAGATAGCCGCGCACCCAGCGGGTGATCTGCTGGAGAGCCTTCGCGCGCACGGGTGCCGCGGACAGCATCACGTCGTGCAGCGCGCCTTCGAGACGCACGACAGTCACGGTGTCTCCGAGCCGCAGCGCGCGCTGGGCGACGACTTCGACATCCAAAACAGAATCCGTTGTGAGCATGAGGGGGTTCCAGCGCGGCAGGAGCGTGTCTTTCGCCGACAGAAGAGTAAGAACGGGTGTCTGCAACCCGAGGCCGAGTTCGATCCTCGCATGCCCGGCGAGAACCGCACGGAGCCAGCCCGGATGCACCGGGAAGCCGTGCTCGGGTCGCCAGGCATGGTCGTACTCCCACTCCCCCTCGAACCGTTTTGAGATCGCGCGCGTGTAGAAACCAAAGTCGACAGGCGGCAGCGTTCGCTGTGGATCGTATCGCGCCTGCAGCGCCACGACGGGAGTGAGTGCCGCGCGGCCCAGCTCACGTCCCTGGAACTCGAGCCAGGGGCTGTTGAGCACTAGTGCGCGTGCGACACCGACATGCCGCGCAGCCCAGAGGCCCAGCGTGAGGCCCCCGGTCGAGTGACCCATCATGATGAGCGGACGGTCGGTACCCAGCACCGCCAGTGCCGCGGCGATGTCCTCGTCGTAGTCGGAAAGCTCCGTGATGTAGCCGGGGGTCTGCCCGGGCCGCAGGCTACGACCGTATTTGCGAAGGTCTATGGCGTAAAACCGGGCGCCGGCCGCGTGCCAGAACTCGGCGAGCTCGGTCTGGAAGAAATAGTCCGACCAGCCGTGCACGTAAAGAATATTCGCACCGTGGGCGACCCCGCGCCGGAGGTCGAGGTGCGGATGCTGTACGAACCGCACGAGTGTCGCGACGACCGGACCCTCGGCATCCGGTTCGAGTGCGAGGGTGAGCTGCTCGAAGTGCGGCCCGAGGATGTCGGGCTGCCAGGCCTGGGTGGGGGGCATGCGCCTGAGCATAAGGGCATGCGGCCGCTTGGTTGGTCCGCGCTCTTCCTCCTGGCGATTCCAAGGAGCGGCGCGTTGCCCGACCGTGTGAGTAAGACCGCCTGACCATGAGCTCTGACGCGGTTGCTTGCCCCGCGGCTGCGAACTTTCCCGCATCGTCCACGATCGAATTCGACGAATGGATGGCCGAGGGAAGAAGCGCTCGCGCTGTGTGCTTCCAGATGGTTCGTATCCATCTGTGACTCACAGTGGGACGAGTCCGGGTTCTCCAGTCTGCGGTCGTTCCCGGCTCAGAACCGGGTTGCGCGAAGCGAGGATCGGGCGAGAGCTTGCGCGCTGACCCCGCGCGTCAGGCGGATCTCTCGGACGGCGTCTTCGACTTGGGAAGTGCCGCCGGAACGGAAGCCCTGCCTGCGGTAGAACGCTTGCGCCCGAGGCTTAGGGTCAGCGACCCAGAGCGCAGCAGTCTCTGTCGGAGGGACTACCGCCTCAAGAAGTTCGACGCCCGTTCCGGAGCCGTGGAAAGCCGACAGGAGATAGAACACGGAGAGTTGCGCACCCGAGGGCCAGTCATCATCCAGGGGCGCACCAGAACAAACAATGCCGACGATAGCCCCGTGGTGTTCCGCAACAGCGACCCGATTCTTTGGCCGCTGATCGTCGGAAGGCACTGCACTCCAGAATCGCTCGCACCTCCGCACGAAGCGCGGATCGTCCAAGATCTCGGCGCTCATGAGTCCCCGGTATGTCTCGCGCCAGGACCGAACATGCACAGATGCCACTGCCACTGCCAGCAAAGTGGTTGCCTGCCCGCGGTCACGGCGAGTCGAGTCGAATCGACACGCTGTTCGTCGGCGGGTGGCCCCTCGAGCCTGGGCTCAGTCGGACGTGCGCGAGACCGCCACCATCTCGTCGCGGGGCACGACCTTGATGCGCACGCGGCCGAGCGGTTCGCCCAGCGCTTTCTCGTGCTCGTCGAGCCGGTGCCAGCCGCCGAGGTCGGTGTACTCCACGCCCCGCTCCTGAAGCAGGTCAACGACGGACTGCTCGTCCGGATGAGCCGGCGCCCACCAGTTCGCCTGGTCGTGCACGACGTGCTTGATGGTCTCCATCGCATCGCTCTTGGTGTGTCCGATGAGGCCGACCGGGCCACGCTTAATCCAGCCGGTGGCGTAGACGCCGGGCAGTGGGTGGTCCGTATCATCCAAAACCTGGCCTTCGCGGTTGGGGATGACACCACGCTTCTCGTCGAAGGGAATACTGGGCAACGGCGACCCGAAGTAGCCGACCGCGCGATACACCGCCTGAACCGGCAGCTCACGGATCTCACCGGTGCCGACGACGCCGCCCTGCCCGTCGGGAGCCGTGCGTTCGTAGCGGAAGCCCTCGACCTGTCCCTCACCCGTGACCTCGACCGGCCTCGCATGGAAGTGCAGATGAAGCCGCCGGGATGCCGAACCGGCCTCCCGCGTGCGCCACTGGGTGAAGATCCTGTCGATCACGAACACCTGCTTGTTGCTGGCGATGGCGATCTTCGAGGCCTCGTCATAGTCGAAATCCTCGTCGTGCACGATGATGTCTACGTCAGGCAGCTCACCGAGCTCGCGCAGTTCGAGCGGGGTGAACTTCACCTGCATCGGTCCGCGACGTCCGAAGATGTGAACGTCGGTGACGGGCGAGGCGGCGAGGGCCTCATAGACGTTGGCCGGGATATCGGTGGGCAGCAGATCATCCGCGTGCTTGGCGAGGATCCGAGCAACGTCGAGTGCCACGTTGCCGTTGCCGATCACCGCGACCTCCTTCGCCATCAGTGGCCAGGCGCGCGGCACATCCGGATGTCCGTCATACCAGCTCACGAATTCGGCGGCGCCATAGCTGCCGTCGAGATCGATTCCGGGGATATCGAGGTCGGCATCGCGCACAGCACCGGTGGAGAAAATCACGGCGTTGTAGTGTGCCTTCAGGTCGGCTAGGGAGATGTCCTGCCCGTAGCGTACGTTGCCGAAGAGGCGGATGCGGCCGGTGTCGAGCACATCCCGCAGCGCGGTGATTATGCCCTTGATGCGCGGGTGGTCGGGAGCGACGCCATACCGAACGAGTCCGTAGGGTGCGGGGAGCTGCTCGAACAGGTCGATCGACACGTCGAAGTGCTTCTCCGCCTTGAGGAGGATGTCGGCCGCATAGATTCCTGCGGGGCCGGCGCCGACGATGGCGAGTCTCAGTTTCGTCATGTGTTCCTTGTTCGTCTGCGGCAGGTCTCGACAGGCTCGACCACCGGCGCTATGCGCTTAGTTGGAGCGCTCGACGACGCTCTCGGCGAAGCGGGTGAGGGCCTTCTTCACCGGGCCCTCGGGAAGTGGTGCGAGCGCATCGACAGCCTCGCGCGCCCAGCGGTGCGCCTCATCGAGTGTCTTTTGCGTGACTCTGTGACCGCGCAACTCGGCGATCGCGCGGGCGAAGTCCACCGCATCCTGATTTTCGGGCGAGTATTGCGCCGCGTTCACGTCGCGTTCGATGCGGGTGAGCAGGTCGGCCGCATCCAGGTCGGTCTTCGCAAGGTCACGCAGGTAGAGCAGGGGAAGAGTGGCGACTCCGGATCGCAAATCGGTTCCGGGGGTCTTGCCCGTCTCTTGCTCGGCGGCGGCCAGATCGATCACGTCGTCGATGAGCTGGAACGCGACACCGATCTTCTCGCCGAAGACTTTGACCGGGGTGCGATATTCCTCGGGGGCGTTGCCGAAGATCACTCCCATCTCCGCGGCAGCGGCGATGAGCGAGCCGGTCTTGTCAGCGAGCACATGGATGTAGTGGTCGATCGGGTCTTCACCCTCGCGAGGGCCGATGGTCTCGTGCAGCTGGCCGAGGCAGAGCCGCTCGAAGGTGTTGGCCTGCAGCATGATGGCCCGTTCTCCCAGCCCGGACATCAGCTTCGACGCTCGCGCGAACAGCAGGTCGCCCGTGAGGATGGCCACCGAGTTGCCCCACACTTTTTGGGCGCTCGGCACCCCGCGGCGCATGCCCGCCTCATCCATGACGTCATCGTGATAGAGCGACGCGAGGTGGGTGATCTCGAGGGCCTCCGCCGCGATCACGACCTCGGGGGTGTTGCCCGCACCCAGCTGGGCGGTGAGCAGTGCGAGGGTGGGCCGCACCCGCTTGCCACCAGCGTTGAGCAGGTACCGTGTGGTGACGTCCGCGAGATCATCGGCGAAAGAGACCTGGTTGAGAAGTCCGGATTCGACCTGGCCAAGGCCATGTTCGATCGCCGTGGCGAACTTGCGTTCGCTCGCGGAGGAGAAGAGCGTTTCGCCGAGTCCGAGCGCGGAATTGAGAGAAATGCGGCGGCGGGCGAGGGGCACGCTGGGAGTCACGGGGTCGACCTTACCGTCGAGGGCGGAAATGAAGCCCTAGGGCTTCGGAGCCGTCGGGTTGTTCGGGTTGGTGGTGACATCGGTGTCGACGACTGTTTCGATCACCGGCTTCATCGGCGCTGCAGTTTTGCGCGGCGCGCGACGGGTGACCACTCGAGCCGGCTTGTGGCCGCGGTGCAGTGCGACAACCCCGGCGGTGAGGTTGCGGTAGGCCACTCGGGTGAACCCGGCGCCGCGGATCCACTGGCTCAGCGTCACCTGGTCGGGCCACTCGCGGATGGAGTCGGCGAGGTAGGTGTAGGCCTCAGGGTTCGAGCTGGCCGCCCCCACGATCGAGGGCATCAGGTATCGCATGTAGGCGCCGTAGCCGGCGCGGAAAATGGCCCGTGACGGCGTGCTGAATTCGCAGATCACGAGGCGACCGCCCGGCTTGAGGACTCGGTACATCTCGGCGAGAGCCTTCTTCGGATTC